>Ga0182030_10025168_pt1 | contig 10870 bp, 8 predicted proteins | sample 812S3MmetaG_FD_121299 | JGI IMG/M metagenome (GOLD analysis project Ga0182030, IMG submission 121299) | Permafrost microbial communities from Stordalen Mire, Sweden - 812S3M metaG (Illumina Assembly) | ecosystem: Environmental > Terrestrial > Soil > Wetlands > Permafrost | place: Sweden... | reverse complement strand
GCTTCCTCGGCGTCGTTCTTGGCGTTGAGCACCACCGCGGGCACGCCGCGGCGCAGCAGCCGCTCGTGGATGTCTTCGGACTCGGCTACATCTCGGGTGCCGACCAGCACCGGCTGGCCGGTCTCATGCACGTCGGCGATGTGCGCGACGATCGCGTCGTTCTTGGCAGCGGCGGTGATGTAAACCCGATCGGACTCGTCGTCGCGGATGTTGGGCTCGTTTGGCGGAATCGGCGACACACCCAGCTTGTAGAACTGGCGTAGTTGCTCACCGGCGGCCAGCGCGGTGCCGGTCATGCCGCACACGGTTGCGTAGCGGTTGATCAACGCCTGGACCGTGATGGTGTCCAGCACCTCGCCGGTCTCGGTCGTCTCGATCCCCTCTTTCGCCTCGACAGCGGCCTGCAGGCCGTCGGGCCAGCGCTGCAATTGCGCGATGCGGCCGCGGGAGGAGTTGACCAGCTGCACCGCGTCGTCCCGGACGATGTAGTGCACGTCGCGGTGCAACAGCACGTGGGCGTGCAGCGCGACGTTGACCTCGGTGAGCGTGGTGACGACGTGTTCCTCGGAGTACAGGTCGATGCCGCCGAGCGCCTTTTCGACCTTTCGTGCACCGACGTCGGTCAGGTGCACGTTGCGGCTGTCGGAGTCGGTGTCGTAGTCGGTTTCCGCGGTCAGCTCGCCGACTAGTTTGATGATCTCCAGCCGCGGCGTCTCCCGGTGTGTGGTGCCGGCCAGCACCAGGGGCACCAGCGCCTCGTCGACCAGCACGGAGTCAGCTTCATCGATCAGTGCCACATCGGGATTCGGCGATACCAGGTCGTCGACGTCCGTCACCAGCTGGTCGCGCAGCACGTCGAAGCCGATCTCGTTCACCGAGGCGTAAGTGACGTCGCATGCGTAGGCGGCCTTGCGGTCCGCGCTGGTCGACTCGGCGGTGATCCAGCCGATTGTCAGCCCCATCGCTTCCAGCAGCGGGCCCATCCACTCCGCGTCGCGCCGGGCCAGGTAATCGTTGATGGTCACGACGTGCACGTGCCGGCCCGCGATGGCGTACCCGGCAGCCGCGATCGCCCCGGCGAGCGTCTTGCCCTCACCGGTGGCCATTTCGATCACGTCGCCGGCCAGCATGCGCAGCGCCCCCAACAGCTGAACATCGAACGGCCGCAACCCCGTTGACCGCTCGGCGGCTTCCCTAGCGATCGCGAGAAACTGGGAGATGTCATCGGATTCCGCTAGCTCATCAAGGTTGAGCAGCCCGGTCGCTTTGCGCAGCTGCTCGTCGCTGAGATCGGCGGCTTCGTCGTCGAAGTCGGAGGAGGTGGTGACTTGCGCGAGGGAACGGGACCGATTCTTTTCGGTGCTGGCGCCAAGCAGTCGCCAGAATCGGCTGCTCAGTCGGCCCTCTTGGGCGCGGGTGGTCTTTGACACAGGTCAACGGTACAAGGTGGGCGTCCGTTGACCGTTGAGCTGGCCCGTCAGCCGAGGTTGGATCGGCGTGGGTAGGCGATGCTCGGATCGGTGAGCACGTTGACGACGGACGGCAGCCCACTGCTGAAGGCGCGCTCCAGCGCGGGCCGGAGTTCGCCGGGCGCGGACACCAGCTCGCCGTGGCCGCCCAGGGCGCGCGCCACCTCGTCGTAGCGGGTTCCTGGGCGCAGCTCCGCCACCACCGAATAGCCGTAAATCGCTTCCATCGGATGCTTTTCCAGGCCCCAGATTCCGTTGTTGCCGATCACCGAGACCACCGGCACGTTGTGCCGGACTAGGGTGTCCCACTCCATGCCGCTGAAGCCGAAAGCGCCGTCGCCTTGCAGCAGGACGACCTGACGGTCCGGTCGGGCCAGTTTGGCGGCCAGCGCATAGCCGGGGCCCGAACCCAGGCAGCCGAACGGGCCGCTGTCCAGCCAGCAGCCCGGCAGGTAGCTGTCGATCACCCGGCCGGCGTAGGACCCGAAATCGCCGGCATCGATCACCACGATGGCGTCACGGTCCAACATGGGCGCGAGCTCCGCGTACACCCGCATCGGATGCAGCGGGATACGCCCGTCACCAAGCTCGGCTTTTTCCAGGTCGCGCGCCGCCGTCTCGGCTGTCCGCAACTCGTCGATCCAGCCCCGATGATCACCCGACCCGGCCAGGGCCGACAGGATCGACGTCAGGTCGCCGTACAGGCCGGCGGCAATGGGCCGCGGATGTTCGCGGTCGGGCCGGGCCCGGTCTGCCACCACCAGCTGGGTGTGCTCGCCGAACACCTTGCCGAAGCCCAACCGGAAGTCCATCGGGACGCCGACGACGAGTGCCACATCCGCCTCGCCCAGCGCTTTTGCCCGCACCCGCGAGAACGCCAACGGGTGGTCGGCCGGTACCACCCCACGCGCCATCCCGTTCATCAGCACCGGGATCTGCCGTTCCTCGGCAAGACGGAGTAGTGCCGCTTCCGCGTGCCCCCACCAGACATTGGTACCTGCCATGATCACCGGCCGGCGCGCCCCGGCAAGCAGGCTGACGGCCCGGTCCAGGCCGTCGGGATCGGCGCCACCGGCCGGGGCTACCTCGGTGAGTGCGCCGGGAAGGCCGTCGTCTTCCGACGTCGAGAACGCGTGATCCATCGGGATGTCGACGAATCCCACACCCGAGGGGGCGCCGACGGCTGCCCGCAGGGCTTCGTCCACCAGCCGGCCCGCGTCCTCGGCGGACTGGGCGGTGGCCGCGAAGCGCGCCAGTGGCGCAACAAACGGGATGTGGTCGATCTCCTGTAGCGAACCCATGCCCCAGCGCAGCGCGGGCGCCCGACCGCCCAACACCACCAGCGGCGACTGATTCTGCTGAGCGGCCGCCATCGCGCTCATCCCATTGGTGACGCCAGGGCCGGCGGTCAGCGCCGCCACGCCCGGCACCCTGGTTACCTTCGACCAGCCCTCGGCGGCGAAGGTCGCGGTCTGCTCATGGCGGGTGTCGATGAGCCGGATACCCTCGTCGCGGCAGCCGTCGTAAATGGAAAACAGGTGGCCGCCCGATAACGTGAAGACGGTGTCGATACCGCTGGCCCGCAGGCGACGGGCGATGAGTCGGCCGGCATGTACGGTCTGGCTGGACGGAGCGTCGATGCTCATCTGGGCAGCCTATCCGCCATCCTCGGGTACGTTCGCGGGGAACTATCCGTCGTGAGGCTCCCACCGATGCCTCGCTAACAAGGAGACGTTGACCTTGGGCCCGAAGCCGTTCAAGCCGTCCATCGACTGGTCGGCGGCGCTCACAGATTCCTTGCGGTGGACCGCCATAGCCTGGGTGATCGGCGCGATCTGCCTGCTGATCGTGCTGGTCGTGTTCCGGTTCTTCACCCCGTGGGGTCGCCAGTTCTGGCGGATCACCCGTGGGTACTTCCTCGGCCGCGCGACCATCAAGGTGTGGGTGATGTTGGGCGTGCTGTTGCTGTCTGTGCTGCTCGCGGTGCGCCTTACCGTGCTGCTCAGCTATCAGGGCAACGACTTGTACACCGCGGTTCAAAAGGCGGTTCAGGGTACCGCGGCGGGTAATGACGAGGTCAGAAACTCTGGGATTCACGGCTTTTGGATGTCAATCATCATTTTCAGCATCCTGGCGACGATCTATGTCGTTCGCTTCATGGCCGACATCTATCTGACCCAGCGTTTCATCATCTCCTGGCGTATCTGGCTGACCGCCCATCTCACCGACGACTGGCTGGACGGCCGGGCCTACTACCGAGACCTGTTCATCGACAACACAATTGACAACCCTGACCAGCGTATCCAGCAAGACATCGATATTTTCACCGCCAATGCCGGTGGTACCCCGAACATTCCGTCCAACGGGACCGGAAGCACCCTGTTGTTTGGGGCGGTCAGTGCGGTGGCGTCGGTGATTTCTTTCGCCGCGATTCTGTGGCACCTGTCGGGAGATCTCGACGTTTTCGGCATCAATTTTCCGCGTGCGATGTTCTGGACGGTTTTGGTCTATGTGCTGATCGCGACTGTGGTCGCGATCTGGCTGGGGCGTCCGCTGATCTGGCTGAGCTTCAACAACGAAAAGCTCAACGCCGCATTCCGTTATGGACTGGTGCGGCTGCGCGATGCCGCCGAAGCCGTGGGTTTCTACCGCGGCGAGCGCGTGGAGCGGGCGCAACTGTGGCATCGCTTCACTCCGATCATCACCAACTACCGCAAGTTCGTCCGCCGGACCATCATCTTCAACGGATGGAACTGGTCGATTTCGCAGGCAATTGTGCCGTTGCCGTGGGTGATTCAAGCGCCGCGGCTGTTCTCCGGCCAGATCGACTTCGGTGATGTCGGTCAGACCGCGACAGCATTCGGCAACATTCACGACTCGTTGTCGTTCTTCCGGAACAACTACGACGCATTCGCCGCTTTCCGGGCGGCGATCATCCGGTTGCACGGGTTGGTTGACGCCAACTCCCAGGGCCGCGCGCTGCCCACGGTGCTGGTCAAGCCCAGCCAGGAGACGGTGGTCGAGCTGGCCGGTATCGAGGTCCGCACGCCGGCCGGCGATTCGTTGATCGACTCGCTTGACGTCGAGCTGGACACCGGCGACTCGCTGGTGATCACCGGGCGTTCCGGCGCCGGCAAGACCACGCTGTTGCGCAGTCTGGCCGAGCTGTGGCCATACGCTTCCGGCACGCTGTGCCGCCCGGAGGGCGACAACGCGACGATGTTCTTGTCGCAGTTGCCCTATGTGCCGCTGGGCAATCTGCGGGTCGTGGTGTGCTACCCGAACTCACCGGACGAGATCGCCGACGACAAATTGCGCGAGACGCTGAGCAAGGTGGCCCTCGCCCCGCTGATTGACCGGCTCGACGAAGAGCGTGACTGGGCCAAGGTGCTTTCGCCGGGCGAGCAGCAACGCGTCGCGTTCGCCCGGGTCCTGCTCACCAAGCCCAAGGCGATCTTCCTCGACGAGGCCACGTCCGCGCTCGATGAGGGGCTGGAATACGCGCTTTATCAGCTGCTGCGCAGCGAGCTGCCGGACTGCGTCGTGGTCAGCGTCAGCCATCGGCGCGCCGTCGAGCAGCACCACGCACAACACCTGGAATTGCTCGGCGGCGGCGAATGGCACCTCGGGCCGGTGCAAAAGCAGCCGGCGCAGGTCTAGCGAGGCCTACGCGCTCCCGGCCCGGTGGGCCGCATGCGCTCCGGCGCGGCGGCCGAAGAACGAGCCCTCACCCAGTTGCGTGCCGCTGGCATAGCCCTTGCCGTCCTGGGCGAGGTTGGACGCGCAGGCCCCGGCCGCATACAGGCCGGGCACCACCGTGCCGTCTTCGCGCAGCACCTCACCGTCCACCGAGGTGGCCAGCCCGCCGATGGTGAAGCCGGCGTACAGGGCCTTGCCCAGTGACATGTCGAATGCGCCCCACGGGCCTTTGTCTTGTGGCGCAAGGAATTCCGGCTGCTTGTGGAAGTCGGGGTCCTCGCCGCGGGCCGCGTAGCTGTTGTAGCGGTCCAGCGTCGCGACCAGATTGCCCGCCGGGATGCCAAGCGCGGCTTCCATCTCGGCGACCGTTTCCCAGCCGTCGATCAGCGGGACCAACGGCATCGTCGGGTGCTCGAGGTGCGCCTCGTCGACGATCAGGAACGCCGCGCTGTCGGGCTGATCCATGATGAACCCGGCAGTCCTGGAGTGATAGGAGTCTTCGGCGACGAACCGCTGTCCGAGCTTGTTCACGGCGATCCCGGTCAGCAGGATCGACGGCGGGTAGGGCGGAGCCGTGATGAAGATCTGATCCATGTGCTGGGTGGCGCCGCCGGCCGATGCGCCCAACCGGATGCCCAGGCCGTCGTCATAGGTATTGCCGAGCACGAACGGCTTTTCGGCGAGCTTCGGCGTGTACTTGGCTACCATGTCGGGGTTCATCACGAATCCCCCGGCAGCGATGATGACCGAGTTTGCCTTGATCGCACCGCTTTCGGAAAAACGCTTCCACGTCACGCCCGTCACGGCGCCCGACTCGTCGACGACGAGCTCGGTGGCACCGGTCTCGTAGCGGATTTGCACGCCCAGGTTGGCGGCCCGTTTGAGCAGCAGATCGATCACCATGCTGGCGCCGCCGGTATCGCCGGGCACCGGGACCTTGTGGCCACGCGGAGCCGGCGTCGCCTTCTCCAGAAACGGCCATACCTTCTCGTTGCCGGTGAACATCAGCCCCTCGGTGTTGGGCTGGATCACCGCCTTGCCCGGGAAGTAGCTGCGCTCGAATTGGAACCCCAGGTCTTCGAGCCAATTGAAATGTTCGACGCTGCCGTCGCAGTACGCGCGAATCTTGGCGTGGTCGGGCTGTCGCGACACCGCGACCAGATATTTGTACATCTCATCGGGTGAGTCCTGGTGACCGGTCGCTTGCTGCACCGCGGTCCCGCCACCCAGGTAAAAGTGGCCTCCGGCAAGCGAAGTGGTGCCTCCGGCCACGGCGGCACGCTCGAGCACCAGCACCCGCGCGCCGGCTGCGGCCGCGCTCACCGCCGCGCACCCGCCGCCGATGCCGAAACCGATCACCAGCACGTCGACCTCGTCCGACCAGGACGTCACTGTCGCCGCACTGACCGTTGCTGGTATCTCGGTGCTCACCGCTGCTCCTGTTTGATGTAGTCGTAAAAAGCTCTCATCTCGGGCGAGATGTAGGCGAACTCCACAAACGGCACTCCCGCTTGTGGCGTGGATACATAAGCGAATTGAATTCCGCCGGGCATCACGCCCTGCTGCACCACCGGGGCACCGTGATACGCGGCTTGGGCCAGCAACGCGTCGAAATGTTCGGGGCTTTCGGCCTCCATGCAGACGTGGTGTAAGCCCGGCCCGGAGTCACGCAGAAAGTCACTATAGACGTTCTCCCCACTGACCGGTGCGATCAACTCCAATTGCATGTCTCCGAGGTAGCTCAGTGAGATGCTGGCGACGAAATCGGCCGGCTTGCCGTGGTAGCTGCAGGAGTCCGGAGCAAAGTGCACTTCCAGTATCCGCACCCATTTCCGCGCACCTAACAGGCCGGTGAGAGCCGTTTCGGTGGCGTCCAGATCCGCGGTTACCCATGCGATCTGCGTCGGTGATTCAACAGTGAGGGTCATCGTCTGGCAGAATAGCCCAGTCTGTCGACGGGCAGAAAGGCCCTGAAAAGTCTTTGCCGCGACCCGTCCGGTGCCGGCCGGGAAAATCGAATGAACACGTTCTAATTCCTGCCAATTGCGGGCGGATGAGCGGCGCGGCGCGCCATCAATGCTGGGCCAGGACGTCGACCAGCAGCCGCAGCTGGAGGTCGAAGACGGCCTCGGGATCAGTCAGCGTATCGGCGCCGTACTGCCCGAACACCTCGAGACTAATTGCACCCAGTACGCCGGCCCAGAACAAAAAGCATTTGGTGATGACGGAATCGTCGCCGGGAAACCCGAATTCCTGCCGAAGGCGTTCAAAGTCCGACGATATCGGTTGCGGCGCAACGGTACTGGTGAGCCTGATGTCGCCGGTGGCGATTCCGGCGGCGATGGCGTCGAAGATTGCGCCCACCACGCGGGTGCCCACCCCGACCGTGCGCTCGGGGGGTGCGTGATACCCCGGGACCGGGCTGCCGTACAGCAGCGCCCACTGTGCGGGATGCGCCACCGCCCAGCGGCGCGTCGCGCGCGCGATGGCGATGACGTCGTCGCTCCACAGCTCGTCGACGGTTTCCCGGGCGCGGTCCACGGCGTCGGCCAGGTCGGAGTAGGCGTCCACCACTAGCAGGGTCAGCAGCTCGTCTCTGCTGGCCACGTACCGATACACGGCTGAGGACACCATGCCCAGGTCGCGGGCGATCGCGCGCAGTGACAACCCCGCTGCGCCCCGGTCGACCAAATGGCGGCGACCGAGCTCGACGATTCGTGCCTCGATCTGCCCCCGCGTCTCCTGGCGTTTGCCCACGTCATCAGTTTGACACAACCGAGATCACCGCTCTTGCTTTTCCATTAGGGATGTGGCAACGTGAGCAACCGAGAGAGCACTGCTCTCGCAACTCTGTAGGAAAGACCGGCCGAGAGGAAGCCCGATGTCCCCCCGTTACGAGGAACCGAACCGCATCGCCCGGGCCGGCAACGCGGTCATCCGCTGGCTTGCCGAGCTGGGGATCAGCATCGCGGGCACGCAGGCGCTCCAGGTCCGCGGCCGCAAGACCGGCAAACCACGTGCCGTGGTGGTCAACCTGCTGACCGTCGACGGTGTGGACTACGTCGTCTCACCGCGCGGCAACACCCAGTGGGCGCGCAACGTCAGAGCCGCGGGCGTGCTCGAGATCGGACCGCGCTGGCGCCGGCGGCGCGCCGAGATCAACGAGGTCAGCGACGACGCGAAACCCGAGCTGCTGAGGCGTTACCTGGCCCGGTGGTATTGGCAGGTCAAGGACTACGTCGGCGGGCTGACACCGGATTCCAGTGATGAGCAGCTGCGCGCTGGGGCGCCGTCGATCCCGGTATTCGCCCTCACACCTGCGCGCTGACCGCCGTCAGCGGTGAGTTTGCGGCCGCCATCCAGCCGCCGCGCCGAGGTCTTGGCGGACCTGCTGGGAGGTGGTCTGCCAGGACACCGCTGCGGGGAGATCTCCCCAGACGCTGTTGAAAATCCCCACGATCTGCGCGGGGCCCCCACCGGCCGTGTACACCGGTCCGCCCGAATCGCCTGGGTGACTCTGGACGCCGTGGGACATGGTGAACCACCCATTGTTGACGCTTTCCACGGTTCCGCAGGTCTCACCGGTGACCACGCCGAAATGGCAGACCGCTTCGCCGGGGTGGGGCACCGCATTCGGGCTGGACATCAGTGCGCGTCCGCCCGGCAGAATGTTGTTCGCCGGAATGTTGCCGTCCAGCGCGATGGCCTCATAGTCGGCGATCCCCTGGTCGGTCGTCACTGTTGTGCCGCTGGGCGTGTCGTCCCGGAAGGTCGCGAGGTGGCCGATGACGTTGCGGTTCTGGTCGGTGACGGCTCCAGGGCCGCTGCGGCAGTGCCCCGCGGTGTACGCGATTTTCTGGACCGGATCGACGTAGCCCAAGGTGCACAGACGGTTTTCCTGCAGGATTTCCATGCCTGGGTACACCATGACCGGGTCCGCGTGGGCCGTGGCTGCCGGCAGGCCGGGGCCAAATGCCAGGACAGCAATTAATGCGGCCAATACGCGTAGTGCCAGGCGGTGCACCATTGGACGGGCTCCGTTCCGTCTAGGTCGGCGGACACACCGACCACAAAACGAGATTACGTCGTTACCGTTTCGACATGGAGCTATTCGCGCCGGCCGGTACGAACGTTACTGCGAGGTCGCGAGCCCAGGCGTGGTGCTGATCACATCGGCGTCTCGGGGCGCCCAGCCTGGGGGCCCGAAGACGTAGCCAAGCCGATCACGCAGCCGGCTTGCCGATCGCCAGTCGTGGACCATGGCGACGTATTCGCGAATTTGCAAGGTCCAAATGTTGAAGGTGTCGACCTGCTTGGTGAGGCCGTAATGCGGGCGGAATTGCTCTGCTTGGAAACTGCCGAACAGTCGGTCCCAGATGATGAAAATGCCGCCGTAGTTCTTGTCCAGATACAGCTGGTCCATCCCGTGATGCACCCGGTGATGCGAGGGCGTGTTCAAGACGAACTCGAACGGCCGCGGCAGCTTGTCGACCCGCTCGGTGTGCACCCAGAACTGGTAGATCAAATTCAGCGACCAGCTGAAGAACACCATCCAGGGCGGAAGTCCCAACAGCGGCAACGGAATCCACAGCAAGACCTCGCCGCTGTTGTTCCACTTCTGGCGCAGCGCGGTCGCGAAGTTGAAGTATTGGCTGGAGTGGTGTGCCTGGTGCGTGGCCCAGATCAGCCGCACCCGGTGCGCGATGCGATGGTAGGCGTAATACAGCAGGTCGACGCCCAGGATCGCGATGACCCACGTGTACCACCGGCTCGGCGAGAGGTGCCACGGGGCCACATACGCGTAGAGCGCGGCATAGCCGAGCAGCGCCAGGGATTTCCAGGCGGCCGTGGTGGCCACCGACACGAGTCCCATCGAGATGCTGGCCCACGCGTCGCGGGTGAGGTAGGCGCCGGAGCTGGGACGAGAACCGTCGACCGCGGCGGCCTCGAGGCGTTCCAGCTTGCGGGCCGCCGTCCACTCGAGAATCAACAGCAGCAAAAAGAACGGAATCGCGAACAGCACCGGGTCGCGCAGCTGCGGAGGCAGCGCGATCCAGAACCCAGTGACCGCATTCACACGGATAGATTACGACGATCGGCGCGGAAGCCATCGCACAGTCGCCGTAGTGACGAGGATTGAGCACGTGACCGCCGTGATCGTCATCGGCTCCGGGTTTGCGGGGTTATGGGCAGCACTGGGTGCTGCCCGACGACTCGACGAACTGCATGTCAAAGCGGGCACGGTCAACATCACCGTGTTGAGCGTCGAACCATTCCACGACATCCGCGTTCGCAACTACGAAGCCGATTTGAGCGCTTGCCGCATCCCGCTTGCCGACGTCCTCGATCCAGCCGGCGTTGCCCACATCGCCACCGAGGTGACCGCAATCGACTCCGCCGCCCGCGTCGTCACCGCATCCGGCGGGGTGACATACGGCTATGACCGACTGGTGCTGGCATCGGGCAGTCGCGTCGTCAAACCCGCGGTACCGGGCCTGCGGGAATTCGGGTTTGACGTCGACACCTACGACGGCGCCGTCGCACTGCAGCTGCACCTGAGGGCGCTTGCCGACGATCGGCCGACACCGGCGGCGACGACGGTTGTCGTGGTCGGCGCCGGGCTGACCGGTGTCGAGACGGCCTGCGAGCTGCCGGACCGGTTGCGCACGTTGTTCGGCGGGCTCACTCCCCGAGTGGTTCTC
>Ga0182030_10025165_pt1 | contig 10870 bp, 10 predicted proteins | sample 812S3MmetaG_FD_121299 | JGI IMG/M metagenome (GOLD analysis project Ga0182030, IMG submission 121299) | Permafrost microbial communities from Stordalen Mire, Sweden - 812S3M metaG (Illumina Assembly) | ecosystem: Environmental > Terrestrial > Soil > Wetlands > Permafrost | place: Sweden... | reverse complement strand
TTTGAGGATTCGCGCCGCCTCGTCCGCTTCCAGGGCGCGGTCCTCGACTGAGCCGCGCGTGCCCATCTCGCCCTGGGTCAGGTCGAGGATAGCCGTGCGATGGCCGCGTTCGGCCATTTTGAGCAGCGTGCCGCCGCAAGTCTGCTCTACATCGTCGCGATGCGCAGCGATAGCGAGGATGTCGGCTTTGAAGTGGTCAAACATCGACGCTAGAGCCTCGTGGCGACAGCAACGCCGTCGCGCAAAGGAATGATCGTGGTGAACCAATCCGGCGAGGAGTAGAGCAGCCGGTTAAGCTCGACCACGCCTTCGGTGGATTTATCCGGTTCGGGCTTAGGCAGATCAGGATTGCCCGCAGCGTAAGCGACTTGGCCGCTCCACAGGGTATTGTCGGTGATGTACAGTCCGCCTTTGCGCACGCGCGCCGCCGCCATGTTGAAGACGCGCGGGTAGTCGTGCTTGTCGACGTCACAGAACAGAATGTCGAACTGCTCTTTGCGTTCCGACAACAGCTCCAAGGCATCGCCTACGTGAATTTCGATGCGATCGGCCACGCCCGCCTGAGCGAAGTAGCGCCGGGCTTCGTCAGCATTCTTGCGACTGCCGTCGGTGTAGTGGACCCTGCCACCTTCCCCGACCGCTCTTGCCCACCAGATGGTGGAGTAGCCGATGGCCGAACCCATCTCAAACACCGTTTTGGCTTTGACCAGCGTTGCATACTGATAGAAGAGGCGGCCGACAGCCGGGCCAACGATGGGAATGTCACGCTCCTTGGCCTGGCGCTCCATCTCCTGGAGCACCGGCTCGCGCGGCGGAAGCATGGCATAGAGGTAGTTGTCTACACGTTCATCGGTAAAGCTGGTCATAGACGATCCTAGGCAGTTGAGTGCACAGCGTTCTACGTCGATTCCTTAATGGTTATTGCACAGTACGAAATTGTCATCACGAGCGTAGCGAGGGATCTGCTTTCCTGCGTGCAACAGAAAAGCAGATTCCTCGCGCCAAGAACTGGCGCTCGTAATGACAATTTCGAGATGGAAGCTGGTTCTCCGCGATTGAAGCACACCCCTTCACAGCGTTTGCCCGGGTTTCATTTCCAGTATTTCCGGGCCCCCTGGCCCAAGGAGCTTCTTCAACTCGCCCGGCCGGCCGGTCAACACCGGAAATGTTCCAAAGTGCATGGGTATGACCGTCTTCGGCTGAAGCAACTTGCAGGCGTAGGCGGCCTCGCGTGGCCCCATGGTGAAGTGGTCTCCGATAGGCAGCAGCGCAATCTCGGGCCGGTAGATCTCGTGAATGATCTGCATGTCGCCGAAGACGGCGGTATCGCCGGCATGGTAGAGCTTCACTCCGCCCGGCAGCTCCAGCACGTAGCCACAGGCCTCGCCGCCATAGACCATGCTGCCGTCGTCATCTTCAATGCCACAGGAGTGGACAGCGTGCACCATGGTGATCTTGATGCCGGCGACGGTTTGCGTACCGCCCTTGTTCATCGGCGATATCTGTTTTGCGCCTTTTTTCTTCATCCAGGCGCAGAGCTCGAAGATGCCAACCACCATGGGATTGTGCTGCTTTGCGATCTTGACCGCATCGCCGATGTGGTCGCCGTGGCCATGAGTGCACAGCATTACGTCGCACTTCTTCACCTGCTTCTCGTCGTCTGGACAGAGAGGATTACTCAGCCATGGGTCTATGTAGACTACGGTCCCGTCCTCGGTTTCGATACGGAAGGTTGCGTGGCCAAGCCACGTCAGCCGGTTGCCTTGCAGGTTCATTTTGCCTCGTACGAAATTAAAGTGTACCGATCGTGAGAAGCCTCGCTCCGATTGCCCTACGTGGTTGAGCTCGGCTGGGCCGGTCTCGCTTATCTGTCGACCGGGGAGAATTCTAGTGGTTGGCCACCGCTGCCGCAACTGAGGTGTAACGATCTGAGGCGCAAGACGTCATATAGTCAGGCTGCTCGCAAGGTCTTGCCTGAGCTAGAATGTTGCTGTGCCGCAAAAGAGTGTGGCATCCGCCGAACTTTACCGTATGCGCATAACGCGAACACTGACGCTTCTCGCTCTGTGTCTGATGATTGGCTTGATGCTGCCTGTCATGTGTCTTGCGCTGCCATCGAATGTCGCTATGGGACCAGGCACCACGCAGGGCGGTTGTCACGACCACCAAGCGCCGGCGCATTGTCCGCTCCACAGTTGTTGCTACACCCAACATTCGCAACCCGCAGCAGTAAAGACGGCTGCGTTGCCTCGCTTGGCTTTGAACGCGGTGCCCCGATCGCTCGAAGTACTGGAGGTCGTCCAGTCCGGTGATCGATTTACTTGCAAAACCGACTTCCAAGACCCTTCCCCTTCGCTCTTTGCCGTGCTTCGCATCTGATTCGCCGCGCTTCTTGCCGCCGTTAATTGCGACCGTACCCCCGGCCATCATTAATTCCCTCTTCCCGCAGTCTGGAGAGTGTAGTGCGCTTGCCAAAGTGTGCCTGCATCACCGTTTTTATTCTTGTTCTGACGTGCGCGGCTGTGATGGATACCCATGCCCAGCAACAGTTGAGTTCGGCTGGACAGCAGGTGTCAACCAACCAAGACTCGAAGCAACAAGAGAACGCCTCCAGCCAGCAACCCATTAAGGGCAATCAGACCGGCCCTGACATGCAAGATCTGCAAATGCCGGGAGCGCAGCGTGCGGCGATGAATATGAGTGAGCCTGAAACCTTCGTAGAGGAGATCGAGCAGCACGCGACCTCCGGCACAAGCGCGGAACCGAACTCCACGCCGGTGCCAATGCTTATGACCATGAAGCGCGACTGGATGCTGATGTTTCATGGCGTCGGCTTCCTGAACGTGCAGCAGCAGACGGGCCCGCGCGGCGCCGACAAAGTGTTCTCCACCAACTGGTTGATGCCTATGGCCCAGCGGCGCCTGGGACCGGGCACCTTCACAGCCCGCACGATGTTGAGCTTCGAGCCCGCCACCATCACTGGCCGCTACTTTCCAGAGTTGTTTCAGCAGGGGGAAACGGCCTATGGCAAGCCCATCGTCGATGGCCAGCATCCGCACAACTTCTTCATGGAACTGGCCGTGCTTTACGACCTGGATCTGGGGGAGCAGAGCCTGCTTTCGTTCTATGTTGCGCCAGTTGGCGATCCCGCGATGGGCCCGACGGCTTATCCGCATCGCGCATCGGCGTCGGAGGACCCACTAGCAGCGTTGGGCCACCACCTGGAGGACTCGACCCACATCTCTGACGACGTAATCACCATGGGTTTGACTCATAAGATCTTGCGCCTGGAGGCCTCTGGATTTCACGGACGCGAGCCAGATGAAAATCGCTGGACCATCGAAACCGGCGCGATTGACTCGTGGTCAACGCGCCTGACCGTGCAGCCGGGCCAGAACTGGAGCGGACAGTATTCCTTCGCGCACTTGACCAGCCTGGAAGCTCTGCAACCCAACGACGACGTCCAGCGAATGACGGCGTCGGTTATGTACAACCGCCCGCTGGCGCATGGCAATTGGGCAAGTACCCTGGTTTGGGGGCGCAATCGAGTGCTGCAAACCGGATTGGTCTGGAATGGCTATCTGGCGGAGTCCACGCTTCAATTCGCACAACGAAACTACGTGTGGGGACGAATTGAGAATGTCGATCGTACGAGCGAATTGCTGCTGAAAGACGCATTCGAACCGCCGGATTTTCAGGAGAGCATCATCGGCCGGGTGCAAGCCTATACCGCCGGTTACGACCACGACTTCAAGTTAATCCCTCACCTGGCAACCGCGCTGGGCGCACAGGTCACGCTCTATTCCACCCCCGGCACACTGACGGCGTTGTACGGAAGTCATCCTGTTGGCGTGGTGGCGTTCGTGCGCGTGCGGCCTTTCGGCAAGCAGCCCTGAACTGCGATTATGGAAGCGGATTCTGGTGTCGACCAAAGTGTCACGCAGGCAGCCGTTGTCCCATTGCATCGTTCGGTCGGACTCTGATCTTCACTTCGATGCGCGAGCCCAGGCGATTGACGATTGACATAAGACGATCGACAGTAAAGCGTCCGAGATCTGCGTTACGAATGCGCGAGAAATCAGCGGCAGCGATACCAGTACGACCGTGTGCCTCACGCACAGTGAGTTTCTCCTGGTCGAGAAGCTTGATGATCTCCGCCGCCAGAATGGCCTTGAATTGTTCTACGTCAGCATGATCTCGTTTGAGATCGCGGAATACATTGCCGCTTCCATGCACCACTTCCAGTTTTTCGCTTTTCATGACAACGTCTCCTTCAGCCTCTTCAATCGCTCACGTACCAATTGCAGTTCGCGGGCCGGTGTTTTGATACCCTGGGTTGACTTCTTCTGAAACGCGTGCACCACCCAAACGGCTTGCGCCAGTTGCACGGCATACACCAAGCGGTACGCATTACCACGGAATGGCAGAGCTATCTCGAAGACCCAGAACCCATCCCGTGCATGGGCTTCGCTATCTCCGCTTTCCCTCCCTCGGCCGCAATCGTCAATGCTGTCAAGCAAATAGACTTGGCGCCTTCAGGGAATGCCTGGAAGTCTTTAAGAGCGGAGCTAATCCAGGAGATTGGCCGGGTCTTAGGAGTCATCGCTTCTCCTGCTCAACGCACAGATGTTGTCATATTTGACAACGCATTGTCAATAGCGATCACACGACGGTGCTCGCGAGCCTTGCTCCCTGCAAAGACCGAACGCTCTGCTGCCCCCGCGACCGCTGCTATCATGAAGAATCGAACGTAATGTCATCCGTCACCCCACAGCCTTTGGTCTCTGCGACGCTCGACTCCTATCTGCTTGAGGTCGCCGACGCGGTCAACACCACGCTGGACCTGAACACGCTTCTCCAGCGGGTGGCGGAGATGCTGAAGCGCTTCATCGACTACGAAATCTTCGCCATTCTGCTGCTGAACGAAAAAGCCCAGGAGCTTCGCGTCCGCTTCCAGGTCGGCCATCCGCCCGAGGTCGCTGAGCGTATCCGCATCAAGGTTGGCCAGGGTGTCACGGGACAGGCGGTGCAGCAGAGGGCCGCGGTTTTGGTGAACGACGTTGCCGCGGAGGAAAACTTCATCAACTCGGCTCCCGGCGTGCGCTCCGAGTTGGCGGTACCGCTAATCGCCAAAAACAAAGTCATCGGCGTTATCGATGTTGAGGCCGCGCAGCCGGGGGCGTTCACGGAAGAGCACAAACGCCTGCTGACGCTGTTTGCCTCACGCATCTCCGTTGGCATTGAGAATGCCCGCCTGTACACACGCGTGGCCCGGCAGGCGCGGCAACTGACCCTGTTGACCGAAATCAGCCGTGAGCTCACTTCCATCCTGAACGTCGATCAGTTGCTGAAGCGCATTGCCGAACTGCTGACCCGCATCATCGACTACCAGATGTTTTCCATCCTGCTGCTCGACGCCAGCGGCAGCGTGCTCCAGCATCGCTTTTCCCTGCGCTTCAAGGAAAACGTTCAGCTCAAGACCGAGATTCCGCTGGGAGTGGGCTTGGTTGGATATGCCGCGCAACATGCAGAGGCAGTGCTGGTACCGGATGTCAGCAAAGACCCGCGCTACATTCCGGCGAATCCTGAGACGCGCTCCGAGTTGTGCATCCCGCTAATCTACAAAGACAAGGTCATCGGCGTGCTCGACATCGAGCATACGCGCCGCGGATACTTCAACGAAGATCACGTGCGCATTATGACGACCATGGCCGCGCAAGTTGCCATCGCCATCGAGAACGCAACTTTGTATGAGCGTATTGCCCGCCAGGAGAAGCGTCTGGAGCAGGACCTGGCGCTGGCGCGCGAGTTGCAGTTCCGGCTGCTGCCGCAAAAGCTGCCGGTGTTCAAGCACGCGGAAGTGGCCTCGCGCTTCGCGCCTGCACGCCAGATCGGCGGCGATCTCTACGATTTCCTGAAGTACGGTGGCCATGGCGTAACAGGAATCGCGGTTGGCGACGTCAGCGGCAAAGGCGCGCCGGCTGCGATCTATGCGGCCCTGGTCAGCGGCATCGTGCGCTCGCACGCCATGGAGGAACCAACCGCTGCCGGTATGCTGGAAGCGCTGAATCTCTCGCTGGCGGAGCGGCCCATCGATGGACAGTACGTCTCCATGATCTATGCCATCTGGGACGACAACCAGCAACAACTGCAACTGGCTAACTCCGGCCTGCCACGGCCGATCCACTGTCGCGGCGGCAAGATTGAGGAAATCCAGGCCACGGGACTACCCATCGGCCTGTTTAGTCACGCCACCTACGATGAGTTGAATGTGCGCGGCCGCAAAGGCGACGCGTTCTTGTTCTTCAGCGATGGCATCCTGGATGCCACTAGTTCCAAGGGCGACATGTTTGGGCGGCATCGCCTGGAGGCGATCGCCAAAGCCAACGCACATCGCAGCGCCGAGGAGTTGGTGGACGCGATCTTTACTGCTGTGTCTGACCACGCGGAAGGCGTAGAAGCCTTCGACGACCAGACCATCGTCGCTCTGAAGGTGAAAGGACCTTCGCCCAAGAAGTGAAAGCCGATCAGCCGCAGCAGCGCCCGCCTGGCTTTACTTACCTCCGAGAAAAACAGCGTGTCGGCCACCCTGATCGCCAGCTGCATGCCGAGGCCATCCCGCTGGCACGGCTGGCAGCACGCTTCGGCACGCCGTTGTATGTGTACTCGGCATCGACCGTACGCGAGCGCTATCGCCAGTTCGACCAGGCCTTCCGCGGCTGCGAGCACACCATTTGCTACTCGGTGAAGGCGAACTCGAACCTGTCGATTTTGAAGATGCTGGCGCGTCTGGGAGCGGGGTTCGACATTGTGTCCGCCGGCGAGTTGCAGCGCGTGATTGCGGCGGCAGACCCCGCCCTAGCCAAAAGAACTGGAGAAAAGCAGGTCCCTCGACTACGCGAAGGTCATCGCGCAGCGACGACCTCCGCTCCGCTCGGGATGACAGAACGGGGCACCCAAGTCGCGATGACGGTAGTTTTCTCCGGGGTCGGCAAGCTGGCTCTAGAGATTGATCAAGCGCTTCAGGCTGGGATACTACTGTTCAACGTCGAAAGCGCCAGCGAGTTGGAACTCTTGGCAGCGCGGGCTGCACATCATCGCAAGCCAGCGCAGTTCGCTGTCCGGGTAAATCCCGATGTCACGGCGAAAACCCATCCCTACATCTCAACCGGATTGCATAAACACAAATTTGGAGTTCCGTGGCGGGACGCGACGGCGCTTTACCGACGCGGCGCTGAAGAACGCTGGCTGAAAGCATCCGGCGTCAGCGTACACATTGGTTCGCAGATCACCGATTTGGGTCCCTTCCGCGAGACCATGGAGCGCGTAGCTGCGCTGGTAGGTTCGTTGCGAGAGGCCGGTATCGCCATTCGCTATGTGGACGCGGGCGGAGGGCTGGGGATCTCCTATGACCATCATTCCGCTTCCAACTCCTTCGGCGTGGTCAAGCGCTATGCGAAGGCGGTGATGCAGCCGCTGAAGGGTCTGGGCGTGCATCTTCTGCTGGAGCCGGGACGGGCGATCATCGCCCCGGCGGGCGTGCTGCTAACCCGCGTTGTTTACCGCAAACAGAATGACGGCAAGCGCTTCGTTGTAGTGGACGCGGCCATGAACGACTTGCTGCGGCCGTCGTTATACGATGCCTATCACGAGATTGTGCCGGTCATAATTAAGCCCGGCCGCAAGACCGTCGAGAAAGCCGACATCGTTGGGCCGGTCTGCGAGAGCGGGGATTTCTTTGCTCGCGATCGGAAGGTCGGCGAGTTGGCGGAGGGTGATCTGGTCGCCATTCTGGACACGGGCGCATACGGGATGTCGCTGGCGTCTAACTACAACACCAGGCCACGCGCGGCTGAAGTGCTGGTGGACGGCAATCGGGCGCGGCTGGTCCGCAGACGGGAGACGGTTGCCGATCTGCTGGCACCGGAGCGGTTATAGAGCAGTTTCAGAATTGGTGTGGTCCGGCGAGCACGGGTAGAGCGGCGATTCAGCGCCGCGTTAGCTGCGGAGAGACGAATCGCTTGAGCCTTATACGGTGGGCGATCTTGCACGCCAGCCTGAAGGCTGGCTACCCGGTCTACAGCAACCCTGGAACTGCGGTAGGCTCCGGCTTTCGGTCCTTATGGATTGACTCTCTTGGGTATTCCTGATTTTGTTGATTGCGTTTGGCGGCAACTTGTCCTATGCTCGCAGTCCACTGGGAGAGCCCATGCAACCAAATCGATCTGACGCAGCCACTTCCACTGCAGTCTGCCTCTGGTGTTATTCCCAATATCTAAAAAGCACAAGCCGGGCTCGTGACGGACAGACCTTTTGCTCCAAGAAGTGCGAGTACGAAGCGCGCTTTTGGCTGCACGAGAGCATGAAGTCCGAAAGCGAATAACAGAGGCGCGGCTCCAAGCCGCGCCTTTCATTTCGGCTGTGACACCCGCGTTATCACGAGCAAGCTAACTCGCACATTGCATCTGGGATCATATCGGCCAGGTAATCGCCTGTTATAAACAATGATGGAGTAAGCTCATTCCCGTGGCCATACACATCGGGGTCAACGACGCGGACGATCCGGGCTTCATTGACTCGCTAAATGCCCTCGTCCTCGGCTACGCTAAGTCCCGTCTGCCGGGGCAGGTGTGGATCATCCTGATTGACAACTGGTTTGATCACAAATGGCTGAGATTCTCAGGCAACGGTGCTATAGCGTGGCTGAGAGAGGGTGGTGGTATGACACTCAATCGATTTGGACTCGACCGGTGGGACACGGTCAAAGCGGAGTTTCATCGCGATAAGCTCACTTTTCCGCCATTCGCCCCTAGCCGAGTGATTGGACAATGCTCGTATGTCCGACAAGCAAACGATTATGTCGAAGCCGCGCTTCCGGCGCTGCCACACAGTACCCAACGACGCCGTAGCGAGTCGAACCTCAACAGGCGTATCCAGAACCTCACTGGCGATGGCTGTTTCGTGTGGTATAGCGGCAACACCGTCGCGAACGGCAGAGGGAGCGTGATGGTTTACAACGTCGCTGCCCACTCTGGTGAATGCTGGTTTGCGGCCTTCACGCGGAAACAATGCTCATGGACGATCACATCGACGAAGGGCGTAGATCGCGGTTATGTAGAAGCACTGATAGATACAGCCCGATAACTGTCGGTAAATCACTGTTTCAGAAGTAAGCCTCACGACACCTGGTCTTCCTTACCGTTGACCCCATTTCAACTTGTTGCGCAGAGCGTCGAAAAATGTGCGGCGGACGCGCAGCAGCTTCACGGAGTGTTGTGCCCGGCGGCACAACAGGCGGTCGCCTTGTTGAACCGGCATTCCGACTTGCCCGTCAATGCTGAGAAACGCTTCTTCGGCGCCGGTTTCGATGCGCAGCTCAATTTGCGCTTTATCGGTCACTACCAGCGGACGATGGGTGAGCAGATGGGGACAGACCGGCGTCACGACAAACGACTGGACACTGGGCATCAGCACCGGGCCGCCCGCCGCGAGCGAGTAGGCAGTGGAACCGGTTGGCGTGGCGATGATGACGCCGTCGGCCTTGTAGTTGAAGGCAAGGGCCCCGTCGATCAGCAGATCGAAATCCACCAGCCGGGCGATGGCGCTCTTGTTCACGACCACGTCGTTCAGGGCAAAATGACGGGCGATGGCTTCATCGGCGCGAAATACTGTGCAGTCGATGACCGCGCGCTGTTCGGAAGGACAAGTTCCGGCGTCGACCGCCTCGAGAGTGGAATACATCTCGTTGAGCGGCACCTCGGTAAGGAATCCGAGCGAGCCCAGATTGACCGCCATAATCGGCACGCCCTCACGGGCCACGGCCCGGGCAGCCGAGAGCAAGGTGCCATCGCCCCCCAGAACGAGCGCAAAATCGGGATGCTTGGCGCCCATGTCCTTGCGGACTACTACTTCTCCCCCGGCGATGTATTCCCCGGTTTGTTCGTCGAAGTAGAGCTTGTATCCGCGCTTACCGAACCAGGCAAGCAGCTCAGGCAGAATGGCCGCCAGTTCAGGCTTGGACGGCTTGGAGATGATCGCGGCTGATTTCATCGAGGCTATTATTCACCCCTTCGGCTTCGCTCAGGGCAGGCCCCGACACGGAGGCCACGGAGGAGTTCCCTTCGCCAGTCTGAGTGTCAGGGCACGACTTCAGTCGTGCCGACAGGATTGCCTTTGTGACCGAAAAGCCGGCTTTAGGCGGCGGCAGAGGCTAAAGCCCGTCATTCTCGGCGCAACGTTCGGAACGAGTAAACTCGTGCCCTGACACAAACCTGTTGAAAACAATTCCTCCGTGTCCTCCGTGGTGAAGAAGCAACTCCTTTGCGGTGCTGTCTGCGACTGCCAGTGTAACGCGATTCTCGCGACCGGCGTCGAGGCTCACGAGAATCGGGCATGAAGCAGGAATTCACGGTTGCCTTCCGTGCCCAAGATTGGCGAGTCGACGACTTCAATCCCAGCGCCTCCGAGTTGTTCTACCGCGCCTGCAACCCTGTCCACGGCTGCCTGCTGCGCTTGTGGATCGCGAACAATCCCGCCTTTGCCCACCTGCCCCCGGCCAGCTTCGAACTGCGGTTTTACCAGGACAACGAGCTGGAAGTCCTCGGATGTCGAGCGAACACAGCTCACGACGGCCGGAAGCACGAGGGTAGCAGAGATAAACGACACATCCATCGCCACCAGACCGATACGGATTGGGTGTCCGTCTTTCCAGATCTGATCGGGGGTAAGATACCGCGCGTTGGTCTTCTCCAGCAGACGAACTCGAGGGTCGCTGCGCAGTGTGGCGGCCATCTGGCCGTAACCGGTATCGACAGCGATCACCCGCGCCGCACCCGCCTGTAGAAGGCAGTCGGTGAAGCCGCCGGTCGAC
>Ga0182030_10025164_pt1 | contig 10870 bp, 5 predicted proteins | sample 812S3MmetaG_FD_121299 | JGI IMG/M metagenome (GOLD analysis project Ga0182030, IMG submission 121299) | Permafrost microbial communities from Stordalen Mire, Sweden - 812S3M metaG (Illumina Assembly) | ecosystem: Environmental > Terrestrial > Soil > Wetlands > Permafrost | place: Sweden... | reverse complement strand
TGAATGTAGGAGACTGTGCCGGCGAATCCCGATAAGGAGGTGCCAAACTGGTCAGCTGGACATTTATAGACCGCCCAATTGTTGACGTAAGGATAAACCACGCCCGTTTTAATACATTGAATGCCGTTATCGTTCCCCGGAGCCGTTCCAGCGGGACTGACTCCCACCGGCGAGGTTGGATAAGGCAAATCCTGCCGCCCAGGACACCATTGCGGCTTGGATGTGTCAGTGAGGCTGGAGGGCTGATCCGCTTCAAGGCCATTGGGAGCCAAATGATCCTGGTTGTCACCGGAGTACATTTTCCATCCCACACATAGTTGCTTCAGGTTGTTCATGCAGCCAATGCCTTGGGCCTTCTGCTTTGCTTTCGAAAGAGCCGGAAGCAACATCGCCGCCAGGATGGCGATAATGGCGATTACCACCAGTAGTTCGATCAAAGTAAACCCGTGCCGGCCGGAACGATTCCGGGGAAGTGTCAACGTTTGGCTATTCATAGTCATGCTTCTCAATTATTGGGCTTGGACCCGGTAGAAACCGGCGTGGCCATTGAAGGACTCGTTCACCGTGTGCGTGGAGCCGTCGCCGGTGATGGAGCCGCCCACCCGCGACCAGCTTGCCGGTGCGAGGCTCGCCGAATACCAGACCGTATAACTATGGCCAAGTTGCGTCCGAATCGAGATTTGCAGGCCGCCACCGACGCTTGCGGCCGAGATGCTGAATTCCGCTGCGGGCGGCGTCGCCGGCGCAAGCATGAAGAATAACGGATTCAAGCCATTGCCCGATGCGGTTGCATTGGTTGGAGCAGTCAACCTTAGGGTGGCTTGGCCATTTAATGTGACATATACGGGATTGTTGTTGGTGTCCAATAATTCAATCCAATGATAGGTCTGCCATCCGGCCGGGCTCGGATCAGAGAATGAACCCAGCACAGTGGCAAGTTGATTTGACGTGCCCCATCCATTCGTGACCATGCTAAGCGTGCATCCGCTAAATACGCCGCCACCAGCCCCCAGCCGGCCCCAGACATTGAATGTCCCGGTCGGGAATGTGCGGGTATAATTCAACCAATTCGTGGCGTAAAAATAGGCTATATTGAATTCGCAAATATTGGTATCCGGGGCACCCGAGGCGTTATTTGTCACTGCATAACTAAACTCCGGCAACAGGAAGCTGTCAGCGGCGATTTGTGAGCCAACGCCGTCACCCAGATTTATTTCAGCGGCGCCCCCAATGTAATCGCTTGATAAACGATAAATGGAATTCGAGGTCATCCCTCCGGTATCTTGTGTCGCGTTGGTAAGCCAATTAATGTCAACACCCTGATGGGCCACCGCACCCAAATGGGCCAGCGTGTCGCCACCCAGCGGTCCAAAGCCGGGGCCGAATCCGGTGGGATAACCAAAATAGCTATTCGTCTGAAGCTCCCAGGAAGCCGAATTAGTTGGCGCCTGGTTGTCACCCGTCGCAATGGGATTGTTAATGAACAGGCCTCCCGTCCAGCCATCGCCAATACTGCCACCACTGCTGGTGCCGTTGTTGGTGCTGAAGTCATAATCAACCGCCATCCAATGGAAGTCATTATTGATGTCGAAGGTGTTGAAACTATCCGAATAGCTTGCCGTATATCCATTTTGGTTAGTCACGTTGATGACGATTGAATAGACATTATTCGACAGAATGGGATAGTTTACCGTCCAGCCTCCACCAGGCAATGACGTGAAGGTTAACCCCGACGTAATGGCCACGCCATTGATCGTCACGCCAATGCCGTTGGTGGATATGGCGGCGCCGTTCGCCTGTCCAACCGTGAAGACAAACGAGTTGGTGGGTTCAACCGCGCCATTCACAGGATAGATGTTTATAAACACCGGATTTAATTCGGGCACATAGGGCACAAACATGTAAAAGCCCACATTCGGAGTGACGCCAGAGGCGATTTGAGTCCTGAATGTCTGCGCGCCCAGGTTCGTAAGCGCCAGTTCGATACGATTGCCAAAAGAATCCACCAAGGGCGCGTAAACGAAGTTGTTATAGGAATTATCGGAGAATGATGTGCCGCCAAAATAACCTATGAAGCTCGTCAATTGATTCGCCGTGTCCGGGGTGCCGTTGGTGACCTGGTAAAAACCGAGTTGATTGCCGGAGCCGGAGGTGGCCAGATAGCAATACACATTATAAATTCCGGGTTGAATTGACTCTCCGCTGTTGGCGACGGTTCGGGTGTAGTCTTGCCAGTCTCCAGGAGTGTCATAGGCAATGGCCACTTCGATATCGGTGCTATCGCCATTGGCTGCCGCCGTGACAAATTTTTGTTCGGTGCCAGAGGGAGCCACCGGGTTGGCGGCCTGAATAACTGTTGCATCCAGGGGACGATAATAGCTTTGCGTGTTGGTGCGGGTATTTTTGTATTCGTCGATATCTGCCGTGCCGACCCTTCCTTGATAGAGCGCCAATCCGCCATTCGCCGGCGTATCAATGAATGAACCGCCCGAAAAATTGAAATCAGCAGCTTCAATCACCAAATTAGGCGACAAGGTGTCAAAGTTCACCGCCGCCGAACTGACTGACAGCCCATCTGCATCAGTGACCGCCACGACGACGGACTGATAAATAGTATTGGCGGTCAAGGCCAGGCTGATGTTCGCCTCCGAAGTTCCCAGACCGGCAACCGTCAGGCCAGCCGATGAATTGTTGGAATAAATAGTGGTGTTCGTCACGGAACCCACCAGCGTCGTTGTGACTGCAGTGACTTGAACGCTGCTGATTGCAGTGCTGCTGGACGTGGCCACGCAGGTCAGAAAGGCATTCGTGCAAAGTGTGACCAGATTGGGATTGACGGCAGAAAGCGTCGGTCCCACCGAAGACGAAAGGAATCCAATATTCGCGCCGGAGAAGTACACCGAACCGAGGTCGCTGGCGTTCCGTTGAACCAGCACCGCCTTAAAGACGGCGTTGGCCGACTGCGGAGGAACGACGACCAAGGCGTTGGAAACACTCCCAACGACCACACCCGTGTTTAGGCCGCCGGCGATTTGCATTTGGTTGGTTACCGCCAAAAGGGACCATTGATCCACGCTGGGGCCGCTGCAACTCTGATTTGACAAAATCGTTGATTCGTAAGCGGCAATCAGGTTGTTATTCGCATCAAAAAAATCGACTTCATAATAGAAGCTATCAGCGCCCGACATCGCATCCTCATGCGCCAAATAAGTCGAAGAACCGATGGTAACCGTGGCGCCCGGGGAAAGCACTGCCGAGCCGGGCACAATTTGTGAATTGGCATAAACCGGCAGCGTTTGGCTCCAGATGTTGGTGCTGCCGCTCGTGACTCCGGTGCCGGTCAACTTGGCCACATTGGTGCCGGTGTTCGGCAAAGGCACAATCGTCCTGCCATCATGGGCGCAGATGCTGGTATTTCCATAGGTGTTGGCAGTATTGACAATCGTCGCCCCGGATCCCGAGTTGACCCAATTGCTTGCGCCATAGATAAAGTATCCATTAGTTAATAGCTCCACACCGCCAATTCCCAGGCCGGCGCCGGCGGTCAACTTTAGATAGATCACGTTATTGTTGGACACATACATGTAGCCCCCCACGCCGATGGGCAGAACGACATTGGGATTAAAGGAGGCGAGCGTGGTATTTGTGGTGTCATTGCTGATGAAATTGGTGGTCACCCCCGTCGAAGTGGGACTGATATAACCAACGTTGTTAGTCAAAATTTGATAAGAGAGGAATGGAAATGTTTCGCCATTGGTGATGCCAGCGGGAATGGCTGCGATGGAAAGTGTCAGATTGTTGTCAGGCGACGGCCAGGCCAGCTGGCTCACACAAACGTTGGTGTAACCGGGATTCGGGATGCTCAGGGAAAATACGCTGTTCGTGTCCAAAAGGAGACCGGTGATCGGATTGGTTGTCGTGCCGACATAGCTGTTCGGCCCCATGTTAAGTGTGCCACTCCCAATCAACTGAATGATGCCGTTGGCATATCCAGCGCTGGATGGAGGAACACTGTTTGAGGAAGCCCCCATAACGATCGGACCCTGACAATTGATCAAACCGTTCGATACAATCAAAAAGCCGGCGGACGGCCCCGTTTTCGTGCTGGTTGCCAGCGCAAAAAGCTGGCCCGCCCCGACGTTGAGCGTGCCGTGGGCACCAACTATGATTTCCGCATTGCAATCAGCCTGGACGGTTCCATTGTTGGCGCCACCGTTATCAGCCATGAGGAAACTGTCCGCAGTGATTGTGCCGTTATCGAACTCAAGCAAACCATCGCCACCGGCGGCGGAGGCGCCCGGCGTATCGGTATTTTTTCCAAGAATGAACGTATTGGCCTTGATATCCACATAAGAGCCATCAAGCATCAACCACCCAATCGTCTGGCCGGTTCCCCCGCCGGCATTTCGGTTGCCGACGGTGATATTGACATTCGCATCTGAATCAGCGCCGGTGACACCGCGGATTCTCAAACCACCGCCCGAGTTTGTCACGATAAACGGATTTTTAAAAGCCGCGACAACAATAGTGGAGGCGTTTAAATTATTGGTGCCCGGCCCAAGGGTAAGCACCGAAGGATTCCCGCTGGCGATTGGACCGCTGTAATTTTGCGCGCCATTGGGCTCGGTGCCAAAATTGGCGGGGCTGACTGGTCCAATCATACCGGCGGCAACCGTGGCCGTGTTTGGCGCGCCAAGGGTGATGACGCCAGCCGTGATATTGTTGCTTCCCGAAGCCAAAGTCACCGTCCCGGCCATTCTATTATAATTGCCGCCACTCTGACTGTTGTTTGGCCCGCCATTGGTGGCGACGCCAAAATATCCGTTGGGATTATTGTAAATAAAATTTGTCAAACCCTGAAGATACAGGTAAGCGCAAGGCTGCCCTCCGGAACTGCTTCCGCCATCCGTCACCAGAAAGCCCGGGGCGGTCACTTTCAGTGTGCCGCCACCGACAAAGTAAGCATAGGAGGCCACGGCACCGGAACCGGCAGTTTGAGCGATTCCACCCACCTGAAAGAAGTTTGTAACCGTCAGCGTTTCGTCACTTGGAATTGAGGTGACTGGATAGACATAACTACCGCTTGCCGTGATATTGGAATAACTCAAATAGGAGATGGTCCGGCTTGAATCAACCGTGTTATTAACCGTGGTCGGGGCGGCCGATTCGAAGAGGTTGCCAAAGGTGGCAATGTCAAGGCTCGTCGGGCCGGCGGAAGAGGTCGCTGGCGTCCAACTGCCCGGACTGCTCCAATTGCCGCCGCTTACGTTCCAGGTATAATTTGTGGGACCAGCCCCGGCTATTTGAGCGAACAGACATACCACAACGAAGGCCAGCGTGAGCGCGGGCATTTTCGTCATGACGCATTGGGCTTTTGAGGTTTTAGGGGATGTTTTCATGGTTAATTGAAGTGGTTGGCCGGCCTTTGATCGGAATCGTGATTATGGTTTGCAAAAAAGTGCTTCGACAGCTTTTGCCTCAAAATGGATTGCGGTTATTTTTAATAGATTACACAGTTTCTTTTCCTGCTACTACCCCTCTTTAGAGGGGATGATTGAAACGGTTGAGCCAGCTGGACTCTTTGGCGGCCACTGAAACAACTGGCACCGTGATCCCGTCTGGAATTCCGGGTTTGCTCGTCATCCGGGATGGCCGGACGCCGCGCCCGCGGAGTTCGCTCCCGCCAGCAGCGCAGCCAGGCCCCCCGCCCAGGCCGTTCGCATGGCTTGGCTCAATTTCTCGGACCACGCCAAAGCGCCCGCCCGCAAATTGTGGTTCATCATTTTCATAATGGCTGTCCGGGGCAGATTCTGCCGGTGATGGTTTGTTTGCTGGAATGGTTCCTGAACTGGCACACCGCCCCTCCGCACCCGGCCGCGCCCGCTTGGAAAAGGCGTTGTCCACGCCGGGCAGTTGGGATAGATTGAGCGACATGGATGGTCAACTGTATATCGGTTGATTCGGTTGATTGATTTAGCAAATATACATGCTTCGTTGAAATCGCCCACCCCTCTTTGGAGGGGTGGGCGGAGCGCCAAAAGAAGTTATTATCGCTTTCAGCACCCATCCGTGTCTGCCATGACTAAGCCGGCCAGCGCGCGCAGCAAACAACCTTGTCTCGCCGGGTTGTGCCTCTGGCTTTTTCTGCTCGCCGCCGCTCCCGCCGCCCCCGCCCGCGATACCCTCACCAATGCCGCCGCCGTCCTCGCCCTCTCCGGCAAGGACGCCCTGTCCGGCGTCCCCGTTTCCGTCACCGGCGTCGTCACCGCCGCCGAACCCACCGCCACCTGGAGCGGCCGCTTCTTCATGCAGGACGGCACCGGCGGCGTCTTCGTCGATAGTCGCCTCAGCCAGCAGCCCCTGCCCGGCGACGTCGTCCAGGTTTCCGGCTTCAGCCATCCCGGCGGCTACGCCCCCATCATCACCAAGCCCCACTGGAAAAAGATCGGCACCGCCGCGCTGCCACCCGCCCGGCCCGTCACCAGTGAACGCCTCATGTCCGGCGCCGAGGACGGCCAGCGCGTTGAAATCTCCGGCATCGTCCGCGCCGCCGAGGTCAGCGGCACCCGCATCGGCGTCGAGCTGGCCTCCGGCGGGTACCGCTTCGGCGCCTACTTTCCCCCCGCCCCCGGCTTGGACCCTGCGTCCCTCGTCGGAGCGCGGATCCGCTTGCGCGGCACCGCCGCCACCGGCTTCAATGCCCCCTTGCGCCACTTCGTCACCGTCACCCTCTTCGCCCCCCAGCCGGACGATTTCTTCGTCCAAGAACCCGCCCCGCCCAATCCCTTCGAGGACCCGCCCGTCCCCCTCAACAACATCGCCCAATTCCGCAAGGACCCGCCCCCCGGCTATCAGGTCCACGTCACCGGCGTCGTCACCTACCAGCGCCGCGGTGAATCCCTCTTCCTGGAGGACGAGACCGGCGGCTTGGAGATCAAAACCAAAATGACCAACGCCGTCGCCCGCGGCGATTTCGTCGAAGCCGTCGGCTTTCCCGCCGTCGAAAATTTCCTCCCCGTCCTTGAAGATGCCGTTTTCCGCAAGACCACCGCCCCCCGCACCAATCTCGAACCCAAGTCCGCCACGATCGGGGGAATCCAAAAAGGCCTCCACCATGCCGATTTCATCGTCCTGCGCGGCCGCTTGATCGATCGCCTCGTCAAGGGCACCGGCCCCGAAGTCAGCGGCTCGGGCATTCAAACCAGCCTCATCCTGCAGGCCTCCAACATGGTCTTCGTCGCCGAAAAAGAAACCTCCCAAGACAACCCCTTCCTTTCGGCCATCCCCATCGGCAGCCTCGTCGAGGTCTCCGGCATCTGCCTCTTGGACGGTACCTCCGACGGCAAAATCAAATCCTTCCGCCTCCTGCTCCCCACTTCTTACGATGTCCGCGTCATTGAAAGACCCAGTCGGCTCACGCCCCGGCACCTCCTCGTCAGCCTCGCCTCCGTCCTCGTCGTGCTCCTCGTCGCCATCGGCTGGATCATTTGGGCCGCGAAGCGAAATTTCATCCTCGCCTCCCTCGTCCAACAAAAGGAGGAAGCCCAGCACCAGCTTCAGCAGGCCCATGACCTCCTCGAAGATCGCGTCCGCGAACGCACCGCCCAGCTCAAAGTCGAAATGACCGCCCGCAAGGAATCCGAACTCCAGTTCCGCGCCGTCCTCACCGAACGCACCCGCCTCGCCCAGGAGCTCCACGACACCCTCGAACAAACCCTCACCGGCATCGCCCTCCAACAGGACCTCGCCGCCAGCCAGTTCGAGAAAAGCCCCGACCACGCTTCCCATCACCTCAAGCTCGCCCGCAATCTCATGCGCCAAAGCCAGGAGGACCTCCACCGCTCCGTCTGGGGCCTCCGCAGCCGCGCCGACGAAAATTTCAACCTCCCCAGCGCCCTCCTCACCAGCGCCCGCCAAGTCACCGACGACACTCACATCCGACTCGAGTCCGCCGCCACCGGCGACGCCGTCTCCTTCTCCGAAATCATCGAGGAAAACCTTCTGCGCATCGGCCAGGAGGCCGTTACCAACGCCGTCAAACATTCCGGCGCCACCGTCATTGACATCCAGTGGCAGTTCACGCCCGGCAACGTCGTTTTGAAAATCAGCGACAATGGCCATGGTTTTGACCCCAATGCCTGCGCCGGCCCCAAGGACGGCCATTTCGGCTTGCTCGGCATCCGTGAGCGCACCGAGCGGCTCGGCGGCCGCCTCCAAATCACCAGCCAGCCCGGGAGCGGCACCAGCATCTCTGTCGAAATCCCCACCGCCACCACCGATGGCCAGACTCCCGCCCCGGCCACACCCGTAAACCATGAAGAAAGAGTCTAAGATCCGGATCCTGGTTGCCGACGACCATTACGTGGTCCGCATGGGCGTCACCGCCATCATCAACAATGAGCCGGACATGGAAGTGGTGGCCGAAGCCACCAACGGCCAGCAGGCCATCGAGCTCTTCATCCGCCACCAGCCCGATCTCACCCTTCTGGACTCCCGCATGCCCCTCAAATGCGGCGTCGAGGCCGCCCGCGAAATCCGCCGCGTGCGCAGCTCCGCCCGCATCGTCATGCTCACCGCCTTCGACGGCGATGAAGACATCCACAAGGCGCTCACCGCCGGCGCCCAGGGTTATATCTTGAAAAGTTCCACCGGCATCCAGCTCGTTCCCGCCCTGCGCGCCGTCGCCGCCGGCAAAGAGTGGATTCCCGAGGAAGTCGCCAGCCGCCTGGCCAAGCGCAAAGGATACGAGGCCCTCACGCCCCGCGAATTGGAAGTGCTCCACGAACTCGCCAAGGGCCTGGCCAACAAGCAAATCGCCGACGCCATGAGCATCTCCCAATACACGACCAAGGGTTATCTGAAGAACATCCTCACCAAGCTCCACGTTGCCGACCGCACCGAAGCCGTCACCGTCGCCATCCAACGCGGCCTCATCCATTTATAGACCGCCGTCCGACACTTCGGCGTCGCAAAGCTCCGTCGCAAAGCGACGGCATGAGAATAGCCCGGCATTTCAATGCCGGGTCATCCTGGTCGCCGCCGCAAGTCCCACCGGGACGGCTGAATTCGTTTCCACCAATGCCGTGCGTCTTATCCGATACGGTGCCTTTCAACAGATCCGGCAAGTCCGTCCGCGTCTTGGACTGCGCCGGCAAAGCGCCAGCGGCGACGGCGCTTTCGCACGCACCCGCGAGCCGCGAACTTTTGAGGACCGGTGCTCGCACGAGAGGCTGCGTGGCACTCCGATTCCCGCCGCGGACCGATCTCCGAAATGGCCGCGTTCGTGTCCTTCAAACCGCAAAATTCCCCGGCAGCAAACCGCGCTCCATACAATCCCGGAAATTCCATTCCCCGCCATGCTGCATTTTATAACTCCAGAAAAACCACCCGCGCGTGCCCTCGTAATTCAGCAATTGCGTGTCCCCATAAGCCCGCTTCACCGACGCCACCTGGAACGGCGACAGCCCCTGCATCGCGTGCTGCGGCAGCGACAGCGACCATTCCCCCACGATGGTCGGCAGTTCCTCCCGCTGCATCTCGTCCAGCGCCTTCGTCCGGTGGATCGCAAACTCCAGTTGCTCCCGCGCCGTCCGCGACCGCGCCGCCTGGTCAAAGCATTGGTACAAATGCGTGTCCAGGATCACATTTGTAAACGCCGGCTCCTGCATGAACTTCTTCCACGCCAGCGGCCGGAACGAATCGTGGAACACAATCGCCACCTTCGGGTCCAGCCGCGTCCGCAGCCGCGCGTAGGCGTCCTGGTAAAACTGCTGCAAGATGTCCAGCGGCACTTGGTCCCGCGGCTCGTTCAGCAGCTCGATGCCATACAGCGCCGGATGCTTGCCGTACTTCTCCGCAAAAGTATCCAGCACCCGCAGCGTCTCCAAAATATTCTGCGGGTCCTTCGGCCAGTTGATCGGCCCGCTGCGCCCGCTGTGATCCCATCCGTTCTGGCTCCCGGGCGCCCCGTGCAAATCCAGCAGCAGCTTCAATCCGTTCCGCTCCGATTGATCCAGCGCAAAATCAATGAACTCAGACGATTCCACGTACGGCTTCGGCGCTTCCAGCGCCCAGTAGCCCACCGGCAGCCGCACCGCGTTCAGACCCTGGTCCCGGATCCAGCGAAAATCATCGCTCGTGATGAACGTTTCCCGGTGATGGTTCAGCCGGCTCTTCGCCTTCTCCCCCAGCACGTCGCACAGCGTGTATTCGTCCGGCGCCTCGGTGCCGCGATACAGATCCGGCACCATCCACTTCTCCAGCACCAGCCACGCCCCGAGGTTCACGCCCCGCAATTTCGTCGTACCCTCCGCGCCGGTGTCCTTCGGCTTGACGGGCCCGTTGGCCCCCGTACCCGCCGCCAGCGTCATCCGCGGCACCCCCGCCGCCAGCGCCAGCGCGCTGCCCAATGTCGTTTTCAAAAACTCTCTTCGTTGCATAATTTCAGCCGTGTTCTGTGGTTGGCCGGGATCAAACGCCGGCGGCGTTCCGGTTTCCCGGTTCAATCGGCCAGTCCAAATCCATAAGGAAACGCAGGATCCTCCGGCGGGTCCCCCGCGCCAGCGTGTTCGTCGCTGCCCGGCCAGGTGCGCGGCAGCTTGCCCGTGAACTTTGCCTCCCCAAACAAGTCGTCTGCCACTCCCTGTCCTTCCGTCCCCGGCAGCCACGCCGCCACCAGCGCCGTGCTGTCCGCCAGCGCCGAATTGAGGATCAACGGCCGGCCGGACAACAAAATCGTCACCACGGGCTTGCCCGCGGCCCGCGCCTTCGCCACCAGTGCCGCGTCCGCCGCCGGCAAATCCAGCTTCCGCCGGTCGCCCCTCGTCTCCGCGTACGGCCCCTCGCCCACCACCACCACCACCGCCTCCGC
>Ga0182030_10025163_pt1 | contig 10871 bp, 10 predicted proteins | sample 812S3MmetaG_FD_121299 | JGI IMG/M metagenome (GOLD analysis project Ga0182030, IMG submission 121299) | Permafrost microbial communities from Stordalen Mire, Sweden - 812S3M metaG (Illumina Assembly) | ecosystem: Environmental > Terrestrial > Soil > Wetlands > Permafrost | place: Sweden... | reverse complement strand
GCTAGAGGCCGGCGTTGATCAACGCGATCGCGTCGAGGAATGAAAGGAGGCGCTTAGTTGTCCTTGCGCTCCTCAGGCTTCGGCTTTGGCGCCGGTTTCGGCTTCGCCGCAGGCTTGGGCGGCTTACTGGGCATCGCCGGCCTGGCCGCCCGTGGCTTGGACACCGGCGGCTTGGTCACGGCCGGCGCTGCGGGGACAGGACGCGCAAACTCAGCAGCTGGGGCCGGCCGCGCGGCGGGCTCCGGCGCTGGCCGCGGCGGCTCGGCGGGCGGAGCCGGGCGAGCTGCTTCAGGCGCGTTGGGCTGGTGCGATAGTTCATTCGCACCTAGCGGTCGTGGTGGCGGGGGTGTCACACCGCGCGCACCGACGATGCCAGGACCACTGAAGGCCCCTGGCCGCGGGGTCGCCGCGATTGCCGGGTGACCTCCATTTGCTCTGGCCGAAAGCGCCGGATTCTGACTGGCCGCCTGCACGTGAGCGGTCTGTACCGGGGTCGGGGGCGTATGCGGTTCAGAAGCCGCGGCACGCTGCTGTGGCGTCGGGGCAGCCATGACACCGCCTGCGCCACCATTAAAACTGGTGCGATTCACCGTGACGTTATTGTTGATCACGGTCTGGTTATAGGTGTTGTGTATCACTGTAACATTCACGTTGCTGACGGCCGTGTTGTAGGCGAAATGTCCGCCTTCCCAGCGACCGCCTGCGAACCCGGTGCCCCCGTAGCCGAAGCCGTAGTTCACGCCGCCGTAAAATCCGATATGCGGCCCCCAGTAACCCGGATGGAAACCGTATACACCACCTGCGAAGCCCCAGTATCCAGGTGTCCAAAGGACCCCAACGGTGGGCGGCTGTACCCAGGTACCCGGCACCCAGTAGTAGCCCCCACCCGCATAACCCCAGTACCCGGGTGTCCACAGGTACCCATCGGCAGGCGCTGGCGGCTGCTCGTAATCAGGCAGCGGCGGCGGCGGTTCCTGCGCAGTCACGGCCACTGCAGCGCCCGGCACGGCCACTTCGGCAGTCACTACGGGCGCGGGTGCATACACGCGGGTCTGAACGGCGCACGCGGATATCAGCGTCGCGGCCGAGACAACGAGCGCGCGGGCCACTGCGGCGCTGAGCGCGGCAGGCAGTCGCTTCGACGGTAACAACATATGACTCACCTTATAAATGTTGAGGATCAGTCACGAGATAGTCCCATGACTATAAACGCGAACGTTGCCGCTGGGCTAATGGGATACCGACGTGAAGGGAACTTAACGCGGCTTCACGCCTCGCGTCGGTGCGGCTTGCCACACTCTTGCTATTCCTACCCCCGTGTCAATTTCGTGACGAAGATAGGGCGTCCTTTCGCACTACCTTCGTGTCAGCGGCACGCGCAGAACCTACGCCGACCACGGCTCTCTTACAATAAGCTTTGTCTTAACGCCGATCATTGCTTGGGAGCTCCAGGCACAGGTAATCGCTGCTCGCGGGTCACGAAAAATCGCCCTCCAGGGCTGAGTGCAACGCCGAGCTGATCAGCGTCTCAAAGCGAGCAACAGAACGCCACCGGCAATCAGAATGATCCCCAACCAGTCACGCGCTGAGGGACGCTCACCAAGAAACGTCACGGCGAATATAGCCACCAACAAGACACTTAGCTTATCTACCGGAGCAACCCGGGAAGCATCACCGACTTGCAGGGCGCGAAAGTAGCAGACCCACGAGATCCCAGTAGCAAACGCCGACAGGGTCAGAAACAGCCAGGTGCGGGACGGGAGCGTCAACGGGTTGAGCCATTTACCGCTCAGCCCGACGAAGGCTGCCAGCACAATCATCACGATCGCTGTACGGATCAGCGTGGCCAGATCCGAATCGACACCCTGAATGCCGATCTTGGCGAATATCGCCGTCAGGGCCGCAAAGACTGCCGACAGCAGCGCCCAAAACAACCAGCCCGTACTCGTAGACATCCGCTGCTCCCCGGCTCTGTGATGGACTGCGCGAGCGTACCGCAGTTTAAACCGCGTGGCGCTCTCGGGGGCGATTGCGATTAGGAAAGCCGAGTGCGCGTGCGGCCGGTACCGCTCCACGCTACAGTGTGTGCCAGGGAACCGACCACCGCATGGTGCGCCCGGGGCGCCGCATGGTTGAACCTTGAAACATTGTCGGTGCGTGCACGATGGATTTAGGTATTGAGTTCGGTTCCTGGCTGATCCTGGTGCTCACCACGATGGTCAGCCTGCTCGCGCTCTATGTCTCGCCGGCGCTCATCAGCCAGACGGTGCTGCGCCCTTACTGGCTGGTCAGGAAATCCGAGTACTGGCGACTACTCAGCAGCGGGTTCGTGCACGCGAGTTTCGGCCACCTGGCTCTCAATCTGATTAGTTTTTTCTTTTTCGCGTTCCAGTTGGAGCGACGCATTGGCACTCCAAGCTTTCTGGTGCTGTACCTCGCTGGGATGCTGGTAGGCAATGTGGGGACATATTTCAAACACCGCACGGAGCCGGACTACGCATCGCTCGGTGCCTCAGGTGCGGTTCTGGCGATACTGTTTGCGGCGGTCGTTTATTTTCCAACGATGCGCATGTACATCATGCCGCTGCCGGTGCCTATTCCAGCGCCGCTGTTCGCGGTCGGTTATCTCATTTATAGCTACTATCAATCGCGGCAGTCGCGCGGCCGCATTAACCATGATGCGCATATTTTCGGCGCCCTAGCAGGCCTGGCCTTTGTGGCGCTGACCGAACCCTCAGCGTATCGCGGATTGCTCGCCATACTGGCTCACTAGCCCCTGGCTATCAGGCAATACTGGAAACCGTGGACCGGACGGCTGGCCTAAATCCAGGAGCCCACAATATCGCTGGCGCGACAGGCCAGCGCCGTCAGCGCGGCACTGCGGCGGCCGTATCCCCGGGGGCATCAGAAGCTTGAGGCGTTGCCGGGCGTGTCTTGGCTGCAGTGTGTTGGAGGATCATCGCTAACGGTGCGTCGCTGCGAAGAGCAGGTAGACGCTGCGCCCGGGTTCCGGTTCGAAATAGCGACCATTGCTTTCATTGACGATCACTGAGTCAACGTAGTGACGATTGGCAAGGTTATCTACGCGCAGGAACTCGCTGAAGAGCCAGTGCGGCTGCGATTGCGTCAGTCCGCTCTTGAGATTCTCGATCCAGTAGCCGGAAGCTGCCGCGGTATTGAGATCATTGGCATAGATCTGGGCCCGCCCGATAGCTTCAAGCGTTGCAGTGAACCCGCGCCAGTGCGGAGTCCACGTAACTGCAGCGTACAGCGCATTTTCGGGAACCGCCGGCAGGCGTGATCCGACTGCCACGGTCCTGTCGACACACGGTTGGGTGATGCAGGTGCTATAAGGCTGGGCCACCTGCGCACGAATCCAGGTGTAGGCAAGACGTGCGTTAAAGGACGGACCCCAGAGGCCAGTCAGCCCCACTTCGATGCCACGGCGCTGAGTCTCCGGAATATTCTGATACACGGCGCGACCGAAGCTGCTCTGCTCTACGGCCAGTTCATCGCGGGTATCGGTAAAGAAGCCGGCCACCTCAGCCGCCAGATGCGTGCCCGTGCTCTTGAGCCCGACCTCGTAATTGTCGCTCCGGGCCGGGAGCAGACCCAGGTTCAATCCCGGAGGATTGCCGCTGACTGAGCGGTAGGCCAGATCATTGAGCGTCGGGGTCTCGAAACCACGGCCATACGCCGCGTACAGCGACAGGTCGGGCAGCGCGTGAAAGCTTACGCCGGCCACCGGATCCGTAGCCAGGTAATGCACGGCACTTACCGGGTAGACACCGGCCGCGGCCAAGTGATCATCAGAGCTCACATCCACCAGACTATGTCGGAGCCCGGCCAGCAGGCGCCAGCGCATTGAAGGATCCCACTGGGCCTGCAGGTACTCGTCCGCGTCGAATACGCGATTGCTTTGATCGCGGCGCAAGCCACCCTCGAGGCCGAGCGCAGTACCTACAAAGTTCAGGAAGCCCTTGCGCCCCTCATCCAGATCGTCATAGCTCACGCCCGCAGTCAGCAGCAGCGGCGTACTGAACACGGGGAGCGTGTCGCTCGCGTGTACATCCATGCCGCCAAAGCCGCGGCCCAGGTCAATTACGCCGCCCGGACTGAGCGCATTGGCCTCAGAGGCCATGGGAATTGCCTGGAACTGGATGGTGGAGCGATGGCCCCCATACACTGTCGCCGTCAGATTCAAATCCGTGAGCAACGTGCGCTCATAGATCAGGCCCACCTGCTCCTGGCTCAGATCCTTGCGCGTGTTGTAGGCAAGCGCGCCGGTGCCCGCCTGTCGGGGATCCGAATCCAGCTGGGACTGCGTAAGACCTAGCGGATCCTCCACAAACGGTGTTTCCACCATATTGGCCACAAGCGTCAGCCGGCCGCCTCCGCCCAGATCCAGCCGCAACTTGGAATTGAAGTTGTTACGTTCGGCGGCGCTGTGATCCCGAAAGCCGTCGGTATCAAAGTGCACCGCATCCACCAGATAGCTCAGGTCCGCAGCGGTACCCGCCGCCTTGAGAGCATAGCGGTGCTGGTCGTAATCACCCCAGGCAGCCGTGGCTGTCACTGCGCCGCCCGGCGGTCCGTCCTCACTGTAGAGACTGATCACACCGCCAGAGGAATTACCATAGAGCGCCGAGAACGGACCGCGCAGAACTTCGATGTGATCGGCCGAGCCCAGATCAAACTGGGAGAACTGCCCCTGCCCATCCGGCATCGTGCCCGGAATGCCGTCGGCATACAGCCGCACGCCCCGGACGCCAAAGCTGGAGCGCGCCCCGAAGCCTCGCACTGAGATCTGCAGATCCTGGGCGTAGTTCTGGCGCATCTCGACCGACACTCCGGGCACCGCGCCCAAGGATTCAGACAGATTCTCTTCAAGTTGTCCCACCTGAATCTGATCGCGCTCGACGCGATCGATCGATACCGGCAGGTTCAGGCTGCGCTCGGGCGTGCGGGTGGCTGAGACGACGATGACCGATAGCTCATCCGGGGCATCACTCGATGTTTCGGTCGCGGCGCTCACAGCCGGCGCGGCCGTGGCGACACCAGCGATCACTGCCAGCAGCCAGCCGCTTGTGCAGGTGCTGTTATAAGGTGCGTTCAACTGAAGCTGGCTCCCGCGTGTATCCGGCCGAGCGGGCGCGCGTGGCGCATTCTGCCAGCCAGAGCCGCGCCAGCAAGCGGCAGAATACTATCATTGCCTGCAACGATCTGGCCGTGGCATGAAGTTGGCAGCCAATCGGGTGGAGCTCAAGGGCCAAAGGCCTGGCGGAGGAACGCATCAGACTTTGCAAGCATTTTGGCGCGCGCCGCTGAGTCATCCAGCTGGTGATCCAGATACTCAAAAATCACCAGCTCATTCGGGGTATCCGCCGCTTTGAGGTTGCGGGCCATGTGCTCAGACTCGTGAACCAACACATTGCGATCCAGAGTGCCGTGAGCCAACAGCACCGGTGCCTTGATGCGGTCGGCATGTTCTGCGGGCGAAGCGGCTTTGGCCTCATCGCCGCCGCCTACGCAGTCGCGCATGAAATAATAGTCTCCATAAGGGCGCCACTCTTCGGCCAAGTCATCCAAATCAGTAACCAAAGCGATCGGGATCACGGCCTTGAAAACCGAGGAGTGAACAGCGCGCCACCCTGGCCGCGCTCCGGGGCGATGAACGCGATACTTGTTCCATCCGGTGACAGGCTCATGTCCGTCCGGCTGGGGCGAGCGCCGAAGGCGGTCGCGCCATCAAGTGCCGACGGCTCCTGCGCCGCAAGCCCAAGGCTGCTCAGTAGCAGCGTCAGCCCTGTCTGCAGGCGGTACCACATAAATAGTCCCAATACTGCGCACAGAGCGGCCTTGAGCTTAACGGCAGCGCAACACAGATGGCAACACGCTGTCTGGCCGATGTTCTTTTGTGCGTCATGAGGGCGCCCGCCAAGGGCGCGGTGCCGAATCTTGAGGTTTGTCAGCCACGCGGCTGGGCGTGCGGTTCCTACGCAACTCACATAGGATCCAGCGTTGGAATTCTTAGAAGCGAACCCATGGTCGGAAATCAGCAGAGTGCGCCCATGCACTGGGTCAGCGAGCCTTACTGATGCCTAGCCGGGCCTCGGGACTAAGTCATCTGCTGGCTGTTCCCGGCGGCTTCGCCTTGCGGGTATTGCGCTCCTTTAGCGCAAATCAGGGCCTGCTGCTGGCGGCGGCCCTTGCCTACTATTTGCTGCTGTCGATTGTGCCGCTGCTGATTTTAATTCTCTGGGCCCTCTCGCGCGTCATTGACCGCCAGCATCTGCTGGCTACCCTGGGCGCCAATCTGGAACGAATCGTCCCCGGACAATCCGCATTATTGCTGGATGAACTGGCGCGCTTTGCCGAAAACCACAATGCCATCGGCTGGGTGTTGCTGGCTCCGCTGCTCTACTTCAGCTCCCAGGCGTTTTTGGTACTCGAGAAAGCCATGTCCGTTATCTTCCTGCACCGGATCCGGGTGCGTCACCGGCACTTCATGATCTCCGCCATCATCCCCTACTTTTATATTCTGGTACTGGGATTGGGACTGCTCTTAATGACGCTGACTACCGGAGCGCTGGAGGCCATCGGCGCCCAGAGCGTGCACGTACTGGGCCACAGCTGGTCGCTCCACGGCTTGTCCGGCGCACTGGTATCGGTCCTGGGATTGGCAGCAGAAATCGCCGTATTGACTTCGATTTATGCCGTGATGCCGGTTGGGCGCCCGGCGTGGCGCCATGCATTGATCGGAGCCAGTGCGGCGGCGCTGCTGTGGGAGGTGATGCGGCTGGTACTGGTGTGGTACTTCAGCACCCTCTCCACAGTCAGCGTGGTGTACGGCTCGTTGACCACAGCCATCGTTGTGCTCACCAGCTTCGATGTCGCAGCCATTCTGCTACTGCTTGGCGCGCAGGTCATTGCTGAATACGAGCGGCTGGCGCTGTCGGCAACCAGTTCACTGACCGCATGAACGCCGGAGCGAGGGCCACTCCCGAGCAGCAGCTGTTGCGCGACCTGTTCCGCGCCGCAGTTTCCGCCGCAGATCCTGCCGCCCTGATACCTCGATGGCTGCCGCCACGGCCCCGCGGCAAAACTATTGTGGTCGGCGCTGGCAAGGCCTCGGCGGCCATGGCGGCGGCATTTGAAGGCCAGTGGGACGCTCCACTCGAGGGGCTCGTGGTCACGCGTTACGGTTACGCCGTGCCCTGCCGGCGGATCGAGATTGTAGAGGCCTCCCATCCGGTACCCGACGCGGCGGGTGAGCAAGCGGCCAGGCGGATGCTTGCACTGGTAAAAGGGCTGGCTCCAGAAGATCTTGTGGTCGCTTTGATCTCCGGGGGTGGCTCGGCGCTGCTGTCGCTGCCAGCCGCCGGGCTCACACTTCAGGATAAGCAGGAGATCAATCAAGCCCTGCTGCGATCGGGCGCCAATATTGCTGAGATGAATTGCGTGCGGAAACACCTGTCAGCCATCAAGGGCGGCTGGCTTGCAGCCACTGCGGCGCCAGCACGCGTCATCAGCCTCATAATTTCTGACGTGCCGGGCGATGATCCCGGCGTCATCGCTTCGGGGCCCACCATTGCGGACCCGACTACCTTCGCCGATGCACTCGATGTGCTGCACAGGTACGGCATCACCCGCCCGGCTCGAGTCATCGAGCATCTGCTGCAGGCGCTACTCGAAACACCGAAGCCCGGGGATATGCGCCTGCGGGGCCATGAGCACCATCTGATCGCCACGCCCCAGCAATCACTTGAGGCTGCGGCGCAATTGGCGCGTAGTGCCGCAGTCACACCCTTGATTCTTTCTGACAGCTTCGAGGGCGAAGCGCGCGAAGTCGCCAAAGTTATGGCCGCCATCGCTCGTCAGGTCGTGCGCTACCGGCAACCGCTGCCGGTACCCTGTGTACTGCTCTCCGGGGGTGAGACCACAGTAACGGTGCGCGGCCACGGCCAGGGCGGTCGAAATGTTGAATTTCTCCTCGCACTGGCACTTCAATTAGGCGGCCTGGCCAACGTGTATGCCCTTGCTGCAGACACCGACGGCGTTGACGGTCTGGCCGAGATCGCAGGCGCATTGATAGACCCCACTACCCTGCAACGAGCGCGCTCGCTAGGGCTCGACAGCAGGGCATTTTTGGCCGCGAACGACGCGCACCCCTACTTTGCGGCCCTTGGGGATCAGCTCATCACCGGCCCTACGTTTACCAACGTGAATGATTTCCGAGCTGTATTGATCCCCCGCTAAGCGAGCAGCAAGCCATTCGGGCTACTCGCGCGCGAGACAATTGGCAACAGCAGCGTTCCGTTATACCTTACTGAAAAACAAGGTGTTACTGCCATTGAGTCACGATAACCAATGCTTATCGGTAGTATCCTACCAAAGATACAACATCCATCAGGTGCCTTAGCGGCACTACCAGCAACACCCAAGACCACCACTCCCCTTAAGAAACCGAACAATACCCCCGGACCACTAAAGAACCAGCCTAGCTAGACCCTTCCAACTCGAACGGCACATCGAAGGCCGGTGGTCTATTTGGGCGCCGGCGCATTCGCAGCGGACTCTGCCGGCACACCGAATGCATCCCAGTGCTCGATGAGTTTGCCGTCTTTCACGCGAAACATGTTGAAGATGATGGTCCGTTCGGGTTTCCCTTCCGAGTTCGTAATGCTCCGCGATGTGACCTGAATGACCTTATCCCCTTCCGCCATGATGGACAGCAATGTTGGCGGCCCCATTTTCGGCGGAGCACCTCCTCCGCCCTGCGCTCCGGGCACACCCTGTCCGTGCACACCGTGTTGGATATAACCCGGGTCGATATACTTCGCATCGACTTTAGGCATTTCGCCGGGCTTGCCGGCCGCCATGGTCGCTTCGATGTCCCGATAAAAATCAAGTACGAGTTGCTTGTTGGCTGCTTCCTGCGGCGTTTCGGCCGCAACTCCAACGACTGGTGCAGCCACCAAGGCCAAAAGGCAAGCCAGGGCAGTGAGCAGTGGTGTTTTCATGTGACGCCTCTTGTTGATGCCGTGTCTCTACAGTGGTTTCGCCCAAGGCGATTCGCCGGCTTTTTTCCGCTCCATACAGATGTCTTCCTGAAAGGGTGCATCGGGCTGGCGTTTGTAGGTGAGCGCTGCCTCCCAGGGATGCGTGAATGTTGCCGGATCCGTAATCGTCACGCGATATTCGAGCGTGTTGGGGTCTTTTAGACGAACGCGTTCGGTCAGCTTCAATTGATCGCTGGTTTGAATAAGGCCATCGAAATTCTTGAAATCGACGAAGTGATCGGTGTCGGCGACCAGCGTACTGCCATCCCAATGGCCGCGAGCGTGTCCCACTTGTGCGCCCACAGTGTTCTCCAGCCCGTATAAATCGAAGGCGAAGTTCTCGGTGCCCTCCAGCGCCTTCGAGTTTTCGATGGTTGCGTCATCACGCATATCGATTTGGCGGAACAGACGATTCCATTCAAACAGGAACAGCACCTTGCCGGGGCGCTCGAAGATTTTGAAGCGCTTCGGTGACAACATCAGCCGCGGGATGCCGGGGGAAGAGCAGCGCGTCATAGTTCCATCAAAGGAGAAGTCGCCGCTTTGCGCAGCGGTCCTGTTCTGCTCGTAAATCTGACGGCCCGCTTCGGTAAACGGAACGGCGGAGCCGTCTGCAGGCTTCAGCAGCGTTTGCGGCTTGCTCAGCAGCCAGGTGCCTTCGAGACTCGACTTTGCGTAGGCAACCTTGATCCCCATCAAGATCGCGACCGTAGTCAACACCACCCAGATGGGGTTTCGCCGATTCGCTTTCATGCGTATGTGCAACTCACTTTTGGTCTGCCATCACAAGTTCCGATTCGCGGAGAAGGCTCTTATTGCGGCGCCTGTTCGTCCTCGGACAGGCCATAGCGCGTTGCGCCTCCCGACTCGCCCACCTGCTGCTCACAATCGTATTCGCCAAGCATCCACGCGTTCGGTGTCCAGGCGAAGGAACGAACGAATGACCAGGGCCTGGCGTACATCTTCGGATCGTTCACGGTAGTGAGAATTTCCAAGCTCTTGCCGTCCTCGAGTTTCCGAATGCGGTAACTCAGCCGCACATCCTTGGACGCCGGGGTACCCGCCGTGTCGATCCACATCGGGTCCCTGAAATTGTCGCTGTCCACCACCAGCGTGTTGCCATCCCAATGGCCGACGGAGTAACCACCGAAGTTACGTTCGCCGGCGGGGCTGCTTTGATGATTCATATGAATCTGCCAAATACCGTGAAATTCCTGAAAGACGAAGTAGATGAGATCAGGTGTTTGTACGATCTGGAAAGGGGCATTGATTTCAAGACTCCAAGTCGGAGCCGGATAGCACTTGGATGACGCATTGGCCAGCGGCGTGCCCGCCTTTTCCATTGCGCGGCGGCGATTCAGAATCTTTTTGGCCTCATCGGTGTAGGCCAACCGAACGCCGTAGAGATCGCGCAGAATGTACGACTGCATGGGATCGGCGTGATACCAAACGCCCTCGAAATTGCGCGGACCCGCGGCCGGCAGTGGCGCCTTGTCGGACAACTTGGGGCGCTTCACCAGCTGGGGCGGATCCACGTCATCCGCGCGAGCTGCCGACGGCGGCGCGCCAGCGCCTGCAGACGGAGGAGGCCCATTGGCTCCGGCGCCGGGAGGCGCTCCATTCGGGCCAGGTGCCTGGCCATAGGAGGCGAGGGAGAAGGTGGTTATCGAAAGCAGCACTAGGGCCGCATAACGATTGGGCGAGTTCAGCAAGGAATTACCTCGAAGAGATGAGCTCGATGGTTGGGGCTGACGACTAATAGGGCGGGCTGCCACCACCAGGGGGCGGGCCACCCGCACCGGGAGGCGG
>Ga0182030_10025162_pt1 | contig 10871 bp, 10 predicted proteins | sample 812S3MmetaG_FD_121299 | JGI IMG/M metagenome (GOLD analysis project Ga0182030, IMG submission 121299) | Permafrost microbial communities from Stordalen Mire, Sweden - 812S3M metaG (Illumina Assembly) | ecosystem: Environmental > Terrestrial > Soil > Wetlands > Permafrost | place: Sweden... | reverse complement strand
GGGGAACCAAGTTGTGTTGGGGCGAATTTCGCGGTGAAACCGCGAGACGCGCTGCTCTTTCAGCGCGAGCCCGTCAGCTAACCCGGCAGGCTTCAGAGAGAGGTATCTGTGCGTCTGCGTCACGCCTGCGTTGTGGGGACTGCGCTGCTTGCATTCGGGGTCGCCGCCTCGGACGCCCTTGCGGACACGAGCCCCAGCGGGACAGCAGTCGGCGGTGCCACGGCGCCCGTGACGATCACGCCGGTCGGAGCGACGGGAGCGACCGGTTCGACCGGTTCGACCGGTTCGACCGGATTCACCGGCGCCCTGACGGCGCCCACCACCGGCACAGTCACCACCCCGGCGGTGTACTCCGCCCCGCTCGCGCCGATCGTGCTTGCCAAGGGCCAGTCGCCGACCGCGGTCTACAGCGGCCCGGTCTTCGTCGAGACCGCCAACGGCGCGCTTGTCGTCTACACCCCGCAGACAGAGGTCGCGGACGTCAGCGGTGGGACGATCGCCGGCACGACGTCGATGGGCCTGCCGCACCTCGTGGTGCCGGGCTCGACGGCCGAGATCGTGCATGGGCTCGCAGCCGCCCCGGAGCAGGCCCCCGCCGTCGTTCAGCAGATCATCTGGGCGGCGAACAAGATCATCGGGCGCCCCTACGTCTACGGTGGCGGCCACGACGCCTCGTTCAAGTCCTTCGGGTATGACTGCTCGGGGACCGTCTCCTACGCGCTGCACGGCGGCTCGCTACTGCGCGCGCCGCTTGACTCGGGCCAGTTCGAGCGCTGGGGCAAGGCGGGCCAGGGCGCCTGGATGACGATCCTCACCAACGCCGGCCACGCCTACCTCGACATCGCCGGCCTGCGCCTTGACACAAGCTCCGAGGATGATCCGTCCGACCAGCAGGGGCCCCGCTGGCGCCCGCTGCGCCCGGCAAATCACGGCTTCGCCCTGCGCCACCCAGCCGGGCTCTAGCCGACTCCGTCGTTCGGGTCGGCCGCCCCCCCATGCGGGGCACAGGCACCCCATGCGGGGCACAGGCACCCCATGCGGGGCACAGGCATGCGCGGACTCCCCGGGGGGCGGTTCCAGGGGGCGCATGCGCCCCCTGGCGAGACGGCGCATGCGCCGTCTCGCGGGAGGGTGCATGCACCCTCCCGGAACTTCAGTCGATCAGACGCTTGCGCAGGCGCCAGATCGCCAGGCGCCACATGAGCACCGCGAACAGCGCCAGCACGCCGGCATGAGCGAGGTCGGCGGGCGGGCGGGCGGGCGGGGCGGGGGCTTGTGATCTAACCTTCGCTGATCCAAGTCAAGGGGGCGTGATGTTTCGCCATGCAATCGTGGGAGTGGACGGCGGTCCGAGTGGTCGAGACGCCGTTGCCGTCGCCAAGCTGCTCGTCGCCGACGACGCGCGCCTCGTCCTCGCCCACGTCCACGAGCTCACACCGCTCCGCGGCGCGAGCGGCGCCTACGGCGTGGCCGAGAACGCCGAATCGCTCGCGCTGCTCGAAACCGAGCGCGACGCGACCGCCACCGACGCCGAACTGCTCACCGTGACCGCGTCCTCGGTCGGGCGCGGCCTGCACTACCTCGTGGAGAGCCAGAACGCCGACCTGCTGGCGGTCGGCTCCAGTTCGCTCAGCTTTGCCGGCCGGGTCCTGGTTGGGGACATCACGCGCGCCGCGCTCGCCGGCGCCCCGTGCGCCGTTGCCGTCGCCCCGCTCGAGTATGCGCAGGAGGCCGGGGCGATGGCCACGGTCGGTGTGGGCTACGACGGCTCCCCGGAGAGCGAATCGGCACTCGCGTTCGCCCGCGAGCTCGTCGCACGTAACGGCGCGAGGCTGCGCGCGCTGCTGGTCGTCGAGCCTGCCCCCTACACGGCGATCATTCGCGGCGGCCGCGCCGAGGCCGCAGAGAAGGCGATCGCCGAAGCGAAGGAGGAGCTGGCCGGTCTGCAAGGGGTAGAGGGCGAGGTCGGCAGCGGCATCGCCGGCGAGGAACTCGCCGCGTTCGGTGCCGGGCTCGACCTGCTGATCGTCGGCTCACGCGGCTACGGCCCGATCCGCCGGCTGATGTTCGGCGGCACCGCCGCCTATCTGGCGAGCAATGCGCGCTGTCCGCTCCTGGTCCTGCCCCGGCTGGGCGAGGATGAGGGCGCTTCCGCGCCCGCCTGAGTGTTCGCCCGCAAACGCGCGCGGCGGAGCGCCGGGGCCTGCGGCGTGGGCCCGCCAACAGGTAGTCTGAGGAGCCGATGGACGACGACACGCTGATGACGGCCGCCGACCATGAGGCGCTCGTGGCCGAACTGGCCGCGCTCGAGGGCGACGGCCGCCGGGGGATGGCCGAGCGGATCAAGACGGCGCGCGAGTGGGGCGATCTGAAGGAGAACTCCGAGTATCACGACGCCAAGAACGACCAGGCGCATCTGGAGACGAAGATCGCGCTGTTGCGCGAGCGCCTGTCGCGGGCGAAGGTTGTGGAGAGCGGGGCGGGCACGGCGGCGTGATCGGCTTTGGCTCCACCGTGCTGGTGCGCGACGAGGAGGGGCGCGAGCAATCCTTCGAGATCGTCAGCTCGCAGACCGCGGCGCCGGCGCAGGGAAAGATCTCGGTCGAGTCGCCGGTTGCGCGCGGGCTGCTGGGGCTCTCGGCCGGCGAGGATGCGCAGATCACGCTGCCGCGCGGCACGCGCCGCTACACCGTGATCAACGTGGCGTGACCGCGAGCGTGTAGGCGAGCCACTCGGAGCGCTCCGCGCCGGTGCGGTCGTAGAGGCCCTGCGCGCGGATGTTGTCCGGCGCGGTCTCCCACTCGAGGATTGCCACCCCGCGCGCCGCGCACTCGGCCGCGCAGGCCTCGATCAGGGCGGCACCGACACCGCTGCCGCGGGCCGACGGGTCGACGTAGAGGTCGTTCATCAGACCGATCGGCGACGCGGCGAGGGTGGAGAACGTCCAATACAGGGTGGCGAAGCCGGTCGGCGCGCCGGCGCCGCCATCGTCGCGAGCGATGAACTGAATGCCCGCGGTCTCGGGGTTGGCGAGCAGGTTCTCGCAGAGCTCGAGCAGCGCCGCGTCGCTCGGTGAGACCTCGTAGAAGTCGCAGTAGCCGCGCATCAGCCGCAGCAGCTCATCGAGGTCTTCGCGTCCGACGCGGGCGATCACGGACCGGTGTGCGAGAGGTGCGCTTCGAGGATCGCTGGGTCGGCCGTCTGCGGCCTGCGGCGGAAGAAGTCGGGTCTCACCGCCCACTGCGCGGCCATGAAGACGAAGCCGAGCAGCAGACCACCGATCCCGATGATGATCGGCACGGATATGCCGAGTACGGGTTTCGAGTAGTCGTTGACGCTGTGTCCGTAGAAGATCGCCGCCTTGATGAAGATGCCGAACATCATCAGCCCGCCGAGGAGCGGCACCAGGCCGATGAGCAGCAGTCGGTGGCTGCTGCGGAAGATCTCGCGGCGGAAGTACACCACGCACGCGATGCCGGTGAAGCCGTAGTAGAAGCAGATCGCGTAGCCGAGACCGGTGATCGAGTCGCCGAGCACGTTTCCGCTCGTGTCGAACACGAGCAGGCCGACGGTCCAGATGATCGACACGCCGCCCATCGCCAGGGTCGAGAAGCTCGGCGTCTGGAAGCGGGGGTGGACGCGGGCGAACGCCTTCGGCAGCGCGCCCCAGCTCGCCATCGAGATCGTCGTGCGGGCGGTCGGCAGAATCGTCGTCTGGGTCGACGCTGAAGCGGACGTGAGCACCGAGAACAGCAGCAGCTTCTGCAGGATGCCGGACCCGAAGACACGGTTGCCGAGGCCGCTGAGCACGTCGTTTGAGTTGTTGATCAGGTAATGCGTGCCCGCGTCAGCCTGGGCGGCCGTGGCGACGATCAGGTAGATCAGCACGAGCAGCACCGTCGAGAGAACCGCGGCGCGGCCGGGGCCCTCGGCCGGGTTCTCGGACTCCTCGTTGACCGCGACCCCCGAGTCCCACCCCCAGTAGATGAAGATCCCCAGCAGCACGCCTCCGATCAGCGCGTTGACGCTGAGCGCGAACGGGGTGAACCAGCCGATCGCCACGTGCAGCGAGCTGGCCGGGGCGCCGTGGCTGTACACATCGACAAGGGCTGTGACCGCGAAGACGCCGAGCGTCACGCACTCGAAGGTCAACAGTGCCGCCTGGATGCGCGCCGAGAGTTCGATGCCCCGGTAGCAGATCCACGTCATCAGTCCGATCCAGACGACTGAGCCGATGACGATCGCGGTCGTCGAGTTGGAGGCCGAGGTCCAGCCGACGAGCTTGTAGGTGTAGATCGATGCGATATCGGCCAGCGAGGCCATCACGATCACGTCCGCGAGCACGATCGCCCAGCCGTTGATCCAGCCGATGATCGGCCCCATCGCGCGGGTCGTCCAGGCAAATGTCGTGCCGGCGTCGGGATCGGCGAGGTTCAGATAGCGGTAGCCGGCCGAAATGAAGAGGATCGGGATGAATGAGACGATCAGGACCGCGGGGGCGTGGGTCGTGAGGCCGGTGACGGCGACGACGAACCCGAGCGTGGTGGCGAGGCTGTAGGCCGGGGCCGTGGAGGCGACGGCGATCACGAGGTTGGACATGTAGCCGAGCGCGCCGGCCTTGAGCCCCTTCTCGCCGGGGGCGCTCGTGTCCCGCGGCGTCGCTGGCGGAGCCGGTATAGCTGCGCTTTCCAACCTGAGCCTCCCTCGCATCGTCGGGCGGAAGCGCAAACCTAGAGTGACGGTGGGTTCGCCGCAATGTGCGGATGTGACCAAAGATCTGCCTCGGATTGTCCACGATGTACAACCCGAGGGTCCTTCATCGGCCGTTTCGCAGCTTGCGAAGCGCCCGAGCGCGCGCTAGCGTGGACAGAGCGGAGTAATTCCCACTGGAAACGGAGACTTTCGATGGCCAACAGGGCGGTCCTCCACGGCGGTCCATACTCGGCCGCGGCGCTCTCGGAGCAGGCGCGCCGCCACCTCTGGATGCACTTCACGCGGATCGGCGACCATCCGCGCGCGCCGATCCCGATCATCGTCTCCGGTGAGGGCTGCTACGTCTACGACGCCGACGGCAAGCGCTATCTCGACGGGCTCTCGGCGCTGTACTGCGTCAACGCCGGCCACGGGCGCCCGGAGTTCGCGGCGGCGGCGGCGGCGCAGATGGCGGAGCTCGACTTCTTCACGACCTGGAGCTATGCGCACCCGCGCGCGATCGAGCTGGCGACGCGCATCGCCGCCCTCGCGCCCGGCGACCTCAACCGCGTCTTCTTCACCTCGGGCGGTTCCGAGGCGGTTGAGTCGGCGCTCAAGCTCTCGCGGGCCTACCACCGGCTCACCGGCAACGCCCAGAAGACGAAGGTGATCGCCCGCGAGGTGGCATACCACGGCACGACGCTCGGGGCGCTCTCGGCCACCGGGATCACGTCTCTGCGCAGCCAGTTCGAGCCGCTCGCACCCGGCGGCTGCCACGTGCCCAACACCGACTCCTACCGCTGGCCCCCGGACCGCGACCCGCTGTGGGCGGCCGAGCAGATCGCCGCGCGGATCGAGTTCGAGGGGCCGGAGACCGTGGCCGCGGTGATCCTCGAGCCGGTCCAGAACGGGGGCGGCTGCATCCCGCCGCAGGAGGGCTACTTCCAGCGCGTGCGCGAGATCTGCGATGAGAACGATGTTCTGCTGATCTCCGACGAGGTGATCTGCTCGTGGGGGCGCATCGGCCACTGGTTCGGCTCGTCGCGCTACGGCTACGTGCCCGACATCATCACCACCGCGAAGGGGCTGACCTCGGCCAACGTGCCGATGGGCGCGATGATCGCGTCCGACCGGCTCGCCGAGCCGTTTCTCTCGCATGGGCAGATGTTCGCCCACGGCTTCACGTTCGGCGGCCACCCGGTGGCCGCCGCCGTCGCGCTGGCGAACATCGAGATCCTCGAGCGTGAGGACCTCTGCGGGCACGTGCTCGCGAAGGAACCCGAATTTCGCGCGATGCTCGAGGGGCTGAGCGACATCCCGATCGTCGGCGAGGTTCGCGGCGCCGGGTTCTTCCAGGCGATCGAGCTGGTCAAGGACCGCGAGACCAAGGAGACGTTCAGCGACGAGGAGGCCGAGCACCTGCTCTACGGCTTCCTCTCCGGCGCGCTGTACGAGCACGGTTTGATCTGCCGTGCCGACGACCGCGGCGACCCGGTCGTGCAGCTCGCGCCGCCCCTGATCTGCGACACCGAGCAGTTCGAGGAGATCGGCGCGGTCCTGCGCACGGTCCTGACCGAGGCGAGCGAGCGGCGGTTCTAGTGACGGCGTTCGCCCACCGCTCCGTGCCGGCCGGCTGAGGCTGGGGCGTCGCGGTGCTCAGCGTCAAGGATCTGGTCGCTGCGCTCGAGCTCGAGCTGGTCGCCGGCGAGCGCTCGGCCGGGGCGCCGATCCGCTGGGTCCACGTGTCGGAGCTGGAGGACCCGGCGCCGTGGCTCTCGGGCGGCGAGCTGCTGCTCAGCACAGGCATGCAGCTGCACGACGAGGAGTCCCAGCGGGCCTACGTCCGCCGGCTCGTCGAGCACCACCTCGCGGGACTCGGATTCGGCCTGGGGTTCGCGCATTCCGCGCTGCCCGCGGCGCTCGTCGATGAGGCCCGCGAGCTCGAGTTCCCGCTGTTCGCCGTGCCCTATGAGATGCCGTTCATCGCGATCACCGAGCGGGCCTTCAGAAGCCTGGTCAACGAGCAGCTCGACGTGCTCCAGCGAGCCGTCTCGATCCAGCGGCGAATGGAGCGGCTGGTGCTCGAGGAGCGCAGCCTCGGGGAGGTGGTGCGCGGTCTGGCGAACTCGATCGGGGCCACCGTGATGGTGCTCGACGGCGCCGGGCGCACGCTCGCCTGCCACGCCTTCCGCCGCGAGCTGGACGGCGCCCTGGTCGGGGCGATCCGCTCCGAGATCTCCGTGCGCGCAGGCGCCGCCGCGCCGCGCGGATTCGTGCCGGCGAACTCCGAGCTGGCCGGGCGCGCGATCGCGCTGCCTGTGCCGAGCGGCTCGCAGGGCGCCGCCGTCTCATGGCTGGTCGCGGTGCCCGAGAGCGACAGCGTCGCGGACTTCGAACGCTTCCTCGCCCACCATGCCGTGATGGTCGTGGCGCTCGCGCAGATGCGCGAGCGGGTCGTCGCCGAGACCGAGCGCCGGCTCGCCGGCGACGTGCTGGGACTCGTGTTGAGCGGACGGATCGACGGCGAGGAGACTGCCGTGCGGCTCGCTCCGTTCGGGATCTCCGGCGAGGCCGCGGTCCTCGTGCTGGGCGTCGAGCAGCCGCAGGCGCTGGAGGACGAGCTCTCGCGGATCCTCGGCGAACTGGGCGTGGGCGCGCTGGTGGCAACGGTGGCGACCGCGCGCCGGAGCCTGCTGTGCGCCGTGCTCTCCGGTGCGCAGGATCCGCTCGCGCTCGCGGCCACCGTCCGCGAGCTGCTCGCGGGCGAGCGGCGCACGGTTCGCGCGGCGGTCAGCAACAGCGCACCGCTCGAGGCCCTGCGGCGCAGCTTCCACGAGGCGCGCTGCGCGCTCGAGGTTGGCTCGCTGGCGAACGGCTCGAGCGCCGCGGTGGCTTGCGCTGATGACCTCGGCGCTTACCGGCTGCTGCTCTCACTCCAGGAGGACGACGGGCTGCGCCAGTATTGCGACGACGTGCTGGGCCCGATCGAGCGATCGCGCACCGGACACGGCGACGAGCTGCTGCGCTCGCTCGAGGCCTTTCTCGAGCACAACGGGAGCTGGGAGGCGGCCGCCCGCGCGCTGTTCTGCCACCGCCACACGCTGCGCTACCGAATGTCGCGGGTCGAGGAGCTGACCGGCAGACGGCTCGATCGAGCCGAGAACCGGATCGAGTTCTGGCTGGCCCTGCGCGGACGCGAGCTGCTCGGAGTCGCCAGGTGAGCGCGAAGCGCCCAGGACGGCGCCCCAGATCACTTCAATCGCGGCATCGAAATCGAGGAGGACGGTCGTGAAGGTCGGGATCCCCACTGAAACGAAGCCGGACGAGTACCGCGTCTCGATGACGCCGGCCGGAGTGCGCGAACTGACCGAGCGCGGGCATGAGGCGCTGGTGCAGCAGGGCGCCGGCACGGCCAGCGGCTTCACAGATGCCGACTACGCCGCCCAGGGGGCGAGCATCGCGGCGGACGCCGACGTCGTATTCGCTGCCGCGGAGATGATCGTCAAGGTCAAGGAGCCGCTCGCTGCGGAGGTCGCACGCCTGCGTCCAGGCCAGGTGATCTTCACGTATCTGCACCTCGCGCCCGCGCCGGAACTGACGCGAGCACTGTGCGACTCGGGCGCGACCGCCGTCGCCTACGAGACGGTCGAGGACCGCCACGGGCGCCTGCCGCTGCTCGCTCCGATGTCGGAGATCGCCGGCCGCCTCGCGACCCAGGCGGGGGCCTTCATGCTGACGAAGCCGCTCGGGGGTCGCGGTGTGCTGCTCGGTGGCGTGCCCGGCGTCGCGGCGGCGAACGTGATGATCATCGGCGGCGGCAGCGTCGGCTCGAGCGCGGCCGCGGTGGCGATCGGGATGGGCGCCGACGTGTTCATCTTCGATGTCTCGGTTGACCGCCTGCGCGAGCTCGAAGCGGTGTTCGGGGGGCGCTGCTCGACCGTCTACTCCTCGACGCTGGCGATCGAGGAGATGCTTCCGCGCACCGACCTGGTGATCGGCGCGGTGCTCGTGGTGGGGGACCGTGCGCCGTTTGTGATCCGCGAGCGCCAGCTGGCGCTGATGCGGCCCGGAGCGGTGATGGTCGATGTCGCGATCGACCAGGGGGGCTGCTTCGAGACGTCCCGCCCCACGACTCACCACGACCCGACCTTCGTGGTCGACGGCATCGTCCACTATTGCGTGACGAACATGCCGGGTTCGGTGCCGGTCACCTCGACCAACGCGCTGGCGAACTCGACGCTTCCCTACGTGTTGTCGCTGGCGCAGCTGGGAGTCGCCGGCGCGATCGCGGCCGATCCCGGGCTGCGCCTGGGAGTCAACGTGGCCGGTGGCGTGCCGACGCACCCGGCGGTCGCGCGCAGCGTCGGTGAAGATTGTGTCGACGTGGAGGCGGCGCTCGCCGCCTCAAGCTGAGTGCCCGCCACGGAACGTGACTACGAGAGGAGCCGCAGTGCGCAAGCTTGAGAACTTCATCGACGGTGCCTTCCAGCCGTCGCTCGACGGTGCCACCGAGCCGGTGCTGAACCCGGCCAACGGCGAGGAGATCGCCCAGGCGCCGCTGTCGGGCGCAGCCGATGTCGACCTCGCCGTCGCGGCCGCGCGGCGTGCCTTCGACGGCTGGTCCCAGACCACGCCGGCGGAACGCGCGAGCGCTCTGCTCGGCCTCGCCGCCGCGATCGAGGATCACGCCGAGGAACTCGCGCGCGACGAGGCGATCAACGCGGGCAAGCCGCTGGCGGCGGTGCTGAGCGACGAGATCGGCGTGATGGCCGACAACCTGCGTTTCTTCGCCGGCGCCGCGCGCTGCATGGAGGGCCGGGCGGCCGGTGAGTACATGGCCGGCCGTACGTCGTTCATCCGCCGTGAGGCGGTTGGCGTCATCGGCCAGATCGCGCCCTGGAACTACCCGATGATGATGGCGGTTTGGAAGATCGGCCCGGCGCTCGCGACCGGCAACACGATCGTGCTCAAGCCGGCCGAGACCACGCCGATCACCACACTGCGCCTCGCCGAACTGGCGGCCGAGTGGCTGCCGGCCGGTGTGCTGAACGTGGTCTGCGGCCACGGCGACCCGGCCGGCCAGGCGCTCGTGGAGCATCCCGAGGTCGACATGGTGTCGCTGACCGGTTCCGTGGATACCGGCAAGCGGATCGCCGCGGCGGCGGCCGCGACGTTGAAGCGCGTGCACCTCGAACTGGGGGGCAAGGCGCCGGTGATCGTCTTCGACGACGTCGATCTCGACAGCGCGCTCGAGACGATCGCCGGCACCGGCTACTACAACGCCGGCCAGGACTGCACCGCGGCGACGCGCGTGCTGGCCGCCGCGAAGGTCTACGACGAAGTCGTCGCCGGCTTGGCCGCGCAGGCCTCGGGACTCGTGCTCGGCGACACGCTGTCAGCAGACACCACACTCGGGCCGCTGAACTCGGCGCGCCAGCGCGAGCGGGTCGAGGGCCTGCTGGCGCGCCGCCCGGCGGCGGCGGAGCTGGTGACCGGCGGCGTGGAGCCCGACGGGCCCGGGTTCTTCCTCGAGCCGGCGGTCGTCGCCGGCCTGCAACAGGACGACGAGCTGATTCAGCGGGAGATCTTCGGCCCGGTGATCACGGTCCAGCGTTTCAGCGACGAGGCGGAGGCGATCGCCTGGGCCAACGGCACCCCCTACGGCCTGGCCTCTTCGGTCTGGACGCGCGATGTGGGACGCGCGCTGCGGGTCTCGAAGGCGCTGCGCTTCGGCTGCGTGTGGATCAACGACCACATCCCGCTGGTCAGCGAGATGCCCCACGGCGGCTTCAAGCAGTCCGGCTACGGCAAGGATCTCTCGATGTACGCGCTCGAGGACTACACGGTTGTCAAGCACGTGATGGCGAACATCGAGTTCTAGCGATCGCGCCAGCGCGGGGCGGAGCGGTTCAGCGCGGCGGCAGCGGCTGGGCCGCCGGCGTACGCAGTGCGTCGGCGAGCAGTGCGAGGTAGCGCGGCCAGTTGGGCGACTGGCCGCAGTCCTCGTCGTGGGCGATCGTCGTGGCGACCATCTGGATCAGCACTGGCAGCTCGCAAGCATCGAGATCTCCACGCAGGCGACCAGTCGCCTGGGCCCGTGCGAAGGTTGCGCACAGTGGTGCGAACACGCGCTCGCCGAGCTCCTGCTTGAGCGCGGCCCACTCGCCCGCCTGCGCGAG
>Ga0182030_10025161_pt1 | contig 10871 bp, 7 predicted proteins | sample 812S3MmetaG_FD_121299 | JGI IMG/M metagenome (GOLD analysis project Ga0182030, IMG submission 121299) | Permafrost microbial communities from Stordalen Mire, Sweden - 812S3M metaG (Illumina Assembly) | ecosystem: Environmental > Terrestrial > Soil > Wetlands > Permafrost | place: Sweden... | reverse complement strand
GTGCAGGCGGAAAAGGGCGGCTACAAGCACTTCATGCTCAAGGAAATCTGGGAGCAGCCGCGCGCGATCACCGACACCACGCTGGGCCGCGTCTCGCTCGACTCCGGGAAGGTCTACCTGGGTGAGATGAAGCTGACGGATCATGAGCTAGCCGCCGCTGAGAGCATCAGCATCGCTGCCTGCGGCACCAGTTGGCACGCGGGGCTTACCGGCAAGTACATGATCGAGCGGCTGGCACGCCTGCCGGTCGACGTGGACTACGCCAGCGAGTACCGCTATCGCAATCCCATCGCCGGGCCCAATTCGCTTGGCCTGCTGATCACGCAATCCGGCGAGACCGCCGACACGCTGGCCGCGCAGCGCGAGATGATCAGCCTGGGTTCCAAAACCGTGGCCATCTGCAATGTGGTAGACGCGATGGTTGCGCGCGAGGCGCACGGCGCCATCTACACGCACGCCGGCCCGGAGATTGGCGTGGCCTCCACCAAGGCCTTCACCGCCCAGCTCACGGCGCTGTTTCTGCTGGCGCTCAAACTGGGCCAACTGCGCGGCAAGCTCGACGCCGTCCAATCGGTGGAGCTCATCGAACAGCTCAGCCGAATCCCCGGCAAGATTGAAGAGATTTTGCGCACCACCTCTGCCCAGTGCGAACAGCTTGCCAAAGAGTTTGCCAATGCGCGCGACTTTCTTTACCTGGGCCGCGGCATCCACTTCCCCATCGCTCTGGAAGGCGCGCTGAAGCTGAAGGAAATCTCCTACATTCACGCCGAAGGCTACCCTGCCGGCGAAATGAAGCACGGCCCCAACGCGCTGATCGATGAGACGCTGCCGGTGGTTGTGCTGGTCACGCGCGACGAATCTGACCCAGCGTCGAAGCTGCGTTACGAGAAGACGCTCTCCAACATTCAGGAGGTCACCGCCCGCTCCGGCCGCGTCATCGCCGTAGCCACCGAGGGTGACACGACCATCGGCAGCCTCGTCGAGCACGTCATCTTCATTCCGCCGACCATCGAAGTGCTCAGCCCGTTGATCGAGATCGTTCCTCTGCAATTGTTGGCCTACTACATCGCTGTGCGCCGCGGCTGCGATGTCGACCAGCCGCGCAACCTTGCCAAGTCTGTCACCGTCGAGTAATACTGCAAGCCCGCTCGCGCTCCACCCCAGGAGGCACGATGAAGGCAAAAGACCTGCTTGATACACGGCGCGATGAAAGCCAGCTGGGCCCGGCGGGCGATCGCGTGGCCGCCGTTTTCGCGACGCTCACTCCGCTTCCCAACCCCGACCTGGAAGCGATGCGCCTTTACGGCGCGCTGGTCATGGGCGAAATCACTGATCCCATTCCCAACGCGCTTACGCTGCACTTTTCCGATAAGAGCCACGCCATCGTCGTGACCAGCGCGCTCATTGACTTCTATGAGAGCGTGAGCAAGATTCTGTTCGGCGCCACCAACATGCAGCGCGATGGCCAGGTAAGCAAAGCAGCCGCGACGATGCACGATGTGGTGGACGACCTGCGCGCCTTGTTCGAGGCCTGGACGCCGGACGGCATCGCGCAGGACTGCATGGCGAAGATCGCGCAGACGCCGCTGTCGCCCTCAAAGATCGATGCTGCGGAGATGCTGGTTACGATGGCCCTCTCGTTCGTGCTGTCGCACGAGTTTGGCCATGTGCTTTATTACAAGCCGCCGCGCGGCAAGAAGCCTGCGCCGCTGCTGACCACCCAGCAGGAGACGCAGGCTGACGCGACAGGTTTCAAAAACCTGCTCTTCGCCTCCGCGAATGAAGGTCGCGGGCCAACCCGCATGAGCATTGCCGGGGCCATGGTTGCGCTGCGCGTGCTCGCCGTGCTGGGCGCGCTCGGCCACAAATTCGGCGAAGGTCATCCGCCTCCGGAAGAGCGCCTGCAAACAGTAATGACCGTGACGCGGAGCGCCAGTTCCACCAACCGCGAGTTCTGGTCGATGACCACCATCGCCTACGCATTCGACGAGCACCTGGCGCATGCCGGCGCGCTGGCCACCGGGACTGAACTGCCCCTCACTCCTGATCGAGCACTCTCGCGCATGGTCTCCATCCTTGAAGAGATTTCCAAAAAGCACAAGCCGCCATCCGAGCTGCTGGCAGGCATGAGCGTTGATTTCGCCGGGTTCAATGCGCCTTCGCTCGATGCTCTGGCCGCCATGGCCGCGCCGCTGTTTCCGCCGGAGCAGCCGCCCACCGCCGACCCCCGGCAGGACGCGCTATGGAACGAAATGGGCAGCCAGTTGCGCGCAGGGATTGCCAATTTCCCTGACGCCGCGAAGGCCGCGTTTCAAAAAGCATTTCCAGCATCATAAGCAGAGTAGGAGAAGACGATGGCAATTACAGGATGCAAAAACGATGCACTGGTGAAGCTGCTCAACGCGGATGGCTATCAGCCACTGCTCTATCCACGCACCGGCCTGGTTGCGCCGTGGGTGTACACATACAAGGATCGCCAGCTCAAGCCGCGAGGCCCGATTTCAGACTATCTGCCCGACGGCACGGTGATTCCTCCGCGCGACACGGGCCAGCTCGCCGACATTGAGCACCACGAGACCGACACCAAAGGCGCCTCAGCCGCCGGTTCATTCCTTGGCGATGCGCTCAAGTGCATCGGCATCACCTCAGCGCCCAAGCTCGACCTTTCTTTCACAGATGGCCACGACGTTTCTTTCAGCTTTGAACAGGTCACCTACGAAGGCCTCGACGTCTCCAAGGTAGAGAAGCTGACGCCGAAGCTCGACATGAGCACGATTCCCAAGCTTGAGCAGGACTACCTCTACATCGCGTACGAGTACGCCTTCTCCGGCAAGCTGGCCATGCAGTCTTCCTCCAGCATCTTCGCCAGTTTCAAAGCCAATGCTGTCTCGATCGGCACGTATCTCGACCTGGGAGCGCAGGGCCAGGTGAAGGTGGAAAGCGAAACGAAAGTCTCCTTCGCCGGCGTCAACGGAGTCACGGCGGCATTCGCATGCAAGATCGGCCGGCTCGAAAAGCAAGGCAGGAAGTGGTTCTTCTATTCGACAGAAGATGGCGGCCAAGGCTTTCTTGCACCTGGGAAACCGAAGCCGTTCCTGCTGGAGCGCGGCGTGGTGCTACGCGTGGAAGAGGAGTAGCAGCACGGCTTTCGCACATGCCTGCGACGCATCTTCGCAGGCGGCGTGTTACGTTTCATTGAAAGAGCTTCAATCATTTTTTTAGTCGAGGTCAGCGTTGAGATCATCCAGGATTTTCAACTTGGCGGCACTGTCTCTTGCCGCGGCGATTGCATTTTTTACCTCTGCTTGCCGCACATCCCAACCTGTTGCGAACGGTGACCTGACACCCGTCCGGCTGCAGCTTGACTGGTACCCGCAGCCGGAGCACGGCGGCTTCTTTGCCGCGCAACTGCTGGGTTACTACAAAGAAGAAGGCCTGGACGTAACGCTGATGCCGCTGCCGCAATATGGCAGCGCCGCGCAGATTGTTGCCTCAGGGAAAGCCGACCTGGGGCTCGGCTCAAGCGACGCTATTCTCGAGTGGAACTCGAACGGGTTGCCGCTGGTCGCCGTCTCCGCCACCATGCAGCACGACCCGCAGGCCGTCATGATCCACGCCGGCTCGCCCATTCACGACTTCAATGACCTTGAAGGCCACACCATCGCCGCGCAAACCGGCGCAACCTGGCTCAAATACGTGACGCAACGCTACAACCTGAAGAACGTGCGTCAAATTCCCTCCACGCTTTCCATCGCCAACTTTCTTGCCGACCCCGGCTACGTGCAGCAGATCTTTGTCACCAGCGAGCCCTTCTTCGCGAGCCAGGCCGGCGCCGACGTGCGCACGTTGCTGATCAGCTCTTCCGGCTACGATCCCTATCGCGTCGCCTTTACCAGCCGCGACTTCGCCGTGGCGCATCCTGATTTGGTCGCCAAATTTGTCCACGCCAGCATCCGCGGCTGGCAGGCATATCTTGCTGACCCCACCGCCACCAACGCGGCGCTGCTCAAGCTGAACCCCGCTCTGAACCCCGCGCAGGAAGCGTACTCCGCGAAGGCGCTTCGCGATGGCGGCTTCATTACCGGTGCGGATGCAAACGACCCTCAGACCGGCCGCATGACGGCAGCGCGCTGGCAAACGCTCTACGATCAGTTGAATTCGCTTGGCATCCTGCACGGCGAAGTCGATCTTCCCACCACCTACGCCCTCAACTTCGCACAATAGAAGGTGAGGCAACGAACTCCACTGCTGCGCAAGCAGCGCCCGCCCCACCGCAGGTGGTTTGAGCGACAATAGATCCATGACGGACCTGGCCCGCATTCTCGCTCTCAGCCGTGAACTCGAAGCCGCAGGGTCCGACTACGTCCTCGCCTCCGTTATCGCCGTCGAGGGCTCCAGCTACCGCAAGCCGGGCGCGCTCATGCTGCTCACCGCCGATGGACGGCGCGTGGGCACCATCAGCGGCGGCTGTCTTGAAGCCGACGTGGCCAGCCGCGCCATGTGGCTCACCGCGAACGGCCCCACCATCCAGCGATACTCCACTGCGGAGGACGACGGCGACCGCCCCTACGGCTCCGGTTGCGGCGGCGTAGTGCACCTGCTGCTGGAACGCCGCGCGACGGCCGCGACGTTCATCGCCGCGCTCGATCACACATTCGCTGCGCGCATCCCCATCGCTGTGGCCACGATTCTCGAAGGCCACCATTTGGGCATGCGCGCATTCGCATCAAGCGCCCCACGGCCTGGTTCGACCAGCCAAGACGCCTTCCCCCATGCCGATGCTTTGCACGCGCTGGCCGCTCACGCGCTTGCAGCGCATCAATCGCACGAGACCACAACCGCGCTCGGCTCGGAGCATGTGCGCGTCCGCACCGATTACCGGCCTGCGCGCTCCGCCCTCGCCATCTTCGGCGCTGGCGACGACGCTCAACCCCTGATGCGACTCGCCTGCGAACTCGGCTGGTTCGTATCGGTCGCCGATGGCCGCAGTCATCTGGCCACCCGCAGCCGATTTCCGCTCGCCGACAAAGTGCATGTCTTGCCGATCAAGGGCCTGACGAACAGCGATCTTCTCCGCGGCGAGTCAGCCACTGCGAATGAACCCTTCAATGATTTGCAGATTGGCGATGCAGCAGTCGTAATGACGCACAGCTTCGACCAGGATTCCGCCATTCTCGCCAGCCTGCTCTCGCTCAACACGCCGCCTGCCTACATAGGCGTACTTGGCCCTCAGCGGCGCACGCGCGAACTTCTCGCGGAAGCCGCACGCATCCTGCGTCTCCCCGCCGTTGCAACCGAGGCCGAGCGCTGGCTTGCGCGTGTCCACGCGCCCACCGGCCTTGACCTGGGCGCAGACTCGCCGGAGACCATCGCCCTCTCGGTCCTCGCCGAAATTCAGAAGTTTCGCACTGCGGCCACCGCCCTGCCGCTTAAGCTGGTGCGTGCCGCCACAGAAGCCGTTACTCGATAAGCACCTTCAAACGCGACCCAAAGCTTGCGCCCCTAAGCATTTGCACTAGAATATGAAATCTGACCGCACCTGCATCCGGAAGTCCTATTGGCCTTCGCGGATTACAGCCGGCTATACCGAATGTGCCGCAGATGCTCCGTGCCCCATCCCTTCGCGATCTTCCAGCGAATGGGTGGGAAATCTCAACCTCGATCAGCCGCGCCGCCGGGAATGAAAGCATGGAATCGGCCCGTCCAAAAAACGAAAGCGAGCGGGAGATCGCCAAAGCACTCGCAGAGCAGTTGCCTCCGCTCACGGCGAACGCCGCGGCCGTTGAAGCCGATCGCTGTCTCTACTGCTACGACGCGCCCTGCACCCACGCCTGCCCCACCCACATCGACATTCCCCGCTTCATCAAGAAGATCGCCTCCGGCAACATGCGCGGCTCGGCTGAGACCATTTACGCGTCCAATCTGCTGGGTGCAACCTGCGCGCGTGTGTGCCCGGTGCAGGAGCTGTGTGAAGGCGCATGCGTGCTGGGCTCGGAGCATAAGCCTATCGCCATCGGCCGCCTGCAGCGCCACGCCATGGACTACGCCCGCGCGCGACACATTCATCCAGTTGTAAAGGCCGCGTCCACAGGCCGCACCATTGCTGTTGTCGGCGCCGGTCCGGCCGGCCTTTCCTGCGCTGGAGAACTGGCCAGGCGCGGACATGCCGTCACTATCTTTGAGAAGCGCAGCCTCGCCGGCGGCCTCTCTACGTATGGCATCATCGCGCTGCGCGAGCCGGTCGAGATCGCGCTTGAAGAGACGCGCATGATTGAGCGCCTGGGCGTGACCATCAAGACCGGCGTCGAATTCGGCGCAGACATTTTGCTCGCCGACCTTGAGCAGGAATTTGATGCCGTAGTCCTCAGCGTGGGACTGGGGGCCACGCCCCGTCTCAACATCGACGGCGAAGAAGCCATCGTCGATGGGCTTGCATTCATTGAGGCCAGCAAGATTGCGCCGGCAGAGCTGCACATCGGCCGCAATGTTCTCGTCATCGGCGCCGGCAATACCGCTGTCGACTGCGCTACCATCGCGCGCCGCCTGGGCGCCGTTGACGGCGGTGTTGCCCGCGTCACCATGGTCTATCGCCGCACCGACCGCGAGATGACTTGTTACGTCCACGAATATGACTTCGCCCGCAAGGAAGGCATCGAATTCCGCTTTCTTGCGCAGCCTGCGCGTGTGCTTTTCAATGAGGGCCTGCCAATCGGCCTCGAGTGCCTGCGCGTTGAACTCGCGTCGCCAGATGCCTCCGGCCGCCCCTCGCCAACACCTGTCGCCGGTTCGGAGTTCGTGCTCGAAGCCGACCAGATCATCAAAGCCATCGGACAGCACAAGCCGTCTCTCGCCGCGCTGCTGGGCTTGAAAACGTCGCGGGGCTTCATCGCCGTCGATGAGAGTTTTGAGACCAGCCATGCTGGCCTCTATGCCATCGGCGATTCCGTCCGCGCCGCCGGCGCAGCCTCCACCGTGATGGCCGTGCAGGACGGCAAGCTTGCTGCCTCCGCTATCCATCAACAACTCGCGCACGCTTTTGCGTCCACTGAGGTGAGCTAGCCATGGCCGACCTTCGCATCAACTTCGCCGGCATCAAGTCGCCCAATCCTTTCTGGCTTGCCTCTGCCCCGCCCACCAACTCCGGCGCGCAGATTCATAAGGCCTTTGAAGCCGGCTGGGGCGGCGCGGTATGGAAGACCATCGGCGCGCCCGTGCTCAATGTTTCCAATCGTTATGGCGCGTGGCACAACGGCCGCCAGCGCATGCTGGCCATCAACAACGTAGAACTTATCTCCGATCGCCCCATCGAAATCAACTTGCGTGAGATTGCCGAGGTCAAGCGCGCGTGGCCCGATCGCGCCGTCATCGTCTCCGCCATGGTGGAAGCCAAGCCCGAAGCCTGGCGCGAGATCGTGGAGCGGATTGAGGACACCGGCGCCGACGGCATCGAGCTCAACTACGGTTGCCCGCATGGCATGAGCGAGCGCGGCATGGGTTCGGCCATTGGCCAGGTCCCCGAGTATTGCGAGCAAATCACACGCTGGGTGATGGATGCGGCGACCATCCCCGTCATCATGAAGCTCACGCCCAACATCACCAACATCGTGCTCCCTGCGCGCGCGGGCGTCGCTGCCGGGGCCAACGCGCTCTCGCTGATCAACACCATCAACTCCATCGTCGGCGTTGACCTCAACACGCTTGAGCTAACGCCCAGCATCGGCGGCAAGGGCGGCCACGGCGGCTATGCCGGCCCCGCCGTCAAGCCCATCGCGCTCAATATGCTTGCCTCGCTCGGCACGGACGAAGTTGTCGCGAAATCAGGCATCCCCATCTCCGGCATGGGCGGCATTGCCAACTGGCAGGACGCTGCGCAGTTTCTCTTGCTCGGCGCGTCGAGTTTGCAAGTGTGCACCGTCGTCATGCATTACGGCTATCGCATTATTGAAGACCTCTGCGACGGCCTGTCGAACTGGATGGATGCGCAGGGCTTCGCGACCATCGCCGACGTCACCGGCCGCAGCCTGCATCGCGTTTCGGAGTTCAAGAACTTCGATCTCTCCTATCGCGCCGTCGCCCGCATCGATGAAGCCAAATGCATCAAGTGCAATCTCTGCTACGTGGCTTGCAATGACACCGCGCATCAATGCATCGATCTCGTCGCTGCGGACGGATCGCTCGTCGCGCCGCTCTCATACGATGTCCGCTCGAACGGAAAGCAGGAAGCCATCGACACGCGTCCGCAACCGCAGGTGCGTGAGCCCGATTGCGTGGGCTGCCGCCTCTGCCATAACGTATGCCCGGTGGACGACTGCATTGCCATGGTTGAGGTTCCCTCCGGCCGCGACTCAGTCACCTGGAGCGAAATCACGCAACAGCAGCCGCAGGTGACGGAAGACTGGGAGGCCATGAAGGCCTATCGCGAAAAGGTCGGCATCCATATCCATTAGATCAACACGCGCGCCAAAGCATGGCCACACTGGGAGAACAATTCGATGGGGCTTCTGATCAAAGGCGGAGAGATCGTAACGGCGGATAGCCGCCACTGCAGCGATATCTATATCGAGGACGAGACCATCACCTCCATCGGCCGCGGACTCTATGCGCCTTTTGGCACCGAGGTGATCGACGCCGCGGGCAAGCTCGTCTTCCCTGGCTTCATCGATCCGCACGTACACATCCACCTGCCCTTCATGGCCACCTTCGCCAAAGACACGCATGCCACGGCGAGCCAGGCTGCGCTCATCGGCGGGACCACAACGTTCATTGAGATGGTCTGCCCATCGCGCCATGAAGATACGCTGGCCGGCTACAACGACTGGAAGCAACGTGCCGAAGGCAACAGCGCATGCGACTACGCATTCCATATGGCAGTAACGCGCTTTGACACTGAGACCGAAGCACAACTGCGTGAGATCGTCGCTGACGGCACTGCGTCGTTCAAGGTCTTCCTCGCCTACAAGAATTTCTTCGGCGTCACCGACGAGGAACTTTTCCACACGCTCAAGCTGGCCGCGGAGCTTGGCGTCATCACCACCGCTCACTGCGAGAACGCTGAACTCGTCGCGCAGTTGCAACAGCAGTTGCTTGCTGAAGGAAAGACCGGGCCCGAGTGGCATGAGCCCAGCCGCCCTGAAACCGTTGAAGCGGAAGGCACAGCACGCTTCGCCACGTTCCTTGAGCAGACCGGCGCCGCCGGCTATGTAGTGCATCTCTCCTGCGCACCGGCGCTTCGCGCAGCCGTTGAAGCCAAGCTGCGCGGCGTGAAGATCTACGTTGAATCTGTGCTGCCGCACTTCATGCTCGACAAGAGCTACGCCGAACGCACCGGCGTTGAAGGCATGAAGCACGTCATGTCGCCCCCTCTGCGCGCACGCCGCAATCTTTCCATTCTATGGAGCGCACTCGAGGCCGGGCTTATCGATACCGTAGGCACAGATCATTGCCCGTTCGACACCGAACAGAAGCTGATGGGCGTTGGAGATTTCACGCAGATTCCCAACGGCATTCCCGGCATTGAAGACCTCGTCAACCTGATGTATACGTATGGCGTGAACCGAGGCAAGCTTGGTATTCATCGCTTTGTCGAAGCGCTCAGCACGAAGCCCGCCAAGCTCTTCGGCCTCTTCCCGCGCAAGGGAACAATCGCCATCGGCTCCGATGCGGACCTGGTGATTTATGATCCCGACTATCGCGGCACAATCAGCGCAGCCGCGCAGCATTCCAACAACGATTACAACGGCTTTGAAGGCTTCGCAATCGAAGGCCGTCCATCGGTCGTGACTGTCCGCGGGAAAGTCCAGGTGCGCAATGGCGCCTTTGTCGGCGAACCCGGCTGCGGTCGCATGATTCGCCGCACGCCGCAGTACGGAGCGCCTTTTACCGGAGCAAAGAAGTAAAGATGCCTCTCGATGCACAAGCCGCGATCGCACTGCTCAGAGAACTCCGCGCGCTCACGGCAGATGAGCACGGCGCGCAGCGACTGGCGTGGAGTCCCACCTGGCTCAAAGCGCGCGCATGGTTTCAATCGAAGCTGAGTGAGTTGCCTGTGGAACATCACCTCGATGCCGCCGGCAACAGTTGGACCACGCTTGCCGGCACATCTGAAAAAGCCCTCATCCTCGGCAGCCATCTTGACTCCGTGCCCAACGGCGGCTGGCTCGACGGTTGCCTTGGCGTCATCGCCGCATACGCCGTGCTGCGCCGCATTGCGGAAGAGTACAGCGGCAGGCCGCCTGTGACCGTACGCCTCGTCGACTGGGCTGATGAAGAGGGCGCGCGCTTCGGCCGCAGCCTCTTCGGCTCATCCGCTTTTGCCGGCACGCACACCATTTCGCAGGATCGCTTCCGCACCGATGCAACCGGCACTACGCTTGAATCTGCACTCGCCGCCTGCGGCGTTCGCATGGATGAAATTGGCAGCGCGGGCATCGAGCGGAGAAATGCCGCGGCTTATCTTGAGCTTCACATTGAGCAAGGCCCGGTGCTTGAGAGCATGGGTCTGCCTCTCGCCGCCGTACTCGGCACCAAGGGCGTGGAGCGCCACACCATCACCTTTCACGGCCAGGAAGCGCACTCGGGCTCCGCGCCCATGACCGCCCGACGCGACGCGCTGGCAGCAGCAGCCAAGCTCGCGCTTGAGATTCGCCCTATCGCCATGCGTCACCCCGACGCGGTATGCACCATGGGCAGCGTCAACACATTTCCCGGCATCGTGACGGCAGTTGTGGGTCGCTGCGAGGCAACACTCGATCAGCGCGATCTCAGTGCCGAAGTGCTCGCCAACCTGTATCGCGAAGCGCAGGAAAAGAGCCGCCAGTTCGCGGAAGAAGAAGGCTGCACCGTGGAGTGGTCGCGCATCTGGAACATTGCGC
>Ga0182030_10025157_pt1 | contig 10872 bp, 5 predicted proteins | sample 812S3MmetaG_FD_121299 | JGI IMG/M metagenome (GOLD analysis project Ga0182030, IMG submission 121299) | Permafrost microbial communities from Stordalen Mire, Sweden - 812S3M metaG (Illumina Assembly) | ecosystem: Environmental > Terrestrial > Soil > Wetlands > Permafrost | place: Sweden... | reverse complement strand
TCCAGTTTCCTTAAAAAATGGCACTCAATTAGACATATTACTTGGGGTTAACCATTATCACGGTATTTCAACGCCAATAGGCTTAACGAGCCTGGAAAGAGCCCGACACGTCTATATTATAGGCGGAACTGGTAGTGGCAAGACTACCACTTTGCTATATGGTATCACTCAGGATATAAATAGCGGTAAAGGAGTTGCCGTATTAGATCCTCATGGAGACTTGGCTGAGTCGATACTTAACTATATTCCAGAGAATCGGATTAAAGACGTAATCTATCTTAACCCTGACGATTTAAGCTATCCGATTGGAATTAATCTGCTTGAACTGCCCGAAGGAGTAACTGGTGATGATCTACTTAGAGAAAAAGATCTGATAACTGAATCAACAATCTCAGTACTTAGGAAAATCTTCTCAAATGATGATACCGGCGGCCATCGGGTGGAATATATTCTTAGAAATACTATCCAAACCGCATTAACTTTAGAAGGATCTACATTATTTACAATCTTTAAGCTACTTAATGATGACAGGTATCGAAGAAAGATTATCGATGGGTTAAAAGACGAGGATCTAAAGAACTTTTGGAAAAATGAGATTGGTAAGGCTGGTGACTTCCAAAAAGTTAAGATGTCGGCTGGTATTACTGCTAAAATTGGTCGTTTTTTGTTCTCGGCGTCAGCTAAACGAATACTAGAGCAGAAAAAATCGACAATAGATTTCGAAGATATCCTAGATAGTGGCAAGATCCTAATTTGTAACTTTTCAAAAGGACTTCTTGGCGAGGATACTTCTACTCTTTTTGGAACTACCATTCTAGCTAAGCTTCAAGTAGCAGCCTTAAGACGCGCAAGGCAAGATCAGACAGGTAGAAGGCCGTATTACTTATATGTTGATGAATTCCAGAACTTTGCCACAATGAGCTTCGTGCAGATGTTATCTGAGGCCAGAAAATACAAATTATTCTTAACTATGGCTGAACAATCCACCTCTCAGCAAGATAAACAAAGACTTGTTGATATTATTCTAGCTAATGTTGGTACGGTGATGTGCTTTAGATCAGGTAGTCCAGCCGATGAACGATTTATTCTTCCACTATTTAGTCCATATATTGATCAAGGTGAGATTGCCAATCTTCCAGCTTATAACTTCTATTTGAGAATATCAGGGGTAAAAACCTATGAGCCGATGTCAGGCGAGACAGTAGTACTTAGTGACCGAGGAAGTGCTGATATAGCTAAGGTGATAGTTGAGTCGTCAAGAACTAACTATTCAAAGAAAAATACTGTTGTGTCCAAGCTTATTCCTAACATAACAAGTGATAAGCACGCAGAACCTAATGAAATAGAGATATCTCAGCAACTGGCCAGTAGCAGTAAGTTTGCAGAATAATCTTTGACTACCAAGAAAAGATTCGGCTACTAATTTATAGGTTAACGTTTTCTGCCGAACAATCCTAGAAAGCTAGGAAATTTACCCTTAGAAGTATTTCTAACTACTCGCATCTGTGGCGAATACCACCCAGCTCTGTATTTTATTCGTTGTTTTATTCTAGTTGGCCTTGTCCAACCCTGAACCTGACTGATACCTAGTTGACGTTTAATGCGACGCTTAACTGTAGTTATGCCAAGTATTCTATTAATTGACGGTTTGCGGTAACGAAGAATTTTCATAACATAATTATACCCCCATTAGATACTTAGACTGTGTTAAGCTTCCTTCTCAACGAGAAAATCAATCCATTTTTCGGTATAGACATAATCCGAATGAGGCGAATCATATATACAATAATCTGTCTTACAATTCAGTTTATTGGGCATGCCAGTTCTAGGTCTGACTTGGTATTTTTGCCACATTGAAGTATGCCAAGCCATGTTTTTCTGTTTCTGGGTCCGACTATTGTAATAGTCGAGTACTTTAGCTGGTTTAAATCTATCCGCATTCGCTACAGGAATCATTTTTTCTTTTATAGCAACGATTGCCTTATCATATTTTTCCATCTCCGTGGGGTTATCCTCATCATATTTAACAAATTCTATAGCAATATCAGATGATGATCTGTGGTTACCGATTTTTGGCACAAAGAACGCTTTAAACTCATACTTTTGAGAATTCACAACTTCAGCACTTAATATATTTCGATAGTCTTTTACGAAGTCTATTACATTATTTTCAAGTTTAGATTTAGGCAAAGAACGCCTGCTGCTCGATAGTTGTATCGGTATAAACATGGTGTCAATTATTGATTTATCTTTACCGAACTCGCCAACAAGCCAACTCTCGAAGTTTATTACTAGGGCTTGACACTCTCCTAGAATAAATTGATCTAGTGCGGGTAGATTACGATGTTCTACTTTGTTGCGCAACTTTATAAACAATTCTATATTTTTTCTTATAGGATCATTATCTTGAAATACTTTCTTTAAAGAGGTACTCAAGTCCCAAGTCACCTTATCGCCGTCAATGTACTCATATCTTCCACTGGGCTTTTTATAAAAATAATTAGTAGAGTTCTTTTCAAAATATGCGTGTATCAAGGAGGTCCAAGCTATTGTCATTAGCACGGTAAAATTTCCTGCACGAAAAACACTACGGGGATCATTATATGTTGACACTGCCTGCAATGCAGAATCCTGAGCCTTTTCTAACAATGATTTAGATGATTTAGGGAGCCTACTCATACTTTACTAAAGGCGAATCGCCAGTCGCAAGATCATAATCCACGCCTAGAAGTTTAAAATGGACTCTTGCACATTTAACTTTTGCTTTCTCAGTAGATCGCTGTAACTCTTCTTGGTCTGTAGTACTTTTAGTTTCACGAACAAGGTACAGCTTCTTTATACCATTATCATTATAGACATATGCCCAATCTGGGTTATACCCTCCAAAAGGTGTACTAATCTTAAAGTCATTCGGTAATTTCATAAATACCTCGACATGCGGGTCATGATCAAGCCTTTGTGCAAATTTATATTCGTTCACTGGGCTATCGATAGGTATAAAGTCTGATAGAGTTCTATCAACTCTTTGTACTTTATATAACTGTTCGAATTGTTTAATGATATCCTTTTCCAGCTGTTCTTCTAGCTTATTCTGAGTCATGGTCTGTCTACCTGGAATTATTTGATAATGTATATTATCGATCTGCACGGATCTTGTAATCTCTCTAATTTTGTTTAGAACTGCAAACTTAAAATCAGTAGGGTTTTTTAACAAATCGTCCAGTCGTCCAGATTTTACAAGAATTTGTGCAATTGTATTCCGAGTTAGACTTGTCTCTTTTTGAAGGAAGGAAATAATATCGGGCACATTTACAACTTCTACGACAGAAATAGTTCTTTGACCGCCAACATCATGACCATCAATCCCTCCACGGACATATTCAAGTCTACCTTCTTTTTGAATAACTTTTACAGGTTCAATTCTCGGCATATTAGCAACAAGCTCACTTGCTTCCTTAATTAAATCTTGCGAACTAAAGGAAACACTGTATGTAGTTTTTTGATTAATTTTATCCCATAGAGTATTAAAATCTTTATTTCTTAGAATTTCCTTATTAAAATGAACTGTCTGAGGATTATCTCTTTTGATATTATTCCGCAATTCATAATCGAGCATTGTATCTTTGATTTCGGCCTCGTATTTTTTATATTTGTCAGGAATCTCTAATTCGAAACCAAGAACATTGGGAGTAAATTTATTCGTCAACTCCCCGGTCTTCGATACATATCCATTATCAATTAATTCTTGCCATATGGCCTTACTGGCATTAAAACCTATCTCATTTTCGCTTTCGACGTCTATAATTTTAGCAAATGCATTGCTTCTTATCCTGCCAAAAACGATGCCATCTCTTACGTATTCTTTCTGTAAATTCTCTGCAAACTCTTCATAGCTTTCACTAGCCACAACAGTAAGCTGATTGATAGATTTATCGAAAGATCGTATACCGTCTTGGTTTACTGGTAATCGTAGACCTCTTCCAATAGTTTGTCTTCTGTCCGTACTACTGCTACTATCCCTCATCATACAAATCTGAAATACGTTTGGATTATCCCAACCTTCTTTTAGTGCCGAGTGACTGAATATGAAACGGAGAGGGGTATTAATGTCTAGTAGGCCCTCCTTATCTCTCATAATTTTCTCGAACGCTTCAGCCTCAGCTTGCTTATAGTCGGAATTCGTCAGTTCATCAGTATCGACATAATGCTCTGATCCGGCTTTTTTCTTTCGAAGAATAGAAAAGTAGGCTTCATACAACTGATTAAGCTCAAAATCATTATATAGTGAAGAATATCGTGGTATTTCTAGTTGTTCTTTCAGAATTTCAATAAACCACTTTTGTATTTTTCCAGGTACGTATTGACCCTGAGAATCTAGTTCCCAATAACTAGCAACTTTATCTACAAAGAATAGACTTAAGACCTTAATACCTTGATCTTTTAAAACTCTTTCCTTTTCTAGATGAGCAGTAACCGTAGATTTAATCTGAGCCTTCATAATCTCGTCGTTAAATCCACCGATAGAATCTCCTAGATATAGATCATCGCTACTACCTTCGAAAGAGATATGCTCAGATCCTTCTCTCGCTGAAATCCCATCTATAACATATCCTTTATATGCATCGTTTTCAGATAAGACTTCAAGGTCCGTGCTATCTTTAACCCATTGTGATTTGGATTGTATCGAGCCATTGATGCGTTTATATAGTTCGAGTTTTGCTTCTGGGCCACCGGTAGGACGAGTACGGATGTCAAGCAGCTTTACATAAGGCTTACTCGCTACACCTTCTATACCGGCACTACGAACGAAGACTGTCTTCACTAAGTTTTCTTTGTGGGCAGCTACTGGATCTAATTGATACATTAAATTATAGTATTCGCCCTTACGATGAGTGGCACTATAACGCAGAACAAGGAGGGGATTTAGTTTGCCTAGAGCATTTTTTGCCTTGTCTCCACTCATTTTTGATTGTGGCTCATCAATGATAACTATAGGGGCAACTTGAGCCAATAATTCTCTTGGTATCTGATATCCAAGAGCTTCTTGTGGATTATTAAAAATGTTGGATTCTTTATTAAAGCTGTCAATTGTCGAGATAAGGAACTCTACGTCTTCACTGCGAGCGTACTCTCCAATTAATGCGACATTCTTACTATCATAAACACTTACATTGAAATAGCCGATGTCATTATATAACTCTTCTAAATGAGAACGCATTGTCTCAATTGAATTGAACACGCCTTCCTTGATAGCGATACTCGGTACAACAATCATGAATTTACGCCAACCATATCGTCTCGCAAGTTCGAGAGCAGTTCTTATATAGACATATGTTTTACCGGTACCTGTCTCCATTTCAACTGTATAGTTTTTGCCAAAGTTAATAGTATCCACAAAACGTTCTGGCAGCTCAATCCCATTATGTTCTTGGACCTCACGAACTTTTTTGGCCAGTTGTTCATCTCCAACCTGCAAACTATTCCCAATAACTGTAAAGTCTTGATATATATTAGCTAGGAGGCTGTCTTCAGCAGCCAATTTTGCTTGAAGAATATTTAATTTAGCCCCGTCAGCCGCATATTGACCGTCAAATATATCGGCGATAGAATTAATCGCGTCCAGCTGAAAATCTTGTTGATCAAACTTGATGCTTTTCATGTTTTATATTGTCTTAAATACACCTACGTGTTTTTCTCTACATATGTTTGCTATGTTAATTTTTAGCGCGTCGTTATTATTAAAAGCTGCGTCTATTGCTACAAATTGCGCAGGGCTCATGTCTGCAATCTCTGTAGCTTGCTCAACAGTTAACTGATCATCAAGAACGTATGCAATTAGACTCCCATCGTTTACGACATATACCCATCCCCCGTTGGTGAGTGTTTTCTTTTCAACTTTTGTATCAAGAGTAATTCGACTTCTTAACATAATCTCAGTCAGTAATTCTTCAGGTGTACTGTCTACTTTTTTATTTTTAGCAAAGTCTAGGACCGCTTGAGTAGGATCCTTAGAGGCCTTTTCCTCATCCCATTCCATAAAATTGCTAGAAGATAATTTATATACTCTAAACCCAATGTCCAATGGGATGCTTCTTTTAGTAAGTATGTTTTTATGGTCCTCTTTTAATTTACTGGCTGCACGACGAATACGTTCTTTTGCCAGTTCGGTAATCTTTGGACTTAGCCCTTGAGTTTCACAAAATTTAAATGCGTTTTTTGATATAACTCCATTCTTGGGATTTATTATTTCAGGCAACTGAACGCAGATATATCTGTGTTCTTGATTATTCACAATATTCAAATCCATAACTGCCTGTGCAGTAGTACCAGACCCCGCAAAGAAATCTAGGACAATATCATTTTTTTCTAAACTCACACCTCGTTCAACCAAAAACTCGATTAATGTTGAGGGTTTCGGATAGTCAAACACCTTTACGCCAAATAAATCTTTTATTTCTTTCGCAGAATAAGTATTACCCTTAACAACTTCTTTATCAAGCATCGTACCCGGCACTAATCCCTCTGATGCATATACTCTTTTGTAAACTCTCCAGCTGCCATCTTTTGCTTTTGTAAACTTCAAAAGGTGTTTGTATTTCTCGACCCTATCTTTGCCCCATAACCAAAAAGCTATACCCTTATCGCCTAATGGCCAAACTTCTGTTCCGTCGGGTGCTATGATTGGATAATCAAGAGATTGAGAATAGGATAATCCACCGATTGTCCAAAGGCTATCCCATTTATATTTCCGACCCTCTTCGTCGACTAATTTATAGTCGCTTTCTTTCCTGACAAAAGTCATATTAAACTGCGATTTGTTCCGTGCATAGACTAGTATATAGTCGTGTTGAACGTTAAGATAATCACTGTCATGCCCGCCGGTAAGTTTTTTGAACCATATAAATTGTCCTATAAAATTTGGCTCGTCAAATATTTCATCACATATACTTTTTAATCTACTCTGCTCGCTATCATCAATATTTATAAAGATAACTCCGTCGTCAGTTAGTAGGCTTTTGGCTAACTGAAGCCTAGGATACATCATACTCAGCCAGTTACTATGCTTTCGACCACCGATTTCTTTTTTGCTCTCCGTATCTTGACCTAATTCATTGACTTGATTGGTGTACTCTAGGTAAGTTTTTAAACCTTCAGCAAAATTATCAGGATAAATAAAATCCTTCTCCTTGTTATATGGAGGGTCAATGTAGATCATCTTAATCTTTTTACGATACGAATCCTGGAGTACTTTTAATACTTCGAGATTATCTCCCTCGATAAAAATGTTCTTAGTTGTGCCCCAATCGACACTCTCCTCAGGAGCGGGTTTCAAGGTAGCGGTAGTTGGCAGTTGAGCCACTGCTTGAGCGCGTTGTTTACCCGGCCAGAATAGTCCAAACTTTTCTTGACTCGTTTCTTCATCACCATTAATGAGGTCTCGTAGTTTAGTTACATCAAGCCTGCCATCAGAGATTACTTCGGGGACTATTTCTGCGATTTGTGCTGCAAGTTCTGTTTGAAAATTAGGAGTCTCTAGAGTTATTTTGTCAGGTTGGTCGCTATTGTCGCTCATCGCATTCCTTTCTATTTAAGACTCCACTCAGTTGTAAAAATAGTTTCTACAACCGGCTTAGATTCTATACTCGCTCTAATTGTATCATTCAGACTGAGCATTTCATCATCGATAACACGACTATTCTTACGATATTCTTGCTCTTCGTCATCCTGCTTCCGTTGAAGCATTATTTGCTTCCGTTGAATATCTAATTTTTTAGACATGTCTGTTTCAAGTTGAAAGTCTTTTTTTAGTTGTCTTATTTCAATCTCGCGTTTTTTTAATTTAATCCGTGCACTTCTTCTAAGATCGTTTGCTCTAGATGCAATCTTGGTAAATTCTTCATTCAATAATTGATTATCTCTTTGTGCCGCTTCTTTTTCAATTTTATCTATCGCGTTGCTCTTCATTGAATCGAAGTCAGGATTTATGAATGTGGAATCTTTGTAAACCCCAGGTAAATCAAATAATTTTGCTGCGGTATCACCCAAAAGAGGATGACCATCCTCAGTTTGAGCTAGCACAACAAGATATTCCTCTTCTTGTACTTCACTTTTTCTTGTATATTTTACAAGCGAAAGTACGCCTTCATGACCTAAATATGGCTCGAGTAATGAAATTTTATTATTTGAACCGGTATATTTAAATTCAAGAGATCCATTAGGTGTAGATAGACCTTTAGCCACTTCGACAACCTGCTGAGCTAAGGGATGGTTCGTTCTATACCGATTCTGTGCCTTTGCCTCGTCTGAATATGCATAAGTTCCCAGAGGACTATCTCTTGAGAATGACGGAATAGTATGTAAGGTAAAGCCTTCACTATGGAAACTAGCATAGTCAGATAATATGAGTTTACTCACTTTCCAAAGCCATTCAGTATGTCTATCCATATAGTATTTATTAGCGCCACGTGCTATTTTGAGTTTTTCTTGAACATCACTATCAAAATTATCTAGTAGGTGTTTTCGAGCAATTTTCCTCTGGTTATCGATCCTATCACTAAACATGTCCTGTATTCGGTCAAAATCCTTGTCAATCTGGTCGGGTGTCCTAACACTAGTAAGGATAATATTCGCTATGTTACGCTCAAAATCAAAGCCAGATTCGATGGCCCCTAAAATCTCATCGCTTGCTCCAAATACACCATCGAAAAGTTTAAATTTTTCTTCTAGTAATTGAAGGATTCTTTGTTCAACTCGGTTTTCTTTGTTTAAAAAATTAAACACTAGTACATCAGATTTTTGACCGTATCTATGGCATCGACCTATCCGTTGCTCAATCCTCTGTGGATTCCATGGCAGATCATAGTTAATGACCATTGAACAGAATTGTAGATTTATTCCTTCACCTGCTGCTTCAGTCGCAATCATTATTTCAGCTTCATCTCTGAAATAATCGACTATCGCTGTTCGTTTGTCTGATGTTTTAACACCACTAACTAGGTCAGTACCGCTATGTTTATCAAGCCAGTTTTTGTATATTTCATTGCTATTCTCATCTCCACCGCTACCGTTAAAAACAACTATTTTCCCCGAATATCCATTATTCCTTAATAAATTTGCTAAGTAGGTCTGCGTCCTGGTTGATTCTGTAAAAATTAAAGCTTTGCGTTCTGCGTTATATTTAGGGAGTTCTTCGAAGCCTTTCTTTAAAGCTAATAAAAGAGCATCACCTTTCGATTCGTGAGTTATACTTTTGGCTAATTTTGCCATCTTACGAAGATCCTCCGCCTCATTTTTCATTGCAATAATTTCTATTTCAGATAGTGTCGTGTAGCTGTCTGTTACAAATATTTCTTCGTCCGTATCTTCGCTTATTGAATCTATAATATCGTCATCAAAATATTTTTTACCACTGTTGTCGCGTCGAACTCCGGCATCTGCTTCTTTCTCAACTCTGAATGCAATGGCATCAAGCGTGTGACTTATAGCAAAACTTGACGACCCTAATAGTTTCAAAAGTAGGATTGTTATAAGTGTTCGTTGTGAAGATGAAAATGCATACAGCTCATCCCTTAGAAGATAGTTCGTTACCTGATTATAAAGCTCGGTTTCTTCCTTGGTCGGAGAAAATTGTTGAGTGTTTGCCCGTCGTTTTGTGTATTTAATATACTCCTGTACGTTTCTTCTCAATGAGCGATTCACTATTGGCGTCAGTCGACGGCGTAGATCGTATAGCTTGTTTTCGCCTTTTTTACCAGGACTCAAGTTGGTGTATTCGTCTTTGAATGCATCGAATCTACCAAAATAATCATCATCTATGATGCTGACTAGACCATAAAGTTCTAGTAATGAGTTTTGTAATGGCGTAGCGGTCAATAAAAGTTTGGGCGTATTCTTAAATGTCTGTTTGATGCTTTTTGCAACTATATTATCTGTCTTATATACATTCCTTAGTTTATGAGCCTCATCAAAAACTACTAGATTCCAGTCGTATTTCCTCATTATATCTTGGTTATTAGACGCAAAGTTATATGAAACTATAACTATGTCTTTACCGACAGGTATATTCTCACCATTTTTTTCTAATTTTCGAAGCTTAGGGGAATCAATAATTATGCTAGGTAGATGAAACTTTTCTCGAAGTTCAATCGACCATTGTTGGCGAAGGTTAGCCGGAACGACTATAAGGAGGTTGCGTTTATATTCTGCCCATTTCTGCGACATTACAATTCCGGCTTCGATCGTCTTGCCAAGACCAACTTCGTCGGCTAATATCGCCCCTTTACTAAAGGGACTTCTGAAAGCAAATAACGCCGCATCAATTTGATGAGGTAATGGGTTAACTTTGGCATCCAGGACAGTACCAATTAGCTTCTCTCTATCATTTGATGATGTTTTGCGGGTTAATAAACCAGAGAAATATTTAGCTTGATGATTCGTTATCTCCGTGTTCATTTAGAATGATTATATATCCTATTTAACAAAACTATAAATCAAGCAAATATCTTTTATTAATGTTGTATACTGATAGTGTTAACAATTTAATATCAAGAGTGCAGTGAGAGATCTAGCTCAATGACCTGCCAGCAACCTACTTTATAAGCAAGGTGCTAAGCCTAGCCCGCACGGGAAGGATAGATTTGATCGATTATTTGTCCTTTCTAATGCAGAAAGGATATTTTTATGTCAGATTATCAAAGTAAGCCAGGTACGCCTTATGGGTTTATACCCTGTAAGCTATTTGTTAAAGATAGGCCGGAGTTTTTGGCCTTCCCGTTAAAAATAATGTTTATGAGCTTTATGAACCATGACGGGATTGATGTAAGTGGTCAGGCTATCTACTGCCCAGACATAGATTCGTACACGAAACATACT
>Ga0182030_10025156_pt1 | contig 10872 bp, 6 predicted proteins | sample 812S3MmetaG_FD_121299 | JGI IMG/M metagenome (GOLD analysis project Ga0182030, IMG submission 121299) | Permafrost microbial communities from Stordalen Mire, Sweden - 812S3M metaG (Illumina Assembly) | ecosystem: Environmental > Terrestrial > Soil > Wetlands > Permafrost | place: Sweden... | reverse complement strand
CTCGGCGCCCGCCTCGGCGGCCCCAGCCAGCCCCTGGACATCGGCTACAGCAACGACATCCCCGCCGCGATCCGCAATGCGGTCAAGCTCCGCGACCGGCACTGCCAGTGGGCCGGCGGCTGCGACCAGCCCGCCTCCGCCTGTGAAGTGCACCATGTCCGGCACAAAGGCCGCGGCGGCAAGACCAGCCTGGACAACTGCTGCCTGCTGTGTTTCTACCACCACCAGGTGGTAATCCACCGGATGGGCTGGACCCTGGCCCGCAACCCCGACAGCACCACCACCGCATGGAACCCCGACCGCACCAAAATCCTGCACAGCCACAGCCCACCCGCCCGCGCCGGGTAAACCACCCGGCCCGAGCGGGGCAGGAAACACCAGGAAGACCCGCCACCGACGATCTAGGCGGGGCCGCTCTGGGCCGCTAGGCGCTCGCCACGCAGCTTCAGCACTAGGTCTTCTTGCCTGGGGTCAATGGCAGGCAGCGGGCCGGCCACCCAGCTGAGCAGGAGGTCGGCGAGGCTGGGATTGCGGACGAGCGCGGGGCCGTGCAGATAAGTGCCGACCACCCGCCCGTCGTACGCGCCCTCGGTGCCGTCTCCGTTGCCGACGCCGGTGAGCACGGTGGCCAGCGGCTTCACCTCCGGGCCGCGCCGGGTCACGCCCTGGTGGTTCTCGAAACCGGTGAGCCGTTCCACGCCGAGCGCCGGATCGACGTCGGCCGTAACCTCACCGACCCCGCGCCGCTCGCCCCGGCCGCTGCGGATGTCGAGCAGCCCTAGCCCGGGAACCGGCTCACCTTCCGGGCCGCCGAACTCGGCTCCGATGATCTGGTAGCCGGCGCAGACCGCGAAGATCACCGCACCGCGGCCGGCAGCGGCGGACAGGCCACCGCCGGCCCGCAGCCGGCGCGCCGCGAGGACTTGCGGCAGATCCTCGCCGCCGCCCAGGAGATAGATGTCACCGTCCACGGGGACCCGCTGATCGGAATTGACCTCGGCGATCTCGACCCCGATGCCGCGCAGCCGGGCCCGGCGGGCGAGCGTCAGCAGGTTGCCGCGGTCACCGTAGGTGCTGAGCAGGTCCGGGTACACCCACACGAGCCGGATGGCCGAGGGTCCTTCGGGACCATTGCCGGGTCCGGGGCGCACAGGCCCGCGAACTCTCTGCGGTCCCTGAGGCTGGGGTCCCCTTGGTCCCAGCCGGTGCCGCCCTAGGCCCTCGCTCATCGTTCCTCCCGCCGGTATGGCCGATTCTGTCCGCGCAGCGCGCCGTGCTGCCCGCGGGCCGGGCGTTTCAGTCCGTACGTCCGAGCACCGCACGGATCTGCTGGAACGCCGTGTAGTTCGCGATGACTTCCATGGACGGGCTGCGGGCCGCGTCCACGGCCTCGTCGACGCTGGCGACGAGGCGGAATGCCACCTCATCGGCCTCCAGCCTGACCGCGAGGTCGGTCTTGCGCTCACCGGCCACGAACACCTGGCGCCCGCGCAGCCTGCGGTAGTCCACGTCCCAGAGCCAGGAGGTGTCCCGCCCGTCGGGGATCTGCGCATTCACCGCCAGCAGGACCGGTGCTGGCGGCAGCGCCAGGATGTCGAGCGCCTCTAGCCAGCCGGCCGGGTTCTTGGCCAGCAGCAGCCGGAGCGCGCAGCCATGGCGCTCGATCTGGGTGTACCGGCCGGCCACCGACCGGACCTGCTGAACCGCGCCCATCGCCGCCGTGACGCCGACGCCGAACACGTCGGCTACCGCGAGCGCGACCACGGCGTTCGCCCGGTTGGCCCGGCCCGGCAGGATCAGGTCAAGCGGCCGCGATCTTCCGATGGGATCGATCACCTCGTCGCCCGCGAGCACCCAGCTGACCGGGGGCCGCCGGTTCGTGCACTCACCGCAGTACCAGTCCTCGCCGTCCCGCTGCAGGTGCGAGCCGCACTGCGGGCAGCACCACGAGTCGTCGTGCCAGCGCTGGCCCGCCGCCACCCAGGTGACCTGACGCGCCTGCCCGGCCGCCCAGGCCACCAGCGGATCGTCGGCGTTCGCGATGACCCGGCAGTCCGGCGCGGCCGCCAGGGCCGCCCGCCAGCGGCGCGCGAGCATCCAGATCTCGGCGGCCCGGTCCATCTGATCCCGGCTCAGGTTCAGCAGCACCGCCACCCGCGCGTTCGTCGCCTCGAGCATGGCAGGCATGTACTTCTCGTCGACTTCGAGGACGGCCAGCGTGGCATCAGGCGCCTTGGCGAGCGCGGCGACCAGGCCGGCCTCCATGTTGGCGCCGAACGCGTTAGACGCGATTTGCTGCCCGAGCGTACCGAGTGCGGCCGTGATCAGCCTGGTCGTGGTGGTCTTCCCGTTGGTGCCGGTCACCAGGATGACCTGCCGGCCGCGCGCGAGCAGGGAGAGCAGATCGGGTTTCAGCCGCAGGCCGATGACCCCGCCGATCACCGATCCGTCGCCGCGGCCCGCCAGCCGGGACGCCCGGCCGGCCGCACCGCCGACCGTGGTGGCCAGACGCGCGCGGAGCGGGAGGCTGAATCGCCGGGACGGCGGGCTGCTGGTGCTCATCTCGGGCCCGATGCTATCCGGTCGTGGTCAGCCGCACATCCGAGTTCGCGGCCGGCCTGATGAACTGCTGCGGCCACGACAGCACGGCCTCGAGCCAGCCCGGCTCCTGGTCGTGCCCGCCGGCCCCCATCAGCCGGGCGACGTGACGCAGCCGCTGCTGCGGGCCGAGCCCCATCCCCGCGATCGCGAGGTCAGCCTCGAGGGCGGCCGCGCCGCCGGCCCCGAGCAGCGCGATGGTGGCCGGTCCCCGGTTGCGCTCGGATTCCATCGACAGCGAGTGCCGCCGCAGGCCGCTGAGCCGGTCACTGGCCCGGATACCGGGCCAGTCGGGCAGACCCGTCAGGGCGAAGTCGAGCGGCGGCGCGATGTCGTCGGAGCGGATCCGGCCCGGTCCACTCGGCTGCACCCGCTCGAGTTCATGCAGCCAGCGCAGCTGCGGGATGACCCAGACGTGCCCGGCACGGAACGGCGTCGCGGATTTGGGCCGGACGGTGCCCGCGGACAGCGGCACGCCGCCGTGCGCAGCGGCGTCCAGCATCTTGGCCGCGACCCCCGCGATGACGGACATCAGGCACCGCGGGTCATAGCTTGGCCGCAGGGCCGAGGCCCGGGCTGTCACCGCCGTATCGATCACGGTCGCCAGCACGCACTCGCGGCGGCGCGGGCTGAGCGCCTGCCAGCCGGATCGCAGCGGCTCGGGCACGCAGGGCAACGGCCGGCCGGTGAGGAACGCGAGCACGAGCGCCTGGATCCAGAGCCGGAGCCAGGCCTGCCCGTCATCGCTCGCGAGCAATTCGGCCGCATGCAGCTCATACCCGTTGCATGGCCGGCGTCTGCACCGCTCGCCGCAAGCCGCCGACCTGCGCCCGAGCAGGACCGTCGGCCCCCCTACGGCCGCTTCGCCCGCCCGGGCCGCTGAAGCGCCCGCAGGCCCGGGTCCGGGTCCGGGCATCCGGGTCCGGCCGGGCGGTCCGGGCGGGCCGGAACGCCCGCTTGCGCCTGGGCCGGGCACGATGATGTTCGCGCCGCAGGCACGGATGTCCTCGAGTAGCCGGCTGAACCATCCGGCCGCCCGGAGCCGCGCCGACGGCCCGGGTGGGCGTCCGGTGAGGTCGTCCGCGGCACCGATGACCACGGTGCAGCGCGGCCCTGGTGGGCGCCGCTGCTCCGCCAGCCTGACGAGCAGCACGCCGGCCAGGAACGACGCGGCTTCATCGTCGGCTACGCCGCTGCTGGTCACGAGCACCTGGCCGCGCAGCAGGCTCCCGACGTCGACTGGGTGACCTCCCTCAAGGAAACGCCCGGCTGGCCCCGCCCACAGGGCGTCCAGTCTGGCCCCCAGGAAACCGTGCACGCCTGCCGCCATGTCCGGGCTGTAACCGAGGTCGGCCACGGCGGCCGCCACCGCCGTCCTGAACTGCCGGAAAGAAGGAACGGCCGGTGGCGTGAGCACGCCGGGAGATGCCGCGCCGGTGACCGTATCCCAGCCGCAGTCCGCGTAGGTTCGCCGCAGCCCCGTCCGCAGCGCGGCCGCTACCGGCTCCGCCAGCCCGAACGCCGCCTCGAACAGCCCGGCCAGCCGATCGGCATGCGCCTGGACTGGGTACCCAGGCCCTGGTTCGAGGGGATTGACCGTGACCGGCACCGCATGCGGATCCGCTATGTCGATGACCGTCGCATCGCCGGTGCCCAGGGCCGGGCGGCCCAGGCGGCCGAATCCGGCCATGTCGATCGCGAGCCACGGCATCCCGGCTGAGCTGAGCTCGGCGAGGACCGCACCGGCGTCCTGCGCAGTAGTCACCTTGCGTAACTATCATCTCACCGTCAGGTATGCCACCGTTATCGTCAGAGAGCCCGGGGCATATCGGCGCGGAGCGCTTCCGCGGGCCCGTCCGCCATGGTCAGCACGCGGTCAGGTCCGGCGCTTGCGCCAGTCAAGACGCGGCGGTGGCGGCCCGAGGTTGGGCGAAGGCCGGCTGTCGCCCGAACGCCAGCTCACCGGGGCCGCCTGGCCATCGTCTCCGGCGCCGGATTCCGGTGCCCCGGATTCTGATGGCGCCGAGGGGCTCGCGGCGGCCGGCGGAGCCGGGATCCCGCCCGGCCTGCTGCGGAACTCCTCCAGCGTCAGCTGGGTGGCCGCGTTGAGCCCGCCAATGCCTGGATTGGCGTCGGCCAGCACCACCTGGCGCCCGGCCGGAGCCGCGTACGTGATGATCATCGCGCTCGCGGGCAGCTGCTGGAGTTCATGCTGCTCGACGAGGAATTCACGAGAACGCTGCACGGCGAGGGCGACCGATTCGCTGTCGCCGGTGGCCTGCGACGTCGTCTGGCCCCACGCGGTACTCGAGCTGATGCCGGTGCTGACCGAGTCGCTTTCGCCGGTGCTCCGCGAATCGCTGTCCTGGACGCTACGCGAGAACGTGGCCCGGGATGGCAGCAGGCTGCTGCCGTCGCTGTGGCCATGCCCGGTGCTGCGGGAAGATCCTTCGCTGACGGACCGCGACGTGGCCGCCGAACTCACCGAGCCCGTGGTGCTGGTGTACGCGCTCGCGGTGGTGTCCGTGACAGAACGGCCTACCGTCTCGGTGAGCTGGGACAGCACAAAGCGGTGCTCGGAGCCGAGCTGCTCGCTCGCGGCCTTGGCGTCCTCGGCATTGCCGAGCCGCATGAAGGCGACGGCGGCGTTTCCCCGGCCGAGGCGCTGCCTGACGTGCGCGGGGATGGCGCGGTAAGCGAGCACGAGCCCGGTTCCGGTGCTCTCGCATACATCGCTGAGCCGGTCCAGCGTGTCGCCGCGCAGCCGGTCCGCGCCCAGCACGAACAGCGTGTGCTGCCAGGGGCGCCCCGGTGGCGTCTCGCGCAGCGCTTGCGTCAGCGCGACGGCCAGGTAGGTGCCGAATACCTTTCCCTCGACCGCGCCCGCCCGCTGGCTCAGGGCTACCACGCGCAGCGCGCTGCGCGGCAGCGGTACCAGCGCGGTGCCGGCCGGCGCCAGCTTGCGCAGCTGGGACTCCAGGATCCAGGCCCGCTCGAGGACGACCCGGTCGGCCGCGCCGCGGCCGAACATCGCGGTGAGGCTGTCCACCTGCCCGGCCGTGATCAGGCCGGCGGCCACGTCGTCACGCGGGTCGCCGGCCTGGGCCAGCGCCCGCAGGGCGGCCGCGACACTGGCGAAGGTCGCCTGGCCCCCGAGCGCGTCGATGACCCGCTCGAGGATGGCGTGATCAAGGGAGAGGTCACGCGTGGAACGGTCCTCGTCGCTGACGCTGGCCACCAGGGACAGCAGCTCCGCCAGGTCGTGCTGGCTGAGTCCGGTGCCCAGGTCAAGCCGGGGCAGGTCTGCTGGCAGGACCCAGACCAGCGGGTCGATGCCCGAGGTCCGCGCGAAGCCGAGCAGGTCGAGGGCGACCGAGCCTTCGGTCAAGTCAAGCACGGTGACCTCGCCGCCCGCCGCCAGCCGGTACGCCCCTGCCGTCGCGAGCATCGCGGACCAGCCGGAGAGCGTGCCGCCCGCGACGTCGACGCGGTGAACGCCGTCCGGCACGCAGACCGCGTACCACCGTTTCTGATGGTCGTAGGCGACGCGGAGCGCCTGCCACTCCCGTACCCGGGCCGCATGTTCGGCTTGCCAGGCGAAAAGCTGGCTCTCCTGGGCCGCGCGTATCCGGGCGACCCGGGTCTGCTCATCGGCCAGCCTCGACCGCAGCGCCCGCTCCCCTTGCCAGATGGCGTATCCGCTGACGGCCGCGACAAGCGCGCAGCAGATCACGCCGAGGCCGGCCGCCAGAATGTCGAGCAAGCCCGCGGCGGCGAAGACGATGGCCGCCACGGCGGCCACGGCGGCCACGGCGAACGCCGCCTTCAGCGGCCGGTGCAGCAGGCTCTCCTCGCGCCGCTGGGCCATCGCCCAGTCAGGGTTAACCCGTTCGGCCTCCGGCGGGGTGGGCCTGCGCGGCGGCGGCCCGGGCGGCGGGTACGGCGTTGAGTATTGCCAGCCTAGGTACAGACGGTCGGTGCGGGGAGATCTCACGCTCCCTCCCTGTGGCTGGGCTCCCTGTGGCTGGGCTCCCTGTGGCTGGGCTTCCCGTGGTTGAGCCCGGGCCAGGCTCGATGCGCCGCGGCCGCGTGCCCGCGGCCGCGCGGGACCGGCGGGATCCGCGTCTGCACCAGCTGCGCGCGCGGGACAAGCCGCTGCGGGTTCTTGACCGCGAGGAGAAACTCGCCATCGCCGAACGCGGACAGCCGATCGGCCCCGTCCGGTCCGGGCGCCGGGCCATCACCGGGGGCGCCGGGTAGCGGCCCCGGACCGGCGGTGCCCGCGACCGCGGCCAGCTGCCGGGCCGCGGCGGCATCGGTCATCCGGTGCACGACCACCACGTTGGTGAGCTCGGCCAGCACCGTCGCGGTCTGCGGGGACGTCGTGACCGCGAGCACCGGCAGCCCGGTACCCGGACCGCGGGCGATCAGGGCGGTCACGGCGGGCCGTGGCAGCGAGCCGCACTCGGCCAGCCAGACCATTCCGTCGCCGTCGACGCCGATCCCGCTCAGGGCCGCGCCCGCGGCCAGCAGATCCTCGCATACCAGGCGGGTGAGCATCGCCGCGCTCGCCGCCCGGTCCGGGCCGCCGAGGCGGAAGAGCACGACGGCGCGTTCGGTGACCGCGCGGCCGAGATCGATGTCGGCCGCCGGGCCCTGGCCGGAAGGACGCAGCCACCGGCCGAACGCGGAGGCCCGCAGCTCCCGCAGTTCCCGGGCCAGCTGGGCGGTGGTGACGGGCTCGGCGTTGATCAGGCTCATCGAGACCCGCGTTCGCTCGGCGAGCGCCTCCCGACGGGGGTAGGCCGCGGGCACGTACTCCATCCGCGCCCGCATCCCCGTGGGGTTGAGCAGGTGAATGACTTCATCGAGAACGGGAACCCGCGGATCGCCCGGGGCGGCGTCGAGCAGCGCGAAGACGTCCTCGAGGTAGGCGAGGCAGCTGCGCCGGTACTGGCGGCCAGGTCCTTCCCAGTTCAGCATGGCCGTGATCAGCGCAGCCCGCCAGGCCGGATCACCCTGGCGGAACGGCTCGTAGCAGGCCGCCCGGGCCGAGCCGCCCAGGCCGGCCCCCGCGTCACCGAATACCTGCATCGGTGCGCCTGCCTCGGCGCAGACCGCGGCCAGTCTGGCCGGCAGGTCCGGATCCGAGCTGAGGTCCACCGCGAGCACCGGTTTGCGCCGCCGGACCGCGGCGTGCACCAGCTGAAGGCTCGTGGTCAGCACATCCCGCTCGGCCGAGCCGCACACCGCTATCCCGCCGGCCGCCTCAGACCAGGACAGCGCGACCCGCGCGCCGGATCCCGCCACCACCCCGAGGCAGCCGCCCTCCCTGGTCACGACGCCGCCGCCCCGGATCGTCCGCGCCGTCGCGGCGCGCCGGGCCGCCACCATCAGGCCGGGCCTGGCCGCCGGCACGTTCCACTCGTCGGTGTGCAGCCAGCTCAGCCAGCCCGCCACCGCGGCCTCGGCGGCGCCCGCGAGGATGGCGAGCGGAAACTGCCGTGGTAGCCAGGTGCTTATCCCGGCGAACGCGGCGGTGAAATGCAGCAGGTGACTGACCTGCTGGCCGCTGGCCCCCAGGTAATGCGCCACCCGGGCCGGGCCGTCGCCGAACCCGGCCGCCGCGACCCGGGGACCCACCACCGCGATCCAGGCCACGGCGGCGGCAACCGGGACGGTCAGCCACGGCAGGCGCCATCTGGTCATCTTGGTGATCAGGTAGAACGCGACGGCGAGGATCAGCGTCAGCTGCGCGAACAGCACGTGCACGAGGACGGCGAGCACCACGCAAGCAGCAAGGATCTCGCCACGGCGCGGCAGTCCCCTGGGCAGGAGGTATCGGGCACGCCGTGGCATCTGTTTCGCCTCTGTCACGACTTCGGCCGGCATCTCGGCTCTAGCGTCCCAGGTGAAACGCGTGCGTGTCCAGATGGTCACCGTTTCCGGGCAGCTCGACCCGGTAAGGGCGTACTGACCGACGCCCCGGTGGTGTCGATCGCCACCCTGAACAACTCTGGTCTCAGCATCACCACCGTGAGCGCGGCCGGCTCGCCGGTGACCGGGTCGTCGAACCTGACCGTCACCGTGATCACCGACTGCCCGGGGGAGAGCCGCAGGCTGCGGGCGACGGACGGCTGGGGCGGGCTCAGTTCCACGCTCACCGCGGCCGCGGGCAGCCCGTTGAGCACCGAGTCAACGGCGGACAACCCCAGTTCCGTCTGGAGATCCGGCTCCGTGTCCGGGTCTTCGCCGCCGGGCGGGTCATGCAGGTAGGCCGTGGAGACGGCGGCGGGATCGCCGGCGGACACCCAGACGCACCGGACGACGCGGATGGACGAGCCAGACGGCAGGCGCAGAGCCCAGGCCACATCCTGCGGCGCCTCGCGCCGCGACACGTGCCGGGTCTGGCAGGCGATCGTGCCCCCCATCGGATCGAGCCGCGTGCCGAGCCCGGCCGTGCCCTCGACCGGGATCCAGTAGTCGGCCGGGCTGGCCCGGTAGAGCTGCCCGTCCGGCAGCCGCCGGACCAGGGACCGGCGGGACAGATCGGTTATGGCGGCGTCGATCTCGGTCAGGCTGACGTTGTACCTCCTGGCCAGCGCGCTGCGCCGGGGTAGCCGCCAGCCCGGCTCCCGGTGCACGAGCGCCGCCGCCATCCGGTCGGCCAGCACTCCCGAGGCCCTGACCGGTGCTCGCGTTCCGTCCAGGTCGCCTCCACCTCGCGGCCGGGACGCCTCAGCGGGCGAGGCCGGTTGCGAAGGGACCGGATGGTCATGTCCCGCGGCGCCAGCGGTCATGCCGCATACCGCGATCGGGTTGCGATCGGCTGGCCGCCGACGACAGGCAGGGCCCGCACCACGGGCGCGGGCGAAGTCATGTCTCAGTCCTTAACCTTGGCGATCCGGGCCCCGGGCCAGGTGGCGACGGGCGAGGCCAGCGGCTGGAAGTTCACCGGGCAGTCAAGGCGGTTAGAAACGTGCGGCTTGACAGGCCGGCCAGCACGCCCGTTGCCGAAAGGGGACTGCGCCCGTTCCGAATCCAACGCCACTTGCCCTCACCTGTCCTCGACCAAAGCCCGGACGAATACCCTGCGTGCCCACGCCCATTGATATTCACCTTAGGTGAACAGAAGTTGAATAAGAAAGGAACGGAAAGACGGCCAGTTGATGCCATATAGGTGAACGAGGACCGGGTTACGACGACCCGGCGGGACCCGCCCGCCCGTCGCCATCGCCCGCCGACGCGACGGGCGGGCGTCGGCGGCCCATGCGGCGCCGACGCCGACGCCGCAGCACCAACGCGCTGGCCACATCCCGGCCGTCGAGTCAAGACACCATAACTTAACCTTCTAGTTTCTATTTATCCACTACGTGTTTACCCGCAAGTACCACCAACGCCGGCAAACTGTACTCGCACACCACGGTTTGCATTGTGACCGGCTGTGGGGCTGCTCATGCGGCCGAGGAAAGAAATCAAACCTAAAAGGAGTACCTGATATGCCACTTGGACGCAGACAGCACGTCACGACGGTGGGGGTGGCCGCCGTGGCGACGGCTCTGGGCCTCGCCGCATGCTCCTCGTCGAGCTCCTCGTCCGCCTCGTCGACCAGCACGGCGACGAGCAGTGCCTCGTCGAGCGCGAGCACGAGCACGGTGAGCGGCACCATCAAGGCGGCCGGCTCGACGTTCCAGACCAACTTCCAGCAGGGGGCCATCTCCGCATTCAAGTCGGTCGACCCGAACGCCACCGTCGACTACGACCCGGTGGGCTCGGGCACGGGCCGCGCCGACCTGTACGCGAACACCGTGCTGTTCGCCGGCTCCGACTCGGCCATCCCGGCCAAGGAAGCGTCGAAGGTCCCGGCGGGCAAGACGGTGCTGTACTTCCCGGTGCAGATCGGCCCGATCGCCATGGCCTACAACCTGCCCGGCGTCACCGGGCTAAAGCTGGACGCGACGGTCCTCGCCGGGATCTTCCAGGGCACCATCAAGACCTGGGACGACCCGGCGATCAAGGCCCTCAACTCGGGCATGAGCCTGCCGAGCACCACGATCACCCTGGCCGTCCGCTCCGACTCCTCCGGCACGACGGCGAACTTCTCTCAGTACCTCGTTGACGCTGCCCCCAGCGCGTGGAAGCTCGGCACCTCCTCGACCATCACCTGGCCGTCCACGGCGCGCGCGGGTGACGGCGGCAGCGCCGTGGCGCAGATCGTCAAGTCCACCACCGGCGCCATCGGCTACGTCGACTTCTCGACCGCGACCGCGGCCG
>Ga0182030_10025155_pt1 | contig 10872 bp, 4 predicted proteins | sample 812S3MmetaG_FD_121299 | JGI IMG/M metagenome (GOLD analysis project Ga0182030, IMG submission 121299) | Permafrost microbial communities from Stordalen Mire, Sweden - 812S3M metaG (Illumina Assembly) | ecosystem: Environmental > Terrestrial > Soil > Wetlands > Permafrost | place: Sweden... | reverse complement strand
GTACTTGGGACCTCGATCAGGTAGTCGGCTTTGCGGTCATTGTTCATATCAATGAAGTGAATGTCGGCACCGACATCGCCTCCGCCTGCGATCAGGACGGGGGCTCCCCAACCATTTGCCGCAACAGCAGGTTGTGGCTGCTTGGCAGGAGTACCCGGACGGGCGATTGGCACAGGCGTGATTGGCGGTGCCGCCGGCCAGCCAGTATTCGGACGATTGGGATTTGGGTCTTCCCCGGCAGGCTCAGTGCCGGCCGTGAGCACGGTGGACGAGCAGCCTACGGGGGTCTGTGAACAATCAATCGGTGCAGTAATCCAGCCTTGGTTAGCCGCGTTTAGGATTGCGGCGTTCCATGCGTTCGCAAGTTTTTGGTATCCCTCGTCACTCGGGTGCAGATTGTCGGCAAGATCGGCCACCGTAACAGCGCTCATGTCAACCAGAGCCACGTGTCTGCCCTGGGACGCACGCGCTGCAATCACACCTGGTATCTGCGGGTTGAACGCCTGGATGTTCGATTCCACCAGCGCAGTTGACGAGGGAATGAGGTTTGCTACGAGGACGGTTGCTCCTGGGTCGGCAGCAAGCACGTCGTCTATTATTTTGCCAAGCCGGGCGGGTGCGTTCGCCAGATCCCAGCTTTGATTCATGTCGTTGGTGCCCAGCATCAACGTCACAACGTTCGGAAGATAATTTCCGACCGGCCTGGCCACAAACGAGTCGACATTGTCGATCCGGTAACCGGGAAACCCTTCGTTGTAGTTGTCGTACATCGTGCCAGTGTTGTTTTCTCCAACAAAATCGGCAGAGAAGCCTTCGTTCACCAATGCATCGCGGAGCGGTCCCCGGTATCCATCGAGCGTAGAGCTCAGATACCCATAGGTGATCGAGTCTCCCAACGGCATCAGGCGAAGGTTCTCGCTCGTGCCGCTCGAGCCGGTGCCCCCGCCGGATGTCGCGGTTACAATCACCGCACTCGACGACAAGGTCGAATTTGATGAGGGATCGCCGTATTCGGCAGTGTAAGAATGACTTCCACTGCTGATTGAGCTCACTGTAAAGGTTGCCGAGCCATTGGAGATTCCGGCTGTGGCTACAATCGTCCCACTATCGAGCAAAGTCAGCTGTCCCGCAGCGTTAGCGGGATACACAAATGCAGCGAGTTGAATCGTACGGCCGGTTTGTACGGGCGAGGACGGCGCCACGAGCGTGATGGGTGCAGGCGGAGCTGAGTTTAGGATCGGTGGTGTACTGCCGTCGGCCTGGAATAGAGAGGTATCCCGCAAACCGACGCTCTGTAAATAGGTCTCAAATGCACCCGGTGTGTCTGTGGTGATCATCCGCGCGGAATTATCATTCACAAGAAAGGCCATTTCGTTCCTATGATCGGCATGATCGTAAGGTTTCCCGAATGGTCCTTGATTATTCGCGTTGTTGTAAAGGTATTCCTGCTGCAGGTAACAGCACTCCCCATTATTAGAGCGAAAGTACTCCCCTTGGTTAGGGTCGTTGTTTACGTAGTATTCAGGCACGGAGTGGAATTGTGAAACGGTTATACCTTTGCCCACTACTGAATTTCTGACTTCTTCAAGGATACCTCCGTCGACCGTGTCGCCCGGCTCCTTCATCGAAACTTCGATCGCCACAATGTCGATAGGGGCAGAAAAGTTATAGTTCTGGAAGGTGTCGACCCATTCAATCATCGCATCTTCGCTGCCAAATGAAGAAGCCGCAATGTTAGCCGTGTGAAAGACCGGATTAAATTTCACATTAGGGTAATTGGCTCCGAACGTATTCACATAGGTATCCGTGTCAGGAAAGGCAATGGCCGGAACCTTGAAGACCGTCCAATCCGAAGCTGGCCTGCCCCGATCATCGTTCTTTTCCTGGACCACTTCCCAAGCTACTCCTGCAGTGTCTGCATCTTTGATGTCCAACTCGACAACCATTTGGATATGGTTATTGCGGATGTAGTCGTAGACGTCTTGGAGCGTTGGCGGGTACTCACCAAAATACGAGACACCAGCGCTACAGCCTAGGTATGTGGTTCCGTTCACCGCGCTCACCGAGTCTCTTAAGACCGTGTGTCCGAAAAATGACCGTGTATCTGAAAGAGACGTGTTCGCGACCCCAGGATTCAAAGAACTGGGCTGCCCGGTGAGAGGGTCGAAGGGAATCGCCACCAACGCTCCACGACCACACCACTCCCGGCCCCAAGTGCTGTCATGGCTAAGAATTGGTATGCGGTCGGAGGTCAGTTTGACATCGATTTCGATGGCTTCCCAGCCAGCTTGGGCAGCCATTCCGATGGCCTGCAAGGAATTTTCTGGCACATTTGGAGCCTGATCTGTGCCGGCGAGAGCATGGGTTCCGCGGTGAGCAGCAAGCACCCCTGCCTGGCGTGAGCGCATGACGCCCAGGATCTTGGCGTTGTCGTAGTTCCTTGGATTGGAATTTGCAAGCTGTCCCAGCACCTGAGCATTGAGAGATGGTGCGTTCGCGAGCAGAAAAAACAACGCCACGGCGAGCCCGATCCGAGTAGACTCCCTGTGTTGAGAGCGAACGATCCTACGAATGATGAACATAAAACCTCCAAAATTTGGTGTTCTTTGGGCGTGAGGGCGGGACAAGACCCATGCATTGGGCTTGGGTACGGTGGAATCCCTTCGCAGAGGACGAGATCTGATAGTCCCCGGGACCGAGATTGGTAAAGGGATACATGCCTGCGGCGTCGCAGATACCGGATTGCTGGAGCATGCTCGCAGCTTGACAGGAATCACTTGATTATTCGGGATATTGGTCCCGCTGGGATCTCGGGGTGTTTTCCTGAACGGCAACGGTAAACTGCCCCAAGACGGTCGTAGTCGGAAGCAAAGCCTAAAAGGCATTTGCCACAACCGTACAAAAGCTGATGAGGGCTACTGAACTGTTTAGGTACCTGCTCGGTGCGCGCATAGAATTCCCCCTGATCCGTCGACAACATCAGGAGTAACAGCGAGAAGACCGCGAAAGAAGTCTTTTCACCGGTGCTCAACGGATGCAAAGCCGAACCACTCTCAAATGAATGATTTACCTGGCATTCATGTATCATGATTCATGGTCAAATACACACGTGCATCGACTTACGATGTTGTCCGCACATCTGCGCTGGCCCGGTAACACCCTGCAGGAAGAGAGTGACGATGCCTTCATAACCCGTGTAGCTGGCTCGGGCTGTTTCTAAGCAAGGTATGGATATTGAGGATCTAAAGCGTTAGTGAAAGATCCTCGCGTCTGAAGTCAAGCCTACTGCCTCCAGGCGATTTGGAAGACGCGAGGGACTCGGTCGTTCTTCAATTCATGGTGCGCCAAGCGAGAACCTGGCTTCGAACTGCGCTCGCGCCTATGTTGTGCGTTTCTAGGAGCAGTTCGAAATGCGGCAACGTACCGTCAGCACGCCTTATTCGATTCAAGAATGGCAGAAGTTGTGTATCGTCCAGAACAAAATCCATTCCCGCTTGAGCGCCGGACATTCCTGTCCCTTCGAGAAGCAAGGCATTACCTTCTCCAGCGAGACTTGGCATATAGGCGACAACTCCATACACGCGTCGCTGCGAATCGTCTCTTCGAGAATCCCACCGTGAAGGCTCGCCTTTCTGTGGGTTCCGGTTCAGGATCGAATAGATCTCTTTGTAGTCATCCTTGAATACGAAGTTCATATTGTGTTCATAGATTTCAACCCAAGGATCAGCTTCGGATGAACCGAGGAGGATCACATTACCGGTCTTGAAATCATCCGGTCTCAGGTCGCGGGCATAGCGCACAGACACATCGCTATCCATTTTTTTTGCACGATCTTTAAGATTCAGTATTGTCTTTAGGTCGACTATCGAGGTATATCGACGATTTGCAAGATCAAGCAGTGAGTCGTTCCTTGATGTTGTCGGACCAATCTGAGGGAGGACGTCGGGCGCGGACCGATAGCTTGCGTCTAGATAGCCTTTGAGATCGAGGTCCTTACCTGATAGGGCATGGAAGAGCACCAAGCCTGAGTCCGGGGCAACCACCATCGTCGGTTGATTCCTGCTAAACAAGTGGCTCCAGAGTAGGTGCGTCTGAGGCGAGGGGGGAGCAAGCAATTGAAGGTGCCGTCGATCGCGAATCCACAGGGTCACCAACATCAATGCCAGAAATAGACTAAACCCCCACGGCAGCCAATGTTGCGATAATAAAGTTTCGCTTTTTTTCTCGGCAGCTTGAGGAGGCACGGCGGAGTGTGTTTCGGGGACCGCTTCTATGAGCTCGGCAATGGCAGGGGGCGGGGCGGTGAGAGCCCTTACCTCAAACACCGGCACATATCCACCACGCGGAATAACAACCCGTATCGGTTCGTCTGCGCCTTCATGCTGATAGTACAGTTCCAGCCGCTGCCGCAACCGGCTGGCCTGGCTGCGGACGATTCCATCGACGGCTGAATCGTAATCTTTTGAGCGCCCGAAGACCGCCTGACCGATCTTCTGCTCGTTGATCTCTGCCTCGCGGCCATTGAGCGCTAACTCACAGACATAAGTGAGGAGCTTTCCCAACCGCTCGCTCCGGACAAATGTGGGAGAATGCACGATCCGGCGCACCAACTCACGCCTCGCACCTGGCAACCCCGACGTAGATAACCAGTCCGGGCCTTGGGAGCGAGCATCTGACGCTGGGTGCTCTGGGCTCACTGACAGCATATTTTTGATCCAATTCCACAATAGTTAATCACGTCAACGTGAAGATACCGTCAATCAGGCGTCGGCCACACCTCTTCAAACTGCATTGCGAATGCTTCTACAAGCACCTCATCATGATGCATTAACGCCAGGTAAATTCTTCATTCCAAAGCTGGTTCGGAGCTGAATCGGTTGAGCACCGGTGAATTGTCTTGGTCCATCTTTCCGAGCCTGCTAATCCTGAAACGTTCCCGATACGAAAGGAAAGCCATGACCGTCTCGACCCCTTCTCCCAAAAGTACAGGCGCTAAACGCAACCTCCGCAGGATCGTAGTGGTTGCGCTATTCGTCCTGCTTGCAACCACAACCTCGTTTGCGCAGTTCACTGCCAGTATTCAGGGGAACGTCCGAGATTCCAGCGGGGCCAATGTCCCGAATGCTCAGATGTCCCTGATCAACACCGCCACCAAGGTGCAGCAAGCCGGCGCTACCGATGCATCGGGTCTCTATCGCTTCACAAACCTTGGCCCCGGCGACTACGAGGTCTCATCGTCGGCAACGGGATTTCGACCCGCCAAGGCCCAGTTCACGCTTACAGCTGGAGAGAATCGAGACTTATCCCTCGTCCTTGCCCTCGGAAGCGACACCACGAGCATCTTGGTCACGTCACAAGCGCCGCTTCTGGATACCGGCGACAGCCGCGAAGAACAGACACTCAATCAGGCCGCCCTCGAAAATCTGCCGCTTGCGACCAGAAATCCCATGTCCCTCGTGGGCCTCACGCCAGGCGTAACCGGTATTCAGGCAGCGACGACGACGTTCAACCCTGAAACCACGAACCATTACAGTTCGGGCGGCAAGGGAGGCAACGCAAATACCTTCATCGTCGATGGGCTGGATGTGGATAGTGACATTGGGGAAGGCGTCAGCAATCTGACACCCAACGTTGATGCACTCTCAGAAGTCACGGTCCAGACCAATACGTATAACGTGGACTACGGCAAGTCCAGCTCCATTGAAACCCTGATGACGTCGAGGGCCGGAACCGCCGAGTATCACGGCTTTGCAAGCGGCTACTATACGAATCAAAATCTTGAGGCGCGTGGAGAGTTCGGTGTACCTCAGCCAAAACGACTTTCACCTTTCCACACCACCGATCTATCCTTCGGCGTTGGTGGTCCGATTATCCCGAACAAGCGTTTCTTCTTCTTCGCGACTTTGGAGCCGTATTTTTCCTCCACCCCCAATCCCGCCCTCACTGCCGTCGGAGCGCTTGCTCCCAACAGCGGAAGTCTCACCTATGAAGACCCGGCGTTCACCGCGTTCGCACAGCAGGTCAAGCCGAATTCGCTCGAGACCTCTTTGTTCACCAAGTATCCCATTCAAAACGTCGTCCAGGAGTCGGTCGCGAATGCACAAGCGGTTTTCGGCGCCCAGAACATCGCGGCCAATACCGGCTGCGGCACTCCCAGCACAGACAATATCCCGTGCTCCACGCCCGTGCTCGATTCCGGCATCTTCAACGCAACGGCACCGAACACTTCATACCAATACAGTGCCCGTGTAGACAAAGTATTCGACAAAGATCGCATTAACGGCTTATTCGTCCGCAATACGATTGCGCAATCGGCGCCAAGCCCCCGGCCACAGTTCATAACACACAGCAATCTCTATACCTTTTCCCTGCAAGGCAACGAAACTCACACATTTTCGGCTCACCTGCTGAATGAAGCCTTTGCTGGATACAACCGGATCGAGGGATACACGCCCAATAAGGGCTTATTCACGGTTCCAGTGGTCAACGTGACGAACCTCGGTGTGGGCTTCGGCGATGCCAATCCTTATGAGGACTATATCCAGCATGGATATCGTTGGAGGGATGTAGTGACCTACATTCGTGGCAGTCACGACTTCCGGTTCGGTTATGAAGGCTGGCATGGCAACGATCTTGCCTACTTCGCAGGAAGATATAGTCAGCCAATCTTCGCCTATACAGGAACGAACGCCCTCATCAATCTGATCAACGATAATCCTTTTTCTGAAACCAACATTGCCTTCAATCCAGTCACCGGGGTGCCGTTCGCCGACAACTATGGCTTTGCCAAGGGCTCGGGTAGTGCTTTCGCCGAGGACACATGGAAGGTCACGCACCGCCTCACAGTCAACTACGGCATCCGCTACGATAACTTTGGTAACGCCTACCCGGCTCTCGGGCAAACGGTCCTGGCCAACTTTCACCCCGCGACAAACTCATCATTCGCCGACAGTATCGCCAACGGAGCCTTTACGCAGCAGAGCCACACGTTCGCTCATGACCTGAACTGGATCTTCAGTCCGCGGGGAGGATTCGCTTACGATCTGTTCGGCAAAGGAGAGTGGGTTGTGCGGGGTGGCTTCGGCGTCTACCGGGATGAGTTCACTCTTGGAAATCAGGAGAACGGATTGATTGCCAACCCGCCCGGTCCGGTACGGCCCACCTTCAAGAACGACGGCTCGACGCCGGCACCGGTCTTTGGCTTCGGAACTTCCAATACCTACCCATTCGGCTTCCCGTATCCAGCATTTGTCGGAGCTCCCTTGGACGCAAAGGGCGGCCGCGTGGGCGGGGGGTTCACGACGATTGGCATCGACCCCAACCTAAGCATGCCCCACATCTTGAACTACACGTTGACGCTCGAACACTCGCTGACAAGAAACCTCGTCGCCAGTGTCGGCTATCAAGGATCTCATTCCGGAAATCTCATCACCAACGGAGGCAATCTCGCCGCCCATACCTACGGAAATGATGTAAACGACTTTGCAGGCGACCTGCTGCAACATCCCAGCTTCACGGCCTCGGGGGCCTATAAAGGCACTGGCATTCAGGACCGTCTCAACACCAGCTTCGCAGCCATCACCTATGCGACGAACGGCCCAACGGCCAACTACAACGCCGTGATCGCAGCGATCAAGGGAAGGTTCTCAAGACGCGGGTTTGTCACGGGTTCCTATACGTATTCGAAAGCAATGGACGATTGGGGGAGCTACCCTACTGCGGCGCCGCCATACAACCTTTACTATTCGCCGTCGCAGTACAACGTGCCGAACGCCTTCTCCCTGGGCTGGGCCTATGAACTTCCCGGTGCCGACCTTTCTAACGCCCTACTCCGACGCGTCGCAGGTGGCTGGAGCTTGAGCGGTGTGACCAGCCTCCAGTCCGGCACACCATTCAGCGTGCAAAACACGAATCCGCTTGCGGTCAGTGCGACCGGGACAGATGGACTTGCGATTACCTCCGCGAATTATGCTGCGGAACTGGCAGCCGGACACCTCCAGTTCGCGTCGACGAGTGGAGACTACAACGCGGATGGGAATAACACCGACTACCCGAACGTGGCTGCCTACACGCAGAAACACAACAGGAGCGACTTCCTGAAGGGGCATGGAATCTTTCCTGTCTGCGCTGGTGGCGCGTTGCCTTGCGGCAATTTCACATTGCCTGCGTTCGGGTCGGAAGGAAACGAGACACCGAACCGGTTTCTCAATCCAGGCTACGCGGACACGGATCTCACATTGAAGAAGACGACACGTATTACGGAGCGCGTGAATGTGGAATTACGCCTCGATACCTTCAATCTCTTCAACCGGGTAAACCTGACGGCCGTCGATCCGAAGTTGCAGGACACGACGTTCGGTCAGTCGAGCAGCACCTATGCGGCGAGGAATATGCTTGTCGGCGCGAGACTTAATTTCTGATCGGGAATACGTCACCAGGCGTCTTAGCTCGACTGGAATGTCCTCCACAACGGAGGGGAGCAGCCACTTCCCTCCGTTCGTCGGATTCGTTCTTACCACTTCAACATGTCGCAGATTGCGCGCCCTCTCGGTGACATTCACGCGCTCGCAATGAGCTGCATTCAAAGGCCTACTGATGTCACACCTGACACGAAGAAAATTTGTAGAGATTGGATCCGCCGCAGTCGCCGGCATGGCCGTAAGGCGGACTCAAGCTCTCGGTATTGATCCGCAGAAATCATCGACGAAGCTCACGCCTAAGGCGTTCACCGAGCTTCCCCTCGGTCAAATTCGCCCGACAGGTTGGCTTCGACGACAACTTCGTATTCAAGCCGATGGACTAGGCGGTCATCTGGATATGTTCTGGCCCTCTGTTGGCCCAGAAAGCGGTTGGTTGGGAGGGCCGGGTGAAAGCTGGGAACGCGGCCCTTACTTTGTCGACGGGTTGTTGCCTCTTGCTTGGCAACTAGACGACGAAGACCTCAAAGCCAAGGCCGTGCGATTTGTAGAATGGACCTTAACTCATCAGGCGCCAAGCGGGATGATTGGCCCCGCGGCCAATGACGACTGGTGGCCCCGGATGGTGATGTGCAAGGTTCTGGCTCAATATCACGATGCCACCGGCGATCCACGTGTAATCGCCGTACTGACTCGCTATTTTCACTACCAACTCGCAGAGCTGCCTAAACGCCCTCTGCGCGATTGGGGCAAGTTTCGATGGCAGGATGAATTACTCATTGTGGAATGGCTCTACGATCGTACCGGCAATGACTCGTTGTTGCGTCTTGCAAGGCTACTTCAACGACAGGGATACGATTGGATCCAGGCATTCGCCAACTTTAGGCACACCGGTGTCACCTCGCGTGCCGAGGTTAAGGCAGCCACCGAGAGTGGTGACAGATTCAAGGCCATGGAAACTCATGGTGTAAACAATGGGCAGGCTCTGAAGACGGCGGCGGTCCGCTATCGGCTATACGGCGAGCAGGCAACCGAGCTTACCCATTTCAAGCGGCAGATGGCAGCGCTCGATCGCTTTCACGGCATGCCAAACGGTATGTTCTCATGCGACGAGCACCTGGCGGGTCTCGATCCCAGCCATGGGACCGAGACATGTACCGTGGTGGAGACCCTCTATTCGCTCGAGGTTGCACTCGCGACCTTTGGTGAAGCCTCCATTGGAGACCGGATTGAGAAGATCGCTCTTAACGCCCTTCCCGGAACCTTTGACGACGATATGTGGTCGCACCAGTATGACCAACAGTCAAACCAGATTCTAGTGGGACTCAACTCAAAGCCCTGGACAACGAACGGGCCGGAATCGAACCTGTACGGACTCGAACCCAACTTCGGCTGCTGCACCGCAAACTTCCATCAGGGATGGCCTAAATTTACGTCGAGTCTATGGATGAGTTCACCGGATGGTGGTCTGGTGGCTTGCCTGTATGCCCCCTGCGAAGTCGGAACAATTATTGCCGGACAAAAGATCTCGCTACGTGTCGAGACGGACTATCCGTTTCGGCAGGATGTCCGAATTGTTCTGGCGCCGAAGACTTCGCTCAGGTTTCCTCTGCGGCTGAGAATCCCCGCGTGGGCGCGTGGCGCTGCGATTCGAATCAACGGGGAATTGCAAACCTTAGATGCATCCCCGGAGACCTTCGCGTTGATCGATCGGCTTTGGTCGCCCGGTGATGTCGTCGACATTCATCTTCCGATGGTCCCTGCGGTCTCACGTTGGTTCAACCATTCTCTAGCGCTAATGCGGGGGCCGCTGGTGTTCTCGCTGGACCCAGGTCAGAGTTGGGTGAAACTCCGTGACAGAGGATTAACTGCGGACTGGCAAGTCTACCCTCTAAAGCCCTGGAACTATGCCCTACTCGTGGATGAGCGCTCGGCGGCGCAGGTTGAGGTTGTGGAAGACAAGGTCGGAGAGAAACCTTTTGCGGCGGTATCTGCTCCGGTAAAGCTGCGACTCAAAGCACGACGCATCGATACTTGGCGTTCCGAGGATGGTGTCGTGGCACCAATACCGAACGGCGTGCAGACCAGCCAGCTCCCCGAAGAAACCCTGGAGTTAATTCCTTACGCCGCCGCCAAGCTGCGTATCACTGCCTTTCCGCAACTTGGGTGTATTAACGAAGAAGATCGCACCTGCGATCCCGGCGGGTCAGTGGCGTGACTGTCCGTACCGCAATGACGTCGATTACGGGCTAGTGCTGGTCGTCGTCCAACCAGCGTCAGGAATCGACGCTGGTTGGATTCTTATCTGGGGATAGAGAGATTTCCCATGTGGAACTACCACATCGTCGGTTATCGTAGAACAGTGTGAAGGACCAGCGGTTTCGCCTTCCGAAGTCAGCCTATCGTTAATCAGGAGCGCAGACGCGCGGTGGCCTCAGGCTTCGAGGCGGCTAGT
>Ga0182030_10025154_pt1 | contig 10872 bp, 19 predicted proteins | sample 812S3MmetaG_FD_121299 | JGI IMG/M metagenome (GOLD analysis project Ga0182030, IMG submission 121299) | Permafrost microbial communities from Stordalen Mire, Sweden - 812S3M metaG (Illumina Assembly) | ecosystem: Environmental > Terrestrial > Soil > Wetlands > Permafrost | place: Sweden... | reverse complement strand
TCCCAGCACAGCAAGTAACTCCCGGTCCTGCCGCAGCAACTCAGCTTTGGGTACGAACTCCACATAAACGCAATGCGTGAATGCGAAGAATTCGCCGGGATCGGCGATCTCTTCGGCTTCCATCTTGCGAAACTGGCGAAGTCCCTCTGTACCGATATAGGCGTGCATAGAAAGAACCTCGCCGAGCGCGCCCATGACCGAGCAGTAGCAGAGTTCGCCGCTGACGCTGTCACGGACCACGATCAAGTTGTCCTCGTCGAGAACTCGCCAAGGGCGCAAGCCGTACAGGTCGGAGGCCAATCGATAAAGCCGTTCCATCGCCGAGAAAGACGGAGGAGCCTCACCTGCAAGCTCTTTGACAAAGCATCGCTCGGGCGGCACTGGGGCGGAAGCGGTTCGTTTCTTGGGCATGATTGTGGGTCAACGCTCCTGTGAGGACAAATACCTGCACTCGTTTTCGATGGTCGTACTGAGCGCGGACTGAACTGCTTCGGCGCTTTGATCCCTTGGTGGATTTATTCAGTATCAGTCTACAGTTCCATCCCCGGATTGACTCGCGAAGGACTGCCAGCAGACTGGACTCTACTGAGTCTCCAAGGGACCCGGCTCCAGCCCAATTCGATCGTTTACTGCGTTGCGGAATCGCTGCTTGCACCCCAAGTAGCGTTCCGTCGTCTGCACAGAGACCCACTACCCGTGGTGACGGCGAGCAGTGGCAATGTGTTTGCCGACCTCGGGTTGCCCAACGTGGAAGAGTTGGGAACGAAGGTGCGGCTGGCGACCTCGCTGAACGCGATTCTGGCGGCGCGCAAGCTGACCCAGGCCGAGGCGGCGCGGTTGCTGGGCGTGAATCAGCCGAAGGTCTCGGCACTGAAGTGGGTACAAGCTGGTGGGGTTTTCGGTGGAGCGGCGGATGCACTTCGCTACGGCGCTGGAGCATGATGTGGTGATCGAGATTCGTCCGCGGGCGGCGGCGACGGGGATTGCGCTGGAGTTTCCGTCGACGCACGGGGCGCTGGTGGAGGACCGGTCGGGGCTGGCGGTGCGCGGCGTGACGACGCTGGCGGGAGTGATCGATCCGGGATACCGCGGGGAGATTCGGGTGGTGATGACGAACCTGAGTGCGTTGCCGGTGGAGATCAAGGCGGGCGAGCGGATTGCGCAGTTGCGGATTGTCGAGCGGATCGAGGCGAGCTTCGAGGAGGTTGCGGAGCTGGGCGAGGCGGCGCGCGGCGCGGGGGGATTTGGAAGTACGGGGAAGTGATGAACCCACATCTCAAAATCGAGATGTGGGCACCCGGGGCGAGAAAAATAACTTGATATGTGTACACAAATGTGTATTATATACACAGGGCGGAGCGACTCGTGGAACTGGAATTTGAGTGGGACGAAAAGAAAGCCAGCGCCAACCTTGATAAGCATGCCGTCTCGTTCCTGACCGCCGCGGAAATCTTCGGGAACGAGATCATGGAGCGGATCGACGACCGGGAAGAGTATGGGGAAATCCGCTTCATTGCTCTCGGCCGGGTTGATGCAGACGTGTTTCGGGTTGTGTTCACTTGGCGCAGCGAAAGCCTCATCCGCATCATAAGCGCCCAGAAAGCGAGCAGAGATGAACGAGAAATCTACTATAGTGCGACACTCCCTTAGCCAGGTCAGAACCATGCGGGAACGCGGCGAGGACAAGACCAGCCCAGATGCCCCCGAAGCTGAATCTCTCGGCGCGGAGTTCTGGAAGAGCGCCCGCGTCGTCATGCCTAGCGGCAAGACTTCCGTTCACCTTCGCCTCGATAGCGATATTGTCGAATGGTTCAAGGCGAATGGGAAAGGCCACCTGACCCGGATGAACTCGGTTCTCCGAGCGTATGTAGAAACGCAGAAACGCTGTGCCTAGTGAGGAACTATGCGACAACCCACCCTTCGCTAGAAAAAAGCGAAGGATGGGGCACCCACTGTTTGTGAGGGAAGCAAAAATTCAAAAAACTAGGGTGGGCCACCCGCCTATTCGCCGCGCAGATACAAAGAAGGACATCTCATTCCCGCTCCCATGACTCAATTGATTCAGTGAAATCTCTGTGAAGCTTTCGCAATCGATGCTCGTCCGTACCAACCATGGACAACACAAAATCATGTCGTTCAGGCATTGAGTTCAGTTTCAAATGGTAGTCCAGATCTCGAATGAGCTGGTATTGATCCGCTGGCAGTCTGAGTTGAAGTGCCTGAAGCCGATTGTAAGGCGCGGGCATGTTTTCCTTCTCCATCCGTCCGAAACAAAGTGGGATTAGCACCTTGTCCATCCAGGCTGCGCCAGCCTCAAAATGCACCCACGGTCGCTTGATTGATTCGTCGCTAAGGATCGACAGAACAACTCGGGCCTCTTTCAGTTCGGTTTTGATTGTGGTCAGCCAGTCGTCCCCAGCGCGGAGAGTCCTACTATCTGCCATAAAAATGCTGACCGAATCAAGATGTGCCCGTATGAAATTTTGGACAGCGCTTGCCACGCTGTACTCGCCGCTCCAGTAGCTGATGAAAATATCCGCCATCGAAATCAGTAACTCCCGTCAGGACTGTCGATTTGCGCAGATGCTGATTCAAATGCGCTCTTTTCCCAAGAACTCATGAAACCGTCATCCTGACCTTGCAATCTTAGCCAATCAGCCAAGCATTTCTTGTCTTTAGCGATGCCAGGTGCCCCATCCTTCGCTTTTTTTTAGCGAAGGGTGGGTTGCCGCGAACCTCGACCGTCGGTTCTAAAAACTTAGCGTGGGCCACCCGCCTATGATTTTTGTTTGGGGCCTTTCCATTCATATACTCCTGATGCTAAGAGCAGCAGTATGTAGCTCAACGCCATTGCACCGATTAATCTTCCCAACAATGACCACTGAGCATGAAAGAGCAAAGCAATCAATGCAACAGGAATGGCAGTAACAATACCAGTCAAGACGCAAGCGATAACACCAATAATGCCGAGGTAATCATGAACTGTATCGAAACATGCAAAGAGTAGTCCTAACGAGCATAGTCCGCCAGCTATAAAAAGAAGAACGCCGAAAACAATAAAAATTCCCCTCAGTATTCTCAGGATGATAATCATCTGCACTTTCCGCCGTGGAAACGGCTCACATTCTGGGGCATCCGGCAGGGTCAGGGATGCGCAGATCCGCTAAATACAGGTGTCGAGATCACGACGAGAACAGCACTGGCCACCTGCGGCTTGAGCATCTCTTTCATTCTCTGTCACAAATGCTACTCCTGTTGAAGAGGCTCGGCCAGTCGGCTCAGAACATGCGACAATCGTGTTAACGAGCCATGCCAAATCAGCCAACCGAATCAGCCCTAGAAGTTGTTGTTCCAGCCGTTCCCACGCCAGCCGGGATCACGCCCGAGCTGCTGAAGACGCACAGCATTACGGCGGAGGAGTACGCGAGCATCAAGAAGAAGATGGGGCGCGTGCCGAGCCTGACCGAGTTGGGAATCTTCAGCGTGATGTGGAGCGAGCATTGTTCGTACAAGAGCAGCCGCGTCCATCTGAAGCGGCTGCCGACCAAGGGGACGCGGACGACCGGGCCGGGGAGCGTGGTGCAGGGGCCGGGCGAGAACGCCGGGATCATCGACGTGGGCGATGGGTGGGCGTGCGCGTTCAAGATCGAGAGCCACAACCATCCCAGCTACGTTGAGCCGTTCCAGGGCGCGGCGACGGTGCCGGTGACGGGCATGTCGACGACATCGAACTCGTAGATGGCCTCCATGCCGAGGTCGGCGAAGGCGAGGACGCGGGCGGAGTGGATGGCCTTGGAGATGAGGTAGGCCGCGCCGCCGACGGCGATGAGATAGACGGACTGGAACTCGCGGATGGCGGCGATGGCGTCGGGCCCGCGCTCGGTGTTGCCGATCATGCCGAGCAGGCCGGTTTGGACGCGGCGCGAGTGATGGTGGTTGGGGCGGCGTAGGTACGGAATGGCGATTTTCCTTTGTCGGATTCGGTGCGGGAGGCTAAAGTAAGAGTGTGGGCTCGAAGACGTTTGACGGGATTCGCTTTGCTGCGTTCGCTGCCGACCACCTGCCGCGGCATGTGCATGGCTTTCTGGCGGAGATGTCAGTGGTGGTTGACTTGCTCCCCGATGGCAAGGTGGCAAAGTCAGCGCGACGGGACGCGGTTCGGCCGCCAAACGCGAAGCGGAGCGACGTACGCCGGATTCTGGATGCGTCGGCTGCGCACACGGTTGAGCTGAACGAGCTTTGGGAGACAATGCATGGACAGGTATCCTAACGACCTGACGACCGATGCGGAGATCGACGCCGCGCTAGAGGCAGCGAAGGAGTTGGAGGGCGAGCCGCGTGTGATGTCGGCCGAGTACCTGGGCGGGCGCGCGGACCTGATCGTGCTTCGGTTGAGCACAGGGGGACGGCTGGCGATTCCGCGCGAGTACATGCAGGGGCTTGAACACGCGACGGAGGAGCAGCTCGCGGAAATTCAGCTTTGGGGCGGTGGGATCAGCGTGTCGTGGCCGCAGTTGGATGTGGACCATTATCTGCCGCACCTGCTGGAACGCCGGTATGGGGATGCGCGGTGGATGGAGGCGTTGCAACTGCGTGGGGTCGCGGCGTAGAGCGTCTCGAAGAGTGGATGGGCGGGAGCGGTCGCGCCTTCGCGTGATGCCCATATCTCAAAATCGAGTGGAGATGAGGTAGGCCGCGCCACCGACGGCGATGAGGTAGACGAAGTGGAACTCTCGGATGGCGGCGATGGCTTCTGGCCCGCGCTCGGCGTTGCCGATCATGCCGAGCAGGCTGGTTTGGGCGAGGCACGGGTGATGGTGGTTGGGGCGGCGTAGAGGCTACGGTTGGATGTGGCGCCAAAGATGGTTTATGGTGGTGCCCCGCCCAAACGAACTTTCTGGAGCTGCATTTTTCCGTTATCGTTGTGACCAAAAGATAGAGGTTGCCCGATAGCTCTCAAATCTGGGAAGCGGTCGACTGGGACCGGCAACGCTGAAGAGCCGCCGGACCCCAAACGCACCAAAGCCCCCAGCGCGGTGGTCCTTGCTGGCAGCTTTGGTCTACTATGCGTTACGGCGTCCTGCTACCCTGCGACGCGATGGCGCTGATGGTTCTTGTTCACTGCTACTGGTTGTTCTTCGATACGACGAAGAAGTGCGCAACGGTGCGGACGAAGGCACGGGCGTTCTCGGGAACTGGCTTGTTGCCGTGGAGGACGACTTCGAAGGGGACGTCGGCGCCGTACTCGGCACGGGTGTCGTCGGCGTTCTGCGAGAGGATGGTGCCCGTGAGGTCGAGACCGGCGAAGAGGCCCTGGCTGCGCGAGTAGGTAAGGAATTCGGCACGCATGGACGCGTCCGTTGCGGCCTGGGCGTTGCGTCCCACCGGTCCGGCCGAGGCGGCTGCGTCCGCGCCCAGCTTGAACTTGCTCTTTAGCATGTCCTGCAGGCCGCGCTGGTTCATGGCCACCAGGATGAGATCGGTGGTCTGGCCGCCGATCTGCCATCCAAAGCTGCCGCCCTCAAGCCTGACGAAGACCGGAGCGCTCCATCCGTTCTGCGTGCGGCAGGTGGCAACACCCTGGCCGTACTGCGCTCCAATGACGAACGCGCCCTTCTTGTAACTCGGGACTACGACGACGCAGGAGGCCCCAGCCAGAATGCTCTGAGGGATGCCCTTGTCGGGTGTGGCCATGATCTCCTGGATGACGGCCTGCGCGCTGGTGAGGCGCTCATCGAGCTTCGCATGGTCCTGTCCGACGGCTGCGAGCGTGGTGGTGCTGAGGAGGGCCAAGCCACATAGAATTCCGGAGATTCGTTTCATCGGTTGATACCCTTTCACTTTCTTCCATGCATCTGTTCCTTGCATGGATCTGCCTGATCTGTGTTGCCCGTGGTCTTGATTAAACCAAACCGCAACGATGGATTACGTATCAACTCGTACGATGAGGGGAAGGGCGCGGGGAGTTGCACGGGGAGAAAACGAAGTGCCGGAGATTCGACAGAGTTCTCGGCGGCGTGCGTCCGTACTCATGGCGGGGAGTCGAATATCGGTGTCAGATTGGGAATATCCGTGCAAGATGGGGACGCGCTTCGGACGGGGGTGTATGGTTCAAGATTTGCGCCCAAGGCAAGATAGGGTTGGCAAGGCCATCCTTGGATGGCAAAGTCAGCATGACGTTGTGTGAGGAGGTTCTGTGTGTGCCTCCGCTTAGTCCTTTAGACCATCGTGATGTCTGACCTTGACACCAATGGCAGCGGCTCTTCTGCGGGCTTTTTCAGATTGCCTCGGACCGGTCTCTACAAGAGAAGCGCTGATCGCGTTTTGTTTGTTGTGCTGGTCGAGCAGGATGACGTTAAGCAGCGACTTGTGTACGCGGATGCGCCCGTTGTACTCGATGAATCCGTGCTTGCGGAAGCGGTTCATAAAGAAGCTGACCCGCGAGCGCGTGGTGCCGATCATCTCGGCCAGCGTCTCCTGCGTGATCTTGGGGATGTACGGCTCGGGCTCGCCGGGTTGGCCAAACTCCGCCATCAGCAGCAGGATGCGCGCCAGGCGCTTCTCACTGGAGTTGAAGAGCTGGTCCACCAGATCGGCCTGGGTGCGCATTCCGCGAGCCACCAGGTATTTGAGGAAGAGGTCGGAGAAGCCATGCTCCGCATGCATCACGCGCACCATTTCGTCGCGCGTGATCCGCAGCGCGGTGCAGTCGGTGGTGGCGGTGGCAGTGGCCAGCCGCAGGCCGGGGATGGCGGCAACCGAGTCCTCCCCTATGAAATCGCCGGGGGCCAGCAGCGTGATGGTTGCCTCTTTGCCGCTTTCGGAGACGACGGTAAGCCTGGCCTGGCCGGTCTGCAGGTAGAAGACGCAGTCGGCTGGGCTTCCCTGCGTGAAGAAGGCCTCTTTGGCCTTCAGGGTCACCAGCTTACGTCCCAGTCCGGCGTTGGCCAGGAAAGCGGCAGGATCGAACTGCGGCATGGGAATTGGCTTGGGAATCGGTAGTTCGAGTTCGGTCATACATAGTCCTCTGCGCGTATGTGAATTGCGCGGGACGATTCTCGATCGCTGATTCCCGCGCGCGGGGCCGGAGTCAATGTTGGAGGTCGCGACGGATCTTGGGCGCTGACCTATGGGATTGCCGTAAAGCCTGGGTCCCCGCACGAACCATTCCCTGAGCGGCGGACGTCCTGAAAGGAGGGACACTCGAGCGAACAGGGAGGCCTTAAGCCATAATTTAGTCCCTTCGATACGGTTCTGCGTGAATTTATTTTCCCAACCGCCCAAATTTTCAGCCTCCCGGACGAAACGATCAATATGGAACAGACAACCCTTACCGAACAGCTAGAATCCATATTCACTGGAGGCATTATGGACGGAAAACACACCAACTTCGACTTGCGCCGTTGCAATCTGGACGATGATTACAGCCCAGACACTCTGAGCGTTATTTCTGTAGATTCTCCTGAGACTCGCCCAGCAAACGACAACACGCGCGACGGCTATGATCGGTCCTTCCTGGCTGAGCGTGGTCTGCTGAGTTCTCCCCACTCGAACTGATCCCTTCCCAGGCGTTTGCCGGTTTGCTATGGAGCAGACCGGGAGAAAACCGTTTGGGTTAAGAAGATCTGCCGTGGCTGGCATTGGCCCTGCCACACTCGCGCCGCCCATGTGATGGCGGCGTGCGGAGTCGGGGCTCGATGGATGCGCCTGAGCCAATGCACATCGCCACCAATAGTATTGGCTTGACGGTCCTGTGCATCGCAGAGAAAAGCGGCTATCAGTCCACCGCGCATGTTCTCGAACAGGTGCGCCGCACGCTGCCACTGCGACACCCTCCCCAATCATCATGGTTCTTCTCTCACTTCAACGACATCGAAACCGGATAACCCTGGTGCGATAGCGAGATCTCCTCCATCGACACATCTATACCGCTCTGCGGAGTTCTCACCGCCCGCGCCCACTTCCCCCACGACGCGAAGATCGTCTGCCTCGCCACCACTATCTACGAGCGAGTCGACTGGCCTTGAATGTTCAACGGCGAAAAGACCTTCTCGATGGGCCCGCGTAACGGCCAGTTCATGAAGTCGCGCTGGAGTGTCAAGGGCGGAGTAAATGTATGGTCCGCCGCTCGCGCGGCAAATGTATGGTCCGCCGCTCGCGCGGCAAATCGCTGCGCAGGCAGTGTTATCGAAGGCTTGCTAACTAATTCATTAGTTGCACGTCTGATGGACTAGGGGCGGTCGACGGACGACTTCCCCTGGAGCTGCATCTTCAATGCCACCAAAGAGATCTATTACGCTCACCAAGGCCGAACTCAGGCTGATGAAGATCCTCTGGGACCGGGGCGAATCGACCGTGACCGAAATGGTAGCCGCGATTTCCGCCGAAGAGGCACTTGCCTACACCTCCGTCCTGACGACCATCCGGATCCTCGATACCAAGGGCTACGTCAGCCACCGGCAGGAGGGAAGAGCGTTTCTTTATAGCGCCTGCATCGGGGAGATCGAGGCCAGCCGATCGGAAGTTCGCCACGTATTGCAACGGTTTTTCGGCAACTCCCGGGAGCGGCTATTGCTCTCGCTCCTGGGCGATGACGAGATCAGCCCCGGCGAATTGAGCCGGCTGAAGGAAGCAATTGCCAATGCGCCGGAAGATGCGCGAGAGGAGTCTTAAATGGAGCACCTCTTTCAGGCCGCCTCACATGTGTCCGCTACCGCTATAAGCGCTCTCTTTTCCGCCATTTGGGAAGGCTCCGTTCTGGCCGTTTGCGTGCTGGTCTGCCTGCGGCTGCTGCCCCGGCTCAGCGCTGCATCCCATTCTGTGGTTTGGATGAACGTCTTCCTGCTGCTGGTGCTGCTGCACATGGTCCCTTCCTTCAGAGAGCACCTTGGCATCGGGAGCCCGGTGCACGCTTCACCTGTCCGCCTGGACCTGCGCTGGAGCGTTGCCCTCGCCAGCCTCTGGGCGATGCTCTCTGTCTGGAGAGGGACACAGCTGATCCTGAGCGCTATCCGCCTGCGGCGGCTGGCAAATCGGGCCGCTCCTGTGCCTCCCGACCCGGCACTTCTGGCGCTTCTCAAGGGTGGGCAAGGCGGCCGCGCGGCTGAGCTATGTACTTCCGTCGAGGTAGAGCGGCCCAGCGTATTTGGCTTCTTTCGCCCTCGGATTCTCGTTCCTCCTGCACTCGTGGAGAGGCTTTCCGCCCAGGAGTTGCGGCAGGTGGTTCTGCACGAGATGGAGCACCTGCGCCGCGGCGACGACTGGACCAATTTGCTGCAGAAGATTGGCCTGGCGTTCTTCCCGCTGAATCCGGTGTTGCTGTGGGTGGAGCGGCGGCTCTGTGCGGAGAGGGAGCTTGCCTGCGACGACCGCGTCCTGCGCTCTGGCGGCGCCCGGAAGGCCTACGCTGTTTGCCTGACGCGCCTCGCCGAACACTCCATGCTTCACCGCAGCCTTTCGCTTGTTCTGGGCGCCTGGGAACGGCAGCCGGAGTTGGTGCGCCGAGTGCATCGCGTGCTGCGGCGGCCCCATGAGTCGATGGGCGGCAGGCAAGCGGCGCTCGTAACTGCCAGCTTGCTCCTCGGGGTGTTAGGTGGCGCAATTACCCTGGCTCGCAGCCCGCAGCTTGTCAGCTTCGCTCCGCTTGCTCAAGCGACGGTGCAGGCCTGGTCCGTGCTGCCCGCAGGTCCTGGCGAGACGGACCTTCGCCAATTTGGAGGCTCCCCGCAGCTGGTCAAGGCGGTCATGCCCCAGCGGCCGGTTCTATCCGCGTATACAGCGAAGCCGTTGCGGAGTAACGCTCGAAAGCAGAGTGTCAGGCGGCGTTACGCGCAGAGCGAGCAGGAGTGGGTTGTGCTGGCTGCATGGAGCGACAACGAAACTCCTCCGCACCAGGTATACGCCGTCGCGCAATGGAATCGAGCCTCGTATGCCGCCATCCCGATAGAGAATGGCTGGCTGATCGTTCAAATCTGATTAGAACGCTTCCTGGCGCAACCGTGGTTGCGCTCAACATCAAACCCTAACCGTCAACAAGGAGAAGGATTCCATGACTCGATCAACTAATAAATTAGTAGCAATCGCAAAGAAGATGGTCGTGCCTGCGGTAGTCGCTGGAGCCTTCACACTGGGTGCGGCACTCTTCGTCGGCCACGCCAGCGTTCAGGCCGCGTCGGCCATAGATGACAACAGCGTGGCAGCGCTCACCTCGCTCGATCATGCCATGGAGGCAGTTGCGGCGCGGGTAACTCCTGCCGTCGTCAATGTTGCCGTTACCGCGAAGGGTACCGGCGAGGCCGAAACATCCGAAGGCTCGATGCAGGGCCTACCGCCAGGAATGCAACAGTTTTTCGGACCGATGCAGCAGCGGCCTTCTCAGCCGCAGATACAGCATGGGATCGGAAGCGGCATCATCATCTCCCCAGACGGATACATCGTCACCAACGATCATGTAGTGGCTGACGCTACGAGCATCAAGGTAACGCTGAACGATCGACGCGTTTTAGACGCGAAAGTTGTCGGTGTCGACAAGCTGACCGATATTGCCGTGATCAAAGTAAACGCAACGAACCTTCCTAGCATCGTGTGGGGCGACTCGACGAAACTGCAACCTGGTCAGACAGTACTTGCCTTCGGCAGTCCTTTCGGCTACTTCCAATTTTCGGTTACGCGAGGCATCGTCAGTGCGGTCAACCGCCCGAACCCCTACTCGGATGACGCACGCAAGCCGGGAAGCTATATCCAGACCGATGCCGCCATCAACCCCGGAAACTCAGGCGGCCCGCTGGTGAATGCACATGGCGAGTTGGTCGGTATCAACACCTTCATCATTTCAGACAACGGTTCGTTCGCCGGCGCAGGCTTTGCAATTCC
>Ga0182030_10025153_pt1 | contig 10873 bp, 13 predicted proteins | sample 812S3MmetaG_FD_121299 | JGI IMG/M metagenome (GOLD analysis project Ga0182030, IMG submission 121299) | Permafrost microbial communities from Stordalen Mire, Sweden - 812S3M metaG (Illumina Assembly) | ecosystem: Environmental > Terrestrial > Soil > Wetlands > Permafrost | place: Sweden... | reverse complement strand
TGGCGGCGATTCGGGCTGGTTTATGCATTCCTCGCCGCGATGATCTTCGCCGTCTTTCTGCCCGGCTATTGGACCTCGTCGCTTCCGGCGCAGCGATTGATCATCGTAGGGATCTACGCCACCGCGCTGATCTCGCTCGCCGCCGTGCGCCGCCGTCACCGCTTCGATTACCTCGATGACGCCTATGCGCTGATCGAGGCATTCCTCTGGCTCGGAATCTATTTGACGATCAACCTGCAGCTTTCGTCTGTGGATCTAATCCGCCAGTGGTGGGGCGGTTCCGTGGTCTCCTCCGAATTCTCGAGGCCCTTCTACTGGGCGACCTGGGTGTTGACCTGGTGCGTTCCCCCCATCGTCCTTGCGCGCGGCTTGCGTCGAAAAGACCGCGCCGTCATCGCGGTTGGAGGGATCGTCGCGATCCTGACCTTCATCACCAATAAGCCTTATCTTGGATGGGCGCGGCATACCTGGGACCCGATGCTCCTGGGTCTGTTGCTCACCGGCGTCGCGATCGGGCTTCGGCGCTGGCTTGCGGCCGGTCCGGGCGGAATTCGCCACGGCTTTACCGCCGAACGTCGCTCTATCAAGGACACGCATCGGATGAGCACCGTCTCCGCCGCGCTTGGTGTGTTCGCTCCTCAAGCGATAACGCCCCCGCAGCAATCCAGCCACGCCGATGTTCACTTCGGCGGCGGAGACTCGGGCGGCGGCGGGGCTTCTTCCGATTTTTGAGAATCCCCGGCGGGTCAGCCCGCGGGACCCGGCCTCTGCAATCCGCTTCGTCGCCGATGATTCTCGAGCCCCCGGCGCTTCCCAGCCGTTCCACCTGTAACCTGGAGTTAGCGAATCGACGCCCAAGGAGAAACAATGCAGAAGCGCAAACTCGGAAAAAGCGGCCTGGAAGTTTCCGCGCTCGGGCTCGGATGCATGGGCATGAGCTTTTCCTACGGCCCGCCGAAAGACAAGCAGGAGATGATTACCTTGATCCGCGCCGCCGTGGAACGCGGCGTCACCTTCTTCGACACCGCCGAGGTCTACGGCCCCTATACCAACGAAGAACTTCTGGGCGAAGCCATCGCGCCCTTCCGGGATCAACTGGTCATCGCCACCAAATTCGGTTTCGACCTCAACCCGAATTTCGACCCGCGCGGGATGAAGGGCTCGCCCGGCCTGAACAGCAAGCCGGAACACATCAAGCAGGCCGTCGAAGGCTCGCTTCAGCGCCTCAAGATCAGCGTCATCGATCTCTACTATCAGCACCGCGTCGATCCGAGCGTGCCCATCGAAGATGTCGCCGGCGCGGTGAAGGACCTGATCCATCAGGGCAAGGTCAAGCATTTCGGTCTCTCCGAAGCAGGCGCAAAGACTATCCGCCGAGCCCACGCGGTCCAGCCCGTTGCGGCGCTCCAGAGCGAATATTCACTATGGACCCGGGAACCGGAGAAGGAAATCATTCCCACGCTTGAGGAGTTGGGAATCGGCTTCGTGCCATTCAGCCCTCTCGGCAAGGGCTTTCTCACCGGCAAAATTGATGAGAATACAAAATACGATAGTTCCGATTTCCGCAGCGCCTTGCCTCGCTTTACGGCCGAGGCGTTGAAGGCGAACCAGGCCTTGATTGATCTGCTCGCGAGCATCGGCCAACGGAAGAAAGCCACCGTGGCACAGATCGCGCTCGCTTGGCTCCTCGCCCAGAAGCCTTGGATTGCGCCGATCCCAGGCACCACCAAACTGAATCGGCTGGAGGAAAATTTGGGAGCGGTCTCCGTCGAACTCACGGCTGCCGATCTGCGCGACATCGACACCGCGGCATCGAAGATCACCGTGCAAGGCGCTCGATATCCGGAGAAGCTTGAGAAAATGACCGGTCTCTAAAGCCATCCCCAGCGAAAGGAGTTTGCAATGGACATCAAAAGAATCGGCACCCAGGCATCCGGAAAGGGACCATCGGATTGGTTCACCGGAACCGTACGCATCGATCCGCTTTTTCAAGCGCCCGACCCGGCCTTCGTGCAAGGCGCGAGTGTCACGTTCGAACCCGGCGCGCGAACTGCGTGGCACACTCATCCGCTCGGCCAGACTCTCATCGTTACGGCGGGATGCGGACGTGCGCAGCGCTGGGGAGGCCCGATCGAGGAGATCCGCCCGGGCGACGTCGTCTGGTTTCCGCCCGGCGAGAAGCACTGGCACGGTGCCGCGCCATCCACCGCCATGACGCACATCGCCATTCAGGAAAAGCTCGACAGCAAAGTGGTCGACTGGATGGAACACGTCACCGACGATCAGTACAACGGGGCATGAAAATTCGATGAGCCAAGCGGCCCCCGAATCCGTGGACCAATACATCGCGTCGCAACCCGAGAGCGTCCGCGAGATATTGGAGCGCGTGCGGCGCACCCTCCGCAGGGCGATGCCGGGAGCCGAAGAAGGAATCTCCTACAAAATGCCTGCGTACAAACTGGAAGGGCGAGTCGTCCTCTATTTCGCGGCGTGGAAGAAATATTTTTCGATTTATCCGGCCACGGCCACCGTCGTCGCTGAATTCGCGGACGACGTCGCGCCGTATTTCGATCACAAAAGCACGCTTCGCTTCCCCTTCTCGGATCCCGTTCCTGTGAAGTTGATCCAGCGCATCGCGAAGTTTCGGGCGAAGGAAGTTTCAGGACTTGAGATGACCAAGATGTTGCCTCGCGTGAAGAGTAAAAGTCCCCGAAAGTAAAGCCGGCGATCGAGCTACGGCCTTCACCGGCCCCGGAGTCGAACTATAATGGAGAAGGATCATGCGGTCATCTTTAACTCTGGTGTTTTGCCTCGGTCTGCTTTCGATTGGCGCGATCCAAGGTCAGTCGATCAAGACCGGACCGGCCGCCGGGCAAATCGTCCCTGATTTTTCCGCGCCGGATCAAAACTCCCGAACTCAAACCCTGAAATCTGTGATGGGGCCCAAGGGTCTCATGCTGGTATTTTTCCGTTCCGCCGATTGGTGACCGTACTGCAAGACTCAGCTCGTGGAGCTGGGCCGTGATGCGGATCGCATCAAGAAGCGGGGATTGGGGCTGGCTGCCATTAGCTACGATTCTCCAGCCGTGTTGAAGAATTTTGCGGATCGGCAGCATATTGCATTCCCGCTCCTTTCCGATCCGGATTCGAAGATCATTCGGGCGTTCGGAATCCTGAACGAAACGGTTCGCCCCGGGACCGCGATGTACGGCATTCCGTATCCGGGGACGTACATCCTTGATCCACAAGGGAAGGTTGTCTCCAAGTACTTCGAGGACGATTACCGCGAGCGAGTTTCCGATTCCGATATCCTGACCCGCGAATTCGGCGCGTCTTCCGACGGGACGCCGGGCGTGACGGAAACCCGGCATCTCCGCATTCAATCGACGGCCAGCACTTCCGTGGCGCTCCCCGGACACCGGATCGTCCTGACTCTCGACGTTGATCTGAAACCGAAAATGCACGTGTATGCTCCCGGCGTCCAGGACTACATTCCGATCGACTGGAAGCTGGATACGGGAGAGGCGGCCCGTCCCCACGACTTTGCCTACCCTCCGTCCAGGATGCTGCGCCTGAAGGTGATCAAGGAAACCGTACCGGTGTATCGAGACCACGTGCGGATCCAGAGGGAGGTCACCTTTGGTCCTGAGAATCAGTTGAAGCCGCTGGCCGTGAACGGAGAGCTCGCCCTAAAGGGATCGTTCCGTTACCAGGCATGCGACGATCGCGAGTGTTATCTTCCCGTCACCGTTCCCTTGGAGTGGCATTTCCGCTTTGAGGGACTGGAGCGCGAACGTCCGCCGGAAGACCTTCAACGGAAACTCCAGTAGTGACAAAAGAAGACAAGAGATCCTTGAAACTCTCAAGCGGGACCGAGCGATATGTCCCGGGCGGGCGATCCTTCATCGAGTCACGTCAGCCTGTCCTGGTTTCTCTGGTTTCCGGTTTGCTGGTTCGAACCGTTCGTTGAACTGCTCGGCGGAAACCTTGATCGCGACTTCGCGGTTCAACCGGGTGTCGTCGGCTTTGTAGACCTCTCCCATCCTTCGCGCGCCAATCGGCTCGAGGATTTCATAAGGACCCAGCAGCGCTCCGGGAGTCAGAGGCATGGAGTGAAGAACCGATTCTAACGCACGCGGGTCCCAGGCAGTCGTAAACCTGCGCGACGCACCAGCAGCAACGAAGCGCTGAAGCCCGCGCTTGCCGCCCCGATATCCGGTAAGCTAAGCCGAGGCGCGGGAACTCAAGTCCGGCCGGAAAGGAGCGACGCGATGCAGCGAAATTGCCAAGGGATGAAACACCGCTGGCTTTTCACCGTGGCTCTGGCGACGGCGATTCTCTCCGCGGCGGTCCACGCGCAGAGTGGCGCCTATCCGATTACGATTGTTCCGCCGGGAAAGGGACCCTACCAATTTCCGAAAGGCTACAAGACTCCCTGGGACAAAATCCAGATGCTGGTCACGGAGAAGATCGCCGCGAACCTGTACCTGCTCCACGGTACTGAAGGACTGGATCCGGCACATCCCGACGCGGCGGGCGGCAGGGTCGCGGTGCTGTTCGGACCTGACGGCGTCTTGATGGTGGATACCGAGGACCGCGAGCTGGCCCAGAAGACCCTCGATACCATCCGGACCTTCACCGACGGGCCAATCAAAATCGTCGTCAATTCGCACATCCATCCCGATCACACGGGCGGAAACGAATTTTTCGGACGCCAGGGAGCCGTGATCTTCTCCCAGGAGAACCTACGCCAGGAGATGACCGCTCCGCGCGGCCCAGGTGCTGCGGCGCTCAATCCGGCCGGCATTCCGACGTCGACGTACACGTACGCCTCGCCGGGCGGCGTTCCCGCGGTGACCATCCATATGAATGGCGAAACGATAGATCTCATACCGATGATGCCGTCGCACACCGCCGGTGACACGATCGTGCGCTTCCGCAATGCCAACGCGATCTACATCGAAGACTTCTATCGCAACTTCGGCTATCCCTTTGCCGACCAGGTCAACGGCGGCTCCATCCAGGGAATGCTCAACGCGGTCGACCTGATTCAAAAGGTCGCCGGCCCCGCTACGATTCTCATGCCGGGTCACGGCACGCTGATCAAGAAGAACGATCTGAACGCCTATCGCGCTATGATCGTCGACATCCTGGCAAAGGTGCGGCGTCTGCGCGATGAGGGCAAGTCGCTTGATGAGGTGCTGGCCGCGAACCTGACTGCGCCCTATGACGCGACCACGGAGGGCGACACCAAAGAGAGCAAGGACCGCTTCATTACCGAGGTCTACGACGAAGTGAAGGATTTTCCTCCGGTGGTCAACGGAAAACGGACCATGCCGAAGCATCCCTCACCCGCTCAGTAGCTCTGGGTCTGCGCGGAGAGCGCGGGGATCCGGCGAACGACAGCAAAGCAACGTCGGCCTCGACGCAAAAGCGATATCATCGAAGAAAATCTCGAGGCCCGCGATTCGAGATGACTCGAAATTCACTCCGTTCGTTTCCAGGAGGACTATGGTGATTTTGACCAAGACGAACCTAATGAAACGCTGGCTGGGAGTCTCCGCGCTGCTTCTCGTTCCGGCGGCCTCGATCGCCGAAACCAAATACGACGGCAACTGGACCACCAGCCTCGCGTGCGAAGCGCACGGCCAGACCGAGGCGTACAAGTGGGAATTTCCGAGCGTCATCGCTGACGGCAAATATCGCGGCCAGCATGGAGAACCCGGAGGGCCCGGATACCTGGTAATTGAAGGAAAGATCGCCGCCGATGGCAGCGCCAAGCTATCCGCCAAAGGCACGGTCACCAAGAATAACGCTCACGGCGTTTCCGCGACGAAAGGGAACAACTACAGCTACGACATCAAGGCCCATTTCGACGCGGACAAAGGCAGCGGCACCAGGAACGAAGGCGCAGGGATCCTGGGTCGTCCCTGCACGTTCGATTTCGTAAAGCAGCCCGCAGCGGGTGCCGGGCGTTAACCCGGACACCAACCAGCCGACGCGAGTGCGCATCACAAAAGTTTTGCGATCGCGGTAAACGCGGCTACGGGATTTTCCTCCATATTTCACGATCCCTCTCGGTGTCGATCTGGAAACGTCTCGTCCGCACCTGGGTCTCCTTCTCCGGGCTGACGGATCTGGCGATCGCGGCGATGCGAACCGGGACGACCGGCGGGCGCTATGATGGCGTTGTCAGACCGTTTGAAATTACTCGATTGAGGAAAACAAGGGATGCGATTCATACTTCTTGGCTTGTTCGCTGCGACAGCGTTTGCCGCTGATCCCGCTGGATTCTCGCTGTGGAAAGCCAACGAGCTGAAGGACCTAGGCAAAGCGCTCGATTCGCAACTCGGCCCCGACCATGCGGCACGGGCGACGTTGGGCGATTATGGAAACCATAGCGTGAGGCTGCTTCATCGCGTGGCCGATGGAACTCCGGAAATGCACGATGAGTTCAGCGACATTTTCATCATCTTGGGCGGCGAAGGAATCGTCGTCGTCGGAGGCACGATCGCGAACGTAAAGAGCCTCGTCGGCGGACGCGGCGAATACACTGGCACCGGGATCGACGGCGGAGAAAATCACGCCATTTCTGCGGGAGACGTGATCCACATACCAGTGAAGGCTCCGCACGAGATCCTTGTACCCAAAGGCAAAGAGATCACCTACATTCGGGTCGCGATTCCAGATAAGTAAGAGCTACGTCTCCGCGGGTAGCCAACCGGGCAGTCGACAAAAAATGGGGGCACTCCTGGGCGTTCTCTTTTCGCAACTATGAGGGCATCGGTGCTTCAGCCGAGCGTCCTTCTTCAGTGCGTTCTGAAACCGGCGAGCAGTCCACTCTCCCGCGCTCGGCCGGCGGCGCGAATACAAGACATTTATGCGAGCTTGAGTCCGGGAATTCGTTCGAAGTGGCGGCGGTTCCGCGTGAGCAGTGGGCAGCGGCTGGTAACGGCAATGCCTGCAATGAGACAGTCGGCCATCCCGACGGAATTCCCCGACTGCCCCAGGGATCGGCGGATCTCCGCCGCAACATCCGTGGCCGCGTCGTCCAATGGCAGCGACGGTATTGCGGTAAGCAATTGATGTAAGCGGGCAAGCTGCTTGGAAGTTTTCGCCCCCACAAGAAGTTCGAAGCGAGTGATCGCTGTCGTCCGGAGCGCGCCCCTCCGAAGAAGTTCTTCTACGCCCTGCGCCTCCCCTTTTCCCGCAAGAAAATCGATGAGGACGTCGGTGTCGGCGATCGTCATCGCCAATTGGCTCGGAGTTTCCTTGTCTCAGTCGAGAGCGCGTCGGCGTCCGTCTCGCTCATCGATCCTTTCAGCGCGAGTGCCCGCTCGATCGCCTTTGTCCGCTCGGACTCCGCTTCGAGATAGAGCTCCAGCGCCTCGGCTACCACGGTCGAAAATCCCTTCTCGCCCCGATGGGCAGCCAATTTGAGGACCTTCGCCCGGTGCTCCGGCTTCATCTCAATGGTAGTGCGCATCGCCTCATTATGACATGCATGCACATGCATCTGGAGAGGATTTGAAACGGGAGCAATCCTGAAGTTCTACACGCACCTTTTCACCCGCCATTTCCAAATCTTGCGGATGCCTCAATCTAAGAAGGACAGGCTGACGGGACTCGATGAAGAGGGACAGCCTTCCATGCAGAGGCTGGTCCGGCCCTCGGTTTCCCAAAAAAATGGGGACACTCCTGGGCGTTCTCGTTCAGTGACTACGTGTGCATCGGCCCGGGGTGTCCCCATTGTTTTCACCTCCAAAACCGAGGGGAGACCGACGACGGACGAGACGTTTCCCCGTTCGTCTGTGACCCTACCCAGCGTTTCCCGTCAGTCTGCCGATCAATAACTTATAGAACCGTTCCGCATCCAAATCCACCGCGACCTTTGCGTTCGCTTGGAATTTTCCCATCTCCGCCGGCTGCGCGGGCGCGCTCAATGCCGGAGGCGAGAGGCGCATCGGATTCCCGGTATATCCCACCGTTTCCCCCGCAGTGAATTCGCCGGTGGTTTCCACCTGGATGTTGTAATCCTTCAAGGTCACGATGGTTGGATCAAGGAAAGTGGCGAAGGCCAGCGAATCGTGCATTGTCGGACCGCCTTTTCCCCCACCTTGGCGAATACGGTTCATCGTGGCGCGCGTGATTTTTCCGGCCGCCCGGCTGATCGGATTCGAACCAGTTTCGAGCGCCTGAATATGCTCTTCGCGAAGCGCTGTGCGGCGGGTTACGTCCAAGCCCACCATCGTCAGGGAGACGCCGGATTGGAAAACAATCTGCGCGGCTTCCGGATCCACGTACATGTTGAACTCGGCGGACGGCGTGATATTCCCGCCGGAAAGCGAGCCGCCCATGATCACCAGGTTTGGAATCAGCTTGGGGAGTTCAGGATCGGCGCGAAACGCCAGCGCGAGATTGGTGAGCGGTCCCAGCGCGACGATCGAAATTTCACCCGGCGATTGGCGCACCATACGGCGGATGAATTCGACCGCGGTCTCTTTTACCGGTTTGGTCGTCGGCTCGGGGAATTCCACCCCGCCCAGACCGTTTTCGCCGTGCGCGTACGTCGCCGTGATCAGACGACGCACCAGCGGTTGGCGCGCGCCCGCCGCAACGGGAATATCGGTGCGACCCGCGATTTCCAGCAGCCGGAGCGCATTGGGCAGCGTCAGTTCAAGCGGCACGTTCCCCGCAACCGGCGTGAGCCCTTCCACTTTGACTTCGGGTGAGGAAAGCGCCAAGAAAATTGCCAGCGCGTCGTCTGTTCCGGGATCGGTATCTATGATGAGCCGGCGGGTTCGCGGACCTCCGGAAATCTGTGCCATCATCGCCATTTTCTCAAGAGCGCCCGCGCCGGCAGGTCCCAATACAACTCCAGCTCCCAACCCCGCCCCGGTCTTTAGAAAGTCCCGCCGGGCGTTTTTTTCTGAGAAGTCGTTTTGTAAGAAGCTGTTTTCTAAGAGACCGCCTTGTTTGAACGGATTCTGTGCCATCGATCACCTCTTCCGGCCAGCGCACGACGTCGCGCTCCGTCGCCCCTGGAACACGTACTTTAGCGCAAATTGGATTTGCCGCGACGTGTTTTTCATCGTCGTAGTTTTCAGAAATCCACCATGTACCGAGAGTGGCGACCGCCACGGCGATCTGGCGGTCACTACCCTCTCACGTGACCGCGGGACGACGGCTCCGGTGATGCGACGCGCGCCTCCGAGCTAGTGGCGCGCAATTGAGGTTCGGTGAGCCCGAACAAAGGCGGACGCTGCGCTCCGAGAAGCGCCAGATAAACGTACATTTCTCCTCGATGATGGACTTCATGCTCGACCAATGCCCGCAGTAGTTTCCATGCGGTGATAGGAGCGCCCTGCGCGGTGTGCCGTTTTTGATTCAAATCCTCCGGGCTGAGGTCCTTCAACATTTCGACGGTTTCCCGGCGGGTTCGCTGCATGTAGGTAACAACGTTCTCCAGCCCGTCGGCGAGATCCGGCCCGCACCCGTGGTAGCGGCTGGGCCTGCCGAGAATATTTTCCGCGAATGTATTCCGTTCTACGGCTGCAATGTGCCGCGCGAGATCTCCGCACGAAAAAACGCCGTCGGCGTGACGCCACTCGAGCTTTTCCGGCGGTACGGCGCGGAGCGCCCGCAAAGTCCGTTCTCGGATGTTCTCGAAATAGGGCAGGAAGGACGCCATGCTCAGAATTTCCATGAGCCCAGTATGCCAACTCCCGACCTTGCCCAGCGAGCGAGCGGCACTCCCCGTAAACAATGAAAAAGGCGGCGGTCGAAACCGCCGCCCTGCACTAACTTCAGCTGATTCTAAGCTCCAGCCGTCATCACTTCTTCGTCCGCGCTCGGTCCGTAAATCGACGGGCACTTTCCACCCATAGCCCGCAAATACGTCGACAACTGACCGCGGTGGTGAATCATGTGGCTGGTCAGAAACGTCAGGTACATCACGGCGGGCATCTGGGCGAATCCATGGAAATCGATGACCTTCACCAGCGCGTCGGCGGGAAGGCTCGCCACCTTGGCGGAGCTCGCCTTGTACGTCGCGTCATACCATGCAGCCAGCTCGGCGACAGTTGCTCCCGCGGGAGGCGCTTGCCCAGGCCCACCGAACGCGCCGGCCAGAATGCCGTCCAGGAACATCACGTCAGCCCCGGCGATGTGGCTGGCGAGTTCCAATGCGGTCTTCGACTTCGGGTCGGGTTTGTAGTCGTGATTTTGGTCCGGGATCGCCGAAATCACCTTCAGGGTCGTGGCTTGCTCGCGGTCGGCTCCGCTCAGCAGCATCCCTCGGATCATAATGGCGGCTTCAGGGGTTAGTTGCATTCGATGTAGAACTCCTTGCTAGATATCTTAAACCACTCTGATTACGATCCACTGACACCGCTGCCAAAGAATGGGGACGCCCCGCAAAAAATAGCGACACCCCGCCAAAAATGGCGACACCCCGGGCCCTTGCACAGTCGCTTGCTTCCTAAGAGAGCCCAGGAAAAAAAATGGGGACACCCCGGCATCGGTAGACTCGGCTACTCCAGAAAGCGAGCGCAGGAATGTCCCCATTTTTTATCCGGGCTTTCGCGCCCTCAAAAAAACGGGGGCACGCCCGGCATGAGCAGGCTCAGCTACTCCAGAAAGCGAGCCCAGGAGTGTCCCGATGCGTTCTCGCCCAAACGAGAGCCTATCCGGGGGCTCCGGTGGCGACGCCGCTCGCGTGGAATGAAGTGACGCCCCGCCTCAAGCCGGAGCAGTTCCACATCGGCAATGTTCTCGCTCGGTTCGATCGCGTGGGGGATTTGTTCGAGGGCGTGCTGAAACGTCCACAGAGCTTGGAAAAGGCGATCGAAAAGCTCGCGGGAGGATAGGTTCT
>Ga0182030_10025151_pt1 | contig 10874 bp, 14 predicted proteins | sample 812S3MmetaG_FD_121299 | JGI IMG/M metagenome (GOLD analysis project Ga0182030, IMG submission 121299) | Permafrost microbial communities from Stordalen Mire, Sweden - 812S3M metaG (Illumina Assembly) | ecosystem: Environmental > Terrestrial > Soil > Wetlands > Permafrost | place: Sweden... | reverse complement strand
GGGGTGGCACGGTGCCGTTTGCGGGGCTTTCTAGGAGTTTTATTCTTTGGAGTTAGGGGGTTAGATAGTGTAATGAACATACTTTTTCATGAAGTCTGGCGCCTTGTTTTTAAAAATACTGCTGCGATAGGCCGCCGACTTGCGAGGGCATTGTGAATTTTAAGTCACGTTGCGAGGAAGGAGGCAATTATTCGTTTAAAGAGTCTATGGATATCAATTCTATGTTCTCAAATTTCTAACTCTAAATTAGACAATAGGATCCAGTCCCGGTGCCTCAGCCTACCTCAATGGACCGGTCAGGGTCATCAAATCAGAACTCAGATATCATCTCTATGCTCTACAATCTAATCTCAAGCAATTTTTCCCTCCTGGGATCAAGTCCTACCCCCACAAACCACCTCATCTTCCCCCCCACCCCGTAGGCCATCGACCCAGCCACCCCACCAGCACCCAAATCCCCAAACACCTACACGCGAAAATCTCCAAATCCAAAATCTCTTCCCATGACAAGGCGACGTACTCACTGATTAACATTTTCAGTACCCGGTTCGTGTATTCGTGTCTTTGGTGGGGAGGGATTTCGGCATGGGTTTGGACGAAGTGGTCGAACTCTGAGTGTCCGGAGGTAAGAGTTGGGCTTTTGAAGGTGGTATTAAGGGAGCTGTGCTCGGTGGTGTGACTTGACGTAGGTGGGGGCGGGGTACGGAGAGTGTCGATAAGTGCGTATTTGAATCTCTCGGCGATCGACATAGGAGATCGTGGCATGTTGTTCGAAGCAGCTACGAGAACCGAAAGGATGTCAAAGCCATCCACGCAAACCGTCTCCATTGCCATTTCTGCCTGAAAGGCCTCGAGAATAGAAGTGTAGTGTGTGAAGCGGGAGTAAAAAGCAGGCGTTAACACCCTAATCACCAGCTCCCCAACCTTCCCTTCAAGCTGGGCCCCCGAACTCATCATTACCTCCTCCCCACCCCCCGGTATCCCAGCCTCCATATACTTAACTCTAACTGCACACCCTGCATTCTCCACGACATGCACCAGCCAACCCCGAAAAATCCCCGCTATCAGGATCTCCGTACTATCAGCATGTCTCGAAATCGTATCCCTCATCGGTTCTGGCCTAAACACCCACGGCAACCCGCGTTCAAAAACCAGTAACGCAGCTTCCTTTAACGTGCGCGGGAAGGTAGCGAGACCCACCCACCACCAGGATGCCAGGAACCGTGTTTTCTGTAAGATGGAGAGGGAGGCGGGGTCCAGTGGTGGGGAAGTAGAGAAGATGCGCGCGATGAGTTTAGGGTGATTTTGCGAGGAGGTGAGCGTTATGGTTGTGTTTACCAACCCGGGTCCGTTGAGTAAGGGGGCGAAGGGGTCGTGCGAGAGGAGGGAGTAGGTTCCTGAACGCGAGTTTAGGGGGGAGACGTAGAAGGATTTTGGCCAGGAATGGGTGAACTTGGAAGATTCGGAGGGATTGGGAGGGCTGGAGGTGGGTGAGGAACGTAGGAAATAGATGTGGCGTTCGTCGAAGGTGTTGTTGACTTCTAGGATGACGGCGGATAGTTCTTTGGTGGCGGAGTAGAGGCTCCAGATTGAGACAGGGTTGGAGGAATAGTTTAGGAAGCGGGGGGCTGTTAGGAGGTATGCGTGGGGAAACTCGGAGGGGTCAACTCCCTGTTTTGATTAGTTTTGAGAGGTTGCAGGGAGCAGGATACATACCTGACTTTGCAGATACTGCTCAAGTTTCCCCTTCAATCCGCCATCCACGTGACCCCGGTCTAGGTAATCGTCTCCGTTCACAACATACCAAGCATTCCCTAGACCCAGAGAGAATAATCTGAAGTACCACGGGGAATTCCCCTTCTCATCATCAACAGATAACATTCCCCCTAGTGAACCCTTCCATCCCACGGGAATTCCCACCATCAAATACGAGTATGAGAAACTATGTTTCTTCGGAAATAACCTCGTATGACTTGTCCTTGAAGGAAAGAACATTGGTTTGACGGGAAATTCGTCAGTCTCAGTCGATTCCTGCAGCAATGCTAAACAATATCGATATATCCGAAGAAATACAAATAGACATGCTCCTGGTTTGACGAGATCGATGACGGTAGCGGGGTTGATATACAAATCGAAGAACTCCTGGAATGCTCCCCAATGTCTAATTATGCCTAATATGCAGAACAACATGAGATCTATCGATGATCCAAAACTCCATATAACTGCCACCGAGGATAAGAGAAATGTATGGAACGAATATGGAAGAGGCCCCGCCATCTTGAGGGTTGCGGGGTAGATTCGTCAAGGAAATATGATTCTCGGTCCATCCATCTCGGATACTGTCATAAGAACATATCGACTCTATATTCTGTATAATATCTAAAGGAAGGAGGAGATACACAAATATACATATATAGATATGCGTTCACTCTGAAATCCAAAAAGTCTGAGAGTATCAAACACAAATGTGCAAGGATCATAATCGCTTACTAGTAGCCCCCTAGCGTCTGATTCATACGGCAAAGGTGGCACTTTCCGCACAGCCACAGCCTTGCCTTCCGTCACATATCTCTCAGCTTTCCTCCACGTCTCCTCCACAACAACAAACAACTCAATCGAACAAACAACGTCCACTTACTAAAAACATCCTCTCACCAAACATCCCTTCCAACCACCTCAATCTCGCAACATGGATGACTGGGATACCGTCACGAAGATCGGAAGCAAGACCCGCGGAGGCAATTCATCTCGCGAAACAGTCGTTCGAGGCAAGAGTGCCCTCAACGCCGCTCAACGAAGCGGCGCAATCCTTGGTACAGAAAAGAAATTCGGCGCAGGAAACTCTGTATGTCTCCCTTCCGCTCTCCCAATCTCTAACTAACCACCCAGTCCTCCAAACCCGGCGTCGAAGGTCAACACCTAACCAAAGTCGATCGATCCGATGACATTGTCAAACCCAACACTGTCGGCAAGGAAGTAGGCTCTGTTATCTCTGAGCAGAGACAAAAGATGGAGCCGAAGATGACACAGAAGGATTTGGCGACGAAGTGTAATACGACGCAAAGTATTGTGGCGGATTTTGAGCGGGGTACTGCAACGCCGGATCAGAAGATTTTGGGGTCTATGGAAAAGGTTTTGGGGATTAAGTTGAGGGGGAGTGATATTGGGGCTCCGAGGTTTGGTCCAAAGAAGAAGTAGATGGGATGGGGATTGGAAAATTCTGATGGCATACTGGTTAGCGGGGAATTGCGTTGATTATAGAAGTCATGAGGAATAGAACATGCGTTGATCATCAATTCGTTTCTTCTTACAGTGGGTTCAATCCAACTAGTCAATCCAGGTTTTTCAATCCAACAGCCGTCAACACGGATCCATCCAACACTATCTACAAAACACTCTTAACACGCTCTCTAACATCGAACTCCGAAGGTCTCTCATCCCTATTCACAACAAGAGCCTCAACTTTCCCCATCTTCACAATTCGCACCCAATCTGGAGCTATCTCCGAGGCCAGAAGCCTCACACAAATATCGCCCTCTTCCTTCGACATCGGAGTCTTAAATGAATCTCGAAGCTTTCCCAGCACAGTCGGCAATGTAAATGAAATCCGCTGTTGACCAACAGAGCTAGACGTACTCAAGACTGTCAAAACACCAACCACTTCCTCAATCCTCTGCAACGCCGCCTTCCTACTAAGTTGTGCCTTCGAAGGCGGTGGAAGCATCTTCGATTTCTCAAGCTGTTTCGCTCGCAACCGTTCAAGTAGAGTCATGCCAGTCTCAGCAGGAACTTTTTCCTTCACACTCTTCACAATGATACCTGCCTTCATATCCTCCAACCTCCGTTGACCCTTCGCAAGCAACGGCGACATCTTCAACAGCGACGAGCAAGTCGTAATAGGTTCCAACGGCAATCCCTCAATAAATACCTTCAAATCCTCACCATCTCTCTCCCAAAATGTCCTTAACGCTCGCACAAATATCTCATTCAACAAATCCTCATTCACAGGTCTTACTAATCTTCCCGCCTTCCCAGATGCCGCAATTTCGACGCATATCTTGCCATGTCCGTAATCCGAGAGACTAAGTTGTGTATCTGAAGTGATGTTTGTATTCATGATTCCGAGGGTTCGCCGAATATCTTCTAGTGTTACTCGGCGTTTTCCCCATGCTCGAGCGACATCCGGGCAGAGTGCGCGGAGGTCGGCGGGGGAATGTGTTCCATTGTGTGCGTAGTGGAGCGATAATGCTGTGAGGAATGCTGCATGTAGGTTGATGAGGTCGAGAAGCTCGCTGGGGAGTTCCGGAGAGGGGGTGGGTTTGGGGGTCGAATTCTTTGAAGAAACGAAGAGTTTGTCGAGTAAGGTTCTTGCGCCTTGGGTTGGGGTATCTTGAGATGTAGTTCCGTTCGTAATTGGTTTTTGCGGAGTCTTTGGATGTTGCTGGGGATGTTGTCGCAAAGGCTTCTTGTTGGCTGAAAGAATCGGAGGCTCTTCTTCCTCAATGTGTACCGCCTTTCGTTTCCTGGTAGATTCTTCCAACTGAGTCGTGACTGCCACATTTATATGATCATGCTTTTCAAAAATGTCTTTTGTAGTGCCGCCTGCCTTCGAAACACGAGTAAAGGCGTCGATTCCTCTGGAGGGAGTCGCGTTCTTCGCGGTTGCGATCACCTTCCGCCTCTTGATAGCTCCTGGCATGTTGAAGATATGAAGTTCTAGTAGGAACGATATTCGAATGATGGGTCGAGGAAGGTGGAAGTGCGTGGGTTGTTCCTGAAATCTTTATCTTCATCGAGGAGGTTGGGAGTCGTGATGGAGACGCGTTCTAGCGCGTAAAGTGGTTTCGGTAAATTAATAAATATTTTCTCAACCCCGTCAGTCCGTCCTTGAACAAGAGGAATCGTGACATGCATCAACAAAATGACCCGCCCGTTCTTTGAGGTCTTCCCAAGGGAAATTCGTGATCAAATCTACGCCTTCGTCTTGGCCTCCCCGTCAGGTCTGATCAACCTTCAACCCTGGACGGTTGATGTCGCACGATCATTATCTATCCTTCGAACATGCAAACAAATCCGTGTTGAATGCAAAGCTGTAATATGGCAGCATAACAAACTCTTCCTCCATGAACCTTCAGACATCTTCCAGAAGTTCAACTCGGAGTGGAGGCTAAGAAATCTACAACGAGCAACGCACCTTCACATTTCTCTCGAACTTCTCGATCGAAATGAGCTCGAATGGATCAAATCAGGGCTCCTAGCTCTAGCAGATCATTTAGGGAATCTGAAGACTATCACTCTGTCAGCATTTCGGGACAAACCACGGAATATGGAGGAATTCCAGCAAGAGTTGCGCTTGATAAATTATGGGGAGGTCGTGGATGGGAGATTATGGACAGAATGGATCTCTCGAATGACGAAGATGACGATACATACGGGATGGCCCAAACTTGCTCCTTGGGCGAAGCAGAAGTGGCTGCGGGAGATGCTGTTGGATGGAAGTGGTGTGGAGGACCTAGTGACGGATATTCATGAAATATTTGGTGGTGAGTTATGGATTAATGGGACGCTATGCTTCAAGGATAGCATACAGGTGCTGAATCCGTTGCATTTGGATCCTCGGGATGGAGAGATCCAGATCATTCTATAGTCAGCTCTGATCATATGCATTCATAATGCAAGATCATCTGGAATTTGAAGAGAATTTTCGATGACGGTCAAATGGATGGTAAGTACTTTGGATTCTCTTGAATTCTTCTTAGATTAACACTTCATGAGACTTTCCGCAACGTTTCGTTGCTCCAAAAAATTTGCATTGTGCATCCTCGAGTGGCTATAGGGCCTTCTATCTTCTATCCCGTGCCTATTTTCCTATTCTCAACGCCCTGTTGCTAGCATAACACGTAAATTGAAACATTCTACCATACAGCTTATGATTTCTACTAGCAACATCCAAAACAGCCTTGCAGTTAATGCATGTCAAGATCTCACAGAATCAAACCATATTATTCTTATCGTCAAGTCACTCCTCACCAATTATCTTGTTATTTCCATTGAATAATTTCTTCTTCATTCAATTCACTGTTCGCCACATCACGAATTGCAACCTTTAGGTGAGCTCCATTATGCATGCTAGCTCTGTATGATTTTATTGTTCTCACTATAGGATGAAGTCTCATAATTTACAAAAGCATTGATTAGACATCTGGCTAGAAGAACGTCTGGTACTCATACAAAGACAAAACAGCCTTGAATAGCGTCTACCTGGATAGCCGCCACCATCTCCTAAATATCCGCCTCCCCCTCTACCTGGGTAACCACTACCACCTTGATAGCCACGGCCTCCTAGATATCCTCCTCCACCACCACCAGGAAAGCTACCTCCCCCTCCCGCTGGATAACCACCTCTACCTGGATAGACTTGTATATTGGGAGTCTTGCTATCGACACTTACTGGATCAAGTAAATCGTGTAAAATATCGTTGTATTTCAGGAAGTGTGTATTTGACTAGTAAGAATATAATTGTTTGCAGAATCCGCAATATTGACCTATATATATATATATATACAATTCGAGCCCTTATGAATGTCGATCCCTAGAAAAATCCATTACTGATACAATAATCACAAAAAAACGGGGGGGAAAACAAACTTTCACTGACGGAAAACTGAGCTCGTATCAAACACTTCTTCTCATTGACATGAAACCAACTGTCAAACCCATTACAATGCTCCGCCACCCTGATCCGGACCAATACTCACAAACAAAGGCTCTCGAACACCTCTGAGATTTTCCGAATCAGCTCACTCGTCCTCACCATCTCCCATGTCACCTAAATTTCCAGCAAATATTGGTAAATTGAAGAGATTAGATTTGGTATATGTCTCACGGAGAGATCATCGTGGAAGTCATTGAATCACAACAATATAAACTCTCTACATATCTATGAATGTTCCTGTGCCATTCAGACACATAACAGGGGGGGAGGTTGTAGTAATATAAAAACGCTATCTGTCTTAAAATGTAGTTTTGATACATCAAGCGTGGCGATATATGACTGAACATGCCACCACTACATTTCCTTAGAGACCTTCCTCGAGAAATCCGAGACCAGATATACCTCGAGGTCCTCGCCCCTACCGGCACGATTCTCTTGCATAAAAATTCCTCGAATCGACAATATAATATATCCGAAATCAAAGTTAGCGGCGATCTAGCAGGACGGATCAATTTATCACTCCTCCAAGTATCAAGACAAATCCATGCCGAATGCAAAAACATCCTGTTTCATCACAACGACGTTCTATTAGATCCTCGCCACGGTGTAACTCACACCCATACATACACGTGGTGGCTCAGAGACAAGATCCAGCGCTATGCTATACCCCTTAATTTACAGTATGATGTCTGGGAAAAGGCCTCCCAACATTCTATGGAAGAAATTATGAAATGGTTGCCAAGTGAAGCACATTACTCGGGTCTCGAAAGCATTACTTTTATCATTGAGTATTCCCGCGATCATCGGATCGGACAATGGACTTTAGGCCCTGAGGAGCAACGGAAGTTGCGGTTTATGCCAGTAATCATGGGATATTTGAGTCTATTTAGATGGTATTTTAGGATCCATCAAGGGCTTCGAGAAGTGGAGAGGCGGGTAATTTTCGACTCTAGGAAAGCAAGTAAGAACGACGCAGACCGGATCTCGACTCAACTTGAAGCATTAGCTTGGAAACTACATCAGGAAGTGGGAGGGGAACTGTGGTCAGACGGAAAACTGTGCTATAAGAACCAAGTGCAGCTCGATAAACCTTTCCAGAATCCCCCCGAATAAGGATGAAGGGGTCCCATGATGGGTGACACAGCAGACAATACAGACTACAGCTTACAACATCGTCACGGGTTCGCTGCCACTCATGATGCTGTAATCTGTGACTGTTATAGGTGTGGGTTGTCTCATGGAGGCGGCTTCAAATCCCGGCCCTTAGCAAAAGCTGCTCGGACCTCTCTCTGCATGAGATGGTGGTGAGCGAAAACATAATCTAAGAAAGATAGAATCAATATCGATGAATTTTGAATATGAGCTCCCAAGTCTGGATTTGAATAAACTAACCTTCCCTTCCTCTACTAGGTTAGCTTCTGCTGCTCGGACTTTGGGTACTTGGGCTTCCTCAACTATCTCTGCCTCATGGAACACGTGATTCACCCCGTCGCGGACGCTAGCAGAAGGCATATCAAGAGCCTCGACCGCTCGTAGATAACATCCACAATAAACCCTTTTAATAAAGAGTTCACAAACATTATCTCCTCTCTTTCCTATTCTCGTGTCAATTAGTAACTGCATCTTACACAATATCATTGAATCGAATAAAAAAATGCCTCTTCACTTAAAGACCTTCCACGACAAATCCATGATCAGATCTACATCGAAGTACTAGCCCCCACTATGGGAGTTAGAAAAGACATATACGATAGGTCTGGTATTTATTCCGTCCGGACATATGGCAAGTTAGGCCGAATCTGATCAGGTTTGTGATTGCGGTCTTGGTCAGCTTATTCAACCTTTAACGAAGCATGCATGTACTAGTAGTAGAATGGAAACGGTGTCTTGGTGTCTGTCTGAAACCGTGATTTCGGGTATAAGGACAGTGCTTGTCTCGCTAATCCGTTCCCATTAAAGGATATGGCAACAATACAAGTCGAGGAGAATGCTAGGCATGGAATCGAGGGTGGTGGCGTTGAAGCTCAGAGTTCCGCACCATGAACGGGCGTATACACTCTAGTGATACAACAGGAGCTATCGGAAGGAACGGGGAAGCCGAGAGGAAGTTTGGGAAGCTCATAGCCTATATGTTGCTGTAGTCTGAAGATTTTTCTGTCTCACACTCGTATTTGAATGGCTGCCGAGTGACATTCGGTTGCGTGAATAAAGGAGGAAATTACGATGGACTCGTGAGTTTTTCAGCACAGCTCTCAAAATATGTATGGCCATACGACTCTATGATGACCCTTGATGTCGCTGTCTTACCTGATCACCCGCTGGTGTTGTCGTCGTCGAAACCAGCTAGCTTACCCCAACATCAAATGCCGGCTACTAGTACCAAATGGAACCATCTCATGGCCCATTGCTTGGTGGAGAAATGTCGATCATAAACGTAATAAACAAACCACGCAAATCCCCTTCCCATGATTCATCTATCAACATATCATTTCCAAGGTCTCTAAAGATCAACATCTTTTCCTCCAAGTATTCACAGATCGACCCAGTACTTGTGTGGCTTGTGATTCGCTCTGTCCCTTTTTTTCCACGTCATCGCCACAGCCACCCCGGCTTTATGCGAGACAAGGCTGCGAAGTTATTAAGGCTGGGTTTTCCTTGCCAAGTCCAACATTCAAAGAATCCTCCAAACCTCTCAACCTCTCAAAATCAATCCAAATTCCCTATCGAATAGAATCCTACAAATTGTAAGTCAATAGATCTCTCATATTTGCATATCGCGACTTGCATATGCATATCAATCAGGCTATATTCCCCGCACAGGGGAGGATGTTGGTGCTTCTCACCTGCAGATATACGGTCAGCACTCACGACGACGGCCTAGACGAGGCCTGAAACCACCATGCTTCAAATTTGGACCAGAACCCTCTCGAAGTTCCCAATTATTCTACAAACAGCGAAATGCTACTCGATTTCCTTCAGGATGCGCTAACGCTCCTCACAGCGCCACGAAAACGCCATTTCCTAGCCTCGCAGGCAAAGCAAATCTTACAGAATCGTCAACAGAGTACTGTCACCATGAGCACACACGTACAAGAACCGCCTTCGAAGAAGGAATCCAATGTTTTGAATAAAGATACTGGGTTTCCGGAGCCTCTGTCCATGGGTATGTCCCTCCCAAGGTGTATGGATTGGACTGATGAATCCAAGACCGAAATACAACTCTCCCCCATCCAGACGCCGACACCTCCAAAAATGCCACCATAGAAGCCCCCGATTTCGACCTCGTCCGCACACATTCCCGGCGCTCCTTACTCGGCCATAGACGACAACATTCCTCAAGATCCAATAAGGGCCTTATTTCGCCCACAAACATCAGTGTTGAGAGTAGTGGATTGTATGATAATATTGAGTATGCGGATAGATCGAAAGAGCATAAGAGCCCGAAGGAAATTCAGCAAGAGATACAGCAACGGGAGGACCTGGCAGCTCCACCGAAAGATCACGAGGTGAAGGAGGTGGGAGATGCGAGAAGGACGTCTACGAGAGGAACGTCGAGTGAGAGCGATGATAGTATATTGATGGCTAAGGAAGCGAGGGATGATCAGGGTTATAAGAATGGGGAGAGGAAGAAAGGAGTTTTGAGGAAATTGGGATTACATAAAGTCTGATTGGGGGTCGTTACTGTATTTTATTCAGCGTGGAGTTTGCATGGACTTGCGCTTTACATATGGGATGTGTATGAACGGAAATGGACGAGAAATCAACGCCTGTATTCGTAATTCATATCTCATAACTCCTTCCGTTATTTGAACACCTAGCTCCCCCTATAAGTCGTATAACTATACGGCCCAATCAACAACGGAACGTGGAAATGTTCCCCCTCCTTCACAAAGAACGTCAATTCTACCACGGGCCAGAATGTCTTCCCAACCCCATAATAAGCACCAGTATTAAACCTAATCTGCCAAACACTCGCCCCCTTCTCTACAATTCCCCCTCCAACTTTCTCAGCTTGTTCTTTGATCAGGCTTGCGATCGAGTGAGGAGTACCGGATGCGGGAAGTTCGGACTCCCAGTTGGCAATGCGACCATCGGTGTTGGTGACTGAAGTGAAGGCGATTGTAGGGGAGGTGGCGCAGGTTAGGGTGCAGATCATGT
>Ga0182030_10025150_pt1 | contig 10874 bp, 6 predicted proteins | sample 812S3MmetaG_FD_121299 | JGI IMG/M metagenome (GOLD analysis project Ga0182030, IMG submission 121299) | Permafrost microbial communities from Stordalen Mire, Sweden - 812S3M metaG (Illumina Assembly) | ecosystem: Environmental > Terrestrial > Soil > Wetlands > Permafrost | place: Sweden... | reverse complement strand
GCTATTACGATTCGGAAACTTCGTGGATCGACACCAGCATTCTGTATCCGGTGCATGTGGTGAAGACGCTTCGCGGGACGAGTCAGCAGAAGGAATTCATTTACTACGGGCTGCGGCAGATCAGCGGCGTTTGGTCTGCAACGCAGGTGGAAGCGAAGCTGCAGGGCAAACCCGGCTCCTCGATCATGGTAATCGAAACCGGCTCAGCAAAGGCCAATCTTGGGCGCAAAGATTTCGCGATCAGCCAGTCCAGCCCTCAAGACGAGAAAGTGAAATAAGTCGAATCGCTTAATTAGGCTTTTGCGAGGACTGGGGCTGTCTCTCGATCATCCGCCGTTTTCGCCGTCACGGGACAAGCTCCTTTTCAGCCGTTACCGGCGCCTCGTATAAGCCAAAGGGCCACCAATTCCAGTCACCCGCAAGTTGCAAGAGCGCCGGCCCGACAACCATCCGGACTACTGTCGCGTCGATGAACACGGCTGCGGCGAGCGCAAAGCCCAGCATTTGCACGACGAGAAAGCTCCCCATGGTGAAGGCGGTGAAGACGGCAATCATGATTGCCGCGGCACTCGTGATGAGCCCCGCCGTCCGCGCCAGCCCCTCAATCACCGCTGATTTCTCGGATAGACCGCGCCGCCGTTCTTCGAGGACGCGGGCGACCAGGAAAACTTCATAGTCCATGCTCAATCCGAAGACGATGGCAAAGGAAAGAATCGGCACGATCGGGTACACGTTTCCGGTCGGTCCATCGAGGCCAAAGAGTTTGCTCCCGTGCCCTTCCTGAAAAACGACAACCAACGCGCCGAACGAAGCCCCAACCGAGAGTAGATTGAGCAGAATCGCTTTGACCGCCGCAACGATCGAACGTAACCCGATCATCAGCGCCAGCAAGCTCCCCAACACCACGCCAAAGATCACCCTGGGCAACTGCTGCTTTACCACTAAGTCATAATCTGCGTCTTGTGCGGGAACCCCACCCACGCGCAGCACAGCGCCGGGCACACCCGTGATCGCCGCAACATCGGACGAACGCACCTCTCGCACCCACCGTATCTGTTGGTTGGGCGTAAGAGCCGCGGTGGGCAGCAACTCGATCAAGGTAGCTTGGCCATCCCTGCGTAGAAAACTCGTGCGGATCGTCTCCGGCACATCGTTGAGAGCATCCGCATTGTCAGCCATCCCTGTGAGGGTTGGAAGAGACAAGACCTCTTGTGCCCGAGGATCGCTCTGGAAATTCTTCGTCAAGCGACTGACGGCAAGCCAGCCAGCGGGCGAGAGTGGCGGAGACTGCGGCGGCAGCTCCAGCACCACTCGGAGAGACTCCACAATCCCCGACCGCCCCATGCGCTGAAGCGTGTGAAGTGCTTTCACCGACTCGGCTGCGGCCGGAAGCGAATCACGGTCGGGAATCCCGGGCGAGATCTTTCGTGCCTGGACGGCGAGGATCAGCAGCGGAATTCCCGCGACGAGCAAAGCTGTCCAAGGCCTGCGGGTTATGATGCCACCCCACCGCACCCAGCGTTCGCTCGCCGCGCACAGGCTGGCCCGCGTTTCCAATCGTTTGCTCGGGAGACGCACTCTGCCGGCATTGATCCGATGCCCGAGCAGACCAAGCACCCAAGGCAGAATGAACGTACACAGCATCACGCTCAAAACGGTGACCAGCAGGCCAGCGACCCCAATGGAGCGCAGTTCGCTGATGGGCACAGTTAGCAGCGCTGAAAATCCGATTGCCACTGTCGTAGCCGAGATGAGCAGTGTTCGTCCCGCTTGCCCGGCCGCAAGGTCGGCCGCCTGGCCGTTGTCATATCCCTCGGCCAACGCTTCCCGAAACCGGCTCACCATCAGCAATGCATAATCAATGCCCAAGCCAAGGCCCAGCATCGTTGCCAGATTCTGCACCAGAATCGAGAGATGCAGATAATGCGCGAGTAACGCCGCGGCACCCAGCGCCATCGAGATCGAGAGGACTCCAACTCCCAGCGGCAGTAGCGCGGCCACAACACTGCCGAAAGCCAGCACCAGCAGCACGAGAGTGACCGGCATCGCTCGTTTCTCGGCATGGGTGACGTCATCTGCACTCACCTTGCGCAGGTCGAAGGTCAGTGGCGTTTCACCCGTAATCTCAAGCTTGATATTAGGATATTGCGACTTGAGCTGACCCACCATCCAGTCTGCCCTTGTCCTCAGTTTGGGAACCAACGCCTCGACATTTTCGTCGTGCGGGTCCAGCCCAACGATAATCAACGCCCCGCCATTGTCCCCAGTGAACGAAGGATCCGGCCAATCCAGACTCGAGACGGCACCCGACACCCCCGGCATACTCCGCAAGGAACTGCTTAAGAAGCCCAATACATCTGCGCCTTTTGCGGAATCGATGTCGGGAACGCCGCTGATAACCAAAACCAAGCGATGCGCGTACGGAGACTGGAACTGCTGCGCCAGTTCCAGGTCGACCTTTTCGGATTCTCCGCCCTTGATGTGAACCGCTGTCTCCAGGCGACGTTCGACCTTATAGGAAAAGGGGACCAAAGTCAGCGCCATGGCAAAGCCCGACATCGCCAACCAGAATCGGCGGCGAGCGGCGCCACGGCCAGTCTTCAAGTTCGGCATTACCGTTACCATGAAAGAGTCACGCCGTCTCCTGCTAAGCCTCAGAACAATGAAACGACTCCGGCGTCCCGGCACTTCCTATGATAAAGGATCAGTCTGCATATTCATTTAGGGTTTGGCCTTTATCTCGGGGAAGGATAAATGGTAGACGTGTCCCTTCCACTCTTCTCAATCGAGAGGTTGACTGGCGAAGACCTCGTTGGCTCCCAACGCTATCCAGAACCCTTCAGCCAAGTTTAAGGTGTCATACTTATCATCGTGTTGATGAACCCGACTCGTTTTCACTCTCGTTGCCCGGCGCGTGAAAAGCAACGGGGTTTCCGAAACGCTCACTGGGTTCGTCGATTCATCTTGCCCCTCTTGCTGGTTGCCAGCGCGGCAGCTCAGGGCGGACCGCCATTTCGAACGGACGATCCAGAGACTCCCGGCAACCGGCACTGGGAGATTAACTTTGGTTGGATTGGCGAACGAAATCCCGCGTCCGGCGAATACCAGGTACCGGATTTCGATATCAACTATGGTCTGGGCGACCGCATTCAGCTGAAGTATGAAATCCCGATTGCCATCGAAGAGACGCGCCCCCAGGCAGCCACGCCCACCGAACCGGCCGTTCCGGGCCAGGTGATCGGCGGCTTGGGCGAAAGCCTGCTGGGGATTAAGTGGCGATTCTACGAGCATCATCCAAACGATCCCTGGGTGAAGAATCGTTTCGGCACTGGATTGCCCGCAGTCTTCGGCCACCATGGCGACCAAACCAGTGAACCGGCTGGGGACTCGGGCGATTCACCGGGAGCAGAAGATTCGCCGGAGTCGTTGGTGAATTTCAGTGTCTCGACTTACCCGCAACTCTTTCTCAACAATCCGACAAGAGCCGTTCAGCGTGGCCTCGTAGCCTCGGGCCCCACATTCTTTCTTCCCCTCGAGGTCAATGGCCGAGTGGGTCCCATCCGCCTGCTGGGAGAGGTCGGTTACAACTTCGGTAATCATTCAGTTCCGCAAAGTTGGGGCCGCGGCCTCTTGGTCGGGCACGAGTTTAGCGACCGCACCGAAGCTTACCTAGAGATCTATGACGAACAGGACGCGAATCGCGTTTCGCCGGGACTCGGTGTTGGACAATTCGCCAGCGGCGGCCCGAAACAGCGCGAGACGACCTTGGGCCTAGGCGGACGCCAGGCGCTGAACAAGGCGAAAACACTCAATCTTCTGTTGATGGGTGGGCGAAGCTTTCAGACCATTACCACGTCGAACGGTCAGCCGAGTTGGATCGGTTATGTGGGTCTGCAAGTTTTGCTCGGACCAAAGGAACCAGCCACTCCGCAAGTCGAACCGAAGCTGCCCAACGAGAGCAAACCGTAGTCTGCAAAAAAGAGGGCCGGGAATTTAACCGGCCCCCCTCGTTCATCTTAGTTTCGTCCCTCTTACTTTCGTCCGACGACGATAACTTCAAAAGTGTCAGGCAATGCCTGTGGCCGCGGATGCGGAGTCTGCGCAGTCGGCTCGGGAAGCGGGCCGAACTTCGCTGTAACCAGATACACGCGATCCGTCGTTTCGTCGTACGCCATGGTGCGGGCGCCACGTGCCGTGGGCAGGGTTTCGAGCACCTTATATCCGTTGGCCGCGTCGATGACGGTTAAAGTCCCTTCGCCGTTCGAGCTGAATACGAGTTGTCGCTTCGGGCTGAAAGCCGTCGCATCCGGACCATCGCCGATCGCTGCCGAAGCAATCTGCTTGCCGCTCTCGGTGTCGACCACCGCCATCTTCTTGCCATCGCAAACGGCGAAGAGTTTTCGATGCTCCCGGTCAATGGCGAGGCCGGATGGAGATTCGCAGTCGCTGAGTTTCCATGTGCCGGTCAGTTTCTTGTCGCGGGCATCGAAGCGAACGATCTCGTTCTCGGTTTCGATGTTGTCGTAAGCGGAGCCCCGGCCGTCAGCGACGGGGAACTCGGGTTTCCCCGGCACATCCGTCGTGGCCACAACTTTGTTCGTCGCAGCGTCGATCACGGTGACGTTCTTGCTTCGGCCGTTGAAGGCCCACACAGTCTTCGTGGTGGGCTCAAACAGCAGGCCGTCGGGATTGGTTCCGGCTGGGATAGTGGCAACCGTGTGGAAGTTCTGGCGATCGAAAACGACCACCGCGTTGCCGCCGCCATCGCTGATGTAGCCGAACTTTCCTTGCTCGTCGAGCGCAATGCCGTGGGTGCCCTTCATTCCTGTAATCGTAGCGACCGACTTGCCCGTCTTCGTGTCAATCACCTCAACTTGCGGTCCGTGGGTTATGTAGAGAATGTTGGCAGCGGGATCGACGAGGAGATAATCCCAACCGCCAGTGCCCCCGATTTTCCAGTGATCGACTATCTGGTACGGCTGTTGGCCAAGAGCGAAAGTCGTGGCGAAGATGCAGACAGCGATTGCTGCAACCTGCGTCATATTGCGCACGGCAACGCTTTTAAGAACGAGGGAGCGAACGAACATAGCCATGAGTTTCTCCGGTGAACCTGAATGCTGCTTCGTGCCTTCCTCTATTATCATGCCTCTGAAACCTTAAACGATGCTGAATGTCGGACCACTCGTGCTCGCAGGCAGAGTAACCACAATTTGGGTTCCTTGCCCCGACGCGCTTTCGACGCCAATCGACCCGTGCGATCGGTCCACGATTGCCTTGCAGATCGCCAGCCCGAGTCCGGTACCGCCGCTCTCTCGACTTCGTGAAGCATCGGCGCGATAAAAGCGTTCGAAGAGATGGGGCAACGCAGAGTCTGGTATCCCGTCCCCCCGGTCCGACACTCTTATCTCCGCAACCCCATTCCGAGACGTCACAGACAACGTCACTTCGGTCTCTGGCGTACTGTGCTGTACTGCGTTCATCAAGAGATTCGAGGTTAAAATCTCGGCGTCGCTCGGATGCATGCTCACCAGGCACGGTCCTTGCTCGACCAAACGAATCGTGATTTCCTTCAATTCAGCGAAGGCCCGGAGACGCTGCATCAAAGGGCGCAAAACCTCTCCTAAGTCGAGGACTTCAGCCGCTTTCAAGGGCTCTTCTTCGACTCGGGCAAGTGCCAGCATGCGCTCGGTCAGGTCTTCCATTCTTTGAACGTCAACCGCCAGATCAACCAGGCCCTTTTCGTATTCTTCCGTTTTCCGATGGCCTAGAGCCAGTAACTGAACGCTCGATTTGAGAACGGCGAGCGAGGTCTTCAATTCGTGTGCTGCATCTCCGGTGAACCGGCGTTGCCGTTCGAAGGCTTCGCGCAACCCAGCAAGCAAATGCCGGATCGACGAAATAATCGGCACCAACTCCCGCGTACGCATCGCGTTTTCCGTCGGCACGAACTCCCAGGATGAAGCCGAAACGCGCGACGCGCTGTGGGCCAACTCTCGCAGCGGCGTCAGTCCGAGACGAAGAAGCAACGCCAGAAGAAGCCCCGTGGCGGCGAGGAGGACCAAACTGCTGAGAACATAAAAGCGAACGGCTTCCATCAGTTCGTGGCGCAGGTGCTCGGTGGGAGAAGCGTAAATCAACGATACCGGACGGCGCCGGCCACCGTTTTCCAATCGATCGATTACGCGTACACCTTGCTTGCGAAGCGCTCTGTAGTGCACTCCGTCAATCTCGACGTTGAAATAGCCATCGGTCGTTGCAGATGCGATCGTCCGCAATGCTTGAGGCTCGGCATTGGGAGACGCGCCCAACAACCGGCTTTTGGGACTTAAGACCTCGTAGATGTCTTGTGCGGGCAAGGCAAGTTCGCTTCGGTCGACCGTAACATTGGCTTCCGGATCATCGGCGTCCTGAACGGCACCCAGCAACGAGTCGGCGCGTCCCGATAACATGATGTCGAAGGCTCGCCGCCGGCCATGCACCTCGTGCAGGATCGCGATGACGGAAAAACAAACTACGCAAAGCAACTCCGCTAGCAACACCGCGACAATCAGTCGCCGCGTGAGTGAGTGCATTCTCATACTCTTGACTCGGGAGCTTCCAGCCGATAGCCGCGCCCGCGAACGGTTTCGACCGTGGCCTCTTCGCCCATCATTCGCAACCTTTTTCGCAGATTGGAGACGTGCGCTTCAATTACGTTGGAGTGGTGCTCCCAGGTGTAATCGTAGAGATGTTCGAGCAACTCTTGCTTTGACACGATCGCCCGTGGGCGGAACATCAGATACTCCAGCACGCGATATTCAGTCGGCGAAAGATCGATGAGCCGCCCACCACACCGCACCGTCTGCTCGACAGCGTTCATCGTGAGCCGCCCTACCGTCAGTTCAGGATGCGCGGCGCCCTTGCCGCGCCGGATCAAAGCTTTTACGCGAGCGATCAATTCGCCGAGATCGAAGGGTTTCGTCAGATAATCGTCGGCGCCCGCGTTCAGAAGCTCAACCACATGCTTGCGTTCGTCCCGCGCTGTCAGAACCAGAATCGGTGTGCGATCGCCGCGCGCGCGGGTTCGCCGCACGATGCTAAGGCCGTCGAGACCTGGCAGCATGAGATCGAGCAGCAGCAGATCGTAGTGTTCGTCTTCCGCGAGTGCCGCACCTTCCTCTCCATCGTGAGCACAATCCACGGCCAACCCAGCGCCCTGTTTCAGAGCTGCAGCAATGTTTGCGGCTAGCCGCCTCTCGTCTTCGATGATCAGAACGCGCATTGAACTTGAACGAAGCCGATTCGCTTCGATATTCAGTGTAGCGCGAGATCTGAGACAGTCGGGTGCTGTGATAGAAGTCTCAAACCGATCGCAAAGTGAAAACAACCAAAGCGCGGGCACTTGGACAAGGAAAAGAAAGAGGCTATTTATAGAGCAGATATTTCTCGCGCAAGCGGATAAATTCGTCCAGCCGCTCTTGCCAATCTTCGGCGATGCGTCGCGGGTCTTCTCCGGCGGCAATGGCATCGTATACCGACTGATTCACGAGCAGATCGGGCATCTTGTCGAGTTTGAAATCGCTCGGATAGAGATGATGGAGCGCGGATGCCAACTCAATTCCCAACTCGGTCGCCTCCAGAGTATTGCGATCGAGCAGGATCAGGTTTACGCCCTCGCAGCGCTGGCCCGAAAAATTGCTTGATGAGGGAGTAAAGACGACCGGCACGAAGCGCACGCTCTGAATGTTGCGGGCATTCAAGTACGCCGCTAGTTCGCGACCCTTCATCCACGGAGCGCCGACCACCTCAAAAGGCGTATCGGTGCCGCGTCCAACCGAAACATTTGCGCCTTCAATCATTCCTACGCCGGGATAAAGCGTAGCTTCGTACACGCTGCGCAGGTTCGGCGAAGTGTTCACCCACGGCAGCCCCGTGGAATCGAACCAATCGCCCCGTTGCCAGCCTTCCATCAAGACTACTTCGAGCTTCGCGCCGATGTGGCGCTCGGCGTTGCCCATTTTTGCGAGTTCGCCTTGCGTCATGCCGTGGCGGATGGGCTCCGGGAAATAATTGGTGAAACGTTCCTGTCCGGGTCCAGAATCAGAAACTGGACCTTGGACAAACGACCCTGTAATCGGATTCGGCCGATCCAAGATGATGACTTCCACGCCCGCTTTCGCCGCCACCTCCAGAAAATATCCGACCGTTGCCTGGTACGTGTAGAAGCGGACGCCCGCATCGGCCACGTCGATGACCACGGCGTCGAGCCTCTTCAAAATGTCAATGGACGGGTGCCGCGCGGCATCGCTCCCGCCGTAGACGCTGTAGACGGCGATTCCGGTGGCGGCATCCTTCGTATCCTTCACGTGGAGAGTGTCGAGCGTGCCAGTCACACCGTGCTCGGGGCTGAAGATCGCGTCCAGCGAAAGGCCCGCAACGTTCGCGAGAATGTCGAGGGTGCGACGCCCTTCCGAATCGATTCCAGTTTGATTGGTGAGGAGGCCGATGCTTCGGGGAGCGCCGCCCTTCGCGGGATGCAGTGCCGCAAACTTTGTCTCTTCCAAGACGTCGATTCCGGTTTTGACTGTTCCATTGCGATTCGACAGCTTGCGCGCAGCACTTTGCATTTCGTTGTAGCCGGTGACCGCGGCCACGCGCATCTTCTCTGCTTCGGATGGGTCGAGAGCCAGCGCCGCCGCCACGGCCGTCGCAACTTTCGTTCGCAGAGCGACGGCACTTCCCTTCTCTTTCGGCGGCAGCGGATTGGCGTGCAGCGAATTCATGTGCACCGCGTTCGTCAGCAAAACGATGTAGGTCTTCGTTGCCGGATCGATCCACAAAGAAGTTCCGGTAAATCCCGTGTGCCCAAACCCGCCGACTGGCAACAGTTCGCCGCGGTTGGTCGAAAAAGGAGAGTCGATGTCCCATCCGAATCCTCGCAATGACGTGCCATTCACCGGTTGCTGCGGAGCAGTCATCTTGGCGATTGTTGGCGGTGTCAGGATGCCGCGGCCGCCATCGAGCATCGCCTGGGCAAAGATGGCAAGGTCGTCGGCGGTGGAAAACACACCCGCATGACCCGCGACGCCGCCCATCCGGCGCGCAGTTGGATCATGCACGACCCCGTGCAAAAGATGATGGTTTTCGTCTTCTTCTGTCGGTGCGATTCGTGGCAACCACGACCTTGGCGGAAGGAAACGCGTGTCTTTCATGGCAAGCGGTTCAAAAATATGCTTTGTTGAATAGGTGTCGAGGGATTCGCCGGAGAGGCGTTCCACGATTGCGCCGAGTACGATGAAGTTGATATCGCTATAAACGAACGCGGATCCGGGCGGACGATCGGGCGTGACCTCCAACGCCATGCGAAACGCGGTGTCCTTGCCTTCCCACTTGGTTGCCAGATCGAGATCCTCCGGCAGTCCGGAATAGTGCACGAGCAACTGCCGCACGGTAATATCCTGCTTGCCGTTCTGCGCGAATTCGGGAAGGTATTTCGCGACAGGATCGTTCATACGAATCTTGCCCTGCTCCCACAACTGCATGATCGCCGTCGTGGTGGCGAGGACTTCGGTTGCGGAGGCGCAGTGGAACACGGTATCGACCGTCATAGCCTCTCGGCGCGGCTCGCGTGCACGACTGCCGTACGCCTTCCGATAGACGATCTGGCCGTCGTGCCCGACGAGGAGGACGGCCCCAGGAATTTGACGCTGCGCAATGGCGTCGTTTATGACCGGGTCAAGAACCGCTAAGCGGGAGTCGATCGTAGCCTGCGCGAAAGCGGAAGCGCAGTAAGAAAAGGCTAAAAGCAGCATTGTGGCAAAAAGTTTCACGTTGCTGTGACTGTACACGAGGCCGGAGACCACTCTCAAGGCACTGAGGGTAACCAGTTAACGTGACGAAGCTGTCACTTTGCCTTCGCCGTTCCGTTTGCTATAACCCGAGGAGGGTTCTACAGCAGCTTTGACTCAGATTCACACTTCGACCGCAGGCTTTACTTTCCTCGTTCGCAATTTCGCGGGTCAGGAGGAGCGTTTCAAGGGTGCTTTCGGCATCCTGGAAAGGGCGATCGCTGCTCGAGCCTTTCCTGCTTGCGCCTTGGCCGTCACGCTTGGCGGAGATCTTGTCGCGCACAAGGCTTTCGGCCGCTTCACCTACGATCCCGCTTCGCCCGCCGCAACCACTTCCAGCCTGTTCGACCTCGCTTCGCTCACCAAAGTCGTCGCCACAACCACGATGGCCATGATCCTGTACGAACGCGGACTGCTCGATCTCGAGACGCCGGTCACCGCCATTGTGCCCGAATTTGCGGACGCATCCAGCGAAGAGCACGCACGCCGTCAGGTTACGCTGCGCCTGCTTCTTGCCCACAGTTCGGGACTGCCCGCGTACGAAAAGCTTTTTCTGCGTGCGCCAACCCGCGAAGCGCTGCTGCAAGCGGCCTTCAGCATGCCTCTCACTGCCGCTCCCGGAACGCGGGCCGAGTACAGCGATATTGGTTTCATCGTTCTCGGCATTGCCCTCGAACGGCTCGCTGACGAACCGCTCGACGTGTTTTGCCAGCGCGAGATTTTCGGGCCGCTGGGCATGACGCACACAACTTTCAACCCGGCGCGGGCGCTCAAGAGTTCAGTGGTCCCGACCGCCGACGACCTCGCCTTCCGTCACCGCGTGATCCAAGGCGAAGTACAGGACGAAAACGCCAGCATTCTCGGCGGAGTTGCAGCCCACGCCGGACTTTTCTCGACAGCCGAGGATCTGGCGATCTTCGCCCACAGCATGCTCAACGCCGGATACCCGATCCTGCGTCCCGGCATCCTGGAGCTATTTTCGCGACGGGAGGCCGCGCCCATCGGTACTTCTCGCGCGCAGGGATGGGACACTCCTTCGTCGCCGTC
>Ga0182030_10025148_pt1 | contig 10874 bp, 4 predicted proteins | sample 812S3MmetaG_FD_121299 | JGI IMG/M metagenome (GOLD analysis project Ga0182030, IMG submission 121299) | Permafrost microbial communities from Stordalen Mire, Sweden - 812S3M metaG (Illumina Assembly) | ecosystem: Environmental > Terrestrial > Soil > Wetlands > Permafrost | place: Sweden... | reverse complement strand
CATTCGGCGTACGGATCGCCTGTGCCTGGAGATATGGCAAGCGATCCAGGCCAACCCCGAATATCAATCCAACACAACCATGTTTATCCTTCCCGATTTTGGCCGCGACTCGGACATGAATCCTGGCGGGAATGGATTCCAGCATCATCGAACCGGAGACGCGCTCTCGCGGACCACGTGGATGATGGTGCTGGGAGCGGGCATTCGCGAAGGCGCGTTCATTGAGCGGCCCGTCGACTCGCTCGATCTGGTCCCAACCGTCGCGCGTCTGCTCGGGTTCAATGTGCCTAATGCCCAAGGCCATGTGCTCGGGGAGGTGGTTTAATGCAGCCCTCGCAACTGACCGTCTCGAGCTTTTCGTCTTACCCGGAAATTGCGCGCAACGAAGCTGTTTCTAATCTCCCTCTACTGCGTGAATTTCCACTTCCTCTTCTGGCGTCGGTTCTTCGCGAGCTATCTCGATTCGATTTGCTTTTTCCTGCCGAGCAAGACACCATTGCGGGGCAACTCCGAACTCTGACCGCGTTGAATGGACAGGAACGCATTCGGGTATTCTCCCAGTTTGCGGCCCTCTCGGTGCCCTCCAGTCTCTCGGAGATGGACTGGGTCAACGCGCCGAAGCACTTTCTCGAGGCATTGACCACGCATCTCTGGGCTAGCCATCAAATTGATGCCTTTCATGTGGCAGCATTCGCATACGCGGCAACTGTCGTCGGTTCTACGCAGGAAGTCTCCCCGCCCTTACCGAGGGTTTCTGTGGTGATGCTGGCGCCAGATCTGGAGCGGACAGGGTACCCTCTCTTTCGCAAACTGCGCCCGCACGGCGTGTTCTTTGAGGAAGTGAATACCGAATCGGGCTATGCAGAGATTGCCGCATGGCTAGCGAGACGAGGCGCCCAGTTGCCCGCGCCGCTCACGCACTTTTATGTCGATGGCTCGGACCCTCTCATTGCGTCGCGCTCTCCCCTGGAAGTGCTCAGCTGGACCGGGATTGCGCCGGTTCGGCAAGAGCTTCTCGCCCGCATGCGGAGAATGACAAGAACGCCCGGAACGGGCCCAGAGATGGCACGAACAGAGATGGCCGGATTATCTCCTGCCGATTTCGGTTTGCATCGGGTGGGCAAGGATTCGATCATGGACCACTTTGCACTGAGCGTGCTGACGGAGGGATCGGGGTCTCAGATCTTCAGCACTACGTTCGCGCAATGGACAGCCCGCGAGCTTCTTCGCCGCGCTCAGCCTGTTACTCTCGTCGTGCGATTCTGCCCACGACAACAACTTCAGCCGATGAATGAAATGCTCTCAGGTACTTCTGCGTCCGGCGCGCCGGATCTTGCTGGCTCGTTTGTGGATGGCGACATGGGCGCTTACTACACGTGGATCAATCAGCAACGTCTGCCGGGCGCCTCGTCTTCCGGTTTTCTAGCCTTGTCGGAGAGCCGCCGCCAGGCAGTGGCCATTGGGCCGGGGCTGGCCAGGAACACCACCTCCCCAAACCCCATCGCGATTGGGAAGCTGCTTTCTCTCCTGTGTTGAGTTCTGACGGTTTCCGCTTCTGGTGGCATGTCTGTTTCGCTGTCGGGAGCATCGGCAAGATATGCCTACGCTTGGAGCAGGTTGATTGTTGGCGCCAGGCCGTTCGCGGTGATTGGAGGGTGACAGAATTGCGGGAACTCACCATGGAGAAGCGCCAAGCGACGTATAAGACGTCGAAACTGCAGAAACGCTGCCAATCAGCTATCGGATTCCTGGTGCTGGCATGGGCCGCAGCTTCCTCGAATGCGCAGGGTTCAGGCCAAACGGGCGCGAAGACCATGGACGCATCCGAAATGGTTCCTGGGCATTTCATCGACACGACAGAGCAGTCCGGAATCAGGTTCCTTCATCAGGCTCCACACACTTCACGAAAGTACCTCATCGAAACCATGGGTTCCGGCGTAGGCCTCTTCGATTGCGACAATGATGGACGCCTGGATATTTTCTTTGCAAACGGCGCGCCGTTCTCCGATCCCACACCGAAGGGTTTCATTCCGCAAAAGACCGGCCCAGAATACTGGAATCGCCTGTACCACCAGAAGCCGGATGGAACGTTCGAAGATATTACAGAAAAGGCCGGTCTCAAAGGTATTGGATACAGCATGGGCGTGGCCGTTGGCGACTACGACAATGACGGCAACGAGGACCTGTACGTCACCGGCTATGGGGGCAATCGTCTCTACCACAATAACGGCAACTGCACCTTCACCGATGTGACCGAGCAGGCTGGAGTGGGCGGCGGCGGATGGTCGACCTCCGCAACCTGGGTGGACTTGGATAACGACGGCCTGCTCGATCTCGTTGTCGCTCGTTATGTGCAATGGGATTGGAACGATGTTTGGTGCGGCGAGCATCGCGAAGGATATCGCGGCTATTGTCACCCCGATGTATTCCAGGCCATACCGATGCTTGTGTATCACAACGAGGGCAATGGGAGATTCACTGAGTCCGCGCATCGGTTTGGACTGGACAAACCGGCCAAGGCGCTGGGATTAGCCATTGCTGACTACGACCAGGATGGGCGCATCGATCTGGTGGTCGCAAACGATTCAATGCCCGAGTTCCTCTTTCACCAAAAGAAGGACGGCACCTTCGAAGAAGTTGGCTTGGAAAGCGGAATCGCGGTCAACGCCGACGGAAAGACGTATGCCGGCATGGGAGTGGATCTGGCGGACTACAACAACGACGGCTGGCCTGATCTTGTGATTACAGATCTGGCCAACCAGCGTTACGCGCTTTATCAGAATGTCGGGGACGGCACTTTCAACTATGCAAGCTTCTCGACCGGCCTGGCAAGCATGACGATGCTCCATTCCGGCTGGAGCGTGCGCTTCCTGGATTACGATAATGACGGCTGGAAGGACCTGCTTATCGCTCAAGGGCACGATCTGGACACGATCGAAAAGAGCTTTCCGCAGTTGCGCTACAAGGAACCGATGATGCTGCTCCGCAACACCGGAATGAGATTTGTCGATGTATCCGGCATCTCTTCGGAGATTTTCCGGGAGGCCTGGGTCGGTCGCGGCATGGCCATAGGCGATCTGGACAATGACGGACGTATCGACGCCGTGGTTACAACGAATGGCGGAACCGCTCATGTGCTGCGAAACGTGACCGAGACGGCGAATCATTGGATCACCTTGCGGTTGATCGGACATAAAAGCAATCGCGACGGGATCGGCGCGCAAGTAAAGATCGTTACGGCGCAAGGTAGCCAGTGGGCTACGGCGACCACGTCGAGCGGCTATCTTTCCGCCAGTGATCCCAGGGTGCACTTCGGACTAGGGATGACATCCGACGTGAAGCGCATTGAGATTCGCTGGCCAAGCGGAATCCAGCAGGTCCTAGAGGATCAAAAGAGCGATCGGCAACTCACAATCGAAGAGCCCGCGCAGTCCACAAGTACAGTGCCTGTGGCAGCGCCAGACACTCCCAGGCCCTGACGAGAGGAATCGCATTTCCCGGCAGAAACTGCGAGCAAGACTTAGTGAGTTTCGTGGGTCGGCCCGATGGACGCCGGGACGGACGGGCCGGAAGTGTGGCACTCGTTGCCACCGCACAATGAGCCGGTGATTCCCACCCCTTCCTTGATCGTGTAGATACGGTCCACCGCCGGCAGCTTCACCCGTTCTTTTGCTCCGGAAGGCCAGTGAATCTCGGCCGTTCCAGGATCGGTGGCGTCGCCAAGCCCGAAGTGGGGCCGCGGATCATTCGCCGAGATGAAGCTGCCGCTCGACAGGACATCCTGGCGCATGCGCATGCCATTCGCTTCCAAATAGATCGTGGCGCACATTGCATCGTGCGGGCTCTTCGGACCCCCGATCAACTTCAGCTCCACCCAGTGATGATGATCAGGATTGACATTCCGGAGCAATGTTGGTGATCCGTCGATGGGGCTGATGACGACGTCGATTTTGCCATCGTTGAACAGGTCGCCAAACGCCGCCCCACGGGCGGAAGTAACGACGGCCAGGCCAGAACCCTTCACTGGTGCAACATAGGTGAACTTCTTTCCCATCTCGTTGTGGAACAGCAGCGAGCGCTCGGCAAAACTGGTGCCCCAGTTTTGCCGGTCGACTTCGGGATAGACATGGCCGTTGACCATGAACAGGTCCAGCCATCCGTCGTTGTCGTAGTCGAGAAAACCGTCACCCCAGCCTACGAATGGAATGGTGGCTTGTGCGATGCCGGCATTGGAGCTTACGTCGCTGAAGTTCGCGCCGCCATCATTGTGAAACAGCACCTTGTAGTCATCGGAAAAGTCCGTAACCGCAAGATCGACCTCGCCATCGTTGTCGTAATCGCCGACGGCAATGCCCATCGAGGCGAACTCGCGACCATCCTTGTTCAACGCAAAACCTGAAAGATAGCTGTCATCTTCAAAGGTCCCGTCGCCCTTGTTGATATAGAGATAGTTGGGCTCCGAGTCGTTGCCAACCAGAAGATCGGGTTTGCCGTCGCCCTTCAGACTGAGGAAGATCGCCTCGAACCCGTAGTACGAGTTCTTGTCCTCTACTCCGGCCTTGACGCTCACGTCGCTAAACGTGCCGTCTCCATTGTTATGGAACAGGTGGTCCGGCTCTCCCTTCAGGCCACGCGGACCGCACATAACCGGCACGCCGCGATACTGGCAGTAGCTATAGCCAACAGCCTTGGTTCCGGGGATGGGCAACTCTGCACGGTCAAAGTGTACATAGCCGGGAACGAACAAATCCAGTCTTCCATCGCCATCAAAGTCGCCCCATGTCGCTCCTGAAGACCAGTTGCCTAAAGTGACTCTCGCCTTTTCGGCAACGTCGGTGAAGGTGCCGTCGTGGTTGTTGTGGAAGAGACGATTCTTGCCCCAGTTGGAAACAAAAATATCCGGCCACCCATCGTTGTCAAAGTCCCCGATAGTTACGCCAAAGCCCCACCGGTCGTTGGTCACGCCTGCCTTCGCGGCTACATCGGTGAACGTCCCATCATGATTGTTATGGAACAGCGCGGCATGTGGTGGAATCTCTTTGCCGTCCAGGGCATCGAATGTCGATCCGTTCACCAAGTAGATGTCAAGCCATCCGTCATTGTCATAGTCGATCAGTCCCACGCCCGAGCCGTCGGTATCAATGATGAAGGGCTTCTTTGGGTCTCCCATCCGGTGGGTCCAACTCGCGAGTCCCGCCGCCTTTGTGACATCCTGGAAAATCACAGTGCCCGAATCGACAAATCCACCCGCCGTAATCGGCCGATGCTCCTCGTCATAAACTGCCGCATGGGTTCCTCCAGTGGCATTGCCGCCCATTCCGCCCTGTTGCGGCGGCTGGGCGGCTTGCTGCGCCGAGGAGGAACTGTTACAAGCCAGAGCGAGGGCCGCAGCTCCTGCAAGCCAACGCAGTACTGTCGGTGTAACGATCTGCGGCGGCACAGAACTCGCTGCGCCAGACTGGGGGCGTCCCGGCTTGATTCGATGCATTCTTGGATATCCGAAGATCAATCCCTCGAAATCTCACTCAGCGGAAGTCCTTCTAACAGAAGTCTTTCGTGAAACTTTCGCGATGGCTTTGTTTGACCTTCCAAGTGTATACGGATTCAAACGGGCAGTAAAACGGCGGGTAGGGGGCTGGAGTAGCAGATCGAGTTCGGCGAAGTGTTTCATCCAGCCCTATCCACTTTAGCTAAGGCGGCGTTGCTCATTACCGACCTTCGGTTGGGTAAGACCACTCCGAAGAATCCCACCTTTTTGACTTTGCGCGCAAGCGGCGCTGAATGCTCCAAAAACAGGTCTTGCTCGTCACCGCAGCGGAAACTGGAGGGATCGAAAGCGGCGGGGCACAACGCCATATTCCGTTACGACGGCGCATTCTGGGCGTCAGGTCTTACCTGCAAATAACTGAAAATAAGCAGCCTATCTGGGACACTGGATGCGCCGCGGAAAACCCTTGACAAGGGTAAAAGCAATGCGATATATATTCTCCCGGCTCAGGTGGACGTTTCAATCGGTTGTATACGTATTCATTATGGCTGTATACGTGTTCATGGATACGTCCAGGCCGGTAAGGCGGGTTGTCTTTCATCACCGTCTCCGCAGATACGTATTCGCGGAGGCGAGACCTGCGATTCGGAATTGACTTGAAGAAGAGCCTTGCAGAAATGGCATGGACTCAACTCGCGGACGAACAAACCAACTCAGGAGAGGCCGAAATGAATAGAAAATCGATTCTAACCAAGACGCACTTGTTCAGTCAGGTGCGAAACGTGTTCCTGACCTGTGTCCTGCTGGCTCTATCTGCCACAGTGGCATTTGCGCAGGCCGACCAGGGCGCAATCACTGGAACCGTGCTTGACACAACCGGAGCCCTGATTCCGAAAGCGAATGTCGCTCTCACTGCTGTAGATACCGGGCTGGTGCTTAAAGCCGTGTCGGACTCAAGCGGAGTCTATCTGTTCTCTCCTGTCAAGATCGGAAACTACTCGATCACCGCCGAAGCTCCGGGCTTCGAAAAGACAACCCAGGAGAACGTCCACCTCGATGTGCAGGAACGCCTTTCGGTAACCATGACACTCAAGCTCGGAGCTGCGTCCGAAAGCGTGGTCGTCACCACGGCTCCTCCGCTGTTGCAGACCGAGGAAGGCTCCACGGGCCAGGTGATTGAGTCCGCAACGATTAACGAAACACCGCTCAACGGTCGAAATTTTGTCTTCATCGCTCAGTTGACGGCTGGAGTCGCTCCACCGAGCGGTTCGCGCGGAGCGGGTTCTGGCGACTTCAACGCCAATGGACAGCGCGCGGAACAGAACAACTTCATCCTTGACGGAGTGGACAACAACAATAACGTCGTTGACTTCTTAAACGGCGCCAGCTTCGTCGTCCGGCCTCCGCCAGACGCGTTGGCGGAGTTTAAGGTGCAGACCGGCGCCTATAGCGCCGAATTCGGCCACTCGGCCGGTGCGGTCGTGAATGCCAGTATCAAGTCCGGCACCAACAACATCCACGGTGACCTCTGGGAATACGTCCGCAACAATGCGTTTGATGTTCGCCAGTTCTTCGATGGAACCAACCCGGTACCGGTCTATCACGAAAATCAATTCGGCGCTACGCTTGGATTTCCCATCTTCAAGAACAAGCTGTTCTACTTCGGCGATGCGGAAGCCAATCGTATCGTCTTCGATGAGTCGCACACGGGAATCTGGGTTCCGACGGATCAGATGCGGAACGGCGATTTCAGTGAATTGCTGACGGGGTCGAATAACAATGGCGGTTCGCCGGTAACCCTTTACGAGCCCAACCCCACCGCAAACGGCACAACGGCGATGCCCAATAACACCCTGACGAGCACACAAATCGATCCGGTCGCACAGGCTCTGTTAAAGCTCTATCCGGAGCCGAACTCGGGCACCGCGCATCAGACCTACAACAACTACAACACGCAAGCCGGTGTGAAGGACAACACATTCCAGTGGGACCAGCGCGTTGACTATAACATCAGCTCCAGGGACCAGACCTTCGTCCGGTACAGCTACTCGCACGAACAGGCCTATCATGCTCCTCCGCTGGGACCGATTCTCGACGGCGGCAGCTTTGGCGACACGGGTAACATCGGCGACAAAGGTGAGAACTTCGCCCTGAGCGAGACGCACGTCTTCACTCCAACCCTGGCCAATGAGTTCCGGTTTGGTTACAACTACGGCCACTTCTCATATCACCAGACAAACGCGAACGTCAACATTTCAGAGACTGAAGGTCTGGGCGGCGTGCCCTATGCTCCGCTGAACGGCGGCTTGCCTTACATTGTGGTCGGGGGTCTGACCACATTCGGAGCTCCTCAGTTCTACGTTTCTGACGAGCACGAAAATGTCTTCCAGATTCTTGATAACGTGAGCAAGACTGTTGGCAATCACTCCCTCAAAGCTGGCGTCAGCTTCCAGAAGATCCGATTCGCCACCGAACAGCCCACGAATCCTCGCGGTGAGTATAACTTCAATGGCACGCACACCTCGCAGGCGGGTACGCCAAACACCGGCTTTGGCGGTGCCGATTTCCTGCTGAACTTGATGGACTCGGGAGACATCTCTAATCTGTTCACTACCGACGATGCGCGCTGGGATAACGGAGTGTACGTCCAGGATGACTGGAAAGTCAGGCAGAAACTGACCTTGAATCTGGGAGTCCGTTGGGAGTATGCGGAGCCGTACTATGACCGGCACGGTAGCCAGGCTCTGTTTTATCCCACCAGCCTCACATTGGGCAGTGCGGCAGGTGTCTATGCCATCCCGTCGAAAAGCAAGAATATTGCGCTGGCGCCGTCATTCACCGACCTGCTGGCGAAGGACAATATCGCTCTCCAGTACAGTGACAACCCGTCCCTGGTGGTGGGGCAGAAAACCAACTTCGGGCCTCGCGTCGGGTTTGCCTATCGTCCGACCGGCAAGTCTGTTGTACGCGGCGGATATGGCATTTTCTTCGGTGGCTTGGAAAGCACCGGGTACTACCCGAACCTGGGCGAGAACTACCCGTTTGAGTACGACCAAACCTATTCGGCTCCTACCTCATGCGTGTCCGGCGGTGTCTGCCCGACCAATGGGTATTCGCTCGAGACAGGTTTTCCCCCCTCCTCCACCACTGGCAATATCAGCAAACCCGGCCTTCGCGGAAGCGAACCGAATGCCAAAACTCCGTATAGCGAACAGTACAATGTTGCGACTGAATACCAAGTGTCGAACAATATGACCGCCGCACTGAGTTATGTAGGCTCAGTGGCCCGCCACCTGGTCATGTTCCCCAATCCAAATGGGCAGCAGGTGCTCATTTCGCACAATTACTCCATCCCTTCCGCGAATCCATTTACGGCGTTCCCGGACTTCGGCCTGACTTACACCGCCTATGACGGAATCAGCAGCTACAATGCTCTTCAAGCAAAGCTCGAACGCCGATTCTCCAGGAACCTCAGCTTCCTGGCGTCCTATACCTGGAGCCACTCTCTGGACGATGCCCCCACACCTCTCGGCAGCACCGGAGACGGCGGCTATCAAAATACCGAGATCGAACCAATCAGGGAGAACTACGCAAGTTCACCGTTCGACGTGCGGCAGAGACTAACCTTCAACACCAACTACCAACTGCCTTTCGGCAGCGGTCAGACCTATCTGAACAACAACAAGGTTCTGGACTATGCTGTCGGAGGATGGTCTAGTAGCCTTGTTTTCCGAGCGCAAACCGGTGAACCGTTCACGGTCTACTCCAGCAACATCACCAGCCCCTCCGGTGTGAGCGGACGCGCGATTCGGATCGCCGATCCCTTCAAGGGAGGCGGAACGGCCGACCCGGTTTTCGCCGGAACCAGCAATAACACTTGCCCGACTAAGGTCCGTACCGTGGCTAACTGGTATAACCCCTGCGCGTTCCGAAACCCCAGGGCAGACGACATACCGAATACGACTCCGGCGACCACGCTCACCGGCGCGGCCGCGCTCCCTTACTTTGGATCTCCACGCGACCAGATCACAGCGCCAGGATATGATCGCGTTGATATGTCGCTCTTCAAATCATTCAAGACGTTCCGCGAAGAGAACTTTCAGTTTCGCTTGGACGCCTTCAACCTGCTGAACACACCCGGATACGGCGAACCCAGCAATACGGGGATCTCAAGCAATGGCGGCCAGATCACAGGCGCGCGGAGCTTCCAGAGCAACACCCCGGACTCGCGGTTCTTCCAGTTCGCCTTGAAATACAACTTCTAACCGTTACACTGAATTCGGCGGGCGGGGCCAGCATTAGCCTCGCCCGCCGGAGGTTTTTTCAAGACATGCTTTTCCTTCCCAAGATGCTTGTGGCGCAAAGCCTCCCGCCTATCTTGCTTGCCGTCGTCCTTCTTGGGTTCAGCCCGCTCCAGGGCCAAGTAGCCGCCCCCGCAGTCGTACGCCCGCAGCGGGAAGCGCAGACTCTGAACTCATCCGAACTGATCCAGTTGAAGAGCGCCTTAGCGGACGAGGACGCTGGAAATACGCAGCGGGCGGAGTCAGTGCTACGTGATCTGGTGAAGCGGCATCTTGGCAACTTCGATGTGCTTGAATCCCTGGGGTTGCTCTATGCAGACAAAGGGGAGTTCACCGCAGCGCTTCCATTTCTGGAACAGGCGGCCAAGGTCGCACCATCGTCGGGATTGGCCTATGCAAACCTCGGCGCACTCTATGTGAAGATGGATCGAAAGGTGGAGGCTGTTCGAACCCTGCAGCGAGCCACAGCGCTCGACCCAAAGAATGTTCAGACACAAACGAATCTAGGGTTGGCCCTGATGCAAATCAACCAACCTGGACAAGCAGCGAAAGCTTTCGGGAGCGCCGCCGAAGTCAACCCGCAGGATAGCGACTTGCTATACAACTGGAGCGTTGCGTTGCTCGGCGATGGGAATCTCTCAAAGGCTGCCGATGTCCTTTCTCGTGCCACGAATAGCAAGTCGTCGGCACCGATGCAAGCGTTACTCGGAGATATTTCCGAGCGCCAAGGTCAGTTCAAGGATGCGGTCGAGCATTATCAGGCGGCGGTACATCTTGATCCCAGCGAAGCAAATATATATACTCTCGGCCTTGAGTTTCTTCGCCATTGGACATTCGAGCCGGCCCTGAAGATATTTGATTACGGCTTGTCTCTCTATCCGGAGAATGCGCAGCTCCTCTCAGGTCAGGGAATCACAGAATATGCCAGCAACAACTACGCTGGGGCGGCGCAGATATTTGCTCGGCTGCTGTCACGAGATACAGATAATCAGCTCTACGCTGACATCCTCGGCCGGAGTTGCAGCCTTGTCTCAGATCCGATAGATGGGTGCGGCAGCCTGATTTCGTTTGCGCAGAAGCATCCT
>Ga0182030_10025146_pt1 | contig 10875 bp, 8 predicted proteins | sample 812S3MmetaG_FD_121299 | JGI IMG/M metagenome (GOLD analysis project Ga0182030, IMG submission 121299) | Permafrost microbial communities from Stordalen Mire, Sweden - 812S3M metaG (Illumina Assembly) | ecosystem: Environmental > Terrestrial > Soil > Wetlands > Permafrost | place: Sweden... | reverse complement strand
CGGAACGTTTCCTGAGTCTGCTCCAGACTATCCCGTGCTCTGGGCTTCAACCGGCGGTCGACATGCGCCCTTTGGAAGCGTCATTCCCATGTGTGCGGCGTAGGCATTCGAGTCAGCAAGTTCTGAATTGGAATTCGTGTTCAAACGTGGCCACCAGCGAGAGCTGGAAGAACGACTTCGCCGTGACGTAACAGCACACGAGATTGGCTCCACCGCAGGTGGCTGGTGCAATCTCGCCAACTTCGCCAAGACGCTCCAGAAGGGGCAGCTCGTCAGCCTGGAGGGGAAGATCGAGTACCGGACGGTCGAGGAAGATGCCGAGGGCAAGCCGTTCAAGCACACCATCGCCGAGATCCACGCTTCCAGCATGAGGCGCCTCTCGAAAGTCGAAGCCGACGACGATCCAACCGACAGCGCGGACGAGGAGTAGCCCTCGTCCATAAAGCTCAAGGGCGATCAGATCGCCCTTGGGCTTTATGTTAAATAAAATAGATCGCACTGATCGTTTCTCTACTGTAGCGTTTTTTCTGGTCGCCCAATCCGATAATACTAAGTATTGATCCTCGGAAGAATAGTCTTGATAGGTTCAAGAATTGCGCTAACTTCATCTGGAAACGCTTCCGCCCATGTGGCAAGAAAAGCCTCGCGAACCGTACTTTCTGGGATCAGACCTAAGGTAAATCCAACTTGCGAGTAGAGCAAATGAGGATCATGATTAGTAAGACGAATTTCTTTGAGTTTTGCAATTATGCTGTCAGCAGTAATGTGCGGCTGAAGAAGACGTACAGCCAGTATGCCTCCAAGTTGAGACGCCAGTTCCAGCGTCTTGTCGAAAATGAATGCTTCCGGCGAAAGTCCAGGAAGGCGTATCACGCGCTTCTCCGCCGAGTCAGATTGCAATGAATCCCCATCAATATAGCAAACCGACGGGCATTTAACACTTGGGTCCAGATTGTGATTTATATTGATTTTCACCGCTGATCCATCACCGAACATCTCGTGTATTTCTATACCTTCCTGGGCAACGTCTGTTTGAGTTCGAAGCACAGCTTTAAGCCAAGATGCCGCAAAAGAGTCTTCGCAGAAAATAGCGAGCTGCGCCTCTATCTGGCCAGATATCGCTCTCAGTGCTGCGATGTCTAACTTTCCCTGGTAAACATTTCCGCTCACCGCAGCCCAAATTGCTGTTGGTGGAAGAGGCACGAGTGCGTCATTTGAATGGGTCGTGAATATTGCCTGAGCATTCTTCCTTTGAGCGACTTCAATTAGATATTCCACCATCCGAACTGTAGCCACCGGGTGAAGTCCGTTCTCAATCTCTTCTACAAGAATCAGAGAATTGTCAGGTAATGATTCTATCTTCATCACCATCCGTATAATGCTTGATTCTCCAGCACCAAAGTGAAACTCAGAATAGGCGGTACCTTGATCGGTTACCGCAGCGAGAAGCGTGATTCGGCCGTTATCGTCAACCCGCAAATGCGTATATTTCGAAACGTCTCTCCCGAGGATTCTTCCGACCGCAGTAATCACTGGAATCTGCAAACTATCGATATGACCAGGATCAACAGTAAATGAACTAGCGGCGCACTTCTGAAGTTCCTTGCGCTCATTTACTGGGACAGTACGGGAAACACCAAATAGGGCGACATCCGAGGATGTCCCGGCTGTAGTTGAAAGTTGAGCGGCGGTTCAGCCTGATTCTGAAAGAATCGGGTTGCCAAACCTTGAAAGGAGAACCGCCGTGAAGAAAAGCTACCACACTATCCGTAAGCAGGGAAGAGTCAATGAACAGGAACTGGCTGGGTACCTGGCCAGGAGCGGGCAGTTTCTTCTGCCCATGGTGGATCTGATCGAGCAGTGCCGCCTTGCCTGCGACGAACTGATCGACGTAACCGGCCGTGCCGCCATCGATGCTGTGCTGCAGTTGTCGGCCAGCCAAGCGGCGGGAGGCCCGGCCCAACAGGGCAAACGCCGCCACGGGGAGGTTGTTTTCCATGGCCGGCAGCGGGGCCAGGTGATGCTCAGCGATCGCAAGCTGGAAGTCCAGCGGCCGCGTCTGCGCACGCGCGGGCGAGCGGGCCGGGAGGTTGAAGTGCCGGCCTACGCGGCCATGCAGAACGGCGAGCAAATGGGCGCGCGGATGCTGGAGATCCTGATGCGGGGCGTCTCCACTCGCAACTACAAGGAAGTCATTCCATCGATGGCCGAGACCGCGGGGGTATCGCGGTCGGCGGTGAGCCGGCGGGTCATCGAGGCTTCGGAAGCGGAGGTCGAGGGGCTGCTTTCGCGGCGCTTCGATGACCTGAAGTTGCTGGTGATTTACATCGACGGACTCATCTTCGGCGACTACACCATGATGGGCGCGGTGGGTGTGGATGTGGAAGGCAACAAGCACGTGCTGGGCATCCGAGAAGGCGCTACGGAGAACGCCACGGTGGTCACCGAACTGCTGGAAGACATGGTGGCGCGCGGCGTCGATCCGAAACGCAAGATGCTGTTCGTCATCGATGGATCGAAGGCGCTGCGGGCCGCTATCAATGCTGTCTTCGGCGCCCAGCAGCCGGTGCAACGCTGCCGCGCGCACAAGCTGCGCAATGTGCTCGACTATCTGCCCAAGGAGCAGCGGGAGCAGGTCAAGAGCATGCTGCGCGCGGCCTGGAAGCTCGATGCCAAAGCCGGCATGGCGCGCATCCGCAAGCTGGCCGAGTGGCTGGACCGGGACTACCCATCGGCGGCTACGAGCTTGCTGGAAGGCCTGGAGGAATGCTTTACCATCAATCGGCTGGGCGTGCCGCCTTCGCTGTGCCGCTGCCTGGCCACCACCAACATCATCGAGAGTCCGCATGCTGGAGTGCGCATCCAAACCCGCCGAGTCACTCACTGGCAAAACGGAAAGATGGTGATTCGCTGGCTGGCCTCGGCCTTTATCAGAACAGAAAAGAGGTTCAACAAGATCATGGGCTATCGTGATCTCTGGACCTTGGAGGCAATCCTCAACGACGCTCAGCCTGCCGCAGGGCAAGTTGCAGCGTAGTATCATCAACCCAATCGCCGCCCGCCACTTTCAACTACGCGCGGGACATGCTCCGACATCCCTCTTTTCAGCGTCGCGCGACCATTTCCGACTTGAGAACGTAGCCGTTCTCCTAAAAGAGTCCTTCTTATTGATGCCTCGGTCGATCAGCTCATACTCAACCTTCCAGTTCAGCATACTTTCATCGAGCTTCCCGCTTTTGGAAAAGAACTGACGGGGCTTGATCGTGTCGTACGCCGTTGCGGCCGCTCCAAGGATTGTTGTCTTTCCTCCCCCGTTTGGACCGACCAGAGCTGTCACAGGAAAATCAAATGAGACAGAAGTGTCATTAAACCCACGAAGCTTGAGCATTTTGAGACGAACCAGATATTTTCCATAGCTTCGCTTCGAAACCTTCTCCGTGAGATCCTTTATTGCGCTGTCCCGAATCTGACTCTTGGGTGCATGTGGTGCCGTCTCGATTGTCATGCGTATCATTCTATACGGCATATGCGGGCAGCAGAGGCCGTGCTCCTCTGCCGATCAGTTCCCCAGCAAGCGTTCGAGCGCTTCGGCTTGAGTTATGAACTTCTTTGGGCTGAGTTTCGACAACTGGCCGAGGTTGTGAAGCTTCCAGCGGATGCCGGGCAGTTCCGCAAGATGCGGAATTCCCAGAAGACTCCAGTCCGGCTGGTTGCGGACAAAAGAAATCAAGAATTTACGCTCAGCCGCATCCAGACCTTGCTGAATCTCGCGGATGAGGCGTTCTCGCGCCGCAATCAATTCGCTCAGTTCGACTGGCTCGGCTGTCATTCCCTTGAAGGTGCGCTCATACTCCTGGCGGATGTCGCGGACAGAGGGGAACAGCACTTCATGCACCGGGCGATTGTGGCAAGCCAGGTAGGCGACGAAAGCGCGGCGGATGGAAGGTGTAATGCCTTCATGCGCGAAGAGCTGCAAGCAGTCGAATAGATCACGTGGATGCTGCCGGTCCATCGCGGCAACGAGCTTGCCTCCATACATATCTTCGAGGGAGACAACTGGCAGTTCGAGATCGGCCAGCAGGACGTCGCTCGCCCTGGGCGAGAGCGACGCATTGCGAACCGGATGCACGGTTCCGCGCATCACGAAGTTTACCTCGACTTTCAACTCGGCGTTGCCGCGCCTCACCAGAAGTTTGGTTTCACCGGCATCTGCGGTTGCAATGGTATGGGTCAGAAATCCCCGCGCCGTCAGCCGCTCCGCTGCGTTCCTGATCGCTTCGTTGATGCTTGCCAAAGCCTCTTCCCGTGGAAGCGTGTAGTCGGGAAAGACCAGATCGAGATCGACGGAGAGGCGCGGCATATCGCGCACAAAAAGGTTGATGGCCGTGCCGCCCTTGAGCGCGAATACGCCGTCTGCAAAGACCAGGGGCGCAACCTGTGTCAGCAGCCTTACGGTGTCGAGATAAATTTGGTTCATGGCTTGAGCACCAGTAGACCGTCAGCGGAGCGAGAAACCCAGGGTCGTTCGCTGCCGGTCGGCAATTCCGCCGGATCAAGTTTCTTGACCCACGGGAGTGAGAATTCGCGCCCCAGTTGCAGGCAGAGGCGCACTGTCTTGACGTTCGTACAGTGCTTCAGCAACTCGCGCAACACATCGGCGCGAAGGTTGTAGGCACTCTCCATCAGTTCTTTTGCCTCCTGAAGCGGCTGGCGCACACCGACTTCGCTCAGCAATTCCAGCATTGCACGCTCTGGCGCGGACACCAGCGGCCCGTCTGGGCGATCTTCAAACGGCGCGACGTGCAGCAACTTGTCCGGCGGCTCCGCAAAGAGACGCTTGCGGTGATATTCCGCCGGAAATCGTTCCACAAACCAGGGTGGCAACTTGGCCGCCACCGAACCATACAAGTGAAGCGTCTCCTGCTGGGAGATGTAGTGGCGCACTCCGTACCAGTTCAGTGCGGTTTTGCCGCCGACGTGAAATCCGGGGATCATACGCTGCAAAAGACGCAGGGAAGGGTAGACTCCCGGGGCTTCGCCCTGCCGCACAAACACTCCTCTTGCCAGGCGATTCAGCCAGCCAGCGCGTACATAATGAACGGCAAGATCGGCAGATACGCCCAGACTGGCGAGGTCATCCGATGTAACCGGAGTCCCTGCTACCGTTCGCGCATAGAGGCGATTTAGTATGCTCTTTCCAGTCGTAGTCATGCTGCGATTATATACACAATCTCAAAACTGCGTCAATTTGATACTAATAGTATTGTCGTAGCAATATTACGGCAGTTAATACAATACTAAATTTTCAGTGTGCAACTAAGGTCATCGTCCTTTGACTGCCGCCAGCGTACACGCTGATCAATCAGGATGTTTAAAGAAACCAACTTTTCGCAGGGCTGAACTCGGCAAAAGCGAAAATGCGCAAATTGCCGCGCCGAGAGCGCCATTCAACGATCTACGCAACGAAAAATATGTGTTCGGAGCGCCCACATGAGCAAGAGTATTTTCATCTTCACCGATGGATCGGCCATCGGCAACCCTGGCCCTGCCGGGTGGGCAGCTATCGTTCTCCACGGGAGAAAACGGCAGGAGATCGCTGGATCGGTTCCGTGGTCTACTGTCTCCGAAATGGAGCTTCGCGCTGCGGTCGAGGCTCTGCGCCTAACGCCAACCGGCGCGCGAATCGAACTGCGCGCTGACTCGGAGTTGCTGATCGATGGAATGCGGTTCCGGGTCTTTCGCTGGCAGCGGTTTGGTTGGCGCAACAGCCGCGGCTTTGAGTTGCAGCACCAGGAACTGTGGCGCGAGTTGATCCAGCTTAACGAACTGAGAACAATTCGTTGGCGATGGATCAGGGGACACAATGGGCATCCTATCCAATCCCGCGCCGATGCACTTGCCTACCAAGCCGCGCGCACCCAAATAGGCAGTTTGCCCATGGCGGCCTAGCCCAACCATCGCCCTACTAGGAGCGAACTTTTTGGAGGACCAAGATGACCGATGGCAATACGCTCTTTGAGATCGACCGTGAACTTGACTCGATGCTCGATCAGATCGAAGAAGAGGCGGAAGAGAACGGTACGGCCTCGCCCGAGTTACTCGAACGCTTCCGGCAGTTCTGCGAGGCTGAAAGTGAGAAGGTGGACAGAATCGGCCGCTTTCTGACCTTGATGGATAGCCGATCGAAATACTGCCGCCAGCAAGCAGAACACTTTCAGAAACGCGCGCGCACAGCCGAAGCAAAGGGCGTCAATACCAAGAATATGGTGCTCTACTTCCTCATGTCGCGCGGTTTGATGAAGATCGAGGGCAAGGAGTTCACTCTGCGTCTACAGAAGAATAGTCAGGATTCCGTCGAGATCACGGATGCCGCCCAGGTTCCAATCACTTGCCGTGAACTAGAAGTTCGTATTCCAGGCAGTCTGTGGCAGTTGATCGTTGCATCCCTTCCCGAAGATACGTCTAAAGCATTGGCAAACTGTGTGCGTGACGACAGACCGAGCAATGATGCAATCAAGGAGGCCTCTAGTCGATTAGAGAAAATCCCTGGCGCGCAGGTAAAGAGAGGTGTACATCTTCGGGTAGCCTGATATGCGTCAACGCTACCAGAGTCACTGCACGGGGGTTAACCTAAATCGTAGATAGGAGGAAAGAGGCGAACACGCGAACGCCCTGCACCGGTCTTTTCCACTATTACCTGTACAGGCAACCTCTCTTTAATCCCCGCTACATGCGTTACCACCCCGACTTTTCGCCCGAAGCTCTGAATAATCTCAAGAGCCCCGACAGCCGTATCTAGAGTATCCGAGTCGAGCGCGCCAAAACCTTCATCAATAAAAAGGGTATCGACGAAAGACTGGCGGCCGTTTAGTGCGGAGAGGGCAAGCGCCAGAGCTAAGGAAACCAGGAAGCGCTCACCACCCGAAAGGCTTCGTGTGGATCGGTGCTCCCCTTCCATATCGCAATCCACGATGTGAAGCGCCAAATTGTTCTCACCACCTTTGGAAAGTTGGTAACGGGGACCGATATTCTTGAGGTTACGGTTGGCAAGCTGTATCAAATGCTCAAGCGTAATGCTCTGCGCAAAAATCCGGAAACGATCTCCTTGTCGCGAACCAATGGCTTCTTCAACTTCGGCCCACGCACGGAGCGTTATTTCCTGCGCCTCAAGCTGCTTTTGGAGTTCACCTGCGGCAATCCGTCCTCGATCGTCTGCTTCCACCTGTTGCCGAATCGAACCAACCTCTTCCGTAAATTGGCGAGATGATCTCAACTGTTCTTCCAATTGATTGCGGAGCAGATCATCCGACTCGGGTTCCGTAAGGACGCCATCGGCTGCACTTCCAATCGCTATCAGATCCTCTTTCCGGAGTTGCTCCGCGGCAGTTGCTTCTCGCAGCCGATGATCCAATGCCTCAATTCGTGCAATTAAGGCGTCACGATCCGCTGCGGAAACAGCGAGCAATGTTCCGACTTCTTCGCCTGTCAGCGAAATAGATTCGCAGCCAGAAGTGAATTCGGCAATTGCCTGTTCAATATCTTTCTGGACAGAAGAAAGTCTAGCTTCCGCCAGATCTCGAATCCGCTGGCACTCATGCAGATAACTGACGGCTTTAGTCCCGGCACCCTGCGCGTTCTCTCTTTTATCTCGCGCGTTCTTCAACGCGATTTCAAAGCGGCCGCGGTGAACGTTGGTGTCCTCGCCTCCCAAAAGCATCTGGCGTTCGCTCTTCAGGCCATTCAGTTTTTCAGTCCTGCTATCAAAATCATTTTTTCTGCTTTGAAACCTTTCCAGTGACGCCGATTGTTCTACCGTTCGTGTTGCCACAAGCGGACGAAGCTCCCCTAGCTGAGTGATAATTTTCTGCTCCTCTGAACGCCAACCGAGAAATTGCAACCCCATAAACTCGATCTGCGAGCGAATCTTCGTGGCATTAGTATCGAGCGTGTCCATGGTGAACTTGAATTGGGCGGCTCCCAGGAAGGGCGCTAGAAACAAGTCCTGCCTGTCTATCTCTCCGCGCGTTTGACCAGAATTTGAATCAATTGATTGGCGATTTTGTTCGGCTGATTCGCGCTTTCCACGGAACTGCTTCTCTCTATTCTGCTCTTCACGAAGATTCGCCAGGCCACGTTCCTGTTTCTTGCGGAGGCCGGCAAGTACCAATCTCCTCCTTTCTATCTCTGCCAATTCAGCATCGGCTAAAGCCTTCTCCGCTGCTGTTGCACTTACAACTGTATTCAGCAATGCCTCGGAATTTTGCTGCAGGTCCGCTGGAATTGTTGCGCTTATTCCAAGGCTTGCGAGCGCTTCAGGTAGCGTCGAGGCAAAAGGAAGGTACTGTTCGCAGGCTTGAAGATGCCGTTTGTTGGCATCATGAGCCATTGTTGTGGAAACCAGAAGTGAGGTTTGGGCGCTACCGATTGCAGTAGCAACACGCTGAAGATCGGTATTCGAAGCAAGTATTCGAGAATCGATTTGCTCACGTTGCAACCGAATCTTGTTGGCCGCCCCCATCAGTGCTTTAAAGCTCCCATCGGCGTAGGGGTGATCTGGCGATCCACACACAGGGCATGGCTCGCCATCCGTCAGTTCGCTGCGAAACTTATCTGCCGCCTCGGAAACGGTAAGTTCTGCCTGGGTAGCCGCACGCAGTTCCGCCTGCAGGTTATTAAAGTTGCTGCCGATGCTTGTCTGTTCGGCGAGCGATTTGTCCAAGGTTTGTTGGGCCAGTCTTTTGCTCTCGCTAGCATTGCGTTCATCCACTGCTGCCAAATCCGCAGAATGGGCAAGAGCAATCGCCTGATTCATCTTTCCCTGCAAACTGAGGAGGGCACCCACACGCTGTCGGAGAGCGGATTCATTGGAGCTATTAAGAACTTCCTCTTCTTGGTGGATCGATGTCTCAATACCTGACAGCTCCGCCTCAAACCCGGCAATCGCACTAACGGATGCAGCTTCTGCGTCACTGGCCTTGGTTAGTACTTCGTCTGCCGTAACGAGTGCTGTTTTCAGGCCAGCAAGTTCGTTGCTCAGACTCTGGCGAGTGTCGAGGCTGGATAGTATCTCCTGCAATCGATCGGCGACGGGCGCGAAATGACTGTGCTTGATCAGTCTGGCTTGGATTTCGGCCAATTTGTCGTTCGCATTTCCAAGCTCTTCAGTGCACTGCGTCAGAAGGGTCTGTGCCTCAGTGAGCGCATTCTCAGCCCGCTTCAGCTCATCTTGGCTTTTTGCCACCTCTCCCCGGTCGCTTGTGATGCTGTTATCCAAAGCCCCTGCCGCGCGCCATTCCTCAGCAAAGGCTGAGCAGGATGCTTCTGCCTCCAGTTCGGCTTGTCTGGTATTTGCAAGATCGCCTGCGGCGGCCACTTCCTCCGCAACTGCATACTCAAGATCTGTCGCCGCCTTATCGAGAGAATCTTGACTACCTGGCAATTGGTTCTGGAACTGGCTTATCCGAAGTTGAATACCTCGCAGAGGCTCAACGCGAAGCAGTTTTTGCAGTCGTTCACGGTCATGTTCCGCACCAAGAGCCGCTTCCTTAGCCTTCAGATGTTCGTTGACGGCGGTCGCAAGTTCACTCCGTTTCCGTCGAACTTCAGTACGGAAACTTAGCTCGCGTTCGATCCCTTCACAGAGGCCCCGAAGTTCATCGATCTGGCGATTAAGATCGTCTCGGCGGGCATCGAGCGCGGCCCTTTGTTCCAGTGTGAGCAAATTCAGTGCGTCGTGGCGTTCTTTCAGACGGTCACGTGCGGCTCGTTGAGCGGCGCAACCGGAGTACACGCGCCTTGAGATCTCGGCATAGATTTCCGTACCGGTGATCTTCTCCAGCAAATCGCCTCGTTCAGCGTTGTCTGCCATCAAGAACGCGTCGAAATCACCTTGTGCCAGCAGTACCGTGCGGCGAAACTGATCGAACGTGAGGCCGGTCAATCGCGGAATCTCCGCATCGACTGTGCGAACCGAATTTGCAACTACAGACCCATCGTCAATTCGGACAAGAGTGCGCTGCGCTTTTTGCAGGTTTCCGTTGAATCTATCACGTGCGCGATAGACCTCCCATCGTGCACGATAGGAAACTGCATCGTTCGCCACAAAGTCTACCTCTGCCCAACCACGCCCTGTTCCGCGCCGAAGTATGTTGGCTGGATCTGAGACGGAAACGGTCTGCCCTGATGAATCGGGAACATCTTCGCGCCCGGCATCCCGGAGACGAGGGAAAGTTCCATAGAGGGCGAGGCAAAGAGCATCAAGCAAAGTTGATTTTCCGGACCCTGTGTCGCCAGTGATGGCAAAAAGTCCGGCACCCGCGAGCGGCTCTGCGGTGAGGTCGATCTTAAATTCTCCCGCCAGACTGGCGAGATTACATCCGCGAATGGTCAGCACTTGCATGGATTAAACATCAACCTCAGCTTCAATGCGGTGGAATATCTCCAAGTGTTCAGCCGAAGGTTCCCGCTCAAATCGTTTTTCAAACGCAAGGCGGAAGAGTTCCTCCGGCTGATGATCGGCAACACTGCGCAAGGTTTCCGCTGCCGCTGCTTCCACTTGTGTCAGATTGATCGAAATTGCGATCGAAGGCTCCAGCATACGCACAGGAAAAAGTTCCGCAAGGTGATCTAGTTCTTCGCGGAAGCCAACGGGCAGCTCGTCGCGTTTGAGTTTTGCCTGGACGAAAGGGCGCTGCTCCACAGGAAGGTCCGCAGGGAGCTGCAGTGCGACAAGATGAGACGGTAGATCCGCCACACTCATGGTGCCGGTGGTGGGCAAGCGGAGAAACGGTACCGGGCGGATAAGCGGGATTTGCTCGATAGTAGATCTTCCCTCTGCAATCGTCACCAACGTCACGCTGTGCTGGTAGTTGTACT
>Ga0182030_10025143_pt1 | contig 10876 bp, 11 predicted proteins | sample 812S3MmetaG_FD_121299 | JGI IMG/M metagenome (GOLD analysis project Ga0182030, IMG submission 121299) | Permafrost microbial communities from Stordalen Mire, Sweden - 812S3M metaG (Illumina Assembly) | ecosystem: Environmental > Terrestrial > Soil > Wetlands > Permafrost | place: Sweden... | reverse complement strand
TAATTTTAAAATTATTTATTACAGAAACAATATATATTCTGTAACAGTAAAATCCTTAATTATTATTATAATAGTCCCAAAATAGAATAATATTTACGTATTTTTGAAAAGTAATTGTGATAGTTAGAGATTTCTCTGTTAATATTAATAGAAATTTTGGGGTTAAATTAATTTTAGATATATGATATACGACTATTTTTGCATTTGATAATCACTTATACAGTCCCCTACTGGCAACTTTCTTTAATAAATACTTGAGTATATAGTTAGGATGCTAGAGATTAATGGCTACGCAAAAATGCATCTATTAGCTAACAGAAATGACACAAATTCGATATCTAGCCATTTCAGGCCCATTCGTAAGAGTATCTTTCACAAATATGTAGGGATAAACTACTCCAATCCGAATAAGCAAGAACACCTGACCCCCAACTTTGATCATTATAGGCCCATTCGTAAGAGTATCTTACACACATATGTAGATTATCAATCCACCACGCTTAGAAAGATCTGACCAAATGTGAGTTGAGCCTGTCCCATTCTCTAACAGGGCAAAGATAGTGTTCAGGTGCTTTGTTGATCAGGATCTGACAAATTTCATCACTATCTTCCAGCATCCAAGAGTCTGACGTGTCAGTCAGCCAATGCAGAAAGGTTTGGTGCATTGGTGTGGATTGGATTGAAAGGTGTCCAACTAGTGCGCGTCAGGCAAGTGGTGATTAATCTTTTGGCTCTGTTCCAATTTCCCTTCTAAGGCAATATGTTGCAAGGGTAATATATTGCAATGCTAACAAGTTGTAACATTACCCTACTCTACTCAAGAAATATTATCAAAAGTTGTTTGTGCCTTCAAAGAATTACCTTTATTTTTCAATGAAGCTATTAAGCCCTAATTATGCAGGCAGTAAATAGAGAAGCCATACTCCCTATTTATAAGAACCTCAGAATTTTGGAGTATAAGGATAACCTTGCTAGGATTCCATGAAGAGATTCGCTGAAAATTAGAAGATAGGAAGTTGATTGAGAATATCATTAGGTGAGTGAGGCAGCTTTTTCTTTTTGCGGAGAAATATTTCTTGAAGAAATGAAAATTGAAAGAGAAATAGATATAAATACACCCCAATCTCTAATCCTGAAACTTACAAACAATTATAAATAGTTATAAAAAGACTTAATGTACATAAATTAAAAGCGTAAACCCCAACTTTCTAGAATTACAATTATCAAATTCTCAATATACCAATCTTCTGGGGAAACAAAAGCTGGTGTAAATGCTGTCAGTAATGTTGCACCTCAATTTCAAACCCTCTGTCATGATCCAATCCACTGTCGTTGTCTGGCCCTCCGTTGTTTAGCACTCCTCTATCATTAGCTCTCTTTTTTAGATGGACCAATTTACCAAATCACACAAAAGACCTCCAACCACCACCCCCCTTCCCAACATTCTCAACGACCCCAAGCAACAATCAAACTGCGAACCTTTGCAAATTCCACATTTGACCTGGTTGCTGGCCAATATTGAGGTCCAGACAATAGTTTATCTGAGTATTTTTAGATGGAATGGGGATGAGAGGAACACTGGCCTTGGATGGGATCTGATAGAAGTGGTAAAGGAGTTAATTTAGCAAATGTATTTTAAACTTGAGATCTATGCAAGGCATTTTCAAAACATTAACATGCCCTCACCATGAAGAATTTTGCTATGTTATTCACTGCCTAGAATTACTTATGGCCAAGTATAAATAAGAGGGCTCATTCTCTACGGATTCTTTACATCAGGAGACAAGGCAACAAATACTCCATAGGGAACATGTGTTCATTACTTTCAAACAAGAATGGATCTGTAGCCAAATCTTGAGCTGAGAATTGGAGTTCTTTATATGTAGTTGAATATATATATACATATTGTTTTTGGAATAGCAGATGTGGGATACTCTGAGTAAATTACTATCATGCATGACCTCACCGTTAGGAGGCTGTTTGCTATCATCAAGTTTAATGCAAATGCATCTCACAAATAGAATAAATCCGAGTCGAAGAATAAAAATGGCAGTAGAAGAATGAGCAAAGGAAATATATCTGAGGCAAGAGAAACTATAATTTTCAGGGACAACATGCAAAATATCAGGTTGACTCCCATATTCACATTATTATTGCCCTTTTCAAAGTTTGGTCTTCTGAAAATACATTTCGCAGGCTTTTATAGACCTGAGGGGGTGCATGGAATTGAGATTAATACAGATGAGCCTTTCAAATGTACCTGAATTTTCTCAGACCCCTATCTCGGTAGCTTCCTAGCTGCCTGTCTCAGTTATGAATATCTTTCCCCAAGTCTCCTATGCTGCAGACCTAGATTCATCAAATTCAACTATATTATTGAAGACAAACTTGATTGCTGAGTATAAGTCTGATTTTTGGCCTGAGATTTTGAAATCCTTGGCCAATGATCCATTGGGAGAGGTAAGAAACAAGTAAGTTACAGTGAGATATTTCCCCCCCTTACTAGACTGCTGTTATGTTCTTGCTGCTGCCATTCAGAGAACTGCTCTCATTATAGAAGGGTCTTATTTTCCTATTTAGAGATTCCTGCACCACGTAACAACCTTGATTATAGGATCGAGAGAGAGAGAGAGAGTATTCCAAAGGTGGGCAATGAAATGCCTTTGTAATCGAGATGCTCCTTTGGGGTTGGGATTGGTTGAGAGGTCCCGGTATGAAGAACCAGGGGACTGATAGAATTTAAGGGAGTTTAAGGAAATTGAGATGATCAATAACACTGCTGGCAACGATTGTCATACTCTGAGACAATGAGACCAGAGGAGCATACCGGGAATTATACCACCTTAAATATATCAAGAGTCCCAAGATATTGGCTGGCATCCTTCAACCACCCTAAGCAAGGGCCAAGATGTCAAGATTGATATAACTCGTTGGATTCAAGAACTGGGTATTGTGCACAACTGAAACTAGAACGCAAACCGCCATAAATACAGGATTACAGTCTTTCACCTGCCCCTACCTGCTTCAATCATGGTTGAACTCGCTCACGAAGCACCCAGAGTCTTTAACGCATCCCGCAGTTCCCTAACCGCCGTCTCCGCATCCTCAAAATTCAACGCTGAAATAGCCCACCTGGCATGTTTCTGTGCCTTCGCAATCGCCACATCATCTGTATTCAATTTTCCTGTATTTATCTGTGCCGGTGCTGGAACTGGTGCGGGGGGTGCGATATGCTGTTGAGGGGGTGCGTGGTATTGTTGCGGAGGTGGTTGATATTGTTGTGGTGGAGGTTGTTGGAAAGTAGGTTGTTGAGGAGGAATTTGTGGAGCATAATGCACATGTGGTTGTTGCGTTGGATGAGGCGGTCCTTGGCGGTAATAGTCTGACGGAGGCTCATCGAGCACAGGAGGAGGGAATGATTCGAAATCCTCGGGGGCTTTGGATCCAGGTGCAAAAGATGGCTGGTCTGGAAGCCCAAGATCAAGAGCATCGTCCGGAGGTGCGGTAGGATGTGTGCCAGCTCGTTCCTCAGATGTAAAGGTTGGTATCTCAGGGAAATATCCGCCGCCTACAGATCCGTTTCTATCGTTTGGTGGGGAGGGTTCGAGGGGTGAGACGTTATCGTCTTGGACACCGGTGTAAGGGAACCCGTTCTGTGGATAGGGTTGATAGCCTGGACCTGGCGAACCGCGAGCTGAGACTTGTGCTGATGGATGGAGGGATTGGTCAATGAATGATTGGCGGGCGAGCTTTTGTTCAACATGATCTTGCTCGTCGGGTACTTCTTCGACTGAGGCTTGTCGGGGTTTTGGAGCTTTATCGAGGCCAAGCACTTCTGGATCATTAGGGTCCAAAGCTGGCAGATTCTCTTCGGGTACAGGCTCGGTTTTGGGATTCGTCTCGTTGGGATCCTTTCCCTCCTTTATCGCCTTTCCGATCCGCACAGCATTCCATTTCGCATACTTGATCTTATTCTGTGTCTCCGTATCCGGCGGGTTCCATATGTTGACCAACTCGAGGAATGTAGCTGCAGCACTGAATGTATCTGCTGTTTGTCTACGAGCATGAGCATATAAATCCGACAGTGGTAGAGGTTTCATACTTCGTCACTTTATTCGCCTGCACCGCTCTGTCTGCCCGTTGAAATGTCTCCAACCCAAATTGTTCCACATATGCCTGACCTGCCGTATCATCCACGATCGCATCGTTTGTCGCATTCGCAGCTTTGACCTAATCTTCTCAGCAGTATTCTGCCAGCTCATGTCGTACTCCGTACCTGCTCCAGCTTATCCATCAAAGCCATAGTGTACTGAAATGTCTCGTTATCGCCATTGTGCAGCTCCTTGGCAAGAATCTGATTCACGATCCAGTATTCGCCTTTGATCGTCAGCTTGCCCTTCTGCCATAGGTCGCAGAAGCTTACACCAATATGCGATGACAGGCTTGGCCGTCTCGAGCTGTGTAGCTCTCACTATGAATTGCGCAAGGCCCGCCGCCCTCACTTTGGCTGGGATGTGTGTCGCCATGGTCGTTCCTAGGCAAGTGTGAAGCTGTAGAAGAATCTCTTGATTAAATAGCAATCAATATCATTGTCGCCTACGACGCACAATTGCTTATAAGGAAGAGGGGGTTGCTGAAGATCTGCTTCGGCCTGATTCCAAATCTGACGTTCCACCTTCTGCTGAAAGCCCCGCCTCAAACCCCTGTAAATTTAGCCAATTTACCCCAGATTCCTGACAAAACACCGAAGGTGGCCTTTCTAGAGGACAACTTGTCTTAAGAATACGAGACTGCCTATACATCAGCTCATTCCTCACATTCACTCTCTTTTACTTCTATGTGTTGAGATCGAATTGAGCTGCTACAGCTTCATAGTAGTCAAGAATATCACATATCTCATTTTGACGACGACAATTCAAAATGGTTCACGCAAACGCCTTTGCCGTAGCTGCGACAGCTCTCTTGGCTGCACTTCCAGTCCAAGCTGGGATGTACAGCAAGAATTCTCCCGTTCTGCAAATTGATGAGAAGAGTTACGATCGTTTGATCTCTCAATCAAATTACACTTCCGTACTTCCCCCTCAGTACATTCTAACCCCTCCATAAGCTGACAGCAGCAGATCGTCGAGTTCTACGCCCCATGGTGCGGACACTGCCAAAAACTCCAACCCGCCTACGAAAAAGCGGCCAAATCTCTCTCCGGCCTCGCAAAAGTCGCAGCCATAGACTGCGATGAGGAATCTAACAAACCATTCTGCGGCTTCATGAGCGTCAAAGGCTTCCCAACCCTCAAAATCATTCGACCAAGCAAGAAACCGGGTAAACCCATCGTGGAGGATTATCAAGGCGAAAGAACGGCGAAGGGAATTGTGGATGCGGTGGTGGATAAAATGGTGAATTTGGTGAAGAGGGTGGATGATAAGACGTTGGAGGGTTGGTTGGAGGAGAGTAATGGGACGGCGAAGGCAATTTTGTTTACGGATAAGGGGAAGACGAGTGCGTTGTTGAAAGCGGTGGCTATTGAGTTTCAGGGTTCGATACAAGTGGCGCAGATTAGGAATACGGATAAGGAGAAGGCGAGCTTGGAATTGTTCGGTATCTCGAAATTCCCTACTCTTTTACTACTCCCAGGAGGCAAGGAGGCTGAGGGTATCGTTTACGATGGAGAGTTGAACAAGGCCAACATCGTCGATTTCCTTTCTAAATCTACAAATATCGCACCAAATCCCGACCCAGCACCAGCCAAAGTCAAGCTTCCCAAATCCTCGAAATCGAAAAGCAAGACCGCGAGCGACAAGGAGAAGTTCGAGTCAGCATCCAAATCCCACGCCAAGGAGGATGGTTCTACAGCTGGAGCTACTGCTACAGACGAGACATTGGTCGAGGAAGCAACCGAGAGTCCAGAACCAATTGTGGATGCACAGAAACCAATTGTGCTCCCTGATCCAGCTCCTCCGATCCCAATTCTCTCTGACGAAGATTTGGCCAAGGAATGTTTGGGTGCAAAAACTGGAACTTGTATCCTTGCCCTCTTACCCTCATCTCCAGACGAAGTTGCTGCAAAGGCAGTTGGTTCATTGTCGGAGATTGCTCACCGACACAAGCTTCACAAGCGACACCTCTTCCCATTCTACGTCCTACCATCTTCGAATCCGGGATACGCAGCTATCAAGAAATCACTTAATGTAGCTGATACGGAGATCATTGCTATCAATGCTCGAAGAGGCTGGTACCGTGTTCTACCAAAGAATGGCGCAGCGTTGGCAGATGCGGATGTGACCGAAGAGATCATTGAGAATTGGGTTGATAGCATCCGGTTGGGCGAAGGTGCGAAGCAAAAGATTCCCGAGGGATTGGTTCCTGAGGAACCCGAGGAGCCTGTCGTTGTTGAAGAGCCGGTCGATGAGCCCATCGAAAAAATGATCAATGAAGAGCCCATTGATGATGGAGAGGATGCATCACTTTTTGATGAAGAACCTGTTGCGGCTTCAGAGGAACCGATTGTGGTTGAGGAGGTTAAGGTCGACGAGAAGAAGGTTGAGGATGTGCATGATGAGCTATAGGAGATGTTGGCATTTGATGGGTCTACGCTGATGGATGGATGTACACTAGAGAGTGGATAGGAAAATACGAATGCATTATCTGCTACTCTGCATTTTATTTTAATGTCCTTTGGTGACAGTAACTCATCTCTAAACTCCTCATATGCAAGTCTTTTTGGACGCCTCTTGTATACCGGGTATCATAACAAATGCCGTCTCTACCCATCTCTCTAACCTGCCTCCTCAACAGCATTCCCATCTACATCGGCCCCCCCTCCCCGCTTGCCCCTAGGTAATTACCATATCTCTTCCAACTATAATTTAGTTCCCTCCAGCACCCTCCCACCCCTCTCCCTAACAACCCTATCTAACACACTCCTGACCTGCTTGCACCCATCCACACCTACCGCCAGCATCCCCTCCAACCGTCCCACCTGAACCCTCGTCTCACACACCAACACCACAACCCTATCACTCTCCCCCAGCGTCGCAACCGTCAAGAACGGCAACTCCTGCTCCTCCCCTCCATTCAAATCCAGTAACGGGTCTGCACTCTCGTCGTTCGAAGAGTAAGAGGATGTGGAACCGGCGGTACACGAGCATATGTAGTCAGACATTGGAATCCCGGCATCGATTAGCGCAAGTGTGGACGCGTTGAGGAGGGTGGAGAGGAGGGAGCCATCTTGAGAGAGGATTTGTAGATGGATCGTAATCAACGAATGCGGAAAATGCTGCAGGAACAACACGCTCTCGAAAGCATGCTGGATGGTCAGCGCCATCTCATTAACCCTCCTGTCCCAAAACATCGAGTCAGCACCCCATCCACAGTCCCTCTCAAACGTAACATCAAAGTCCACAGGAAATTTAACGATAGAAAAATAACAGCACGGACTTATCGTTCCTCCCCCTGCGTTTCCTGTCCATACCACTAAATCCCGCAACTCCTATCTCGACTTTGACTTCCGCCCTCTCTCCCCCGGCGCGTTGGCCTCCTGCACCCTTTGGCTCGCTGGGACCAGTGACCGTGCATATTACTTTCGTGTTCCCCATCTCGAGGTACGAGGACCCGTCTGCGGAGGCTTGGGTGCTGATTTGGGCTGTGAGTCTGCGGAGTTCGTTCCAGCGGCGCCCGTCGAGCCGGAGGAGCGCGAGGGCGTAGGTTGATGTGTCGAGTGGCATTTTGCGCTCTCTCTACCACGATGGGTTGGGTATTGTGAGCGGTAGTGGCGTGTTGTAGTGGAGAGCTTAGGCTTAAGCCTTGTCGGAGAAATATTATTTTGTAGATGCGAGAGATAAGATTAGATCTTGGTGCTGATGTTGCAGGGTCGAGGAGAACGCTAGCTGCCGAAGCGGGTAAATTTCAGGGCCGTGTCGGGGGTTGTTCGTGGTGTTTGTTGTTGCTTTTGCCGTGCTGTGCTGTGCTGTGCTGTGCTGAGCCGCACACGCCAGCCTACAACTTTGCAAATTTCAGGGAATATAAATTGTTTTCGAGGTTGCAGTATTATTGCCACGTTGTTGCAGGTGTCAATCTCGCACATTCGAAGGGAAGGAGATGAGATATAGTATGCTGACCAAAGTTTATTATTAGTTGAGGGATTGTTGACAGTATGGGAGATTTGGGCGCAAAGACGCTGAAAATAGGGCTGAAAATCCTCTTCGACCGTTGAATACTAGTCACGCCCAGGGCAGCTCAAGAGTCCCTATAGGTAGGTAAATCATGATCCCATCCCATCACCACGCCCCATCACGAAAAACCGTTCCATCAAGCTTCCCTGCCCTCCATGTGCATCAATTATCCAGAGCGAGCACCACGATGACTTCTCACGCCTCCCCCTTTCCCTTCGGCGTTCCATCTGATTGGTCTACGCCGCAAACCCTCCCACTCTTTTTGCCGACCGCATCACGAAAGACCAATTTCCCACCCCTGACTAGTAGTCAGCAATAGCTTCATTTTCGACAACGCCAATCTCAATTTTCGTCGGCACCACATCATTTTGATCCTTGTTGAGCCATGAAAATCATCTAACGTGCTTGCTGGCCCGCAGTGCTGGGGCCACAGTCTGGCCAAGTAAATGCAGAAACGAAATTGTTAGTGCAGCCTTGCCCAAGTTTGCTGTACTAGTATTCTGCTACTAGGTACTACCCTCGTACAGCTATGCCGGTCCTCATATTAGTATACTAGTCCTTGGGGCCCAGATCCTTCGCTGGCTTTCTCTCTGCCAAGCTCCCCTCTGCTCTTTATGTTCTTCACATTCATTGTATAACATCAATTCATTCCTTTGTACTTGTACTGTACCCTGTTGTGTTTCTTATGTCTGCACAATCATCCCTCACCCAACGGTGACAATAAGCGTCAACATGGCACCCAACCATATCGGCACCTGGATCGCGATGGAGAAAATGGACTACGAGGACCGCAACCACATGCACAAATACCTCGACGTGGACGCCATGCAGCCCGGTCTAGAAGTCGGCGAGAATCCCTACGACAGAAAAGCCGCACAAGAGTGGCCCGACGCGAATAATAAGGTTTGGGGAGTGGAGAGAGAGGAGGACCATGGGAAAGGGGATGGCGATTTGGGGGACTACCAGAGTAAACAGAGTTTGCATTATGCGAGTGAGAGTGGGTATTACAATGCGAGCGAGAGTGGGGATTTAAAACCGATCTGGAGGAAGGAGGAGACTGTGGCGCCGGAGGTGATTGATGCGATTCCGGCGCAGAGACGGTTTGCTGCGCCTGCAGGTGCGGCCGCAGCTGCGAAGAAGGAGGAGGGGCGACGGATAGGGGGCCTGCGTGTAGGAATATTCTGGGGCCTGGTCGTACTGTTATGCTGTATAATAGCAGGCGGAGTAGGGGGAGGTATCGGTGTTGGGTTGGCATCTAGTAAAGCTGCTTGTTCAAGGTTCGTTCCCTCCTCCCTTCTCCCATTCTTCCCAATCGCAACTAACAACCTATCGCAACAGCGGCCTCACAAACAACACATCAGCCAACTCCACCGCATCTAAAACCAACACTGCCTCATCCACACCCTCCGCAACCTCCACCTCGAATTTACCTCCAAACGTCTCCCCCGCCCCCTCCTTCTCCTGCGGCACAAGCAGCGCCTTTTCCGCCAACGGCTCAACACTCACACCCCTCGATTCAACCGGTGCCCCCATCCCCTTAAACAGCACATCCCAAACCTTCTCCATCCTCTGTAACACCAATTACCCCTCCGGCGCCACATACCAAAACCCAGGCGTGCACGACATCATGAAAATCTGGACCACAGATCTCAACCACTGTGTTTCCGTGTGTGCAGAATATAATTCTGGGTTGGAGGCATTGTATAAAAGTGGTGTTGGGGGAGGAGGCAATGGGACAGTAGGGTATTGTAGGGCGGTTAGTTTGATTCTGAAGCAGGGCGAATTTTGCTATTTGAAGAGTGCGACGGGCAGGAATGATACCGCGCCGGGGATGGGGGCGGAGATTGTCAGTGCGGTTTTGTTGGGGATTAAATGATGGATGGGGTAGGCGGTATACCTGGTGTTTGATGAATTATGAATCTTCAATTGTATATATTTAGCATTGGGCTTGAAAAACGGTGTTGGGGATTGGGTTGGAAAGGACATTCATTGCTACACTAGTTTCTTTGGCTCGGAATTGGAATGGAGGGGTATAAAGTCTTCGCTGTAGGCCAGGCTCTGGAGTTTCCAAGGAGGAAACATGATTCGATACGACGGCTTCTAGAAGAGCAATTGTGGACTTCTCATTCTTGATATATGTACCTTTACCTCAACATCTTACCCAAACTACCTCCGAATTCTTACCTTCTTCTCGAGCTTCTGTGCCGCTCTTTCATTTCTACATCTCATTGCTGTCATTCTCGTGTCATACTGTCGTTGGCCCTGCCACTATCAAGCAAGCCTCTTAATACCTTATGTCCACTCAGGCCAAATACAGCAGCTAGGAAAGCAAATCAATATGTAGGAAAGATGAGAACTGTTTATTGAAGATTTTGAGTTAGAAAAACCTAACAAATACACCTGTTTCCTCTCTTTCCTCTGGGGTATATGTTTGCTCTGCTTGAATTTCAGAGGACCTGCACAGGCGCGCTTAAATACCCCCACCCGAGCTGCGCCGAGCTCTGCCCCGCGTGTATTTAGGCGTATGCTTATAATTATGCTTGAAAAACACACGTCTATATAATACTGTAATATGGCCCGAAGTCGTTCCGAAAATTGATGGATCAGCTGACTTTCACGGTCTATACAAGAACTTTTCTTTTCTTCTAATGGATATACTTAATATATTTATAATCTTAATCTTTAATTTGTATTTTTTAATAGATTTT
>Ga0182030_10025142_pt1 | contig 10876 bp, 9 predicted proteins | sample 812S3MmetaG_FD_121299 | JGI IMG/M metagenome (GOLD analysis project Ga0182030, IMG submission 121299) | Permafrost microbial communities from Stordalen Mire, Sweden - 812S3M metaG (Illumina Assembly) | ecosystem: Environmental > Terrestrial > Soil > Wetlands > Permafrost | place: Sweden... | reverse complement strand
GTAATTTGGGAAATGCCTGTATGGGCAAATGCAAAAAACAAAATTCCGAGTGGTAAAAATCTTTTCATTGTTACTGTATATTAATATGACAAAGATAATAAAGTTTAGGAATTAGGAAAGAAAGCAGGAAAATTCCTCAAAACGAGGGACTCTCGTCATTGCGAGGAACGAAGCAATCTCTACTACAATAGTAAATCATCAAACAAATCACTCCACTTAGGATTCATTGAATTTATTAGTTCATTTTTTGCATTTCTTGAACCTCCCTTTAATAGCTTTTCTCTTGCAATTGCTTCTTCAATTCTGTGAAACCCTTCAAAGTAAACTAGTTTATGCAATTTATACTTTGCTGTAAAAGAATCAGGAATAATATTATTTTTATGCTCATAAACCCTTTTCTTTAAATCAGATGTAACACCAATATATAAGCTCGAATGAACTTTATTAGATATAATATAGACAGCACCGCCTCTTTTCACTTCATCTACATTTAATATTTTTAAACTATAGAGATTGCTTCGTTCCTCGCAATGACGTATTTACTCTACCCCACCCTATTCCCCAGCCACTCAGCAAACTTTTTCACTGCTCTGCTGCGGTGGCTTAATTTGTTTTTTTCATCCAGACTCATTTGTGCAAAGGTTATGGAATAGCCCTCGGGCATAAATACAGGGTCGTAGCCAAAACCGTTGGCACCTTGTTTATCGTTTGTAATGGAGCCTTTCACTATACCTTCAAATAACAGGGGCTTATCGGTCAAGCCGACGAGGGCAATAACAGTTTTAAATGCGGCAGAACGATTTTCAATACCTTGTAATTCCCCCAATATCTTTTGAATGTTGTCATCGGCACTTTTATTCTCACCTGCATATCGTGCTGAATATACTCCCGGCCGGCCGTCCAAGGCATCTATTTCCAATCCTGTATCATCGGCAAAGCAGGGCATTTGAAATTTATTGAATATAAATTGGGCTTTTTGTAAAGCATTCCCGGCCAGGGTAGGAGATGTTTCAGGAATTTCATCGAAATAATTTACTTCCGTAAGTGATTGCAATTCTATGGAAGAAGGCAGTAGAGGTTTTATTTCCTCTATTTTATGCCGGTTTTGAGAAGCGAAAAGTAAACGCAAAACCACAATGCTGAATTGTAAATTATGAATTATTATAACTCTTCTTCGTGCTGTTCGGCGCTTTCATCTTCTTCGTCCAGCATACCGTCGTCGTCTTCAGTTGCTTCTTCAATCGCTTCATCCTCCGACATATCGGCTTCCGCTGCTTTTACTATACGGCGCGGCATGGCTTCTTCCTCTTCGGCAATATCGATATGAGCTTCCGCTTCCGGATGAACGTATGTATCTTCCGAATCATCTACTACGGCAACTTCATCCTCATCCTCTTCCACAGCCGGAATTTCATCAGGCGATGTAACTTTATATTGTGCAGGTGCAGCTCCTACACTTTTGTTTACCCGGGGATAGGTTACGGAAGCTTCCGGAATAATTTTCATCAGTTCTACCAACAGTATCCAGTTTCCCCCATCGGGGTCAAATTCATATACAAACTTCTGATGCGGATCTTCTACAAAAGCGGCAATTTTAGTTTCATGCATCCAGGTGCCTTTTAAGCCGCTGGTGTGCTTTTTGTGAAGAAGCACTATCTCTTTACCTCTGCGCCAGGTATCACCGCTTACGTAAAATGATGCGGGATGCACACTATCAAATCCAACAGATGCCTGAATGGTGTTATGGAAATCTTCAAAAGTCTGGGTCGACTTTATATCAATTTCACGGATAATGCTTTCATCATCTTCAAAGTATACTTTAAAACGGTAAACTGCCATAATATGTTTTTCTCTTGTTTCATGCAAAACTATAAAAATTTATTTTGTGTTTTAGCACAGATGAAATTAAATATTTCTTCCGGCGCTTTTGTAACTTTATCTCATACATTGTGTTATTTTAGCAACCCATAATCATCATTATGACTGTCAACGAATATCTCTCCAAACAAGAACCTGAAAGGAAAGAACTGCTAAGCTCTATCCATGAGCTTATTCTGAAGACCAACAAAAAGGTGAAGCCGGAAGTCGGGAAAATGATGGGCGGCGACATGATACAATATAAAATCAACACTACTTTTGCCTATGGACTTGCCGGCCAGAAAAACCATATGACGCTGCATCTATTGCCTATGTATATGCATAAACCCATTCACGAAAAATATTCCGGACTATTTAAAAAGGCTGCATTCCAGAAAGGCTGCATCAATTTTAAAAATGCCGATGAAATGCCCTTGGATATTACTGCGCAGTTATTAACAGATTGCGCTAAAATTGATTTGGAAGCTATCTTAGCGAAACGTAAAAAATAACGATGAACCATAAAGCACTAACAAGCATCTCTTTGCTTCTTTTAATTGGCTGCCTTGCCACATCATGCCATAACGGACAAAAAGCCGGCACCCCTAAAAGCCATGCAGACTCAACTAAAACCGCTGCTACTATATCTTCCGCTAACCCTGTTGCAAAATTGCTTCTGCATTTTAAAGATAATAATAGCTTCCCTATAGTAATTGATACTGCTTACATGAATAAGGTGGCAAAAAATGATTCGCTGGGAACAAGTATGCTGAAGATACTTGCAAAAGAGTGGTTCATAGATAGTTTGACAATGGATAGCAGCAAAGTATTGAATGAATTTTATACAATCGATTCGGTAAAAGCAAAACATCATTTTGAAAAATGGGCAAGTAAACTGGATATTGGTGAGACCAAGTTTTCTAATGCCTATGGCCTTTTTAAAACAACCCTTACCGATGGCACTACCCTATTAATATGGACGCTTATCTACTCCAGTTACGAGGCCGACCCTAATTACTACTCCACCACTATTTATTTTACGCTATTAAAGGACAGCACCATAGGTCAAACTTTTTTACTGGGCGAAAACTATTTTTATATCGATCCACCCAGTGCCTATCAAAGAATTATATCAGGTAACTTAAGCGCTGACGGTAAATTAACTATGGAAGAAAATGCCCTTTCCTCCGACCTCGACACCCTATTGGGTGATTCATCGCATGTACATTACGAATACCGGATTGACAAGGCAGGCATAGCTTTAAAAAACAAGCAGTTGAGCCCTAGTAAACAAGTAAAGCTGAAAGCTGAGAACTAATAATGATTTTCAGTTCTCTACCTATTACCCATAATTACCACCTTGCGCACCAAAATGCTATTATCGGTTTGCATACGCAGGGAATATATACCCGGTGTAATGTTCTCTAAGTTTAATTGTTCGGTAACATTACGGGAACTCCTTTGTTTGGTATTATTATATACTATTTGTCCCAGTTCATTTATAATAGTGGTTGCAACATTTCCTCCGGCATTCAGGGAATAGTTCAGCGTAATTATTCCATTGCTCGGGTTAGGGTAAACGTTTAACTTACTTACATTTGAACCTATGGTTTGAATGGCCGTCAATGTCCGTGTATTAAAGCCATTGGAGAATGAACCGGAAAGTAATGCTGAACCGTTGCGCGGTTTGTGCGTAGTAGGTATGCAATTACCCGATGGATTCACCGCTTCAATAGCATAAAAGGAGCCCAATGGAGGAAATGAATCGGTAAACGTTAAAATAGAAGATGGTACCGAATCAATTTGAACCATGGCATTTAAGGCAGGTCCACGGAAGATGCGATAAACCGAAGGAGTAAATCCCACATAAGCAGTCCAGTTTAAAATAAATGCATTTATTCCGGCAGAAGTGGTAAGGTATATCGTTGTATGTATTGCGCTTAATGAAGATTCTCCGCAGGAATCTGTAGTAGATAGTTTATAACTAACAGGTCCCGCTGAAGGATTAGAACCAAGGTCAATATATTGACTAAGGACATTTACCGCTTGTGCATTTACCAAAGAAAATCCACTTCCTGAATTTCTAAACACATTGTAAGTACCGGCACCCGGAGGGGAATTTGTTCTTCCCCAAATCACTTCAGCTTTATTATTAGCGGTATCGATTGTAACCATGCAAATAGGTTCATTAAATGAATTGGAACAGCCAAGTCCGTAACTAAAAACCACCCCTGAATCATTTGCTCCTCCGGCTACCGCCGTTCCATAGAACTTGCTTCCGGCAAGCGTTAAAGAACTATAAGGGGCAGCTCCTGTAGTGCCATTAAAACTATACATATCTCTGTAGTTGCTACCATTGGTATCAATTGAGAATATAACACCTGAATTAACAGTACCGCCTTCAACTGTCACGCCATACAATGTGTTTGCAACAGACGTTAAAGATCCATTGGGATTTGCACCATCGGTACCATTAAAATCAAACAGGTCCCTATAGTTGTTTCCATTAGTATCGATAGAGAAAATACAGCCTTGATGGTTTGCTCCGCCTTTGGATGTAACGCCATACAGCACTCCACCTATTTGCGTTAAGGAACCGTTGGGTACTGCGCCCTTAGGTCCATTAAAATCATGTAAATCTCTATATCCGGTGCCATTAGTATCTACCGAGAATATGCAACCACTGTCATGTGCCCCGCCTAACGATGTCATACCGTATAATACATCCCCGGAAAGAAGCGTTAAGGAACCCAGCGGCGCGGCGCCGTTTGCCGTATCAAAATCAAATATATTGTGATAGTCGATGCCATTGGTATCAACCGAAAACACGCAACCACCGTCAGCCGGCGACCCTCCGCCCGATGCCAATATAAATAGTTTACGACCGGAGGGCAATACATCTCCTTCAGGAAATCCACAGTCGTTCTGGGTAAATATCGAGTCGTATCCACCCCATAAACCATTCAGGGATGTAAAATCGCTACCATTGGTATCTATGGAAAAGACGCTACCTACACCATATTCGCCCCCAATGAAAGTAGTACCATACAATTTACCTCCTTCAATTACTAAAGAGCCAATAGGCCATGCACCGGTCGGCATAGTAAAATCATGCATGTCTACATATCCGGCACCGTTAATATCAATAGAAAAAATACAACCGCTATCATTTCCGCCTCCTTGAAATGCCGTTCCGTATAACCTGCCTCCGGCCTGAACTAATTGACATACAGGCAATGCACCATTTACGCCATTGAAATTAAACAGATCCGTATATTGAGCGAAAACTTCACCCATACCCATAAAGAAAAAGCCAAGAAGTAATACGTATTTATTTTTCATGCAAAGGTTATAAAATTGCTTTTTAAAAAAGATTAATATGTCACAAATATAGCAAATTATGTTAATCTGCCAATTAGGCATTACTGACAACTTACCGCTATATTTGTACTATTGTATAGCATGAAAGTAGAACGGACGGTAACAGCTTTTTTTATAGGTGCATGCCTGGTGGTGGCATCATCGGTATTTTATGCATACCAAAATTTTAATTTAGGGGAGCAATCGGCCCGTATAGAAAGGCGTACGAACAATATTATAAAAGTTGTTTACCAAATTCAATTTAAAGCGGAAGAAGTTGAAAACTTATCCGATAAATATAGCCTGTCGCGCCAACCTTATTATGCCCGCCTTACCGCCCAAAATGAACGGATATTAAATAGTTACGTTCAAAGCCTGCTGGATACGGCACAAAGCAATTCGCTGGAAAAACAAAAGGTTTTTGAACTGGAAAAACTTGTGTCGGATATGGAAAAAACCCTACCCGCTAAAGACTCTGTTAATATGAGCCCGCGCCTGCCGGCAGATGAAACAGAAATTTCAGAAGTATTAATAAACAGCATTCTATCTAAAACGAACGAAATAACCAATGAGGAAATACACTCCCTAACCGTGTGGATCAATTCGTCTATGGCTGCCCGGCGCAATGCCATTGCCGACAGCTATTATACGGGCATTGCGGCGCTGCTCTTTATCTTCATTATCCTGTTCCGGCTAAATAAGGGAATTGCAAAGCGAAAACTGGCCGAAAAAAAAATAAGGGAAAGTGAACAAAGCCTGCGGAAAATGATTGAGGAAGTAGGCGATGTTATTTACTCTTCCGATTATAAAGGAACATTTACCTTTATTAACGCCAGGCTTGAATCGCTTATGGGTTACACCACCGATGAATTAATTGGTAAGAATTTTGCCTTTTTGGTTCAACCTGCATGGAGGGAAAAAGTGCAGGAATTTTATAAAAACCAGTTTGAAAATAAAATACCTGAAACACGCTTCGAATTTCCCATAAGCACCAAACAGGGCGAAAAAAAATGGGTGGAACAGACAGTAGTAATGGTGAGCAAGGGTAAATTGGTAGAAGGTTTTCAATGCGTGGTGCGCGACATTACCCCCCGGAAAGAAGCGGAGGAAGAACTACGCCGGGCCAATCACTTTTTAGATTCGATACTGGATAATATACCCAACACCGTTTTTGTGAAAGACGCTAAAGACTTGCGCTATTTGCGTATAAATAAAGAAGCGGAAAAGATTGTGGGACGTACATCCGATGAGCTTAAAGGAAAAACCAGTTATGATTTTTTACCAAAAGAACAAGCCGACCAACATAGCAAAAATGACAGGGATGTATTAGAAGGTATAAAGGAAATTGATATTTCGGAGGATTTTATCAATACTGCTTATGGACAACGATGGATGCACACAAAAAAAATTCCGGTATACGACAATATGGGCAACCCGCTTTATATTTTAGGAATTTCGGAAGATATTACCGAAAGAAAAAAAATTGAAGATCAGTTGAAGGAAAGCCAGCTCTTTTACAGAACCATAGCCCACAACTTTCCCGATGGCTCCATAACCGTTTTAGACCACAGCCTGAATTATTTATTTGTAGATGGACGGGAACTTACCCGGGAAGAACTAAGCCCTGAAAAATTGGTCGGAACTTGTTATTTAAACAGATTCCCCGAAGAAGAAAAAGATGGAATAAAAACCAAACTTTCGGAAATATTCCAGGGCGGCGAAATCAGCTTCGAAACTATGCTTTCCGGAAATTATTATATCATTCATGGCGCACCTTTGCGAACTGTTAATACAGAAGTTACTGAAATACTTCTGGTAAAACAAAACATAAACAAACTGAAACTGGCGGAAGAAAACATGAAAGCAGCCCTTGATAAGGAAAAACTGATAAACGAACTGAAATCACGCTTTGTTTCACTGGCATCGCATGAATTAAGAACTCCGCTGAGCACCATACTTTCTTCTACCGAACTTATTGGTGAATATATTGAACATGAGGGACCTAATCCGGCCCTGCTAAAAGATAAAAATATTCAGCACCTTAAGCGTATCAAGTCCGCCATTCAAAACATGGTTAACATCCTGAACAACTTCCTTTCACTCGACCAGTTGGAACAAGGCAAAACCTTAACCAACCCGCTGCAATTCGACATGCGGAAATTTTCGGAAGAAATGGTGGATGAACTGCAGGGAATCCTGAAAAAAGGCCAGAAGATTATCTACACCCATCATTCTCCCGGCACGATGGTGTATATGGACAAGTCCATACTTGCCAATGTAACTTCAAACCTGTTAACCAATGCGCTCAAATACTCCCCTGAAAACTCCAATATCAATTTCACCACATACGTAAGTACTAACGGACTTGAGTTTACGGTGGAAGACCACGGAATAGGAATTCCGCAAACGGAACAAGCTAATTTATTCGAACGCTTTTTCCGGGCAAAAAACACACTCAATATTGAAGGTACCGGACTTGGATTGAGTATTGTAAAAAAATATATCGACCTTTTAAACGGCCACATTTCATTTACCAGCCGGGAAAATGAAGGAAGTATTTTCAAGGTCTTTATCGCCAATGCATCTGAACAACCGGCCGATACAAACAAACTATAAAAACAAAATCCCCGATGAAAAAAATACTGGTAATAGAAGACAACAAGGAAATGCTGGAAAACATTGCCGAAATGCTGGAGCTGTTTAATTATTCCGTCATTCAAGCCTGCACGGCCGGAACAGGCGTTGAATATGCGAAAACGGAAAAGCCCGATCTTATCATCTGCGATATTATGCTTCCGGATTTTGACGGCTATAAAGTATTACAAATGCTCGAAGAAGGGCCTTCCACCAAGAGTATACCTTTTATATTTCTTACGGCAAAAGCCGAAAAAAGCGAGATACGCAAAGGCATGAACCTGGGCGCCGATGATTATCTCACCAAGCCGTTTGACAAAACCGACCTGATTAATGCGGTGGAGGCGCGCCTGAAACGCAATGAGTTTTTACGGCACACCTATTCACGCGATATGAACGGCCTTATGCAGTTTATCGGGGAAGCCAAACGATTTCAGCTGCATGAACTCGACACCTCAAAATACGGTATAAAAAAATATGCCAAAAAAGCAGATATCTATAAAGAAGGAGAAGCTTCGGGACCCGTATTTTTAATAACACAGGGGAAAGTGAAAACCTGGAAAATGAGCTCGGAAGGAAAGGAATTTGTTTCCGGAATTCTTAGCCCCGGCGATTTTTTTGGTTATATCTCCGTGCTCGAAAATAAACCCTACTCCGATTCGGCTACCGCCATTGATGAAGTGGAACTGGCTGTTGTCCCTCAATCCGATTTTATTTCACTCATTACCTACAACCAGGAAGTTTCTGCCGGCTTTATACGTATGCTGGCAAATAATATCAGTGAAAAAGAAGAAAGGCTTTTAGGCTTGGCTTACAATACAGTAAAGGCAAGAACAGCATCGGCCCTGTTTAGCCTTTACACTAAACTACAGCCCGAAGGAGTAATAAAAATATCGCGCGATAACCTGGCAGGCATGGTGGGTACTTCACCCGAATCGCTGATACGAACCCTATCTGACCTTAAAACTGAAAAGGTAATTGAAACCGACGGTAAAGAAATTCGGATAACCAATCCTGAAATGCTGCAAAGGATTATGAAGTTCTCGTAATTTATTTCTGAATTATTAACTTTCCTTCTCCAATTAATTCTCCGCTAGTTGCAATTACCCGATAAAGATAAACCCCGTTTGGCTGGTAACTTAAATCAACTGTATTGTCACCCTGAGTGGAACGAAGGGTCTCGGTTAACACTTGTTGCCCAAGGATATTATACACATTAATTATAGGCAAAGATACTTCACTTGGTTCAGAATGACAAACCACATTGAATATTCCATTGCTCGGATTTGGATATACATTTATTTGAGCAGAGGCAATATGTATACTTTTTACCCCTGTATTATGTATAGCAGTATCTTTAAACTTAAAAATAACCCCTATGCCCTTTGTTCCACCTTCTGAAGTCATTCCATATAATGTGCTCCCCGAATGGATTAATGAGCTTTCGGGCGATTTACCGTTTGCGCTATCAAAATTGAGCAGGTCAGTATATGTATTACCACTAGTATCAAAGGAGAAAACTACCCCGTCACTGTTTACCCCTCCGTTTTCTGTCATCCCATACAACGTAGTTCCCGAAAGCATAAATGAGCCATAAGAGCCTCCCCCACCACTAGTAAAATTGAAATCATAGATGTCAGTATATAGATTACCAATGGTATCGAAAGAGAAAATGCAACCAGCACTGTTTACCCCTCCGTTTTCTGTCATCCCATATAAAGTCGTTCCGGAAAGAATTAATGAACCTTCGGGGGAACATCCACTTGCAATGTTGAAATCATGCAGATCAGTATACATATTGCCAATAGTATTAAAGGAGAAAAGGAGACCCGCATTGTTTGCACCTCCGCCCCAAGTCATGCCATATAGCGTAGTTCCCGAAAGGAGTAATGAACCATAGGGATATTTTCCGTTTGCACCATTGAAATCGAACAAGTCGGTATATATATTGCCGCTAGTATTGAAGGAAAAAATATTACCAAAACCTGCTCCACCTTGCCAAGTCATACCGTACAAGGTGGTTCCCGAAAGGACTAAAGTGCATACTTGTGGATTGTCTCCGTTTGCACCATTGAAATCGAAAAGGTCGGTATACACATTACCGATAGTATTGAAGGAGAAAATACAACCATCACCGTTTGCTCCTCCATCTTCTGTCACCCCATACAAAATGGTTCCGGAAAGCGTTAATGAACCTAGTGGATTCGCACCATGCGAGCCGCCGAAATCATATATATCTGCATATCCATTTCCATTCGTATCTATAGAAAAAATACAACCACTATCATTCACTCCCCCAATCGAGACCATTCCGTATAGCAGGTTTCCGGAAAGTGTTAAATCACCCAAAGGTAGTGATCCGCTTGTGTCATTAAAATTATGGAGAATGGTGTATTGTGCTTTGCTTATTCCTAATCCTAAGAAAAGCAGAAAACTGAATAGCAAGGTAATCTTTTTCATAAATGGTATTTTTATTGGATAGTAAATGTAATCAATATTAGTACACTGAGATTGCTTTGTTCTTAACCTCCATTACTCTGCCTTGGGAAATGGGATCTTCTATAACCACAGTATCATGTTGGTATCTCTTTACCAATTCAAGCGACACAGCTTCTGAACTATTTACAGGCACCATGTTGTGAGCCAGAGATACAAGCTTCTCAAGCTTGCAATCCATTACTCTTTGGGTGCTTCCATCTCGTGAAATCACGTATTTATGCCTCGGATCATCTTTATCAGAATGTATGTAGAGTATATCGGCAAGCCTGAATTTCACTTTGCCCCGAACACCATCAACCTTAAGTAATTCGAACTCCTTGCCGTTGCGGTGTATTTTTCTTTGACCGTTTAATTGGTGGTATCCTTTAGCCATTGCATCTTTAAATCTAAGCGGTGTCATTGGCTTCAATACAATATCAATAGGCGACATTTCCAAAGCATCTTTCAACATGCACTTTTCATCGGCAATAAATATGATAGATTGTCCGTCAAGTTGTTTTGCCACTTGCAGCCCGCTCATATCGGG
>Ga0182030_10025139_pt1 | contig 10877 bp, 10 predicted proteins | sample 812S3MmetaG_FD_121299 | JGI IMG/M metagenome (GOLD analysis project Ga0182030, IMG submission 121299) | Permafrost microbial communities from Stordalen Mire, Sweden - 812S3M metaG (Illumina Assembly) | ecosystem: Environmental > Terrestrial > Soil > Wetlands > Permafrost | place: Sweden... | reverse complement strand
GAACTGAGCAACTTCATCAAGCGCTACCTGGTTCTCGGAGACGAAACGCTTGCCGCATCCGAGTTGCAGCCGCGTCCCGATAACGGCGGAGGACTGAACACCGATGCAGCCGGCAGAGGCGCGGGCGACTCGGCTGGCGGCCTGAAGTCGCTGTCGCGCAACGCCAAGGATGGAGCCGAGGCCGAAGCCATCGCCCGAGCACTGGAAGAGACGAACTGGAATCGCAAGCAGGCAGCGGCGCTGCTTAAGATCAGCTACAAGGCGCTGCTCTACAAGATCCGCCAGTACGGGATAGCGCAAAGCCGCAGCACGCATCGGCTGTCCGCCGGGGCGTGAACGAAAGCTGCGAGCTACAAGCTAAGAGCTAACGGCTAAAAGCTAAGTGCTGTTTTGGTGCGGATGAGAGGACTTGAACCTCCACGACCTTGCGGCCACTAGGTCCTGAACCTAGCGCGTCTGCCAGTTCCGCCACATCCGCGTAAAAGAAAATCGACAGGGCCCTTTTTCCAAGGGCGACTACACTAATATCTACTGGCTGGCGTCTTGTGTCAAACAAGCGTAGCGTCGTATGTTTCGCCACGCCGGTGAAGACCATGGCAAATGCCTCCGACAAAATCCCCGCGGAACTGGCGAAGGAACTCCGCACACTGGCGCACGATCTCAGCAACGCGCTCGAAACCATCGTGCAAGCCACCTACCTGATTTCGCAATCAGGACCGCCCGAGAACTCACGCCGCTGGGTGGAACTGATCGATCAGGCCTCGCAGGAAGCGGTGAAGATCAATCACAAGCTGCGCCAGATCTTGCGCTCGCAAAGCTAGGGTCAGGCTCCGGTGTCTGGGCACAAGAGCGCGCGCGAGACCTGGGTCGTCCCTCCGGGACTCGAATCGTTTCCTCCACTTTTCCCAGCGCTGAAGCGCTGGGAAAAGCTGGTTCGCCCCTCCGGGGCTGGATTCTAGCCCAGCTTCGCATCCATCGTAATCTTGGCGTTCAACACCTTTGATACCGGGCAGCCCGCCTTGGCGTTTTGCGCAGCCGTGCTGAAGGCCTCCGCGCTTGCGCCTGGCACCTTGGCGACCACATCGAGGTGCACAGCCGTGATGGTCCAGCCTCCCTCGATGTTCTCCATGGTAAGCGTCGCGGACGTGTTGATGCTCTCCGGGGTTAGCTTCGCGGCTCCCAGTTGCGCCGATAACGCCATCGAAAAGCAAGCCGCATGCGCCGCCGCGATCAGTTCTTCCGGATTCGTTCCCGGAGTGTTTTCAAACCGCGTCGTAAACGAATACGGCGTATTTGAAAGCACGCCGCTGGTGGACGAAACCGTCCCTTTTCCGTCCTTGAGACCACCCTTCCAAACTGCACTCGCTTTCCGTTGCATGCCAATCTCCTGAGGTGAGGATTGAAACCAAATCTTGCACTATTGTAGAAGCTCAAAGAAGAAATCGCGTGCGCTGCGCTCAAACTCGCTCGAATCCGTTTCGCCAAACCGGGCAACGCTGTCTGCCTCAATAGAAGTCGGAGCAGCTCAAATAGAAGCCGCATTTCTTGCAAACCACCTTGCAGCGGTGTCCCAGCAACTCGGTCGAGCAGTTGGGACAGATGGATGATGCATCCGTAGGATGCACTTTCGCGGGCGCGAGATTCGCAGCCATGCCAGCCGACGTCGCAACCGTCGTCGGCGCGGTCGTGGAACCGGACGAACTTTCATTCGGCTTCGGAATCGAACTCATGTCGGTTGTTGTAGCACAGAACCGGCCGCGAGAGAAGATCGCGAACTAACGATTGCGAGCACGCGTAGCAGGCGTTCAAAATCACCAGATACCCTATCGACAAACTGTACTAAAGGTTCTACATTAAAGTGACGGGCGCGGTACCCAAGTGGTAAGGGAGAGGTCTGCAAAACCTTTATACGCCGGTTCGATTCCGGCCCGCGCCTCCAGCCTTTTCTTGCCGTTGCTTGCCTGGGTTGCGATTAAGCCCGATTTGGGCCCTGGAAACACGTCAGGGGCAGGGTGCCCGCGACGTGTGGCTCCGTCTTCTATAAAATAGGCTTGAGATTCTGAACCGCACATCATACTTCTAAGGAGCATTTTCATGCCAGGAAAGCGCATTGGTATTCTCACGGGAGGCGGCGACGTCCCGGGGTTGAATTCAGTCATTAAATCGGTGGTCTACCGGGGAGCCGAGATCGGATGCGAGGTCATTGGCATCCGCCGTGGCTGGGAAGGATTGACGCATGTCGATCTGAAAGATCCGGCGAGCCGGACGCGGTATATCCAGCCGCTAAACCGCGAGAATACCCGCACCATCGATCGCACGGGTGGCACGTATCTGCATAGCTCACGCACCAATCCCACCAAGATGCAAAAGCTGCCACCGGTGCTCGAGGGGCATCAGTTTCCAAGCAGGCAATCCACCAAGAAGGGCGTGACCAGCACGGTGTTCGACGTGACGCCGGCGGTGCTGAAGAATATCGAGACGCTGGCACTCGATTACCTGGTGGCGATCGGGGGCGACGACACCCTCAGCTACGCCGCCGAACTCGACCGGCAAGGCGTGAAGGTGCTCGCGGTACCGAAGACCATGGACAACGACGTTCGCAACACCGAGTACTGCATAGGGTTTTCAACCGCCATCACGCGCGCCATGGACGCGATCGAGCGGCAGCGGACGACGGTCGGCTCGCACGAGCGCATCGGCATCTTCCGGGTGTTTGGCCGCGACGCCGGCTACACCGCTCTTTACACTGCATACGTGACGTCGGTGCGTTGCTGCATTCCAGAATACAAAGTGAATTTGAAGCACCTGATCGATATTTTGGTCACCGACAAGCACAACAATCCCAGCAACTACTCGCTGGTGATCCTTTCCGAGGGCGCCGAATGGGAAGGCTACACGGTGAAGGAATACGGCCCAGCCGATGCCTTCGGACACCACAAGAAAATGAGCGTGGCGGAGGACCTGAGCAATGAGATCAGGGACGCCACCGGCGACGAGACCGTAGTCAGCGACCTGACCTACGATTTGCGCTCCGGCAGCGCGGATTTCGTCGACCGCATGGTGGCCAGCACCTATGCCGGAATGGCGATGGATGCTTTGGAAGAAGGGAAGAGCGGTCTAATGACGGCGATCAGCGGCGGCTGCTACAAGATGGTGCCGATCCCGGACCCAAAACTGGGGCCGCGCAAAGTCGACATTGCCAGCATGTACAACACGGATCGCTACCGGCCGATCTACGATCACAAGCTGGGACTGCCGATTTTCCTGACGCGGGCCTAGTCTGCAGGGTGACGATCTGGACTTGCTGCGGTGTCCGGAGCGCGCGGCTTGCACACGAGTTGCGCGCTCTCCCCGGGCTTCGAGGTGAATAGGTATGGCTTTGGACTATTCATATTCCGATGTCGCGAAGATGATCGATCACTCGCTGCTGAATCCCACGCTGACATGGGACGAATTAGAACACGGCATTGCGCTGGCGCTGGCCTACGATGTGGCGAGTGTCTGCATCATGCCCTATGCGCTGAAGCACTGCGCGGAGCGTCTGCGCGGCAGTAATGTGCGCGCCAGCACCACGATCGGGTTCCCGCACGGCGGCCACAGCACAGCGATCAAAGTGGCCGAGGCGCGCCAGGCGCTGGCGGACGGCGGCGAAGAACTCGATATGGTGGTGAATATCAGCAAGGTGCTGAGCGGCGATTGGCCGTATGTAGAGCAGGACATCCGTGAGGTGGTGGAAGCGACACATGCCGCGGGTCGGAAGGTGAAGGTTATCTTCGAAAACGCGTATCTCAACGACGATCAAAAGATACAGCTGTGCGAGATCTGCGCCGAGCTGGGCGCGGACTGGGTGAAGACATCGACCGGCTATGCGCCAACGGGCGCAACGGACGCGGACCTAATGCTAATGCGAAAGCACTCTCCGCCTTCTGTACAGGTGAAGGCGGCGGGCGGCATTCGCGACCTGGACGCGCTGCTGCGGGTGCGGGCTCTTGGAGTGACGCGCTGCGGCGCCACCCGCACGGCCAGCATGATGGACGAGGCGCGCCGCCGCTTGGACCTGCCTGCGATCGCTTTTCAAGGCGTCCGTGCGTAACTAGTGTCGAGCGGTGGAATTCAACCACTTTCCCCAATGTCCGCCTTGCACGCTTCCCCTATAATCATTCAGAATCCCGCTTTAACGGGGGCCCGTAGCTCAAGCGGATAGAGCATCGGATTTCTAATCCGAGGGTTGCAGGTTCGACTCCTGCCGGGCCTACCAGATTGTCCTATAGGCGTTCCACTTTCGTGCCATTCCCACTGAGGCGGTGAGAATGTAGAGTCAGTGGTGAGCAGACTTCGGGGGAGGGCTGTTCGACGAGCGTCCGATGACTCTAACCGAGTCCGGACGCTTTCGTTTTGGGGCTGAGTTGACGGCAATTTTCTAAAAGGAATCAATTCCCGCCAAGTTGTCTATGGATCGTGTTAAGAAGAGTCGACCTGCTGTCGTCCTGACCAAGGTCCCAAAACATCATTCCTCCGAGGTTTTTCTGAATTACATACCTCGCCTTCACGGCTATCGATTCTGAGTCCTCGTAGCTGATCATGATTTTCGTCTCTTTCTTGTACAGCCAGGGCACTTTGACTTGATCGTCCCAATGCCGGGCGTATGAGGGAAGATAGTCTCGTTCGATTTCGCGATAGCTCAAGGTGCCTTCTTCTCCTGGCCTGCCTCGGTACGATTCAAAGAGGCCATCGTTCTGGTCGGGGACGTTGGCCCAAATTTGTCCATAAAACGGCACGCCCAACACAATCTTTTCAGGCGGGACGCCGTGATCCAGATACCATTGCACGGCGGCATCGGAATTTGCGTACTGGATCGCGTCTGCATCCAGCTTTGAAGCAGCCGGCCACGCAAAAAGGCCACTGTGATGAGATGTGCGCCCCGGTTGCATCTCGTTGAAGTCGTAGCCCATGAGATTGAACCAATCCAGAACGTCGGACATCTCTTTGAGCGACAGATCAGGCAAATGGTTTCGGTACCCGGTAGAGGCGATGGTAAGCAGCAAGTGGCGTCCGATGTCGAATGCATCCAGATCGCTCCGCAGCTGCTTCAGAAGCAGAACGAAATTTTCCTTGTCACTTTTCCGCTTGTGATCGGTTGGCTTCCCTCCCGTAACCGGGTATTCCCAATCGATGTCTAATCCATCGAGGCCATACTTCTGGACGATTTCGAGACAGGATGCGGAGAACTGCTTTCTCGCGGAAGGGGTGGCGGCGACATCGGAAAAATATGTCGAACCACTCCACCCCCCAACTGAGAGCAGCACGGACAGGCGCGCATTCTTAGCCCTTAGAACTTTCAGAGCGCGGAGGTTGGGCACATCCACGCCGGGATGAGCGAGTTCGCAATTGCCGCGAGCAGTCGGCTTTGCAAGCGAGTAAATCAGGTGGGTCAATTTTTGAACCGGCACTTGAGAGAACTGATAGCCTGGCCGACCTTTTCCGTAATAGTAGCCAACGATCCTCTTCGTTTCCGCTTGTGCTGTCGCCAAGGTGCACAGGATCAGGAGCGAGCAAACGAGCTCATTCCCTTGTTTGTGGAGCGTTGAAATGCGCATCCAAATCCTTTCCCCCTAACCGGACGGCTCGCACCGCATGAGATCGAAACCAGGCCTGGTTACCGACTGTGGATTGAGTCTGGCCAGCGCCCAGCGTGCGTGCTCGGCTACTACCGGGTCTGGATCGTCGCAGAGTTTCTTCAGCGTTGGCATAAATTTTTTGTCGCCGCTGTTGCCCATGGCGATCACTGCATTTCGCCGCAGGCCGGAAAGTTTAGCCCGGCGGATTGGAGATCCGCGAAATACGGTCCGAAACTCTTCTGGCTGCATATCAGCTAGCCAGTCCAGCGCCGGATTGACCAAGCCTTCCCGCGGCTGGAATTCCTCGGCTGAAGTCGCCGGGGCCTTGCGGTTCCACGGGCAAACGTCCTGACAGATGTCGCATCCGAAAACGTGGCGTCCCATGCCCGCGCGCAGTTCGTCTGGAATCTCGCCGCGCTTCTCGATGGTCAGATAGGAGATGCACAGCCGGGCGTCTAATTCGCCGGGCGCAACAATCGCCTGCGTGGGACAGGCGGTGATGCAGCGCGTGCAGGTTCCGCAACGATCGGGCGCGGGCAGGTCGGCGGTGAGGGCGTTGTCGGTTAAATCGAGTGAGGTGAGGATTACGCCGAGAAACAGCCACGATCCCAGCTGCTGGTTGATGATGCAAGCGTTCTTGCCGATCCATCCGATGCCAGCGTACTTGGCGTACACGCGCTCGATGAGCGGGCCGGTGTCGACATAGGAGCGAAAGCGCAAGTTGCCAGTTGCCAGCGGCCAGTTGCCAGTTGCGTCGAGTATTCTGCGCAACGCATCTTCCACCTTACGCAGGCGGCGCAATACGGCGTCGTGGTAATCCTCGCGCGACCACGCGTAGCGCGAAATCCAGCCTTGGGGCGAATTTTCTGGCTGTGCTTGAGTCGAGTAGGGATGGGCTGTGTTGTAGTTGATGGCGCAGACGACCACGCTGCGCGCCCAGGGAGCGACTCGGGCGAGCGATGCTCGCTTCAGGTCGCCAGTCTCGTTGCGGGCCTCCATGTACTTCATGTCGCCGTGCTTGTTATCCGCGATCCATTGGGGAAAGACCTGCAACTCGCCGAAGTCGCGGACCGGCGCAATGCCGCAGAGATCGAATCCGGCGTCGCGCGCGCACTGCTTGATGCGGGTTGGAAGGTCGGAGAACAATGGGCAATGACTCGCGGCGAGGTCGGTCGCGCGGACTTACATCCTCCATGAGGCTACCACTGCGGGGTGGGGAGTGACTTCGGATTGGCCACTAGGACGTGGACTCGCCTAAGATCGGGACGGTGTCCGACTCGCTCTACACCTTTCGACTAGTTTGATTCCGAGATGGCAAGAGACTGGGTGCTATTACCCTCAAAACGTCCCTTCATTCGCAGAAAGGGTTCTTCAAAATACCAGCGAGACACGTAGGCCACAGTGACGGTGAAGCCGAATGCTAAGCATGATGGCGAAGTGTCCCCTGACAGCCAAGTTCGGGAACAGGCGACCAACCAAATAGTCCTCTAAATCAAAGACGAGCATGTGGATGAGATAGAGGCCGTAGCTGATTTCTCCGAAGAACCGAAGTACAGGACGGTTCACTAACGACCCCCAGCGAGACGTTCCAACCAGAAGCGCCAATGCGATGACACCTGCAAAAAAAAGATCCAGCGCTGTTTCCCGCAGAGTCATTCCCAAGAGCCTGCTGGCACGAAATATTCCGAGGGGATAGCCAGCCACGAACATCGTCAAGCAAGCCCCAAAACAAATCATCGTGAGGCGCCGCATACGATCGCGCGATCCCCACGGGCCACGGGCCACAGCCGCCAGCACTGCTCCTGTCGCCAGTCCGTCGGCGACCAGCCATGTGTATCCAGTGCCTGCGCTATAGCCCCGAATGAAATAGAAAGATCGTAAGCATGGGCAAAGGAGACAAATGATCGCTCCGACAACGATGACCCAGTGTCGCGATAGCGAGCGCACCGCCGCAGGCCATAGCAAGTAGAAGTGTTCCTCAACCGCCAGAGACCACAAAACACCGTACTGCATCGCTACTCCAAACAGCGTGGTTACATTCGACAGATAAAAAAAGCTGAGTCCCAAAAACGCCCACGATGCCTGCCGATTGACCCATCCAGCTCGTGTCAAGACCGCGAGAAGTACAAGTACTCCGTAATACAGCGGCAAAATACGCAAGGCACGCCGAACGTAGAAGCTCCGGTAATAGTTCGTCTTGAATCTGGTGTCGAGGAGGATGCCTGTAATCAAAAAACCAGAAAGCACGAAAAATAGGTTTACGCCGGTCCAACCCGGAAGAGTGGCCATCACGAACAGTCTCGGAAGCCGGGAGAGACCTTGCAGTCCGTAACGGAAGCCGAAGCCATGAAAAAAAAGGACCAGCAAGACAGCGATCCCGCGAATCGTATCGAGTTCCGGCATCTTTGACCGTAGCAGATTGCTGGCGGGAATCACGATTTCTGTTTTGGGAACGATTGAGGGCGTCACAAGAGACACTCGCAAATTGTAGCGCAGGATTGGGGGAACTGTTTTGGCGGGACGCTGTCATAGCATCGCCGTTGCGCTCACTGACGACTGAGTGGCAAGCGCAATGGAGGCTCACGGCCGTCTATCCATTCGGTTCGTTGGGAGAAGGTTGCTATAGCGAATTAGGAACTGCTGTGTCCGGCGAAAATGCCGAGCTTGCGCTCGGCTGGGGCGGACGAAGGCGTCCGCCCCTACGCGAGCTGGGTACAGGGACGCTAAAATTCGTTCCCGGTCAAGTGTCGATGCTCTAGCTTTTGCGGGCGCGGGCTGACGGCGCCTTTTTGGCGGCGGCGGGGAAGTGTTCGATGCGGTTGCGGCCGTTGTCCTTGGCAGCATAAAGGCCGGCGTCAGCTTGATTCAACAGTGTTTCCAGTTCGTTTTTTCCAGTGTAAGCAGAGATAGCGACTCCCATACTCATGGTGATGAGTCTCTCCTCGCCGGAACAGACGACAGGAGTACTGGCAATGATTTCACGCAGCGCATTTGCGCGCGCCAGAGCGCTGGGCAAATCGCAGTTGGGGAGAACCATAAGAAATTCTTCTCCGCCATATCGGCCAACACCGTCGTAGATGCGGAGTTGCGCACACAACCGCCGACCGATTTCCCGCAGAGCTTCATCGCCAAAAAGATGGCCGAGGGTGTCGTTGACGCTCTTGAAATGATCGATGTCGCCAAGAACTACTCCCACCGGCTTGCGCTCGCGGCGCGCTCGCTCCAATTCCCGCTCCAGCATGTTGATGATCTCTCCGCGATTCAGCAATCCGGTGAGACTGTCGTGAGTGGCGGCGTGACGCATGGACTCGCGCGCGGAAACCAGTTCGTCTTGCAGGTCGAGAATGCGCTTGCCGACGAGCAGGCGCGCCTTCAGTTCCAGCTCATCGAAGGGCTTGACCAGAAAGTCGTCCGCCCCGGCCTGCATGGCCTCGAGCATGTTTTGGCGACCGTCTTTGCTGGTCAGCAGAATCACGTAGACGTAAGGGCCGGACAATCCGGCTTTCCGGATGCGCCGGCAAAGCTCAACGCCTTCCAGATCAGGCAGCACCCAATCGAGCAGCACGAGCTTGGGAGCATCCTTTTGCCCCAGGATTTGCCAAGCTGCGGAGCCCGTCTCCGCCAGGGTGACGCCGAAATCCCAGCTTCGCAAATGATCGCCGATCAATTTGCGATAGACTGCGGAGTCATCGACCACCAAGGTCTGCATGAGTGTTGAGCCTCGGACCTCCGTCCCGCTAGACAACGAACCGTCGCCCATTTGCGCCCCTCTCGCCGATCCGCACCTGATGAAAGCTGATCCACCATCATAAAGCCAAGAGTAGCTTTATAGCGCTGGCAGGTGGCTGGGCCCGTATCGCCGGAGATGCACTTTCCGGAGATGCACTTTGAAGAATCGCGCCGAGGCGAGCACTCACGCGGCCCGCGTGCGGCGGTTACAGGAGCGGCTTCGCTCCTGTCGCGCCGGACTTCCATCACTTGAGTTGACCCAGGCTTCGGCAGCGGCCTAACATAGCGGCCGAGGGCACTGAGGCCTTCGGAATGATCGGCCAGACAGTCTCCCACTATCACATTTTGGGAAAGCTCGGTGGTGGTGGCATGGGCGTGGTGTATGAGGCGGAAGACACGCGCCTGGCCCGTCACGTTGCCCTCAAGTTCATTCCCCTGGAGATGGTCCACGATCGCAAGTCACTCGACCGCTTCGTGCGCGAAGCCCGCGCCGCTTCCCAGTTGAACCACCCCGGCATCTGCACTATCCACGACATCGATGACAACGACGGACATCCCTTCATCGTCATGGAGAAACTGGAAGGGATAAGCCTGAAGGAACGGATGCGGGGCAAGCCGATGGAAGTCGACGAGATCCTCGACATCGGCATCCAGGTGGCGGATGCATTGGCGGCTTCGCATGCCAAGGGGATCATTCACCGCGACATCAAGCCCGCCAACATTTTCGTGTCACAGTCGGGTCAGGCAAAAATCCTCGATTTCGGATTGGCCAAGTCGTTGCCCGAACCGGGATCGAGCGATGCGGCACTGGAAGACTCGCTGACAGCGGTGGGTGTGATTCCGGGAACCGCGGTTTACATGTCTCCAGAACAGGCGCGTGGCGAGGAACTGGATCCGCGAAGCGATCTGTTCTCACTCGGAGTCGTGCTTTACGAAATGGCAACCGGCAAGAAACCGTTTGCCACTGGCAATGTGATCACCACGCTGGCTGCGGTCCTGAATCAGAAGCCGGTCTCTCCCCGTAGTCTCAACCCGGCGATTCCGCCTGATCTCGAAGGCGTCATCGGCCGCGCCATGGAAAAGGATCGCGGACACCGCTACCCGAACGCGCTGGCGATGAAGGGCGATCTGCAGTCGTTGCGGAAGGAAACGGAATCGGGGTTGACCAAGACCGGGGCGCGGCGGCCAGCCTTGCCGTATCGCCTGGCCACGACCACGTTTCAGGCGTCGAACAGAGTTTCACCATATCTTCTGCTGGGAGTCAGCGCGGTGCTGCTCACGGTTCTGGTCGCGGTTGGGGCGTGGTGGTTCAAACAACGCCAACTGTCGGGCGGCGCGCGGAAGAACACCGCCGCCAGCAGAGGAATCGTCACCGCGACGATCAGCGCGTAGATCCGCATGGTGCGACGCCAACCGAACTCATCGACGCCGATTTGCATCAGCAACGGCCACACCGCTCCGGCCGCGAACTGGCCTGATGACACCAGCGCGATCGCCGAGCCGCGATGACGATCGAACCAGCGCGAGACG
>Ga0182030_10025138_pt1 | contig 10877 bp, 4 predicted proteins | sample 812S3MmetaG_FD_121299 | JGI IMG/M metagenome (GOLD analysis project Ga0182030, IMG submission 121299) | Permafrost microbial communities from Stordalen Mire, Sweden - 812S3M metaG (Illumina Assembly) | ecosystem: Environmental > Terrestrial > Soil > Wetlands > Permafrost | place: Sweden... | reverse complement strand
TGTGCGACCGGATAAGTCGGCTGCCCATCCACCAGGAACTGCTTAACCTCCCGCCGCTGGTGATCTATCTCGGCTGCCTGTTGCTTCATCAAATCTTCATGCAACTGGAATTCGTGTCTGGCCTTTTCCGGATCGCCGGTGCGATCATAGGCCACGCCCAGGCGATAATGGGCCTCGACGAGTTCGGGCCTGGCTTCAATTGCCTTTAAGTAATAGCCAATGGCTTGCCCAAAGTTGTGCTGGGTAGAAGAGAGGATCCCAAGTTGCAAGTACGCTTCGCCGCATTTGGGGTCGATGGCGACAGCTTTTGCCAGGAGCGTCTCCACATGTTGGAAAACCTGCCGGTCCGGAGTCTCCGCCTGCCCTTTCCACATGGCCATTGCATAGAAGTAATTGGCAAGCGAGTTATCCGGTTGCTCCTGGACAAACCGCGCCAGCTTCTGCCTGACACAAGCCAATGGATTCGGCGCCACCATATCAATTCTACCCATAAAGATGTAGGGACTGGGGTCTGTCGGATTCAGATCGGAGGCATCGCAGAGACGGAGTGCCGCCTCCTCGTAGTGAGCGCTCGCAAACAAAGCAGTCCCCAGTGCAGTGAGAATTCGCGCCGATCGCGGATAAACCTTTGCTGCGTCTTGAAAGACCTGCTGCGCCTGCAGGATTGCGCGATGAAGCAATAGCTCAGAGCCCCAGGCGAAGTAATTCTCTTCGTTCGGGTCCCGATGGACTGCCTGCTCAAACTCGTGAACGGCGGCCAACGGATCGTCCAGCTTTTCATCGAGTTCGCCCGCCAGGCGATGCAGGTCCGCGGTGTCCGCAGTTGCCAGCAACTTCTGCACATGATCGCGGGCATGCGAAAAATCGCCGGCTCCTTTCATCGCCTGAGCCAGTTGGTATTCGTTGTCACGATTGGCGGGATCGATCCCATATGCGGTCTGAAGCTGAGAAACGGACTCCTTGTATCTGCCGGCACGAAGATAGAACTCGCCCAACTTACGGTTCGCTTCGAAGCTGCCAGGCGCTCCGTCAACAGCGGCGCGCAACGTGCCTTCGGTTTCGCTCGTTGGATGCGCATCGCAGGTCAGGCATGCCGCATTGTGCCCTTCAGAATTCGCTTCGAGAGCGAGGGTCTCGCGCGTGAGATCTTCGCTCGTGCGCAGACTGGTATCGGATCCATGCCCCCCCGCCGCAGTCCAATCCGTGACCCCCGCAACCGTGAAACTCGGCTTGTCGGCAAACTCCATTACCTGCTTCGAAGGCGTTGCTGCGGTACTTGAATCCGCATGGGCAGGCAGGGAATCTTCCAGGACCACGTCGATCTGCTTCTGTTCTCCGGGGGATGAAACAACGACGGCAGAGGTACGGCTGCGCAGTCCTGCTTTCTCTGCGGTCAGCAAGTAACTTCCCTTCTCCAGGGCGGAAAAAACAAACACACCTTCTGCGTTTGTCTTCGTTTGCAAAGCGGCTGGAGCATGCTCAGGCTGAAGACGCACAAACGCATCGCCAACCGGGTGCCCGGCGGAGTTGAGAACTCTGCCCTCAAGCGCAACGTTTCGCTGCGGAGAGGGTTCCTGCGCAACCGCTACAGGGATGCTGAGGTTCATCAACCCCACGACAACTGCAAGCGCGCAAAAAAAATGCAACCAGTGTCCGGTTGCCGATGAAGGCGGCGGATTGCGTAAACCATCCGCGATAGATCTCGACCCTCCAACTCCCGGAATCCTTCTCAATACTTCCTTCATGTGCGCACCTGCAGCCGTCTTTGTACAATCGATCTCGTCTGCTTCCCTGGGATGACAGTCCCATTTTATCGTCGCCGTTGACTGTTCCATGGTCCGTCGGAAAAGCACAAGAGCGAATCGCTGCAGTGAGTTCATTTGTCGATGGGCTTGTAGGAATTTGCCTGCGCGTCCTTGTTCTTCATGGCGTCTCAAAGGATGGGTTCCGTCCTTGGCGCCAAGGCCTTCAGACCCCGCTTGATCTGTCTCGGTTCTCGGTGCTCATTTCCCCGGAATGCTTGGCATGTTTCTTCCTGGAGGTACTCGGGGAGGCATCCGATCGCTCAGTCGCTCGGCTGCGATTCCCTTTAGAACAGCCTCCAGAAATCCAGGGAACACCGCTTTCACTTCCCGCAGTCGCAGTGACATCAAATGTTCGTCCCCTGCTTTCTCGTGGCTATCAACCCTGTTTTGCGCAATTGAGCGTAGTGATAGCTGAATCGCGATTTTGAACCAAGTTCCCGAAAACTCGTGCCCGTCGCTGGTTCGATCGAGAGCCTCGAGACAATTTGCTGCCGAGTCCTGTCACCGAGCGCACCCAAAAGCGCACCCATCGATAGATCGCCGCCTTCTTCAATGCCAGAGGGATCGACCATCTTTTTACGGTATACTTTCGGTCCGCATTGCTCAACTTTTTTTGAACTTTGCGGCTTACGACCAAGGGTGCTTCCCTTTGGAATCACGGGCAAGTTTAATTCGACGCATCCAGGGAATGCTCGAGGGTAAGTTGCTCTGTTTGCGAAATACGCCGCTTCAAATAAGGTGTATAAATTCAATGAACTGATTTCAGGGTCAATGGAGTTGCGAGTCAGATTCTCATCTGGAGGCAAAATGAAAACCTTTTCACGGCGCGATGTCCTGAAGACCAGCCTGCTAGCCCCCGCGGTTGCCGCTGGCGCACACGCCTTCGGTTCCATCGATCCTTCTGTGCACGCCGCCGGGGAGGTTACCGGCCCGCTGAGCACGCCCGCAACTTTGGCCTCTGCGACACCGGGCGCCGGCCGCGAGCGCCTCCTGCTCGACTTTGGATGGTCCTTCCATTTTGGGAATGCCAATGATCCAGCCCAGGACTTTGGCTACGGCAGTGCGGACGCGGGAAACTTTCAGAAGACCGGAAATTTCATTCCGGCCGGTTCTACCTCCTTCAGCGACGCTGACTGGCGTCGCATCGATCTGCCCCATGACTGGACTGTCGAGCTACCCTTCAAGAACGATCCCGATCTGCAGAGCAAGGGCTTCTATCCTCTTGGCCGCAAGTACCCCGAAACAAGTGTCGGCTGGTACCGCCGCATCTTCGAGCTGTCCGCCGAAGACCAGGGCAAACGCATCACGATCGAATTCGATGGCGCGTACCGAGAGACCACCGTCGTTTTCAACGGGTTCTACATCGGCCAGCATAGCGGTGGATACGATTCATTCAGCTTTGACGTCTCCGACTTCGCGAATTCCGGCCAGCCTAATGTGCTGCTGGTGCGCGTGGACGCCACCGGAAGCGACGGTTGGTTTTATGAAGGCGCGGGAATCTATCGGCACGTGTGGCTTGTGAAAACCCATCCGGTGCACATTAAGCAGTGGGGAACGCTGGTTCGCTCGGAGATTCGCTCCAATGCAGCCAGGCTTTCGATCCTGAGTGAGGTTGAGAATCACGGCAATGCGTCGAGCAATGTGCGGGTCATCTCCACCATCGTCGATCCGTCGGGTTCAGCCGTCGCCAAGGATGTTTCGACTTCTAACTCGATCGCGGTGCGCGATCAACACGACTTCACGCAGGACATTGTTGTCAACCGCCCGGCTTTGTGGTCCCTCGAAGAGCGCAACCTTTACAAACTCCTCACCGAAGTGCAGGTTGACGGCAAGGCAGTCGATCGCTACGAAACGCCGTTCGGCATCCGTTCCGTTCAGTTCGATTCAGAGCGCGGTTTTCTGCTCAATGGCGCACCCGTGAAACTGAAGGGCACGTGCAACCACCAGGACCACGCCGGCATTGGCGTGGCATTGCCCGACGCCGTGCAGTACTACCGCGTCCGCAAACTACAGGAAATGGGCTGCAACTCGCTGCGAACCTCGCATAACCCGCCCACCCCCGAACTCCTCGACGCCTGTGATCAGTTAGGTATGTTGGTCATGGACGAGACACGCATGATGTCGTCGAACCCAGAAGGCCTGAGCCAGTTTGCAGATCTCGTCCGGCGCGACCGCAATCATCCCAGCGTCTTCCTCTGGTCGCTGGGCAATGAGGAGCCCACGGCCACCAACGCCAAAGGCGCCAACATTGTGACCGCGATGAAGGAGGTTGCCACGAGGCATGACGGATCGCGCCCCACCACCATTGATGGCATGATCAACGGCGAGGCAGCGGGCAGCGGCACTGGCGGTCTAGCGGTTTGCGACGTGATTGGCTATCACTACGCCGACCCGCAGGCCGAAGCATTCCACAAGGCGCACCCTGAAAAACTGGTGCTGGGCACCGAAACCGTCAGCGCGGTCTGCACGCGCGGCATCTACATTACTGACAAATCGAAGGGTTTCGTCAGCTCTTACGATCCTTACAACACGTCGGGCCGCGCCTCCGCGGAAGGCTGGTGGAGCTTCTGCAACGCTCGCCCCTGGCTTGGCGGCGGCTACGTGTGGACTGGCTTCGATTATCGTGGCGAGCCCTCGCCCAACGGATGGCCGAACATCAGTTCGCAATACGGCATCCTCGACATGTGCGGATTCCCCAAGGACGCGTTCTTCTACTACCAGTCGTGGTGGACGGAAAAGCCCGTGCTCCACCTCTTCCCGCATTGGAACTGGCCCGGCTACGAAGGCAAGAAGATCGCCGTCTGGGCCTACTCCAACCTCGACAAGGTGGAACTGTTTCACAACGGACAGAGTCTCGGCGCCAAGGATGTGAAGAAGGACGCGCACGTCGCCTGGAACGTGGAATACGCACCTGGGTCCATTGAAGCCCGTGGGTGGAAAGGCGACAAGCAGGTCATGACCGCGCGCCGCGATACTACCGGTTCTGCAGCAAAATTGGCGCTGCGAGCCGATCGTGATTCCTTACTAGCCGACGGCGAGGACGTGGCCATGTTCGCCGTCGAAGTGCAGGACGCAAATGGACGCACCGTGCCCATTACTGACAATCTGGTCACCTTCAAGGTCACCGGGCCGGCCAAACTCCTTGGCGTGGGCAACGGAGATCCGACCGACCAATTGCCCGACAAGGCGACGGAACGCAAAGCATTTTCGGGATATTGCATGGCGCTCGTCCAAACCGAAAAGACACCTGGCGCCATCACTGTGGAGGTCACGTCTCGAGGACTCACCGCCGCCTCCGCAAGCGTCTCGAGCAAGTCGATAGAACTTCGCCCGCACGTCGGTATTTGGGAGCGGCCAATCCCCAAAGGGGCAGGAGTTACCGGTCTATGGGTTGCCGCGTCGGCCCCCGGCACCGGACTCGCAGCCTCGGCGCTCGGCTCGCCGCGCATTTTCACCCTCACGCAGGAGGGCGGCAAACTCACCGGCACCGTGGAAGGCCCAGGCGGTTGGTTTGGCGGAGACGATGCACCTTCGCCAATTCGTGACGGCGTCGTCGAAGGGGACCATATCGCTTTCAAGTCCGGCATCAATGTCTTCGAGGGCAAAATCAAAGGCGCAGAGCTTGAACTCCAGCGCACCGTCAACATTCCGTTCAGCCTCCCAACGCCGAAAAAGCAGGACCCCAACGGGCCTGTTATCGGCCCAGCACCCGACGGTTCTGATCCATCCATAGACTTCGCCGATTTCTCCGACGCCGGCAACATGTCCGTTGTGCTCAGGAGGTCAGAACGCTGAATCCGACAACTTTAGAAAAACAAGGTCCAATTCGCGACGATATTGAGTGCATTTGGAACACGCGGTGTAATTGCCGGACCGCCGACATAGCTAAATCCCAGGCTGAGATAGTTGCCGCGCGACGCGCGTAGCGAGTAGCTGCCAGTGGCCGTCGTTCCAGCCCGCCAAACGGTCTTGCCTTCAGAGACGAGATTGTTGGTAAAGATCCTGCTGTAGCCGGTGCGGGATGCGACAAAGGAGAGAACATCGTCGGGACGTGACCGAACCGGCGCCTTCTTGTAGAGACGTGCCTCGTAATAACGGGAGTAAGGGCTCATTGTCTGCGGCACTGTCATGAACGATCCACCGGCATAGAGCCCCTGCTTTGGATGCTCACGGTTTGATTTGAGCAATTGATAATCCATAAGGGCATATGCGCAGTAATTTCCCGAGGCCAACAATCCAGTGGTCTCATTCCTGTAAGGCGTGGTGTTGTAGATGGCTCCGGCGCGAAACCACGCCTCATGTGCATCACCGCTTGCTGCACGCAGGTAGCCACCTTCATTGATCAGCACGAGCTTGTCACCGCGTGGAGTGAACCGGAAACCGGTGTGGTTTCGAGCAACTTCGGCCGGTCCCCCGTTTGGATCGATGCTCCGCTGCGCGGCGGTTTTGATGTAAGTATTCTCAGGCCCGCGAATTCGAACATTGAATGAAGGCGCCGTCAAGGGGAAGTAGGACATACCCGCCTCGTAGGGCAAAACGGCATAAACGCCCTGAGCGCCAGTCGCTGTCGATCCTCCCACGAAGAGACCGACGAAATTCATGTTGTTGGCGATGTAACCCGCCTTCACTTCGAGGCGATCGTTCCCGATTTCCTTGTAGAAATAGAGGGCCCACAACTGCAGCGACTTTGGGCCGGCGGGGTTCCAACTCGCCCAGTTCCACACTCCGCCCATATACAACTGCGCGTGCTGCAGGTGCAGTTGACGAAGATCGGACGAGAGAATCGGCTGCACAAATGAACTTTCGAAAGCACGCTGACCAACGTAGACTTGCTCTTCGGCAGACACAGGCGGATCAAGCATGTTCTGTGTGTACTGCGGCCCCGTAATGACTCGAAAGGCAAGGCCCTTGCGAAAGAGTGCATTGCGAAATGCCGAATCGACGTCGATGACGCTATCGGAAAATGGCGGCATCGCGGCATCGCCTCCCAGATAATTCAGACCCTCAATCGTACGCTCGGCAGGGGTTGGGGAATCGGGAAGTCGCTGACTTGCTTCGTTGCTTTGTGCGTTGCTCACTAGGACGCCACACAGCATAAGGGCAACTGCGATTAATGCCTTGATCCTTCGCTGGCTCCACTCCTTCATTTCTCCTAAACCCTTAGTCTTTCTGGCAGCAGCAGGGCTTTCAGCCCAATACCGATTGTCGCAACTGGCTCAGATTGAAGATACGCTACGTGCCACCAGAGCGCGTTCAGTAGTAGTTTCCGGTTGGATAGCCGTCCGGGCACCCAGAGTTCCCGAAGATATCAGCCATCTGCGGGCTATTTCTTCTTCTTTTCCGGTTTGGGGATGAAGTATCCCCGCCGTGCCTGGATATCGACGCCGGGGCGATCCACCTTGATCTTCAGGCGGTGATAGGATCCGTCCTGCTTGACCCCGTCGGGCGATAACTCCAGGACGTAGACAACCTCCGGCGGCTCTGTCAGTCGCTTGAATCCGGCGCCTAAATCGTTGCTGTTGTGAAAAAAAGTGCCACCGGTGCCATCGGCAAGAGCGGCCATCGTGCTGTCGGCATTCAACATCGAACTGCGCTGGTAATCCGACTGTTGCTGCACGCTTGCTCCTGTCGTCATCGGGCCGCTCTGGCTTGCGTCAGCGGAGATATCCCCGACGTACAACCCGCGGGCATCAAGAACGCTGATAGTGACATTGAACTGCGCCGCGAGATCCATGACACGCGATTCGAAGCCGATCGATTCCTGTTCCACAGCGGAGAATCCTGAAGACACAAATACGATCATGCGCTGACCAGGCAAAGTCCCTATGGTACGCACAAACTCGGCAATGTTGGAGTAGGTGACCTGGGCATCCAGACGGCCCAGGTTGAGAACCCGATTTGTGGTCGTGACAACCTCGTTTTCGCTGACATGTCGCTGACTGGGATCCACGCTCGGGTTGCAAGCCAGGACCTGATTCAATGCATCCTTGAATGCCGGGCCGTCGTGGCTATGTTCGTTGTCGATCTGCACAGCCTGGTAGTAGGAGATATTCGGGCATGCACGGGGATCGGGGCGAAAGGTGGCCTGCGACTTGATGCTCAGGATGGCCTCGCGCAAGGTTGCGTGATCGCGGGTGAGGCCGCTGTTGGTGTTTCCAGACAGCGAGAGCACAGCCGCGATATCCGAGGAATTCAACGCGCCATCAAGCACCTTTGCGCCGGCATTTCTTACGCGGACCAGATCCTCAGCGCCCAGATGGAGATCGTCGAAGAGGAAGACGATGTAGCGCTGCTCGCCCGTCTGCGGCGCTGCATTTACGGAAGGCGGTGTCGGTGTTTGACTCGACGCGTTGCCTGCTGCATTCGATTCGGCGCCACGCTGCTCTAAGGTGAACCCAATGATTGACCGCGCCTTGTCGTTGTCGAATAACTTGAAATCTTCCTTCCTCAAACCGCCCACCGTGCGGCCGCTTTTGTCCCGAACGACAACCGGGACCAGGACGCGATTCACATTCACCTGAATGGTCTGCGCATCGGTCTGAGGCTCATCCGTATGGTTCGCAACAGGTACGGGTGCTATGGTCTCCGCTCGAGTCGATCCTTCTGCGGTGGATGCGTTCGGAGAGGATATTGGTTGAGCTGGCGGTGTGGAATTGGATTCCGTTGCGGTGGAAACGGGTGGCGTGGAATCTACTGGAGCCGGAGTGGAAGCCGCAGTGGAGATCGCTGAAGAGACACCCGCTTGAGCCAATGGCTTCGCAGTCGCGGATGCTGTTTGATTGGACTCTGGCGGCGTAATCCGGGAAACTTCGCTTGCGCCCTCGGGCTCTCCCGACTGCGCTTCCGACGTGCCTGACACAATGCGAGTTGTCGATGCGAAGCGATGGTATCCGGTGAAGAGGGTAACGTTCAACCAGCGGGTTGGCGCGTCTTTCATGACATCCGACGCGTCGGTCACTGCATCGGAAAGCGCGAGGCTGCGCAACGGGCAGATAAACTGGCTGCCGCCAATTTGAACCGGGCCATACTCTACAAGAATGGCGGCGCGACGGTACGGGGAGATGTCTTTCGAATCGGCTTCCATCGAAATGCGGAGAACGGCCCCGGTGACCGGATCCAGCCAAAGCGAGCCGTGGTAGCCCGGCCTGGAGGTGGTCATCGAAGTACGGGAAGGATTGTTGTTCGGCCGTGCTCCGATGCCGGAAATGCCTCTCGAGCCCCCGGTGGATGTTGCGATGCCTTCGATGGCCGCCTGACGCTGAAGTGAGCTGATGATTTCGAAGTGCGAGGCGGATTTGGGCACCGAGTACTGGAAGACTGCGACCAGCCCCGCCGCAGTCCGTTCCCAGTGGCTCCAGCTAATCTGGCCTCGGGCAGTGTCTGCCAGGATCATGCCCAGCGTGGTGCCAAACTCACCTCCGGAAATCAGTCCGATCTGCTGCTGCCAAACGGCGGACCCTTGCGTGGGAGGTTGATTCTCGCGTCCGTCGCGTACAGAGATCTCCCCGCTTGAAGTGTCAACGCGGTGAAGGCCAGCGCGAACCGGCCACGAGCCTTTCTTCAGTTCCTGGGGACTGTCGTCGTAGCGGTTAATGGTTCGGGTGGCCAAAAAGTTCGGAAGCCCGGGCAGCACCTGTGCTCCGTACCTCTGTGCGGATTCGAGCATGCGCTGCTGAGCAGATGCATCGGGAGCGGCAACGGGGGGCAATTCGTCGGATGGCGGATCAAGAAACTCCGACTGATCCGCGAGGACTTCCAGGGCAAGCACAGCCTGTGAGTTGGGCGCCATCGGCGAACTGAACCGCCGCAGAGTGTCCCGTGTGAGCCGCTCGGAAAGTTCCATACCGCTAATTTGCCGAGCGATCTCGGCATCCTGCTTATGCGACGCGTACGCCGCAGTCAGCGTTTGTTCCAATTGGGCGACAGTCTCGCGTTTTGCCGCCGTTGCCGGGATCGTAGCCGCTGCCAAAAGGAAGAAGAGGATTCTGCGTCTCATTGGTTTGTCTCCACACTTGCGCATCATCCTATTGTCGAAAACAGCGGACTGCGGCAGGCAATCACTTGCCCTGCGTCACCAAGCGGCCTATCCCAGCCGGCCGATCGTCCTCGCTGCAATCAATTCGAACAGGGAGCCAACGCTCTCACCAGGACACGGAAATTCTATTCCACGTTAGGCGAATTGTCCGTTTTGCCCTTGGCTGCCTCGACCGCGGCTGAGGTCCTCTCTAATCGAGCCCGGTTAGCGTCGGCAGCGGCCGCCCTGCGGCGCCATTGCTCGTCTGATTCCTTGAATCGGATCATTAGAGTGACTGCTCTGCTCTCCATGGCGATAATCGCAAATAAATGACAACGGAATGACCATGAACGCTTTATGCAGTAACTAAAGGGTTTTTTGAACTAGGACGAGAATCCCTCGCTCTCCGCCATATCCTGCAACTAGCGAATCAGATTGACCTTGGCGAGGTCGAGAATTTCGTCGGCGCGGCCACTCAGGATGGCCTTCATCATGAAGAGGCTGAACCCCTTTGCATGTTGCATAGTGATTGCCGGGGGCATGGAAAGCTCTTGCCTTGAAACGGGAATTTCAACCAGCGCCGGCCCGTCGTAGGCGAGAGCCTGCTTGAGCATGGGCGCCACGTCTTTTGCGGTCTTTGCGGCGAGCCCAAGCATGCCCGCTCCTTCGGCAATCCTGGCGAAGTCCGGGTTGCGGAGACTGGTGCCAAATTCGACGATACCGGCTACTTTCATTTCGAGCTCAACGAAGGCCAGGGAATCGTTTTTGAAGACAATCACTTTCACGGGCAGCTGTTGCTGACGCAGCGTGAGGAGCTCACCCATCAGCATGGCGAGACCGCCGTCGCCTGAAAGTGAGATTACCTGGCGGCCCGGATGCGTGACCTGGGCGCCAATTGCCTGTGGCAGTGCGTTGGCCATGGAGCCGTGATTGAACGAGCCGATGATGCGCCGTTTGCCATTCATGTTGAGGTAGCGGGAGGCCCAGATGGTTGGAGTTCCCACGTCGCACGTGAAAATCGCGTCCTCGGCAGCGAGTTGATCGAGCGTGCGCGTCAC
>Ga0182030_10025136_pt1 | contig 10877 bp, 3 predicted proteins | sample 812S3MmetaG_FD_121299 | JGI IMG/M metagenome (GOLD analysis project Ga0182030, IMG submission 121299) | Permafrost microbial communities from Stordalen Mire, Sweden - 812S3M metaG (Illumina Assembly) | ecosystem: Environmental > Terrestrial > Soil > Wetlands > Permafrost | place: Sweden... | reverse complement strand
CTTCTTCTTGGCCGCGTCCTCAGTCCTTTTCTCTCCCGGGGTGAGCTTCTCCTTGGCCAACTTCTTGGGACGCAACTCCTTGTTCGATGAGATGAGCGCGCTGAGGTCGTTAGAGATGTTGCGGAACATCTCGATCTGCTCGAGGCTCTCGACCAACTTGGAGTCGGCCAAGATGGCTTCCATAGCCTTGAGGTCCAGCGTGATGAGCTCTGGCGAGTTCCAGCGCCGGGCCAGCATCGACGAGCTGATGCCCTTGGTTAGGTAGTCGATCACGTCACCGGCGCTCACCCGGCTCATCGTCGAGCCGTCGAAGGCAAGTACCGGCAAGAACTCCATGAACTCGGCCAGCGCTGCCTCTTCGTCCGCGTCGGCGGCCGTGGTCGGGCGCAACTTGGTCGCATACTCGACGATCAAGCGCAGGGCACGGTTGGGTGAGAAGTCCAGGACATAGCAGTGCTCCTTGACGACCACCTCGTCCTCGCCACCCACGGCGGTGTTCACCTGCTTATACGCCCAGGGGCTCTGGACACGGAAGGCCGCCTGAAAGTAAGTCTCGGGTGACTTCAGCTCGCGCAACATAAAGATGCCCGCCCATGCCGGCACCGTGACGCCGGTCATGAGCTTGCCGCAGGACAAGGTGATGCTCTTCGCGTTCTGAGGCACGTTGGTGATGGCGGTCTCGACCGGGGCGAGGGCTTCCTGACCCATGCCCGCTGCGCTACCCGCCGCCACGACGACCTGGTAGTCGCGGAAGAACTTGTTGTGCGAGCACCCAAGCAGGTCACGCATCGCCAAACAAGCGTCGACCCCCGGCAAGTACCACACGGTGTGCTGGAGCGCCGTCAGCAGGTTTACGTCCGCAAATGGCATCGGCGGACGGTTGTTGGCTGACACCGCGGCCCACAGATCCGAGAGGTCCTGGCCGCGCAACAGATCCAGCCACTTCTGAACCTCGTTCTCGTGGATGAAGACTGGCTTGCGGTCATCACCCTTCTTCGTACGGAAGAACTCGGTGAGAGAGAACTCCGAGAGGTTGTTGCGGGCGACCTCCTTGAGGGCGTCGGGCATCTCGTAGGCCAGCAGGTGCATTCGTGGCAACGAGGCGTAAGGGTTGGGACCGTCCTTCCAGTTCTTCTTCGCGCGCTGCTCGTCGGAGTACGTCCAGTTATAGACCTGGTCTTCGAGAAACTCGCCGTTAGTGAGCGCGCGGAAAGGGGTTCCGGAGAGGTAGAGGTAGTGGTTGACCTTCAGCTTCTTCGCCAGCTGCTCTTCGATGTCATCCTTGACGACATCTTCGTCGAGGTCAGGAGTGTCGGCGATCGCGGCCTCAGACTTGTCACCCTCGGTTTTCTCACCGGTGACGTCGTCGACCTCACCGACGTAGATGGAACGCGCCGCATCACGCCAAGCACCGAAGTGGTACTCGTCGACGATCACGGCATCCCACTCGACCTTGTAAAGGTCACGGTTCTTCATCTTGGCCTTGCCGTCGTCGTCCTTACCGAGCACGTCCTGGAAGGACGCGAACCAGACCAGGGGGCTGGGGTCCGTGACGTTTGCACGGCCGTCGTCCTTGCCGTGGAAACGCCAGTCAGCGAAATCCCGGTGGGTCAGGTCGTCTCGCCAGGCCTGCTCGACCGCGGGCTTGTAGGTGAGGACCAGCACACGGGTCCAGCCCATCGCACGGGCGAGCTGGTACGCAGTGAAAGTCTTACCGAATCGCATCTTGGCGTTCCAGAGGTAGTCGGGCGCCTTGCCCTCGTTGTTTTTGGTGTGGCTGGTGTAGTAGTTCGCGGTCTCTTCCACCGCCCGGGCCTGCTCTGGTCGCATCGCGAAGTTCGCAGAAGGTCGGGCCGGTGGCAGGTCCTTACCCTCGCGCACTGCCTGGATCGCTGCTTCGACTTCGTCCTTGGTGCACTCGAACCACTCACCCTCGTCGCGTTGGTAGCCGGCCTTCTTCAGCGCGGCGTGCACTTCGTGGTCGCGGAATACACGACCATCGTCAGTGACAGCAGCCTCAACGAGAAGAATGTCGGGCACGGTCTCGACGGGCATCTTGATCGCGGCCAACTGCTCGCGGATGCGCACCCGCACGTCGCGCTCCGTGTAGCCGACCTTGATGAGGCCCTCACCGTTTCGCTTGCCCTTCCACGGCGTCGTGGCGAACTGCTCGATGGCGTAGGCGTAGATCTTCGGGTGCCTTACGCCACCGACCAGCGAGACGGTCATTCGGCCATCTCTCTGACCACTTCTTCGATATACGCCTGCTCGACATCTGTTATGCCGTAGCGCTTATATAGTTCTTCGTCGGTCCACTCTCGATCTATCGGAAGAGACGGAACGAACGCGTAAACATTTCGAGTCGCGTGCTGGGTCACCTTGCGAAGGGATACCAGATAGCGGACAAGGCGAGTGCGGAGGTATTTCGCAAAATGTTGTGCCTGCTCTTCGGTGTCGTAGCGTGCCGCAACTACATAAGTCTCAGTGCAGGCCTCACCCGGTCCGGCGATGATCGGCTTGGAGAGAAACATTGTTTCGACAGCGGCACTCGTACCCTGAACTGCGGTCATTAAGACCTTCCATTCATCAACCCATGATCCGTTCTGTGGAATCTGACCACGTTCAATCCAGGAGATCTTCTGAGATCCGTACAGTTTTACTGGCGACTTCATTCCCTTGGGGCTAGATGCTCCGTGGAAGAAAGTGCGAAGTCCAAAGGGCTTGCCTTGGGAGACCTGGCTATCAAGCGTTGGCTCCGGCTTCCCACGAACTTTCTTCAATCGGATTTTCTCAAGGATCTCGACAGCCCGATTGTCTCTCACCAACACGTCGTATTCATCCAGGAACCTCGCAACTGCAGGTCCATCAGGCATACCGCCCTTCATTGTCTGTACCGTGCATGGGCCGCTGTAGTCACGCTCCCATAGGAAGTAGGAGATTCCGCCCCTAATTTTCACAAGAGGAAACGGTTCGTACAGGTTGGGAAAGTCGATGAGGACCTTTAGCCGTCGATCGTGAAGCATCCTGTCGCGAAAAGAATCGAGGCCCTTTCCCCCAACGAACCATCGCGACGGCGTAATCATCAATACGTATTTCGGGGCAAGGTTGATTGCTGCCTCAACGAATAGTTGATAGATGGGCGTGGCACTAGCGCTGTGCCCGCTGTCCTCCATTTGGTATGGAGGATTCCCGACGATCACGTCAAACTTCATGTTCATCTCCTTGTCGATTTGTGTTCGGCCATCGGCGTGGATGAAACCGTAGGCCTTGTTGTCGTGCCCTGGTTGCAGTAGCTGGTCCTCTACGCCCTTGCATTCTCGGCATCGACCCGACGGATCGAAAGAGTGCTTCACCCGCTTCCGCCAGACATTGCCATCGGGGTCTGCAAAGTGAACGGTAGAAAACTCGCCCGAAGCATCCTTCGAGCAATAGAGGGAACGCCGAGTCATCATCCCCGTGATCTCCTCGGTTGCGATGGCGAAGATCATCTCGGTGAGTATGTGGCTGAGACGGGCCTCTTCGCTGGGGATCGCGTCGGCCAAGCCAACCATGAGCCGTTTGGTGATCTCGCGGGGGAAGACGCCGGTCTTGGCACCAGGGTCGAGCCAGCGCAACGTCGGGTCAGACCAGACCTCGGTAGGCAACAGGTCGAGGACGGCGTTCACCACCCTGGGCGGGGTGAAGACCGCGTCGTTGGAGAGGTTGGCGATCACCTCGAGGATGTCGGGCTGGTTGGCCCGTAAGTAGTCGGCCGTCATAGGCCTCTCCCCGTTTCGTTTCGAGCCGGTCCACGCAGCTTGGGTGCTTCCACGCGCGCAGCCTCAGCGAGGTTCACTGCCTTACCTCGCCAGAACTGTTCTGGCTCAACCGGTGCGAAGAGGCTCATCATTGTCGCAGTCGTTGCCTCTTCCATGGCAATGACATCACCGAGCGTCGTCTTGCTCAAGGATACGGATAGATCGCTGGGCTCCCAGGTGTATTCGATGAGCGGGATGAGGTCGCGGCCCGTTGGCTTTCCTTCTGTGTCTAAGGGCAGCATGTTGCCGACGATCAGGTTGTGCTCAACGACCCAGGACGCCGCGCGAAGTACGAGGCTGCGCTCAGTGAGTTTCTTGGTGAGGACCTCGTGGTTCCACTCAGTGAACATGGTGAGCAACCGGGACCGCGCGCCGATCTCGTGGCCGGGCGTACCGCCGATGATGTTGTCGGTCGAGATGTCGACGGCGTAGATGGAGGCAAGTGCCTCAAGGGCGTGGTACTGCGCAGCCTCGGTGGTTGCACCGGCCGGCAACTTCTGTTGAGCGTGGACCCTGGCAATCTGGTCGAGCTTGCGGTCGAGGATCGCGATCAAGAAGTTGCCGTCGCCGCAGGCCGGCTCCAAGAAGGTTGCAGAGGAATGCGGCTCCCACATCGATGGTGGCAGCAAATCGAGCATCTCTTGAACGGTGACGTTGGGCGTGAAGACCTCACCGAGGTCGCGAACACGCTCCGAGGACTTCACCAGTCGCTCTGTTGAACTTTCCACCACTAACGTCACCTAACCCCCACTCTCCCAGATACTTTGGCATTTGCGCTCACCAGACGGAACTCATTGTGCCAGAGGGGCGTGACTCGGCACTCAGGTGTTAGCGGCCTGGCAGTGACACACACCGTGTGTCACCAGTGACCTGCGCTCGGTCTATGGCGCAGATCGACTCAATGCAGACGATTTCAACTGGTTTGAAGTCGAGTCGGTTGAAGTTGAGACAGAATGGGCGAATACCAGCGGGAACGGGTGGATGTACCAGGAGTTACCAACAAGATTCTGCTGTTCGTTCTCCCCAGAAATACAAGCACCGCAAGAACATCAAAACGCTAGTTCTGGAGGACCACCATCTATAACAAGACGACCCATACCAGTTCAGTTGAAGAGAACTGGCACCGACGATGAGTGAAGACTTCGGACCATTCTCGGTATCCCCGAGTCAAATTTCAAGACTTGGGAACGAGTTCACCAAATTTGTTGGGCTGCTTCTATCTTCAGAGGCGGCTGAAGCCAACATGCAAGGTACAGACTTTACAACGACACGCATGGAGAACACTCCAGATGGCGGTGTTGATGCGCACACCAGGCGGTCGACCGGAACAACGATATGGATTCCACTGGGAGAAACTGCATGGCAATTCAAGCGTTCCGACATTGCAGAGGCGAAATGTAAAGAGGAGCTTCTGGGCGCAGTGGAGGCACTGGACGTACTCAGGCGTGGCGGAAGTTACAGATTGGTTCTCGGCTCTGACTTGACATATCAGCAAATCAAGAGGCGGCGAACAGGACTCCTCAACGCGTGCGATGACTTAGGCATAGCCCACAGAGACGGCGCCATTGAGGTACTGGATGCTGAGCAGTTGGCTAGATGGACGGAAGAGCATCGCTCATTGGCAGTTTCGAAAATGCTCGGCGGCGCTGGGGATGTGGTCATGGACTTCGAGGATTGGTCGAAGTCGCAACGACATCGGACCACGTGGAAACCAACAGAAGCTCAATCTCTACTAATCAACGAAGTGCATGACCACGTCAATGGCCAAGCAATCGACCTGCACATCGAAGGCGTCAGTGGTCTAGGTAAGACCCGGGCTGTCTTGGAGGCGCTTCGTGGTGAAAGTTGCGAGTCAATCGTGACTTACGCATTCGACTACGGCAAACTACCCCCGCAGTACATGAGGTTGCTAGTGAACCAAGACCGAAGTGCGGTCGTGATTGTCGACGAGTGCTCCGCGCGTGAACACGAAAGTATCGCTGCCAATCTTCCGGCTGATAGTCCAATCCGTCTGATTACGATTGGTGAACCTGACCCTCGGCTCATTCAAGCGCCAAGAATCGGGTTGAAACCAGCCCTCGAGGAAGAGCTCCGCACAATTCTCGAACATGAAGTTACGAGTCTTTGGCCAGAGGCTCGTACTGTTGTGGCCTCACTGGCTGGCGGAAACATCGCCTGGGCAATAATCGTCGCGCGAGAGGTTGTGAAGAACCCGGACTTCACAATCTCAAAAGCAGTTAGTGCGGACGCCATTGAGCAATACATCGATGACAATTTGCCTACCGGTGACGATTTTTTAGCCTGTAGCGCCCTTGCACTTCTGTCTCGAATTGGCTGGCAGGGAGAACTCCAAGATGAGCTCGAATCACTCTCTAACGCCCTTGGACTCAGTGTGACCTTGCTCCGACAAGCAGGGTCGACCCTCGATTCTCGTGGTTTTCTCACGACGCAGGGGCGCTACCGAACCATCACGCCACAGCCGCTGGCTCTGCACCTTGCCGCGGCGGCATGGTCGCACTTTGGAAGCAAGGTGATGGACGATCTGGTCCCACTCTTGACTGGAGACATGTTGGAAAGGCTTTTCGGCCGTGCAGCGGATCTTGGAGATTTTGGACCGACCAAAGCCGCAGTGCGTGATCTGCTTGTTGAAGGTGGGCCGTTCTCATCACTTGACCGGCTGGCCTCACCTTCAGAGTCTCGCTTGCTGCCACAAGTAGCGGTCATCTCACCAAAGGAAACCATGGAGCATCTTGGGACCCTAATTCGAAACTCGACAGAGGAGGAATTGTTCGCGGCCCTTCCCGCACGCCGATCAATGGTGAACGCGCTTGAGAAGCTGGCCTGGCACACGCAAACCTTTGACGCTGCTGAGACAGCTTTGATCAAACTCGCTAGAGCGGAAAATGAAAAGTACACCAACAATGCCACCGGAGCATGGATAGATCTTTTTGGAGCGAGCCTTCCTTCGACCGGCGCTGATCCAGTTCAACGTCTCGATGCTCTCGCGAGAGAATCGAGTTCCACTGATCCGCGGGATCGACAGCTCGCCGTGCAAGCAGCCAGTCGCGCTTTGAGTCATTTCGAGTCGGTCATGGTCTCCGCCGAAGTGCAGGGAGGGAATCTTGTGGAACGTCGCGGCTCGCCCCTTACGTATGCAGACCTCTGGCAATACCAGCTCGGAGCGATTGCCGTCCTACGTGCTCTCACCTTCGACGAAGACGCGAGTGTGGCAAGCGCAGCGGTTAGTGCACTTGTGCGCGCCATTCATCCGCTGCTTGAAAATCCGCATTTGATGCCATCTCTAACAGAAGCACTTTCGTCACTTTCTAAGCAGCATCAAAGCACCGTGAGAAGTGAAGTTGAGCACCTAGAGAGGCTATTCGCACGTGTAAAGGATGCTGAGGCACGAAGTTCGGCCCTTCAGCAACTCATTTCAGAGTTGCCAGAACCGGACGACGACGAAGTTATCGAAGGTCTCTTCAATCTGAATCCTTGGGAACTGGAGTCGGGTGAGCTAACTAATCAACTTCGAATTGCTCTAACAAGGTTTGGGCTTGTCAAGGCCAGAGCCTTAGTGATCAAATTACTTTCCGCAGGTGAGGAAATTCCGGCCGCTTCCGATCTTGGGGTGGCAATTGCTGACCTGTGGCCTAACGATGACGACATGCAATGGGCTGTGTCGAAGTCCGCGAAAGGTAAGAACCTACTTGTCCTATTGGGCTTTCTCGACGCGCGACAGTCTGCGGGCGAAAAGTCAATACATCAGGACTTTCTCGACAGCGAGTTCTCAAAAGGACTCGACGATGCGACTCGTCTTGTTGTCTTGACCAGTGGCCCTATCAGTGTCGAGTCATGGGGCAATAGCATCCAGTTGCTCCAACAACTCAGCGTGCGAGAAAGCGTTGGCAGAATACATGGGTGGCGCGCGCACCTCACCGATGCACAAATCAAAGATCTCCTTCGCCTATGGGTCGACCGAATTCACAACCAAGACGATTACAACGCCCTTGTCGATTTCTGTGGCATGAGCGTATTCAATCAACCGGACCGTATCCCGAAACTCGAGGATGAATTGTATGAGGTTGCAAGTTTGCGATCAACCTATCCAGCGACCGCCGGTCAGACTTGGGATTGGTCGCAGATAGCGTCAGCAATTCTTCCTGCACACGACGAACAGATACTTGAGGTAATGCTTGATGTCGTCGAAGTTGGGGAAATCTCCGGCCTAGCGGGCTTCGACGATAGCGTTATCCTTCGCGACTCTATACAACGTCTGGGGCTACGCGCGTGGACGTCTATCGTGCACCGGATCGACAACGGAGCACGGGGAATCGCTCTAGTCCTACGCGGTTGGGTGACAGATCTGATATCAATAGACGATCTCGCTGCATGGGTCGACGACTCCCTCGACAGAGCTCGAACACTTGCAAGTCTTGCTTCAGTGGGAGCGAACGAGCCAACTCCGGTTGCCCGATACTTGCTTACCCAGTTTCCTGACGATGATCGAATCACATCAAGTTTGGCTGGAGAATTTCTCTCCGGCTCTTTCGTCGGTCCTGAGTCAAGTCGACTGCGGGGGCAAATCGATCAACTCAAGAATTGGAATAGGCCTGCGGAATCTAAGGGCGTCAGGCAATGGGCGAATCGAATTACTGGTTCTCTTGAGAAACAACTCGAGGCCGCACTTCGACGCGAAGATGAAAGAGGTTGGTAGCAAGTCTTGTCGGCTTCTCTTGAGTTCCGAATGCAGATGTTCCGAAGTTCGGTCCAGTGGGCGGGACGACGGAACTAAGGAGTTTCCGTTAGGTACCTTTCGAGGGAGACTTCGTCGACATGGAACTGATAGTCAGAGGTTCGATGGATAATGACACCATCTGCCTTGAGCAGCAGCACTCCCGCACGGTCCAGCCCGGTCCGAACCTGCGCTTCGCGAATGGGAATTGTGCCAGCGGGCGCGGTTTGCGGAAGCGTCGTACGTGCGACGCGCTCGGACTTGAGCCGCTCGAGCGACGACCTCGTCACCATGGTTATCTTCAAACTGGCCGTCGCCACTTCATCGGGCTCGAGCCGACCCATGCTGAGGAGATGCTGCGCCGTTCGCCTCGAACATCGCAGCACATCCATGACCTCAGAAATTGACGCCGCGGTGACCCTGATAGCGGTCCTCGCCTCCAGGTGACGTCGAATTTTGTCGACCTCGTTGGCGTCGTAGCAGTAGCCGCGCGTGACCGACGCTTCGGCGACCGTGACACCCAGGGCCCTCAAGAGGGAGTCGACCTCGTTGTACGTCAGGTTGAACTCGGTGCACAGTGTCGCCCTGGTCCACAACTGTTCGGCGAGCGCCACCCGGGCTTCGACCGAGGACATGGTCACCCCACGAATTACGGCGCGGCCCGCTCCGTCGACTTGTTGGCGTACCAATTGACCGTCGCGCACCAGTTGGCGGACCTTGCCCTCGCCCACCGCAAGCAACTCTGCGACTTGGGCAACTTCGAGGACCTGTTCGCCTTCTGCCGTCGCGACGCAGACGTATCCCGCATCGTCCAGCACGTCAAGGGCACGACCTCGTTCGTGAGGGTCTGGGCACGCCGACGTCGGCAGCAAGCGACCCGCGGTCACCGGCTCCACCAAGCAACCAATGGTGGTTTCGATGAGTGACGCCATGGCGTCAGCTACCACCAGCAAGTGCTCCACTCCCTTGCGCTGCACGGTGTACGTGGACTCAGTTATTGCAGCGCCGCCGTCGAGGTTTTGGAGTTTGTGACCCATGTAGACCGACCTTTCGCGTTGCGAGACATCCGCCACGTCAGTCGCGAAATACTTGCGATGCGTGTGCGGCGTGACCTTGAAGCCAACATCTGCCAGACCACACCCGGCGGCGACGGTCGCCTTCTCCAAAGCTTCCCTGAAGCCGGTCTGGCCACAACCCCGGGTCGTTCGCAGCAGGGGCGTCGACGAGTCGGCGTCACCTTCGCGGAAAGCCTCGATGTAGTGGTCGATGAGTTCCGCGACCGGCTTCGCGATAGGCAGCACCCGTGCCGAGGACGTCGTCTTCACCGACGTCTTGACCTTGGCGATCTTCTTCTTCCCCTCCGCGTCGCGCACCAGAAAGTTCTTGCCCCCTTGTCGCCAGATACGGATGGTCATGTGCCCGTCGTTGCGGTAGATGTCCTCCAATGTGACGCCATAGGCCTCCGAGATGCGCAGCCCGACGCAGCGCAGCAGCCAGAACGTCATCTGGTGGTGGATGTGCAACCGGCTCGCAATGCGCTTGGAGGTGGCGAGGTCGAACATGTACACGGGCGACGTGGACTTCGAGTTTGGACCGGACGTCCGTGCGCCCGGGTCCGGGTCCTTGGCCTCGATGCCAATGGAGGGGTCCCTGTCGAGCAGGTGCTTGCCCATCGCGAATTTACAGATGTTTCGCAGCATGCTGAGCATTGCGCTCACCTCCTTCTTCGAGAAGCCGGTTGGCACCTCGACACCTCGCTCGAGCGGTACGAACCCGGCCTTGATGAGGTCCCCGATGGGGATGCGCACTACACCCATGACGTCACGTGACGTATCGAGGTACCCGTTCGCGAACTTGCCCGTCAACCACGCCTTGCGCACTCCCGACTTGCTCTTGTTGCACCACTCGGCAGCCTCCGCGAGCGTGAGTTCCCTCGCGTGCGCGATGACCGTCTGCTTCGGGTCGCTCTTGGCACGGATGCCCGCCATGAAGTCAACGAAGTCCTCGCAGTCCTCGTACGTGATTTCGCCAATGTGGTTTACGCGAGGAGCAAAGAAGGGAATGAGGTGGAGCCGCAGCTTTGAGGCCACGTCGTCGACGCGTTGAGGGTTTGGACTGTCACTCGGGTAGAACTTCTTCCACCAGGCCCACGCCACGTCGGCAAAGCCGTCCAGAAGTTGCTCGGGAGCGCGGCGGCTGGACAGCGCGCGGTAGGGCTCAGCTTTTGGGAGCGGCAGACCGGCCTTGCGGGCAGCGAGCGCCGCGGCGCGCCAACGCTCGGCGGCCTCGAGGCTCGGAAAGGTTTCGTTGATTCTCTTCGTCGAACCCGGGACAGCGGGAATTCGTAT
>Ga0182030_10025134_pt1 | contig 10878 bp, 8 predicted proteins | sample 812S3MmetaG_FD_121299 | JGI IMG/M metagenome (GOLD analysis project Ga0182030, IMG submission 121299) | Permafrost microbial communities from Stordalen Mire, Sweden - 812S3M metaG (Illumina Assembly) | ecosystem: Environmental > Terrestrial > Soil > Wetlands > Permafrost | place: Sweden... | reverse complement strand
GGGCCTGTTCTCGCTGCCGGTAAATGTCACGCAGGGCTCGGTAGCTGGCGGCCAGGGTTTCATGCTGGTCAGCGCGGTCGAGGTCGCTTGCTTTGCGGGCGGCGGCTGTTTCGGCGACCGCACGGATGGCGCCCAGGCCGGCGTCGAAGGCTCCGAGCCGGGATAGCCGCAGCTCCTTCCCGACGTGGCGGGGTGCCCAGGCGGTTTCGGCCGTGTAGGCGTCGCGGAGCAGCCACAGCCGCCCGTCGGGCATGGCCCGGGCGTCCGGCTGGCCGGCTGGGCCGAGGGCGGCGAAGGCCTCGTACCAGGCGGCCCGCTGGTCTGGCACGTCGCGGACGGGCTCCAGGCCGATCGGGTCGTCTGGATGGTCATAGCCGTACGTCTCCCGGTACCCGGCGATGGAGGCGGCCTTCTGTTCCCAGGTGCGGCGGGCAGTTTGGCTGGCGGGCACCGGGCCAAGAGCCTTGACCGCCCATGCTGGGCTAGTCCGGGCGGCGTGCTGGCCGAGCCGCCTGGTGCGGTCATCCATCATCGCGGCGATCTCGGCTAGGTAGGCCTGGCGGCCGGGGTCGGGCAAGTGAGGTACTCGTCCGGCCCAGCGTCCCTGAGGCTGCGGGGAAAGCGGATGGACCCGGGTGCGGATCCGGGCGTCCAGGACGCTGGCGATGTCCCGGGCTCCGGCCAGGTCCCGTTCGGCGATGGCCGAGCCGATGACCTCGGCGGGATCCAGGCCGGCCAGTTCGGCGGCGTGCAAGGTGCGGAACAGCCACCGGGCCTGGTGCGAGAGCGGCTGCCCATGGCCGGGCGGAAGCGCCGCCATGACCAGCTCCCGGTACCGGTCATTGCGGGCTCCTTTGGTTACGGCGGTCCAGATCGCGTGGAGGGCGGCCAGGTGGTCGGCGTTGGCGAGGTTACGCTGCCGCACCGCCGAGGCGGAAAGGCCGGCGCTGTCGCGGCCGAGGATGTCGGCGAGTACCGCGGCCGGCTGGCGCGGATCGGCTCCATCCGGCCTGCCCGGCCGCAATTGGTCTGAGTGGTGTCCCGCGCGTTCCCGGCGGAGGCGCTCGTAACGGCCGAGTCCGGGGGCCGGACGGGTGCCGGGCTGTGGGTCGGCGGCCCGCGCGGGGGTGGTGAACACGAACGCGAGGTTGGCGTCGGTGCCGCGGGTCATCGCCGGGTACAGCCACTGCCGGTCCTCGCCGCCGGCGACCAGCGCGATCCCGGTATGCACGGTGCCGCCTTGCGCGGAATGACCGGTGACCGCATAGGCCAGCTCCGAGGATCGGTAGCCGGGGAAACAGAACGCCCGGTCGGTGAAGCGCCGCTGCCCGGTGGCTCGGTCCACCTCCAGGAGGCGGCGGACCATGATGCCCTGGCCGGTGACGGCCTCGATCCGCAGGACGTCCCCGTTGGCCAGGGCCCGGCCCGGCGCGCCCGCCTCGATGCCGTGGTCGTTGCGACGGCAGATGATCAGGTCGCCCGCCGAAGCTTCGGCGCCGTCGGCGATCCGGATGCTCCTGGTGGCGTCGACCAGGCCGAGGTGGATCAGGTCCTCGCGGATCCGGGCGGACAGTTCGCGGCACCTGGCCCAGTCCGCGGCCATCAGCAGCACGTCCAGGCCAGCCAGGTAGCTGGCCACGTAGGCGTCGGCGGCCTGGTCCATGGCCTGCTCGGGCGGGGCGCCGCGGATGCGGCCGTGCTGGTCGTACTCATCCAGCGCGGTGGGGTCACCCTGGCGCAGCCGGAGTGATGCGGCGCGTTCCCATTCGGCGGCGAACCGCATCGGCTCGGTCAGCTGGACATAGCCGAGCCGGTCGGCGAGCAGGGTCATGGCGCCGCCGCCCTCGACGGCGGCGAGCTGTTCCTGGTCCCCGGCCAGCACCAGCTTGCACCCGTTCCGTGCCGCGTAGTCCGCGAGGGCGGCCAGGTGGGTCATGGAGATCATGGAGCCTTCGTCGGCGACGATCAGCGCGCCGGGCGGGATCCGCCGGTCGGTGAGGTCAGCGAGCAGCCGGGTGGTATTCACGGCGACCGGGACTCCGGCCTGGCGCAGGCTGTTGGTGGCGTTCTGGGAGGTGGCGGTGCCGACCACCGGGCCGTCCCAGATCTGGGCGGCGGTGGCCAGGACCCAGGTCTTGCCGGTGCCGGCCGGGCCGGTGATGATCTCGACGGTACGGGGGGAGGTGAGGACGTGCCAGACGGCGGCAGCCTGGTCCAGTCGCAGTCCGCGCGGCGCGTCGTGTTCGCGCGGGTTGCGGGCGCGGCCGCGCAGTTGCGCGTCGAGTAGCGCGGGATCGGCTCCCAGGCGGCGCGCGGCGCGGTCGGCGGACAGGCGCGGCGCGCCCTGGGCTTGCGCGTGCGCGAGCAGCTTGTCTTCCAGGGACAGCTGCGCGGCAGTGGCGTACTGCGCGGCCCCGGGCCGGGTGTAGATGCTGCGCCCGTCCAGCTCGCGGCGCAGCGATGCCGGGAGGGGCGGCCACTCGGGCGCTTCGAGGCTCACCACCTCACCAGTCCGCCCGGACAGGACCTCATCGGCCAGGCCGAGCAGCAGCTCCTGGGCTTCCTCGGAGCCCATCTGCCGCGTCGGCGGCGGCATCACCAGGGCGAGATGCTTGAGCAGCTCATGCCGGGTCCAGGCCGGATGCCGGTCCGAGACCAGGATCAAGGCCTTAGCCAGCGCCCGGGCCTGCGCTTCGCGTGAGGGCGGCGCGCCCGGCTCGGGTCCTTCGGAGCGCGGTGGCGTGTCCGCGTCCGGGCCGCGCGCGTTCGACACCTCGGGCGCGATGCCCGCGAGTTCACCGCCGAGCGTGGCGTCCCACCGCGCGGCGAGCGCATGCCAGTCCACCGGTCCCGCGTCTTTGCCCTGGCGCGAGAGCAGGGTGGCGTCGCTGGCGATGTGCAGTAGCTCGCGCGAGGTCGGCGCGCGGCCGTGCTTGTGCTCCCAGGCCCGCGCGAGTTCGCGTTCCTTCTCATGGACCTGGACCGTGCGGGTGGAGTACGCGTCCATCTGCGCCTGGGTCACGCCGCGGATCTCGTTGCCGCGCCCGTCGGCGCGCGGGATCCATTCCACGCCGAACTCGGCGGTCAGCTCGCACTCCACGCTCGTGGCTGCGACGGCTTGCAGCGCGCCGAGAACCGCTCGCAGGCTCACCGTGTCCAGGGCACGCCATTTGCCGTCGCTGAAGGTACGGGTGATCCGGGCGATCTGGTTATGGATGTGATCCTGGGGATCGCCGTCCCGGCTGGTGCCCTGCAGCCAGGACGTGACGATCAGCCCGGCCGGCTCGAACCGACCCGACTCGCGGCCGTCGACCTTGGTGCCGTGCGAGCCGGTCCGGGTAACCCCGGCCCAATCCTGGGCGTACTGCAGGGCGGCCCGGTTAGCCCGCTGCAAGATCTCCTGGAACCGCTGCTCCCGGACGGCCCAGTACGCGGCCGCCCGGTCGTCGCCGGATTGCCGGGCGCGGCGCTCGTTTTCCCGGATCGAGGCGTGCAGGATCGAGATGGACTTGGAGAACGAGACGGTCACGTCGGTGTAGGCGGCGGGGTGGCGGGTGGCCTGGGCGGCCTCCCGCTCGAGCTCGATCAGCCGCTCAGCGGTGGCGTGCGGCTCGGTGGCCTTCAGCCGGGCCAGGTGATCGGCGAACGTGGGATACCGGCCGCGGGGCCGCCCTAGCGTGGCCCTGGTGCGCGGGTCGACCTGCCGGTAGACCGCGTCGTAGGACTGGCGCTCGACGAACTGGCCGGGGTTGAAGCCGAGGGCCCGGGCTCCGGGTCCCCACCACCGGCCGGGCGGCTCCCCAGCCTGGGCCGCGTTGATGTAGTAGCCGCCGGTGACGTGCTCGGCGGCGGTCTCGCCCTGGGTCTTCCAGACGTAGCCGAGGTCGTAGCCCTTGGCGACGGTGACGACCACGGCCAACCGGCTGCCTCCTTGCGGTCACGAGGCCGCAGGGCTAACCATGATCATTTCGATGAATGCAATGGTCTGCGGCGATATGACCAGGGTGAAGGATGAGCAGTTCATGATCATTTGCAAAGACGGCACGAGGCGACGCGTGCAGGGCGAAAGGATGGCTGTGAGCAGCTGATACAAGAAATTTAAGAAGCGAACGAAAATGTCGTTCCATGCCGGGATGTGGACATCGCTAAGGTCGGTTGGTCAGGAGCCGGCGGCGGGGCGGGTGAGGCAGCGATGCGGCTGGCCCGCTGTACGTGCTCCGCCTACCCAAACGCACTCGTTCTGGTACTTACGCCGAAGCGATGGGTGGTATTCATCAGCTCCGTCTATAGATGGGTGCGGGGACAGCAGGCATCGGTCCGTTCCGTTTCCGGGAGCCTCGTCGGTGAGGCTGGCGCAGTGGTGCTGGACGTCCGCGCGGCGCATCTCCGGCTCTGGATCGTGTCATCGGCTCGTCGGCTACTTCCAGCGGGAATGTGACTCCGGCAGGCAGTAAGCCGGATTATTCGATTGGAATTGCCGTCGGAATGCGTAGCAGGTTTGCGATCGGCGTATAAAGGTCGATGTCAGTATCAGCGGTCTTGAGAGACACGACGAGGGAGTATCGAACGGCCTTGTCGATGCGATCGCGCGTTCGATTGTTCTTCCACCAACCTCCCACCGGATAGACAGCGAGTTTGCCGGACTGAGCCAGTTCAACCCCCGATGTCTCCCACACGTCTTGATGAAGCGAGCCGAGGTTACGCTGATTCGCCCCTACACGCCACTTCACCTGGCCGCCGCTTGGTCGCCCTCCGGACTCCTCCGTGTCAGCGTCATGGTTGACCCGCTGGATGAACTGGCCTTCGGACTCGAGCGGGTCTTGAAGTTCGAACCGGAGCGCATGCGATGCGTAGCTGTAACGCTGCCGCCAGCCGCGTCGAGACGCTGTCGGTTCGATGAAGTACGAAAGCGTGACCCGCAAGCTCACCGGAGCCGCCCCGAGTTCGTGGAGGACCTCCTGCGGCCAGGGAAGGTCATGAAGCCGGAAGGCCGGCACCTTGAAGTCGGTGCCTTCGAAGGGTATGAACTCGTCTTGAATAATCAAAGTGACCGCTTGGTCAGACGAGTACAGCACACGGTCCTCCGTGGGCACGCCCCACCCGTAGCGTCGGAGCAAGAGCTGTTGCGCCTGGAGTCCCTGCTTGCGGGCAGAATCCAGGGCCCTGCGCATAGTCGGAGTCCACTCAGCAGCATGTACCAAAAGGGCGCGGATTGTTTCCGGCCAGTACGACGGGTAGGTGGCCATCGCGACGGCCGCGAGACGTGAGGCCTGCGCGGTCGCGGCGCTGGTGGCGTTTGCCGATGACAACGCGAGGTCGTTGGAGTGCCCGGTAGTCCGCAGAGAGAGGGCGGCATGGCCAGGTTCGAACATGCTACCGCCATCATGCAAGACATTGCCCCCCTCCATGACGATGTCCGGCTTAATTGGCCATGGCCGCACGCCGAAGGGGAGTGATGTCCGGCTATGCGGCGAAAGCTCGCCCTCAGCTGCGACGACTCCCCACCCCGCATAGGCCGGGTCCGTTGGTAGGTCTACAAACTCTGTGTGGGCACCGACAGTTAGCGCATTCCACGCCTGCCCGGGGTCTTGGACAGCTGAAGTATCGGACTCATCGAGATGGTGCGCGACGTAATAGTCAACATTGCCTGCCGAGAGGACGATGAGGCGAGCAGTGTCGGGGTCTGGCGGTGCCAGTAGCTGTAGTTCGTCACCGCTCCGAACTACATTCGCTCCGACAGCGAGCGCATCTACTGTTGCCGACCAAAGTGTCGGTTGGCCCGGCCTTTCGAGGTTGTCGCCGTTGGTGGTGACAGGGAGGCAGAAGGCCCGCCGCCGACTGTTCGTAATCTCAGCGAGCGCGATTGCCTGAGCAGTCACATCCCCATACGCCAGAGCGTTGTGCGGCTTCTCGGTACTCGTGGGGAGGATGCGAACCGACTCAAGTCTGTGTCGCAAGGGGACTTGGTGAGTGCCCATCAGATGATGGTCGAGATCACCCAGCAGCGCAACGCCAGCCATCTTCGTGCCGTGCCCGTCTCGGTCGAAGCCGCTCGTGCCAATCACAGTGTTTAGATCCTGCGGTGCGAGCGATCCCTCAAGGAGGACATGGGTGCGAGCGACGCCAGTATCGAGATGGCACACCGCGGGCCCGCCTTCACCAGCGGGCTCCAACCGCTTCGAGAGGTCGTCGACGTACTCAGCCTGTTCCTCTTGGGTAAGGTCCTCGATCGTGTCGATGAACTCGGGGCGTCGGATCTCAGCAACAGGAACCGCCGTGAACGGAAGGATCTCGAGATCGGCCCACCTCCCCTCAACCCACATCACATCCCGGTCGATCAATCGGAGGAGTCGCGCTGAGATCCCAAGATTCGACGACGCAGCGAACCGCCGCAGAAGTTCCGGACCCTGCTCGCTGCGCCGCAGCCAGATCTCCCACCAGGTCCGCTTGCCCTCAGTCGGCTCACCGTCGGATTGCCACAGGTCTCGCAGGACGGTCGAGCGGATACGGGCGATATTGGCGACGAGCTCGTTATTCCGCGGGTTGCCCGCCGATGACTCCTTCTCGAGGTAGTCCTCGAAAAGCCTGAGGAACTGCGGGCGGTACTGGTCACTCACCCAAACAACTGCGCGCTCAGGGAGCCCAGCCTGGGGATCTGCGGGCAAGACCGTGAGGAGGAGCCACTGAGGTCGTCTTGGAACTTTCCGGTGCCGGGTGAACTGCTGCAAGGAGTCGAGCTTCAGCGTGTACGCCGGATCATCGCCCTCAAGGGTCACAATGCTGCCGAGTGCGCGTAGCTCATCCTCTGTCAGCAGTTCATCGCGCGCGTCGTCGCTGGACTCAAGGGTCGACCGCAACTCGCCGAGTCGACTGCGGCCATGGCCTCCACGATCCTCGACTGGCCGGACTCTGGGATCTCCTCCACCTCGGCGGCGAAACTCCTCATCGACAGATCGATCCGCCACGAGGAGGTGGCTAAGGTGATCGCGGCCATCAGCCAAGACTCGCCGCCTGCCGTGTCGTCAAGGCGAGACGTAGATCCTCTGCTGTGACCCGAGCGCGGCCACCCAGGATGACGCTCTTGGCCGCTGCTTCGGCCGCTCGTACGAGGTCGGCGTGGGAAAGACCTGTCATGCCGTCGGCGAGCGATGGCCAGCGGACTCCCCTAGCGAGCGAGCCCAGTCGGCCGCGCATGACTGCAGCACCTTGCCTGGCGTCCGGGAGCACGTAGTCCAGTACCATGTCGAAGCGTCTGAATAGCGCCCGGTCAAGGATCGATCGGTGGTTTGTCGCGGCGACAATAAGACTCTCGCTTCTGCTGTTCTCTAGGAACACGAGGAACGAGTTTAGGATGCGACGCGCTTCACCGACGTCATTCCCGGCACGATCGCCGCCCAGAGCATCGAATTCGTCGAAGAGGAAGACACCACGCTGGTCCTCCGCCGCATCGAAGATCAGGCGAAGCTTGCTCGCGGTCTCGCCCATGAACTTGCTTATGAGACTGTCGAGGCGAATGGTCAGAAGCGGGAGAGAGAGCTCATGAGCGAGAACCGCCGCTGTCATCGTCTTGCCCGTGCCAGGTGGTCCCTCGAATAGGAACCGGTGGGCAGGTTCAAATCCATGGTCCATGAGGTTCTTACGCTGGTGCTGCTCGCTCAGGATGCGGCGCACCTGCTGGTTCAGATCCTCTTGGAGCACGAGTTCGTTTAGGCCGATCGTCGGATGCGTCGCGATGACCAACTCGGACAGATCGCCACGGGGTCGGGCGATCGAGGTGACCTTCGTGGGCCGGTCGGAGCGCGAACTTTCGACCGCCGCTTTGAGGTCTGCTGCGAGCCGGTGATGTCCTTGCCGCGCAGCTTGAGCAGCGACCTGTAGCGCGACAGAATAGAAGGAGTCGTCGTCGCCGCTAGCATGGCTGCGCACCAAAGCCTTGAAATGCTCACCTGAGCCCGCCATGCCCCACCTCCCGCTGCGTGTCGCCTTGCTTGAGTCTAGGGTCTGGGCCTGTCAGAACGCTGACAGACCTCTGCGACATCGACACTGCCTGTGGCTTTCCGGCGGGTCGCGAGAGGTTGCGGTCCCCGGGAGTGCCGCCAGGCCGTTGGTCTCGGCCACTAGGACGCCGGGTTCGCAGTGCTGGTTGTCGCGTCGGGGAATGAGCAGGACCCGGCCATGGTCGGGGATGACCCCGCTGACGCCGACGGAGTACCGGGGGCGGCTTTGTGTTCACAAGTGCACCTCGCGGGTAGCAGGGGCGTCAGGGTAGCTGCCACATGCCATCGGTCTTCCTTGCCGCGCGGTACGTCCCATCAGCGACCCGGCGGGGTACTTCCTGGGACTCGCGGAGTACCCGGCGGCGGCCATCGGGGATCTTCGGCCAGCTTGCCCGGGTGACCGGGGTGTCTGCGTATACCGGTTCCCAGGAAATAGCGTAGAAGGGGGCGGCTTCGGGGAGCCGGGTGGCCAGGCAGTACACCGTCCGCAGGTGGTACCACTTGCTGACCACGGTCAGGCGCAGCCCCATGGCCAGGGCTTCGCGCAGGTGGGGCAGGGACAGCTCGACGTTCTGCCAGGTGTCCTTGGACTGGTCCTCGACACGGATCACGTCGCCCGGGACGTCGGCCTCGGTGAGCTGACGGGCGAACTCACGGCCCTCGATGATGCCGTTGTGCCGGTTGACGCCGCCGGTCGCGATCACCAGCGGTGCTGCGCCGGCGAGGTGCCGAGCGACGGCGATCTGCGCGGGCGCGGCCTGGTTCGTGCCGAACAGGAGCAGCGCCACCGGCTCGCCGTCCGGCGGCGGCGCCTCGATATCCACGGCCGCCGTCAGCGCGGCAACCCGCTCGGGAGTCAGCTCGTCATCGTTCATCCAGGTATCCCACCCGGGCGGGGAGGCGGAGCTGGCAGCGCGAGGCGCGTGCCCGCGTCGAGATAGCGGGCGTGGAAGTCCGCCATGGGCGCGGCGCCGGGGAACTGCCGGGCCAGCGCATGGTCGAGTTTGCCGGCCAGCACGATCGTCGGCCACACGACCCGGCCGCACTCCAGCGCGGCGCCCCCGGCGGCCGCCGCCTGGTCCAGGTCGCCGAGCCCGGCGGCGGCAAGCGCCAGGATCAGGAGCGTCCGGGCGTAATTGGTGGGCTGGTCCCACGGTGACCGGGTCTGCGGGCGGTAGGCCGTGTCGATGATCCGCCGCGTCATCTGCGCCGCCTCGGCACACCGGCGCGCGAGCAGCAGCGATGTCGCGGTGTACGGCGGGTCCTCGGCCCGCGGGACCGAGTACACGCTGGCCGCCGGGGCCGGCGGCCCGAGGTTTGCCATCGCGGTGGCGGCTCTGCGTCTGGCGTCGGTCATCCCGGCGGCATCGCCGAGCATCGCCTGGCAGCGCATTTCCTGGGCGGCGAGCTTGGCGTGCGCGACCGAGCCGGGCTGCCCGTCGGCTTGGCCGCGCCGGGCAGCGGCCGCCGAGGCCAGCGGGTCGCCCTGGTACCAGGCGATCAGCGACCGGGTCAGTGCCGCCCAGCCGAGCAGTTCCGGGTAGGCAGCATCGCGGCCGTGCCGTTCGGTATCGGTACACCAGATGATCGCGGCCGCGTGCTCGCCGAGGTCGGCCGCCGATATCGCCAGCAGGCTGGACAGCCAGCCGGCCGTGACGGTCAGGTCCGGCCGGTGCCGGTGCCGGGGCGCGGACCGGCCCAGCAGCGTCCCGGCGAACGACCGGGCGCTCAGCAGCTCGCCGTAGACGGCGGCCGAGGGCGCCACGGCGAGGGCGTGCGCGTAGTGGAGCACCAGCTCGGCCAGCCCGGCAGCGCCGATGTCCGGTCCGGCCGGGTCACCGGTCATCGCGACCTGGAGTGCCTCGACCGCGCCCGACGGCTTGCGCTCAGGCGCGCTGGCTTTCGCCGCCCGGCGTGGCGGCGGCTCCTGGGCGGCGTCCCGGATCGTGCCGCCCGCGCCGAGGGCGTCGTCCAGGCGCGCGGCCAGGTACGGGGACGACGGCTTGTGCCCGGACAGGACCTTGGACAGGTAGCTCGGGTCGTAGTTCGAGGCCTTGGCTAGCCCGCGCAGCGACATGCCGCGCTCGGTCATCAGCCGCCGGACCTCGGCGGCGAAGTCCGCCATTCGCGTGTGCCATCCCGCCGGGTGTGGACCTGTGGACCGCCCTGCGGGTGACCACAGGACAACACTTCCAGGCTACGCCCGGTAGGGGCTTGACTGCCGGTATCCGCGAAACAGGCGGACAGGACAGGGAGGCACAGGCCGCCGTGAGATACCGCGAGGACACTCCTGAGCTGCTGGCCAGGGCCCGCGCCGCGGTCGCGGCCTGGCGCGACCAGAATCCGGCCGGGACCGGTGAAGAGCTGGTCGCCGCTATCGGCGATCAGTTCCACCGGGATTACGGCGTGGTGCTCCGCGCGCTGCTGTTCGTGGTCGACCGGCACCGGGCGCGGCAGGTCACTGGCATCCCGTCAGAGGAGCGGTGGCCGTGACCGGGGGCTACGCGGAGATGAGCGGGCGTGCGCTGCGACTCGCCCGCGAGGAGCCGGATCAGGTGCTGCGGCTGCAGGCGTTCCGGGTCGCGCACCCGGAGGTGATTATCGGCGACGGCGGGTTCGGGGTGTGGCAGGCCCGAATTCCCGAGCCGCATGGCGAGAGGATCATATGCCGCTACACGCTCCGCGAGCTGCTGGACAAACTCGACGAGCTCACCAAGTAGCATCCCGCTCGCTACGGGATCGGGCAGTGCCCGCATGGCAGGGTCCCGGCAAGGTTGTTTAGCCTGTTGAGAGGCCCATTCTCTTGAGGATCTGACCGTCGGAACCGCTAAGACGGCGGCGTTCGGCGGCGATGTTGGTGACACCGTGTATACGGAGCAGG
>Ga0182030_10025133_pt1 | contig 10878 bp, 6 predicted proteins | sample 812S3MmetaG_FD_121299 | JGI IMG/M metagenome (GOLD analysis project Ga0182030, IMG submission 121299) | Permafrost microbial communities from Stordalen Mire, Sweden - 812S3M metaG (Illumina Assembly) | ecosystem: Environmental > Terrestrial > Soil > Wetlands > Permafrost | place: Sweden... | reverse complement strand
TATTGTGGGGACGCACTGATTCCAAAGATTTGCCGAAAATGCTCATAGCAAATGCGGCACGCTGGTCGCTGTTGAGCAATATCAACCAACACGAAGTGGTGAAGCAATTTTGTCTGGAAACTGAAAAGCCAGACAAAGAATTAAAATCATATTTGGAAGCCTTGCTAACAGAGGCTGCCAAAGTGGCTAAGGATGAGAAAGACAAGCAAGCGGCTGAGAAGCAATCAGTTGCGAAAAACGAAACAACACATAAAGGCAAACGCGAGCATGCTGATGAAAACGGCCCAAATGACAAGCAAATGCTTGGTGCTAAGTCCAACGAGCTAGATGGGGCAAGCTCTAACTCCGGCGCTAGCGCGCCTGCTCCTGTGAGTACTGCGCCTGCTGAGACTAAAGCCGCGACTAGTGACGTCAATATGACCTCGCCTTCGACTGCTGATGAGTCAAAAAATGTGACTACTGATGCGCCGAAAGCTGCAACGACAGATGCCGCGGGAACGACAACTACTGATGCGGCGAAAGCTGCAACGACAGATGCTGCGGGAACGACAACTCCAGATGCTGCGGCGAAAGCAGTAAGCAGTGATGGTGCGGGAACGGTAACGACTGATCCGACGAAAACGGTAACGACTGGTGCTGGTGCTGGTGCAAGTCCAAATGCATCACCAACTCCGTCGTCTCCAGCTGATTCAAGCAAAAATTGAGGGACCGCCGCAGCCGGCAGACTATTGCGTTTGATCTGTCTTGGCATTTTGCCTGAGGGTCTGCATCCTGCTCAAATCGCTATTACAACGACTGCGGATAGGTGCGGCTTCGAGTGCGGAAAGCTTTGCTGAATCATTGAGCGCTAATTCGTACATTGATTTTGCCTGGTCGTAAAAGCCATGCTGAGCTGCGGCATCGCCGAACGCTGTGATGGCTACCGCTGTGTAAGCATCGCGAGCCGCGGTGCTTTTGAGATCGTGAGCGGTGGCGTCTAATTGCTTTTGGCCTTCGACTGTTTTTCCAATCGCTTTGCAAATATCATAGTAATTCCAGGCTGCGGCAACTCCATTGTTGGTCGCGCGGTCGCTTACGGTGGGGCTCCAGCCATGAACGCAATGCGCTGCAAGCAGCACTGCTTTCTTGGCCCAAACGTATGCTTCGTTTGGCTTGTGATCTTCGAAAAGTAATCTCGAGTAGTCTGTGTAGATAAACAGGTTGCTGGCTTGTGCATTTGGCACAGCATCAAGCTCTTTGATATATTGCTTATAAACTTGTTTAGCTTTATCGATTTTGCCCATCTTTTGCCAGAGCATTGCCAATTCGCTTGCAGAGCCTATGCGAAGTGGCGCGCCTCTCTCCGGCAGCGCATCGATAGCACTCTGCATTGTTTCTATCGCAAGATCGTTCTGTCCGTTTGTCGAATAACAGTATGCAAGTTCTTTGAGTACAGCGTTTTTCGCAGGGACGTCTTCTACGACATCGCTGCGTTGCAGTGCTTTCTTCAGAATGGCGGCGGCGTCCCTTCCACGGAACCCTTGTCGGAGGATTTGGGCTTGCCGCACACCTTCCATTAGCGACATTTGGCTTCTTATCAATAAATGCCTCTGCGCTTTTCCCGTGTTTTGCCCATTTAGACCCGACGATGGCTTCACTGCGCTTCTATTATTAAACAGATTGAAAATGCAACCGCCCGCGATTATTATCAACGCGGCGACTCCCCCCAGCAATTTAGGCGAGATCGAAGTTTCCCTGGTCTGGCTGTTCGGGTTGCTGAGCACAGCTTCGAGCGCAGCGATGACTTCCGCGCAAGACTGGAAGCGATCTTCGGGTTTCTTTCGCAGCATTTTGTCCAGTAGCTGGCGCAGAGACCCGGGTACTGCTTTCAATGATTTGAGCTGTTGCGTTGGATCTTCGTTGATCTGTTTATATATAAGTCCTGTGGCAGAGTCGGCCTGAAACAGCGCATCTCCACTGAGCATTTCATAAAGTATGCATCCGATCGCATAAATATCGCTTTGTGCCGTAGCTTTGCCCGTTATCTGCTCTGGACTCATATATTGCGGACTGCCAACAAGAAAACCGGTTGCCGTCAACTTCTGTGATTCATCCACATATTCGACCGCACGTGATAAACCAAAATCAATGAGCTTGACATAGTTAGGTTCGGGAAATGGCAAAATCAGCACATTCTCTGGTTTTAAATCTCTGTGCAGAATTCCTCGTTCATGAGCGTATTGCACCGCCTGGCAAATCTGAATTGTAATTTTGGCAGCTGCTGCCCATGAAACCTTTTTGTCGAGTATAACTCTGCGCAGGCTTATGCCATCGATAAACTCGCAAATGGCAAAAGGAATATAGTCGTCGTCCAGAGCCAAACCGTAAAGGGTCATTATGTGCGGATGCGATAGCTGGGATAAGAGTTTGAATTCTCTGTAGAATCTGGCGATACTTTCGTCATCGTGGATGCTTTCAGCACGTAGAATTTTGAGTGCCACATCGCGTCCGGCGTCGATTTGCGTTGCGCTATAAACGGTTCCCATTCCGCCGCTACCGAGCTCGGCGCGGATGAGGTACCTATCCTGATAGATTTGACCAATCTCTGGCTTCACTGCTCTCCTGGAATAGCACCTTTTCGACTATTCTAGCTGAGCTGCCTGTTTATGGCGACACTAGCAACGAACTGCGCCGGAGTTGCGGTATATGTGAGGGCTAGCTATTTTTTGAACTTGGCGGTCGCCCTGTCAGCATTGACTTTATGCCAAAGAGGGAAAGCGCGATAAGCGATCCAAAAGCAAGACCCTCTATGGCATTTATATTAAGCTCTAATTCTGATTTCTTTTCGCGTGCCTGCGTCTCGAATGATGCCGAGAGAAGTGCTACATCATCCATAATCTGGGCCGTCAATTTCTCGATTTTGTGCATTCCAGCAATGGCGATCTGGAATTTGCCCATCGGCGATGCGTCGTCACGCATAAGTACATCGAACAGTTTTCGAGCCACCTTGTCTGTTTTTATTGCTAAGGTGTGTGCTCGTTCCAAGTGTTCGAGTTCAGAAGGATTTTTTGTTAGCACGTTGAGCTGCTCAAAGCTTTTGTCCAGCGCAGTATATTCAGAGCCGTAGGTGTCGAGTACGCCCTGTATTTCCTCAGTTGTGTGAGCAAATTGAATATCATTGCCCATCAGTCCGCAAAGAAGCAAACTGCGCGATAGGTTCTGCAGGCTGGTTTGCTGCCTGGAAATAATATCTAAATTACTCAAATCGTGTTTTACACTGAACGAAAAGAGCAGAGTAAGTGAAAGCATGGCAATGTAAATGACCGGAAGAACTAAACGCAATATCTTCGCCATAGTCGAGCACCTGTCAGGTTGACTACGATATACTACAGGCAAAAACTTTCGTGTTCAAGACCGCCACAATATATTTTTTCGCAGCCGGCTAGCTGGATGGTGGTTTCTTAAGGGGAAGGGAAAATTCCGACAAGAAGATTTTTGAATGTGGTGCTTTAACTCAGGAAAAAATTCCGCATTGCTTAGCTACAGTAACCGCATGCACCCGGCCGCGCGCGCGCAGCTTTCGAACAATGAGCCACATGCAGCATTTGATTGTGTCATGGGTCAAGTTCAGCACTTTGGCGATTTCGCGATTGGTATAGCCTTCTGAGGCCAGCCGCAGTACTTCAATTTCCCTGTAAGAGAGACGTGATGATGCCACCACTGGTTCATCTGACGGGGTTGAATTCTCGATATCTTCAACCACTGCTTTGACGTGCTCTGCAGGATTATTTGTCCAGATATTTTCGTCGATCCAGACTTTGCCTGACGCAAGCGCTCGCACTGCCACTGTTAGCAAATCTGCGTTTGCCGACTTTGCGATGACGCCATCGGCACCCAACGCCAAAATTTCAGCCGCTTCTCGCTCTGCTGAATTATATAGGAAAAGGAATTTTGTCGAGCCTGACGTCTTGACCGACTCCAGCTCTGTCGCTGACTGGAGGCTGCAGGTTTCTACGTCGGTAATTACAACATCCGGGCGGAAATCAGCAATTGATTTCAAGGTCGTCGTGTAGTCTGGTGGCAACACGAGCACTTCGAGATCTTGTTCGTTAGACAAGATATTTTGGACGCCAAGTCCTAAAACTCGATGGCGCATTAATACATACACAGAGATGGTCTGGCTGCAGAACATTCAAGACACCCACATAAAGACGACTTACGGTACTGTAAGTTTATAATTCCGGGCGGAATTAGGAATCCACCTTGTGGATATAGTACATCATCCGAAGTGGTGATTGTTACTCTCCTCGGCCTGACCGATTGAACTTGCTGAAGAAGTGCTTACTTTGTGCATCCATATGTAGATTACGGGCAGCACAATTAGGGTTAAAAGTGTGCTGCTAATCAATCCTCCGATTACAACTGTAGCCAAAGGACGCTGAACTTCAGCTCCAGAACCTCCGGATAAAGCCATCGGTAGAAAGCCGAGCGATGCCACCAAAGCTGTCATCAACACTGGTCGTAAGCGCTTTTGCGCACCTACGCGAACCGCCTCTTCTTTTTCGATTCCGGAGTCGACCAGTCGGTTGATATACGAAATTAGTACCAGACCGTTAAGCATTGCAACGCCAAACAACGCAATGAAGCCGATCGACGCAGGAACGCTCAAATACATGCCGCGGATCCACAATGCGGCTATGCCTCCGATCAGTGCAAAAGGTACGTTTAGTATCACCATGAGAGCATCTCTCACTGAGCTAAAAGTAGCAGTTAGTAGCAAGAATATAATCAAGACTGAAAGCGGCACGGCAAGCGTCAATTTGCGGGTAGCTCTTTGTTGGTTTTCGAATTGCCCGCCCCAATCGATGTAGTAGCCAGGATTCAATTTTATTGATTTTGCTAAGCGCCGCTGGCATTCATCGACGAAGCCGCCGGTGTCGCGACCGCGCACATTGCATTGCACCACAATGCGCCGTTGACCGAACTCTCGATTAATTGATTCCACACCTTGTATTGTTTTTATTTTGGCTACCTGGCTCAGCGGAACCCGTTTGCCATCACCTAACTCCAGCAACAGCTCGCCCAGGTTGTCGGGGTTCATCTTGCTACCTTCTGGAAATTTCACTCTTAAATCGAAACGCTTACGACCTTGCAAGATTTGTGAAACTGGAGTCCCGATGATAGCTGTCTGCGCGATATCCTGTACATCGCTAATGTTGGCGCCATAGCGCGCAAGCTTGCTGCGATCTGGCTCTATGACTAATTGTGCCGAGCCGGACAGACGTTCCACCTGCAAATCGGTAGTACCGGAAACGGTGGCAATCACTTTCTCGATTTCTTCGGCCTTGCTCTGCAGATAGTTCATATCTTCGCCGAATATTTTAATGGCTACATCAGAGCGAACTCCCGAAACAAGTTCGTCTACACGCATGGCGATGGGCTGAGTAAAGTTAAAATGAGCGCCAGTTATGTCATGCTCAAGTCTTTGTCTCAATTCTTGTGTGAGCAAGTCCTTGGTCATGCCATGGCGCCACTCTGCTTTGGGTTTGAGCATGACAAAGACGTCGCTCTGATAGACGCCCATTGGATCTGTGGCCAAGTCGGGGCGTCCGATGCGAGCTACCACGGTTCGTACTTCGGGACTTTGTTTTATGACGTTCTCAAAGCTTTCTGAAGTGTCAATTGCTGCCGGCAAAGACATGCTGGGGAAATTTCGTACCTCGATCAAAATGTCGCCTTCATCGAGCTTCGGTACAAACTCAGTACCGAGGTATGGCAGAGACGCCAGTGAAATTGCCAGGGAAATCACAGCTAGAGCTACTGTCCAAACTTTATGTTTTAGGCAAAGCAATAGTAGTATTGAATAAGGTTTGCGCAGCAGCTTGACGACAAAACTCTCGCGTTCGCGTATTCCTCCCTTCAGTAAAATACTGGCCAAAAGAGGCACCAGCATGAGTGAAATCAATAGTGAGCCCAAAAGCGCGCAGCAAACTGTGACTACCATCGGAGAAAACATTTTTAGCTCCATGCCCTCAAGACAGAGAATGGGCATGTACACCACCGTGATAATCAGAATGCCAAATAAAATTGGTCGTGCTACTTCTTCAACCGAGCGTTGAATAACCTTTAAGGAAGGCGTCTTGCCCTCATCTTCACTGAGGTTGCGCAGAATATTTTCGACCATAACGATCGAGCCGTCTACGATCATGCCGAAATCTATGGCGCCAAGGCTCATAATATTGGCGCTGACTCCCAGGTAATGCATACCGATGAATGAGAAGAGCATGGAAAAGGGTATTACCAGTGCCACGATAAAACTGGCTCTCAAGCTGCCTACTGTGAGCAAAAGTACAAGGGTTACCAGTGCACCACCTTCGAGCAAATTGGTTTTGACTGTATCGATAACCTGATCCACCAGCTCAGACTGGTCATAGAAAGGTCGAAGTGAAACGCCCTCCGGGAGCATCGAAGACATTTCGGCTATTTTTTGCTTGACATGCTCGATGACGCTGCGGCTGTTATCTCCTTTCAGCATCATGACCAGACCAACGACTGCTTCGCCGGCACCATTCCTGGTGGCAGCGCCTTGTCTTAATGCTTTACCGTGTCCCACCGTAGCGATGTTCTTAATACATATGGGCACACCCTTTTCGGTCTTTATCATGATGTCTTCAATATCGTTTAACGAATTGACGCGACCCAGACCTCTGACAATATATTGTTCTGATTGATGGTCGATAATTCCCGCGCCAAAATTTTCGTTGTTTTTCTTCAGTGCATCAAAAACATCGTGGATCGTAATGTTGAATTGCTGCAAACGCTGCGGATCGACGGTAACATCCCATTCATCGGTATAGCCGCCCCAGGTATTCACCTCTGCTACGCCGGGCACTGTGCGCAACATGTATTTTATTTCGAATTCGTGCAGCGTTTTAAGATCGGTAAGCGAATAGGCTTTGCCTTCGACAAAGTATTGATAGATTTCGCCCATGGCGGTGCTGATCGGGCCAAGCTGAGCCGTGGCGTTTTCAGGCAAGCGCGAACGCGCCGATTGCAATTTCTCCAAAACAAGTTGACGCGCAAAATAGGTGTCGACCTGATCTTGAAAAACCACCGTCACCACAGACAATCCATATTTGGAAAGTGAGCGAACTTGGGTCACTTTCGGCAAACCGTTCATAATTGATTCCAGCGGAATAGTGACGACCTGCTCCACTTCAAGTGGTGCCATTCCTGGAGATTCTGTCAAAATCTGCACCTGGTTATTTGCCAGGTCAGGAAACGCGTCGATCGGCAAGCGGCTCAGCGCATTGAATCCGATGGCAAAAGCTAGCATGAAAACAAGAAATACCGGGAGGCGATATTTGAGCAGTCCTGCGAAAAAAGATTCCATTTCTCAGTCTTCCTGTCCGGCCTGAGATTTTAGTAGTTCAGATTTGAGCTTGAAACTACCTTCGCCGGCGACGCGCTCTCCGGTGCTGACGCCAGAACTGACTAGATAACCGTCGCCCACTCTCTCCCCTAATTTAAGCAGGCGCTTTTGATAGCGATTCTCGCCAGTAAGCACAAAGGCGAACGTTTCGTTGCCGAATTTTTGAATGGCGCTGTCGGGAAGATATGGTTGATGCTCCGTTTCTTTTTTGTCAATTAAGACCTGACCAAACATGCCGGGTTTCAAAAGTAATCCCGGATTTGGCAAAACGGCTCGTGCGGTAAAGACGCGCATATTGTTGGCGCTTGGTGGAATATAACTTATGGTGCCTTCGAACCTTCGCTTTGGTAAGCTGTCGCTCGTAAATTGTACCTTTTGCCCTGTTGTTATGGCATCCAGATCTTTATCGTAAACGGAGACGTCCAGCCAGATCTTGGAAAGATCGGCCACTACATATAGTGGCTGTTCAGCGCTAACTACATCTCCCATAGTAATGTTCTTTTGAATCACTACGCCTGAACGCGGCGAGCGCAGCGGACTGCCTGTTTCAACGAAATGCGCGTCCTTATCGGCGTTGTCGCCTAACTTGACTCCGTATGCCGATAGCAGGGCCGTTGCTTCCGACTTGATGTGAATCGAATGTTCTTTCATGCCTTCAAGGTCAATTTCGGCAACATTGACCTGGCTTTGCGCTTGAATCACGTCTTTCTGTGCGCCGATGCCCTCTTCAAACATCTTTTTGGCACGGTCTAGAGTCTTATGGTAGAGGTCCAATTTCTCGCTTGTTTCTTTTACCGAGATTTCGTTCTGATGCGCTTCGTGTATGTACTCGCCGTAGACTTTGGAGACTTCGAGGTTTTGCACAACTGCCAGAATTTGGCCTTCTTTGATCATCTGTCCGAGCGAAACATTGTCCTTGACTACGCGTCCTGACACGATCGAATTGATATGGAACACGCGACCTTCATCTGCCTTTATTTCGCCAGTCGTTTTTATTTCGCTTGTGCCCTGGCGACCGCCGACGAGCAAAGTACTGATTTGAGCTATTTTTGCGGCATCTGGATTCAGCTTAACTGTATCAGACGCTTCTTGTGTTCTGGGGACAGGCTTGCTGGCTGCTGCGTTGGACTCAGGCACTTCTGATTGGTGGCAAGCAGTCAGGAGCTGCAAAAGCAGGCAGAGTGGTACTATTGGGTCGATTCTTGAAAAACGGAACGTCACAAAAGTATTCCCGATCCTTTCCTTTCTAGATTCTAGCGCTTTCTTCAGTCGATGGACCTTCTAATTTGAAACTTGCTTTATTTCAACGATATAAAAATCAGGCCGGCTGAACTAGAATGTATTAAGACCGCGGGAGATGCCGGGTGGTGCGAAAGAAAATATCGTGGACTTTGCAGCGCTGCTTGAGTCGCCGCGCTGTTGTCCTGTTGCAATTTCTTTCTCAATCACATTGGTCCTTCCCTAATCCATTACTGATCCTTGCTGTAACAAACATAATTGCTTTTCTTCCGTTTGCGTCTGCCTCACCGCAGCTTTGGCAGAGCAATTCGTCGTCGGGCAGCCAAAATTTTGGCGCGGCGAGTAGTTTGATCCGTCGTATTGAAGATCTACTTAGTAACAGCCAAAAAAGTTTGAGCAATAGTGACTATTTTGACTTTCAGAGCCGCCTTTATAGTTTGAAACACTCGGCTTCTCTCGAACTTTCTCGCGGTGCCGACGCTTCTACCGTAATTCAGCCCTTACAGAGTCTTGAAAATGAAATTCAAGGTCGAACTAAGGAATTCAACCAGATGGCCAGCGCTAACCGAACTCAGCTTGAATCAAGCCTAACTCGACTCGAAACGCTTCTAAAAAGCAAGTCGGAAGAACTGAGTCAGCAAGATTGGAGCGTTTTTTTCAACAAATTGGCCGATCTGCGCACAAGGGCAACCCAAAATGCTTTCGCATCAGATGAGGTCCTGGATAGAATGTATGTCGAATCGCGCGAGCTCGAGTCGAAAATTATGGATAAAGTGATGTTTGCACCGCATCGGGGAAGTTTGACCTTTACTCGCGAAGATGATTCGGCTAAATCAAAAGATGAAGGTAAATCGAGCAGTGGTAGTGCTAGCGGTAGTAGTGCTAGCGGTAATAGTGGTGGCAATAGTGGTAGGAATGCCGAGGCAACTAACGCCTTGAATAAGCCCACGCCACAGGCTGTGAGAACAGCTAAGAAACCGCAGGTTCCAATTCCCAAGCTGATGGAGCATATCGAAAATCAGCTTATAGATTTTCATGAAAAACACCAGATTGGCTCTTTCGATATGGATTCTTTTACGGAGCGTTTGCTTGCACAGAAACGAAATCTGCACGTGATGATGTCCAAAACAGGACGCATTTCAGCTCGCCAGGAAGCCGTGCTGCGGCAAGATCTGGAGCAGCTGGAGGAAGACCTGACCAGTCGAGTCTCTGGAAAGGAATGATTATTGTTTTTCTGCTGATTTATCTGCTGATTTATCTGCTTGTTTCTTCGTCTGTTTCTCAGGCAACGTGCTTAAGAATTTGTCGAAGTTAAAGGGCGGTTTCTCAGCGTCGCCGCCGTCTACGCGCTTTGTTTCGCTCAGAACGGTATGGCTCTGGATAAAGTCAGCCGCGGCTCGCCCGGCTAAACCCAAACCAGCCAGCGCAAGACCATAGGCTCGGAATCGCGGTACACAGGCTAGAGCTGCACCGCCCACGGTGCTAATATCTGCCAGTGTCGAGCTGCCCCATTTGATACCGTCAATGGTGTCAGTGCTTTGTGTCAGGTGATTGAGATCTCCGGCAAGTTTGAAGAGACCGAAACTGCCCACTGCGGTTGAAGCTGTTAGCGGAAAGGCTCGGGCACCCATATAAAGGCTGCCGGCTAATGCCGCTCCGATTCCTGTATCAGCAATTGCGCTTGCTTTGTCATTGTGCCACGTGGAGAGATATTTTTCAGCCCAGGGCTCTGCTGCTTGATGGTATTTGAATTCAAAATTTCCTTTGCCATCTAATAGCGATTTGACGTCTTCGACGGGGGCTGCGATGGTTTGTCCAGAGCGTATGTCCGCTCCATTTGTCATTCTAGTCACGCCGATGACCTTGCCGTCGCTCTGGATCATCGGCCCGCCGCCGACGCCGATTTCCACATGCGTCTTGCTTTCCACAGCCATGCTGCTGAGGTAATTCGTGGCGTCGTCTTTTTCAGCACCAGTTAGACCTGTCAGCTTGTCCTGAAGCCTTTCCATAATCTGAGGTGAAGTGCTGCGCAACAAAATAATTGGCGCACTCATGCCTCGTACATAACCCGGCGACATGTATGGTTCGTTCGAGACGACCGCCTCAGGAAAACCCATCGCCCAGACGCGATCGTCTGGATTTAATGACTCCAAATCACCTAAGGGCAGCGGCTTGGCACCAGAGATGCTACCTTTCTCAATTCGCAGGACGGCAAGATCTTTTATATC
>Ga0182030_10025132_pt1 | contig 10878 bp, 11 predicted proteins | sample 812S3MmetaG_FD_121299 | JGI IMG/M metagenome (GOLD analysis project Ga0182030, IMG submission 121299) | Permafrost microbial communities from Stordalen Mire, Sweden - 812S3M metaG (Illumina Assembly) | ecosystem: Environmental > Terrestrial > Soil > Wetlands > Permafrost | place: Sweden... | reverse complement strand
TGGCGCTCCACCAGCGCCCAGAAGCGCGGCGAGTGGTCGAGCACCTGCAGATGGCAGACCTCATGCCAGACCACGTAGTCCAGCACGCGCTCGGGCGCGAGCAGCAGGCGCCAGTTGAAGCTCATGCGACCCGTGGCCGAACAGGACGCCCAGCGCGTGCGCTGCGCGCGGATGGAAAGCGCGCTGTAGGGACTGCCGGCCAGCGCCGTGGCGCGATCCAGGCGCGGGGCGATCTCCGCCCGCGCGGCACGGCGGTAGAAGCGCTCGATCGCCGGTCGCGCTTCGCCGGCGGGGACCAGCAACCGCTCCCCCGCACGGTGCACGCGCGTGCGGCCCTCCTCCGCCACCAGTTCCAGCGGGGTGCCCAGGTAGGGGACGGTGCCGGCGCGCGCGGCGATCTGTGCGCGCGCGGCGCGCCCCTCCGCCAGGCGCCCTTCGATCCAGGGGCGCAGCTCGCGGACGGCCGACGCCGCCGCACGCTCCGGCGCGCGGCTCGGCAGCACGACCTCCACGCCGGTGTGCGCGTGCACGTTCACACGCACGCGCTTGGCGCGCGTGGAGCGACGGATGGTGTAGGCGATCTCGCCCACGGACTGCGCAGGTGTCACACCTCCCAGGGTACGCGTAGGGCCGGTCCTATCAACCCACACGCCGACTCGCCGAGCGCAATACGCTTGCCGTCATGGACACCGACGTGGACGGCGCGAGGAGCGCCGCGCAGACCTTCGACGAGGAGCTGTTGCTCTGGCTTGGCGACGAGCCGGCCGACATCCGCGCGGCCGACGCGGAGCGCGTCCGCGACATCGCGGCGGAGTTCGCGCGCGGCTTCGACGCGCTGGCGCAGATCGGTCGCGCGGTGACGGTGTTCGGCTCCGCACGCACGCCGCCCGAGCACCCCCACTACGCGCTTGCGCGCGAGGTCGGCGCCTGTCTGGGGGGCGGGGGCTACGCGGTAATCACAGGCGGCGGGCCCGGTCTGATGGAGGCGGCCAACCGCGGCGCGCGCGACGCGGGGGCGCTCTCGATCGGCTGCAACATCGAGCTGCCGCACGAGCAGAAGCTGAACCCCTATCTGGACATCGGGCTGCGCTTCCGCCACTTCTTCGCACGCAAGGTGATGTTCGTACGCTACGCCTGCGCATTCGTGATCTGCCCCGGCGGCTACGGAACGCTGGACGAGCTGTTCGAGTCGCTCACGCTGATCCAGACGGCGACCATCCGCCACTTCCCCGTGATCCTGGTGGGCGATGGCGAGTGGGACGGGCTGTTGGACTGGCTGCGCCAGGGCGCGCTCGCCGACGGGCGCATCTCCACGAGCGACCTCGAGATGCTGCACCGTGTGGAGCACCCCTCGCAGGTGTGCGCGATCGTGGACCGCGCGCTCCGCCACCAGCGCTCCTACAGCGAGCACACCACGAGAAGGACGAGCCCGCGGCGTGCCGCGCGCTGAGCGGCGCTCGCGGCGACAGCTGCGGCGGCTGGCGATGGGGTCATAATCCCGCCGATGGCGCAATCCAAGGTCAAGCTGCCCCGTGATGTGCGCTCCCCATATGAGGTGTACCTGAACGGCGTGCCGCAGAAGCTCGGCGAGGACTTCCAGGTGCGAGACGGCTCGTTGGTATTCGAGCAGGAGCTGCGCAAGGACAACATCAGCGGCTGGCGCTGGCTGCTGGGCGCATGGGGCGTTGGCACCTACCGCCAGAACGACTCGGTGGACGTGCGCTATGAGGCGCCCGACGGCTCCCCGCGCGTGGCTGAGGGGTTGGAGATCGAAGCGGGCTGAGCGACGGCCGACCGGTCAGGCTCGGCCCCTGCGGGCCGGCTACCAGGGCTTTGCGATTCGCAGCGCACTGAGGATGGCGCGCGTTGCGGGCGAGCGGTTGAGCGTGATGAAGTGGATGCCGGGCACGCCCTCGCGCAGCAGCTCCGCGCACTGCAGAGTGGCGTAGGCGACGCCGAAGTCGAGCACCGCCTCGGGATCGTCTCCGCGCGCGTGCAACTCGCGGCGCAGGCCATCGGGGATGGAGGCCCCACAGAGCTTGGCCATGCGCTCGACCTGCCCCACCTGCGTGATGGGCATCACGCCGGGGATGATCGGCACGTTCACGCCCGCCGCACGAGCGCGCTCGACGAAGTCGAAGTAGAGGGCGTTGTCGAAGAACAGCTGGGTGATGAGGAACTGCACGCCCGCGGCCACCTTCTCGGCGAGGTGTTCCAGGTCCTCCTCGGGGCTGACCGCGTGGATGTGCGTCTCGGGGAAGCAGGCGCCGCCGATCGCGAAGGGGTAGTCGGCGGCGATCAGCTCCACCAGTTCGCGTGAGTACTCAAGGCCTCCCTCCGTTTTGCGCCACTGCTCCTGCCCAACGGGCGGGTCGCCGCGCAGCGCCAGCACGTTGTCGATGCCCGCGCTCTGCATCTCGTCGAGGGTGGCGCGCAGTTCCGCCACGGTGGCGCCCACGCAGGTGAAATGCGCCATCGCCTCCATTCCGTGCTGCTCGCGGATGCGCTTGACGATCTCGATCGTTTTGCCCCTGGTGGAGCCGCCGGCGCCGTAGGTGACCGACACGAAGGACGGGTCCAGGCCCTGCAGCTCGCCGAGCGCGGCGCGCAGGTTCTCCTCCCCCACCTCCGTCTTGGGCGGGAAGAACTCGAAGGAGAACGTCGGCCCGGAGGAGGCCAGGATGTGGTCTATGCGCATCGGGGAATTATGCAGCCCAGCGCTCGGGCTCGCCGGCGATGCGGCGGATCTCCCCGACGGTCTCCAGGTGGGTGAGGTAGCCGAGGATCTTCGACAGCAGCCAGTGCGCGTTGTCGGAGGAGAGCGAGTCTCCGTACACGTGGGGGACCACCTCGAAGGCGGTCAGCTCACGCCCGCTGACCGCCTTGAGAACGCTCTGTAGGCGTTCCTCGATCAACGTGCGGTTGCCGTTGATGTGCGCCTGGACATCGGTGAAGGTGCGGCCGTGCCCGGCCAGGCACAGGCGCGCATCGAGCTGCTCGGCGACGGTCAGCGAGGACAGGAATTCGCCGACGGGATCGGGGGAGTAGCCGTAGTCGAAGTACAGCGATATGCGCCCCAGCAGGTGGTCGCCGGAGATCAGCACGCGGCGCTCCGGCTGGAACAGGCACACGTGCGAGGGGGCGTGCCCCGGTGTCTCGTACACCACCCACTCGCCGAGGTCGCTGGCGACGGTGACGCCCGCCACGAGATCGCGGTCCGGCTCGATCGGCCCCGCGATGCCTGTGCCGCGCGAGCTGCGTTCGGAGGCGTAGCGGAGCAGCGGCTCCTCTGGCACACCACTCTGGCGGGCGACCTCGACGCGCCGATCGAACACGGCGTCGGGGTCCTCCACCATGCGCGTGAGGTGCGCGTGGTTGGGGTGCATCCACACCTCGCAGCCGGCCGCCTGCGCGATCGTGGGAGCCTGTCCGCAGTGGTCGGAGTGCGCGTGCGTGCAGACGATCAGCTGCGCATCCTCCAGGCGCAGGTTGCACATGGCCAGCGCCCGCTCGAGGTTGGCCATCGACTCGGGCTGGTGCATGCCGGTGTCGAACAGCACGAAGCCCTCGCCGTTGGTTACGGCCCAGGCGTTGCAGTGCGGAACGCCTGGCCAGGGCAGCGGCAGACGCAGTCGATACACCCCCGGTAGCACCTTCTCGCCGCGGGGGTGGGCGGGCATCCGTTCCCGCCTGCTGTTCACATCGGCCACCCAGCGCACACTAGACTAATGGGCCCTAGCGGCGTAAAGGAGATACGGGATGGGCGAGCGGGAGAGTGCCAGCGAGGCGAGCACCAGAGTGCAGGAGGTCGCTGCGAACATCCAGCAGCTGACGGCCAGCCGTAAGCGGATCACAGGCAGCAGCAGAGCGGAGACGGTCGCACGCGAGTACTTCGCGGCGATCGACGCCCGCGACCTCGACGCGGCGGTGGCGATGTGGGCTGCGGGGGGCCGCGAGAACGTGCGTGGACGAGTGGACGTGGAGGCCCCCGAGGGTGTGCGGGCGTTCATCGGCGAGCTGATCGACGCGCTGCCGGATCTCAACATGGAGGTGCTGTCCACGATCAGCGAGGACGATCGCTGCGGCGTGCACTGGCGGCTCACCGGCACGTTTGCGGGGCCGGGCAACTTTGGCGGCGTGGCGCCCACGGGCAGCCGCGTGGAGCTGGAAGGTTTCGATCTGCTGAGCGTCAGCGACGGGCTGATCCAGAGCAACGACGCGTTCACGGACTCGATGACGTTCGCGCGCGCCATCGGCATGATGCCGCCGCAGGACTCCGCGGCGGAACGGCGCATGATGGGCGCGTTCAACGCGAAGACGAAGGTGACAGCCAGCCTCAGCGGCGCGGGCGAGGCGAAGCTGATTGCGACCGGAGTGTGGGTGGTGCAGGGCCAGCCGGGACGCTGCAACGTGTATTTGATCGAGGACGAAGGCGGCGTGACGCTGTTCGACGCGGGCGCGCGCACGATGCTGCGCTCACTGGCGAGCGCTGGCGCGAAGCTGGGCGGCATCAAGCGCGTGGTGCTGGGCCACGGACACACCGACCACCGCGGCAGCGCACCGGGCCTGGGCGTGCCGGTGCTCTGCCATCCCGACGAGGTGCTGGACGCGGAAGGCAGCGGTGGCTTTCGCTACTGGCCTGACGGCCTCGTCGGACTACCGCTTCCGCTGCGCGTGGGACATCGGCTGCTGCACCGCTTCGCCTGGGACGGCGGGCCGGTGAAGATCGCGGGCACGGTGAACGAGGGCGACGAGATCGCGGGCTTCCGCGTCATTCACATCCCCGGTCATGCGCCTGGGCAGATCGCGCTGTGGCGCGAGTCCGACCGCCTTGCGCTGGTGAGCGACTGCTTCTACACGGTGGACATGTGGGGCCGCAACTGCGAGCCGCACGTGCCGGAGGACACGTACAACCTCGACACCGAGCAGGCCCGCCAGAGCATCCTCAAGATCGCCGCCCTGGAGCCCGCGATCGCCTGGGCGGGGCATGCAGAGCCGGTGAGCGGCGATGTGCGCTCGCAGCTGGAACGGGCGGCGGGCGCAGCCTGAGCGTGGCCAAGCGCTCCCGTCGCACACCGAAGCCCGCGACGCCCGTCAGCGACTACACGGACGCGGACGGCAACGTGCTGAGCCTGCGCGGCTCCCTCACCGCCGGTTCACGGGCCGAGTATGCGAGGACGCGGACGGGGACGGGGGCGCGGGCCGCGGCCACGCAGGAGGACAGCTGGCAGCGGGCGCTGGAGTTGCTGTTCGAGCGGCTGGCCGTGCGCTGGGTGATATCCGGGGTGCCAACTGAAAAGCCACGGGAGTTGCTTACGCGTTTTCGGGTGGCGTCGGCTGAGGAGCGGGCTTGGGTGCGCGGGGCCATCAGGGAGCATTGCGCTGAGAACTTTCCTGACGTGCAAGCGCCCTGAAGTCCAGCTCTATTCCGGTGGGGAGTCATCTTGGAGGTGGGCACGCACGTCGTGAGCCAGCTGCTCGCTTGCGACGTAGCGCGTGGCTGGTCCCCTGCCCTGCTGACTGAGCAGCCCAGCATCGAGGAGGCGCCGTAGGTCGCCGCTCGCCGTAGGGGCCGATACGTCGGCCTCGGCGACATACACGGCTCGGTCGGTGCCATGGAAAAGGCTCTGCTCCAGGGCGATGACGAGACGATCTGGCCAATCGCGCTGGTCCACGAGCTGCTCGAGATAGGCCCACCGCGCGCCAGCCTCCGAGAGTTGCCGGCGGCGACGGCGGGCTTGCGCGACGTGCGCTTCAACGCAGAGCTTCACAAATGGCATCGCATCGCGCTCAGGCTGAAATGTTCCTCCTTGTACCGCTTGCAATGCCGCGTAGTAGGTCGACGTGTTGCTGCCCAGGTATTCCTCGATCGAGACGAACTCTGGGGCCAGCAACCCGCCGCGTGCCAGGACCAGTGACTGGACGATCCGTGAGATTCGCCCGTTGCCGTCTCGGAACGGGTGGACAGAGACCAGATGCAGGTGCGCCATCGCCGCGCGCACGGTCAGGTGGGCATCAAGGTCACCGTGATCGAGCCAGCTCAGCACCTCGACCATGAGCGGCTGCACCTGCTCGGCCGGAGGACCGACGTACGCGGGCGCTCCGCCATCCGGACTGGTGACCTCGATACCCCGCAGGCGGTACTGACCGGGTTCCTTGTCCTTCTGGAAATAACAGGCATCGAAGTGAAGGTCGAGCACCACACGATCCGCCCACCGGAATGCGGGATCGCCGGACATTACGCCGACGTGATCCATCGCCCGCGCGTAGCAGGAGAGTGCCATGCGATCCTCGTCGCTTGGATCTGTCGGCTCGTTGCCGCCCACTATCGCCAGCGTCTCGTGCTCGGGCACGTGGAACCCCTCGATCTCGATCGAGCTCTCGGCTGAAGCGGCGCGCCACTGGCGGCGCAGGGTGCCAAGCCATCGCCCAGCTGTGCTTGCCTGCGCGCCAAGCTCGTCACGCAGATCGTCGAAAGCCGCGAGTTCGGCCTTGAGAGCAGCATCGGGTCGAGGCGTGCGGTAGATCATAGGCATATGATAGCCGATTAGTCGTATGATCGTCTAAACGTTTATTTGCTGCCTGCACATCGCAGCCCAACGGGCGTCAATTACGGACGCTGGCGTGTCAGTCGAAGCCCACGCCCAACTCCAACCGCGGCCCCCGCACGCTCCCAGCAGACACGAACCGAGCGGTGGCGGGGCTGAGCACGAACTCGAGCACCTCTCCCCCTTCGCCCCGAACCTCCAGACGGCGTCCCTCCTCGTGCACGGCCACCACGACGCCCCGCTCGAAACTCCCGCTGAAGTGCGCGATGCGCGCCGGGGCGCCCACGCACGGCATCGGTCGAGAGGGCTTGGGCATGCCCTGATGCTAGGCGCCATCCTCCACCGTGACATGATCGCGCGGCAACGTGGAGCGGGTGCCGCTACCGTGGCAGGGCAATGCGCCGCACGAAGATAGTCGCCACCATCGGCCCCGCCTCGCGCGAGCGGGAGACGCTCGTGCGCATGGTGCAGGCGGGGATGGACGTGGCGCGCCTGAACTACTCGCATGGCACGCTCGACGAGCATGCGGAGACGATCGCGCGCGTGCGGGACGCCGCCAACAGGGCGGGTCGCCCGGTGGCGGTGCTGCAGGATCTGCCGGGGCCGAAGCTGCGCATCGGACCGCTGCGCGAGGGCGTGGTGGAGCTGACGCCGGGCGAGCGCCTGACGTTGACCTGCGGCGATGAGGAACTGGAGGGCGACGCGCGCAACATGAGCATCACCTGGGCCGGCCTGCCGGATGCGGTGGAGGAGGGCTCGGTGCTGTATCTGGCCGACGGCTCCGTGCGCCTGCGCGTGGTGGAGGTGCGCCCAGGCGACTGCGAGGTGGAAGCGGAGATCGAGATCGGCGGATCGGTGGCCTCGCGCCAGGGCCTCAACATCCCCGGCCCCGTGGCCTCGCTGCCGGCGGTGCCGGAGGAGGACCTGCACATGCTGCGCCACGGCGAGTCGATCGGCGTGGACATGGTGGCGCTGTCGTTCGTGCAGTCCCCCGAGGACGTGGAATTCGTGCGCGACCACACGCGGCTGCCATTGATCGCGAAGATGGAGAAGCCGCAGGCGGTGGAACGCGCGGCGGAGATCCTGGAGGCGGCCGACTGCGTGATGGTGGCGCGCGGCGACTTGGGGATCGAGCTGGCGATCGAGCGCGTGCCGCTCGTGCAGAAGCAGTTGCTGGAGATGGCCGGCTGGATGGCGCGACCGTCGATCACCGCCACGCAGATGCTCGACTCGATGGTGAGCTCCTCCCGCCCCACGCGCGCGGAGGTGGCCGACGTGGCGAACGCGATCCTCGACGGCACCGACGCGGTGATGCTCTCCCAGGAGACGGCCGTGGGCTCCTACCCAGTGGAGGCGGTGGCGATGATGGCGGCGGTGGCCGTGCAGGCGGAGTCGATCGCGCCGTATGAGCGCTGGAACGAGTCGCGCGTGCGCCGCACGGAATCCGATCCTGCGCACACGATCGCGCACAACCTCTGCGACGCCGCGCGCGAGCTGCGCCTCGACGCGCTGGTAATCCCCACCTTGTCGGGGCGCTCCGCGCGACTCGTGTCCGCGCACCGCCCCACGGTGCCCATCTACGCGCTCTCGCCCGGCAAAGAGACGGTCAGGCGCTGCGGGCTGATGTGGGGCGTGAAGGCCGCCTCGATGCCGCGCCACGAGACCACGGAGGCGCTGATCGCCGACGCGGCGCGCCGTGTGGTGGAGCTGGGCTGGTGTCAGCGCGGACAGCGCGTGGGCATCACCGCCGGGCTGCCCTCGGGGCGGCCGGGCACGACCAGCCTCGTGCAGATCCAGGTTCTGTGACTCAGCTGGCGGCGCCCACGCCGCTGCGGCCGTAGAAGTCGGCCTCTTCGCGCCCCAGCGCGGTGACGGGCTCATCGCCATACATCCACTCGCGCGCGATCCTGTGCCAGTTGTTGCTCGCCTGCAGTTGGGAGAGCACGGCGAGCGTGAGCATCTCCATGCGCCTCCCGAAGAGGTGCTCGGGGCGCATGTCCTGGTGGCGCATCGCTTTGAAATGGGTGGAGCGCGGATCTGAGCTTTCGATCATCACCTGCGTGGCGATCTCCTGTGTGAGCTTGAGCGTTTCGTCGGCGGTCGTGTACCACCAGATCGCGTCCGTCATATAGGCGAGCAGGTTGTCGGGGTCGACCTTGTCCGGTTCGGGCAGGAAGCCGGACTGGGCGAGCATCTCGTGCAGCGCAGCGCCGTCGGCCTCGGAGACGGCGCGCTGACAGGCGAGCTCCAGTTCCACCGGCTCAGCATCCATGCGCTTGAACAAGCCGAAGTCAAGGAAGGCCACGCGGCCGTCGTCCAGCAGCATGAAGTTGCCGGGGTGGGGGTCGCCGGAGAACTGGCGGTGGCGGTAGAGGCAGCCGAGGAAGAAGCGGAAGACGATCTCACCGACGCGGTCGCGCTCCTCCTGGGAGCGGCTCTTGATCTCCTCGAAGCCCACGCCGCTGACGAACTCTGAGACGAGTACCCGCTCGCGTGAGAGCGAGACCATCACGTCGGGGATCACGATGAAGGGGTGGCCCGCAAAGATCCGCGCCAGCGAGCGCTGGTTCTGGGCCTCGAGCTCGTAGTCGAGCTCCTCCACGATCCGCTCCTTGATCTCCTCCGCGATCGCCTTCGCGTCGATGCCGGGCGCCATGCGCTTGAGCAGGCGCAGGATCATGTCCAGGTTCTGCAGGTCCGCCCGCACAGCTCCCGCGACGCCGGGATATTGGACCTTCACGGCCACCTCCCGGCCGTCGCTGGCCAGCGTCGCTTTATAGACCTGTCCGATCGAGGCGGCGGCGATGGGCTCCTCGTCGAAGGAGGAGAAGACCTCGGAGATCGGTTCTTCGAGGTCCTCCTCGATCACGCGCTTCATCTGCTTGAAGGAAACGGTGGGCGCGGCGTCGCGCAGCTTGGCGAGCTCGCGCTGGAACTCCTCGCGGTGCTCCTCCGCCACGAGGCCCATGTCCATGAAGGACATCACCTGGCCGAGCTTCATGGCGGCGCCCTTCATCGTTCCCAGCACCGCAACGATCTGCTTGGCCGTCTCGAGTTGGCGGCGCGCCATCGCCTCTTCGGAGGCCTCCTCTCCGCGCGTGACGTTGGCTGCGCGCGTGCCGAACTGCTTGACGGCCTCGCTGGCGGCGAGCGACGCGACGGTGGCGGTGCGCCTCACACGCGAGGTCGGGATCTTCTCGTTCTCACGCGGCATGCCCTGCATGCTACGAAGTGCCGCAAGCGTTGCTCAAGTGGCCCGCTCTACGCGGGAGCCGGGAACGATGTCGTCGGTCCCGTCCGGCCAGCGCACCCAGGCCTTGGTGCCGCCGTCGTAGTCGGCGCCGAGCAGCACGAGCGTGGCGGGCTCGCCGAGTGCCTTGCATGGCTCTGCGCCCTGCGGATCGAGGCCGCGCCAGACGCGGATGAACGCGTTGGAGTCCCACTCGCGACGGACGGTCGTGGGGTCGGCATGGCCGGGGTAAATGACGGTGTCGGGCGGCAGCTCCATGAGCGTGCCCATGATCGAGTCGCGCAGGTCCGTGTAGGTGGTGTGGCCGGGTGCTTTCACGCCGCCAACGGAGTTCTTGAAGAGAGTGTCGCCGGTGAAGACCACAGCGTCTGCGCCCACGAAGCCACCGGGAGCGGTTGTGGTGCGGTGGCGCGAGGCGCCCTCCGGCAGCTCGGGGGGCTGGCCGACGAGGAAAGACAGCATCCCTGCGGTGTGGCCGGGGGTGTGCAGCCCGCGCACGTCGAGGTTGCCGAACTTAAGCGTCTGGCCGGCCTCGACGTTGTCCATCTTGGCGACCGTCTTGCTCATCTCCGCGTCGGCCTCGCTGGCCTCCTTCAGCAACTCGTGCTCTCGCTGACTGATCAGCACCTTCAGTTTGGGCCAGCGCTTCAGCAGCGTGGGCACCTCGCTGACGTGGTCGAAGTGGTGGTGGGTGAGCAGGATGTGGGTGGGCGTCAGCCCGTGGCGGTCGGCCACCTCGATCAGCGGCTCCACGGGACCGCCGGCGTCGATGAAGAACGCGGGGCCGCCCTCGCCGTCGGCGACGAGGTAGGTGTTGGAGACGAACTGCGGGTGCGTGGCGTACTCGACGAGCATTGCGCCATCCTTGCATGAATCCGTCGTGCGGCGTTCAGGCGACTGGAACGCACGCCGGCCGCGTGTGCCCTACCCGACCAGCTCCCGCAACCCCTCCAGGTAGGCGCTCTCGCCCACGTCTCGCCGCCACTGCAGCACGGAGACGCCTGCGGCGCTCTGCGTGACCTGCATCCGCGCCTGCTCGAGCGTGGGCGCGGTGGCGACCAGCGCCACGGCGCGCGAAGT
>Ga0182030_10025131_pt1 | contig 10879 bp, 7 predicted proteins | sample 812S3MmetaG_FD_121299 | JGI IMG/M metagenome (GOLD analysis project Ga0182030, IMG submission 121299) | Permafrost microbial communities from Stordalen Mire, Sweden - 812S3M metaG (Illumina Assembly) | ecosystem: Environmental > Terrestrial > Soil > Wetlands > Permafrost | place: Sweden... | reverse complement strand
ATACGACTGGAGCTTCGGCTGCCTGTTCCTCCGCGACGGAGAGCCGTACAGCGTGGACTATGCGGCCATCGCGCGCGCCCACGGCGCGAACGGCATCGACATCAAGGCGGCCGACGAACTGAGCCCGGCACTGGAAATGGCGCTCCAGTCGGATCTGCCCACGGTGATTCGAGTGCCCATGGTGAACGCGCCCACGCCGACTCCGGGACACTGGAACATCAACGATATCTACCGCAAGGGCGAGTAATCCCCAGTCAACGGCGTGTCGGCGGGGCACGCGCCGCTATGGGGGGTAGTCCTAGGCAACAGGGTACCTGATTTGATAGTATCTAGGCATCACCGTGGATCGTACTGCCGTAGCTCCCCCGAGTATAGACCTGCCTAAAATCCGCCAGCAGTTGGATCGGATACTTGCCAGTAAGGCGTTCCGCCAGGTTGACCGGCTGCAGCGCTTTCTCAGCTTCATTGTGAATGAGTCGCTGTCTGGTTCCGGCGACAATCTCAAGGAATTTGTGATCGGCGTCGAGGTGTTCGGTAAAGAATCCTCCTTCGACCCACGCATGGATCCTATCGTTCGCGTGCAGGCCAGGCGTCTGCGCATCCGGCTGACTCGGTATTATCGCGAGGAAGGCCAACGCGACGACATTCTGATCGACCTGCCCAAAGGCGGCTACGCCCCCCTTTTTCAAATGGTTGAGACCGCTGAGCCGCGGCATTCCGTGGCCTCGGTTCTGGCCAGCCGCAATACCATTGTTATTGCACCCTTCGGGGACGACAGCCACGAACGCGACCTGGCGTCGTTTTGCCGGGGCCTCACGGAGGAAGTCGTCCACACATTGACGAACCTAAAGGCGTTGCGCGTCCTGCAGTGGACACCGGCGGATGATCGCCCTGAGCTCACGCAGGCCGTCAATGCCGCGATGCGGATCGGTGGCAGTGTCCGCAGGGCCCGAAACAACGTTCGCGTTACCATGCATCTGATCGACACCGCCAGCCGGCGTTACCTTTGGTCAACATCGATCGACAGGCAACTCGAAGACGCGGTTGCGCTGCAGGAGGAAGTGGCGCAGTTGATTTGCGAGAAAGTGAAGGGCGAATTCGGTGGCTCTGGGCATAGCCGTGAGGTCGACCGCCCCACTGAGAATCTGGTAGCTTACAACTTCTACTTGCAAGGCCGGCACAGGTTGGCCCAGCGAACGGAGGACGGACTGCGTAAGGCCGCGGATTTCTTCGATAAGGCTATCGCCGAGGACCCGCAATATGCCCAGGCTTACTCGGGCCTCGCGGACGCTAATGGTCTGCTGGGCCATTATGGGGTGCTGTCGCCCATGGAGGTCTGCACCAAAGCTGCTTCCGCAGCGGCGTGGGCCGTACTGCTCGATGACGATTCGGTGGAAGCCCACGCGTCCCTGGCCCATACGAAAGGTACGCAGGATTGGGATTTCCTGGGCGCCGAGAGGGAGTTTCAGCGAGCGATTAGTCTGGATCCCCGCTATGCCACGGCCCACCACTGGTACTGCATGTCGTGCTTAACGCCGCAGGGGCGCCTGGATGAGGCCCTTCAGGAAATCCTGACCGCGCAATCCCTGGACCCCACTTCTTCCATTGTCTCGCGTGACGTCGCGATGACCCATTATTTCCGGCGCGATCTGGAAGCCGCTCTGGAACAGTGTGACCGAACCATCGAACAGGATCCGCACTTCGAGGGGGCCTACTGGACGCTCGGCCTTGTCCAGGAACAACGAGGGGACCTTGACGAATCGGAAGCTGCCTTCCGGCGGGGCATCCAGTTGGCGCCCCAGAGCCCGCGGATGCACAGCGGCCTCGCCCGCACGCTGGCGGTGTCCGGCCGCCGTGCCGAGGCTTTCGGGATTCTCACGGGACTCCAGGATCTCTCCCGAAAGCGCTATGTTTCGCCCTTCGAACTGGCTTCCATCCACTTTGCGCTGGGCATTCCGGAAGATGGCTACGAATGGCTCACGAAGGCGTTCCAGGCCCGGTGTTTCGAACTGATTTTTGTCAAAGTCGACCCCAGGGTGGATCCGCTGCGAGGTGACGCCCGCTTCAAGCAGTTGTTCTCGCAACTAGGGTTTGCTTGATCTCTTCATCCACCTCAGTGTTGTAGAACTCCCCGAACAGTTCCGCTTCCGAAGGCCTGTCTTCTTTGATGGGCCGGCTCACCCAGGTGACGTTCATGTAGTGCTTCAAGGAGACGTTCTCGTTGGTGATGTTACCGCCCCAGGTGCCGCATCCCATGCTGGACGTCATGGGCATGCCGTTGTTGAAGGCGCCGGCGTTGGCTTTGGACTGGGCTTGCCGCACCATCATCCGGCTCACCGGCGCAACCAGCGCCAGGCGGTGAATGTGGTCGTCGTCGAAAGAGTAGATCCCGCACGAATGGCCCTTCCCGCCCACTTCGTAGACCTGCTTGACCATGGCGAGTACGTTCTCAAATCCGGAATACTTGAAGATCGCCAGGACGGGGGATAGCTTCTCACCGGAGAATTTATATTCCTTGCCGATGTGCTCTTCCTTGACGATCAGAAATTTCTTGCCTGCCGGAATGGCGAAGCCGGCGAGTTCCGCGATTTTCTCAGCGGGCCGCGCAATCGTTGCAGACGTCCGATGGCCTTCGGCATCCCACATGGCACCCTGCAGTTTCCGCTTTTCATCGTCCGTACATAGATATCCGCCTTCCTTTTGCAATTGCTCCAGGAAGCGGTCGTAAATGGAGGCTTCCACCAGCAGGTTCCCGTCCGCCGAACAGCCCGAGCCGTTATCGGAAGTCTTGCTGCGCGCCGTGTTGTGGGCCGCTTCTTCGATATGGGCCGTCTCGTCAATTACCATAGTGGCGTTGCCCGCACCCACTCCGTAGGCCGGCTTGCCCGAACTGTATGCCGCTTTCACCATCGCCGGGCCGCCGGTGGCAATCGTCAGGTCGCAGATCGCCATCAATTCCTGCGCCAAGGGGATGCTGGGCTTCTCGATGCACAGAAAGAGATCCTCGGGCGCGCCCTGCTTCCTGAGAGCCTCGCGCATGACGCGGACCGTTTCGTTAGTCGTCTTCGTGCTGGCCGGGTGAGGCGAAAAAATGATGGCGTCCTTGCATTTCAGGGCGTAAATTCCGTTTCCCGCTTCGGTCAAAGCGGCATTCGTGACCGGGATCAAGGATGCGATCACACCCGCGGGTTTGGCGTACTTCACAATGCCCTTTTCGGGAATTTCCTCAATGATGCCCATGCTTTTCTGCCGCAGCGCATCCCGCAGGATTCCCATCGTCTTGAACCGTTTGTGGGGCCGGCTCTCGCGGTCTCCTAAACCACTTTCATCCACGCTCATGTGCGCCAGGCGCGTAAAGGTGGTCTCGTTCGAGGTGGCCCATCCCACCGCCTGGCACAATCGGTCAATGCGAGCCTGATCGTAATGCTCAATGGCGTCCATGGCGCGACGCGCCCTCGCCAATAAGTCGTGTACGTATTGCTTTTCCTCTGGTGTAATAGCCCTCGCCATATGCTTGTACTCCTGAACTCTCTGCGTAAAATTTTGGGGCCGAGCCTGGGAAAAACCCATCCTCTAGCTTGGAGTTAGCGGCGCGTCACCCTCAACGGGTTCCAGATGCTTCCCTGTCAACGCGTCCATCTACCTACTAGCCGAGGGGTCCCTTCTCGGAAGCGGCCTTTGTATAATAATGAGATTCGCCAGACGCATCTCACGATGCGTCAAATGACACACCCACGGCAGAAATAATCGGTCCTTTTACGGTATCGTTACGGTTACACTGGCATCCCGGGCCGCCAGATCGCTAGAATAAAGGGAGAGCCCACACAATCGACTATTAGCGAGTGAGCGTAATTGAGTTCATACGCTGGGCGAAGCGGCGAGCCACCTGGCTGTCGCCGGACCTTTCCATGGGCCACTCGAAGAAACCCGCACGCACAGAGCGGCGGGCTGCATCCCGATTGCACGAGGATTCTTGCCTCGCGACGGACGGAGGCTGTACCAGCCCCCCGCTTGCCCGGTTCCGCAGACTTTGGAATTGTGTGGCGAATCACTCGAAATCATATCTCTAGAGGTAAATACAAAAAAATGGCAGCAAACGAAATCACAAAAGAGCAGGAACAAGAGCTGGACGAGGCGATTGCACGGGCCAGGGTTGCGCAGAAGGTCATCGAGAACTACGATCAGGCCCGAGTCGATCACCTCATCCGCGCGATTGCCTGGGCCGTGGCAAACAAGAAGACCTTCGCCGGTCTGGTGGAAGAAGGCATCAAAGAGACCGGTCTCGGCGACCCGGTAACCCGCATGAACAAGCGCATGAAGATTCGCGGCGTTCTCCGCGATGCCCTGCGGCAGCCGAGCGTGGGCATTATCGAAGAGATCCCCGAAAAAGGCCTGGTGAAATACGGAAAGCCGGCCGGCCTGATCGCTTGCATCGTTCCCACCACCAATCCCGACCTTACCCCGGCAGGAATGGCCATCTATGGCATCAAAGCACGCAATGTCATCATCTTCTCGCCACACCCGCGCTCCAAGTTCACCACTCAGCACACCGTCAACCTGATGCGCGAGGCGCTGGTGCGGGAAGGCGCTCCGGCGGACATCCTGCAGTGCATCATGAAAGTCAATAAGGCCATGTCTGAAGCGCTCAATGCGAAATCGGACCTGGTGATGGCCACGGGCGGCCAGCCCACGGTGCGGCGCGCCTATTTCTCGGGCAAGCCGGCGTATGGCGTCGGCGCAGGCAACGCCACCATGGTCATCGACGAGACGGCCAACGTGGAAGAAGCCGCGCACAACACCATGCTGAGCAAGACCTCGGACTACGGTTCGGGCTGCTCCGCTGACGGAAACCTGGTCATCGAAGAGAGCAAGTACGACCAGATGGTGCAGTGCCTGATCAAAGAGGGCGGCTACCTGGCGAACGAAGAAGAAAAGACCAAGTTCAAAGCCATTATGTGGGATGCCGAAGGCCACCGGTTGGCCGATTCCGTCGCCCGCTCTGCTTTTGACATGGGCAAACTCGCCGGCGTCAATGTGCCCGCTGATCGCAAGTTCATCATGGTTGTGGGGGACGGCATCGGCAAGGATCATCTGTTCTCGGGCGAAAAGCTCACCACCCTTCTGGCGCTCTACAAATACAAGGGATTCGACAACGCCCTGAAGATGGTCCACGAAATCTACGAAGTCGGCGGAAAAGGCCACTCCGTGGGCATCTTCTCCTACAACGACGACCACATTAACCAACTCGCCATGATGGCGCCTGTCAGCCGGATTATGGTTCGCCAACCCCAGTCCCGCGCTAATGCCGGCTCCTTCACAAACGGCATGCCGATGACTTCCAGCCTGGGCTGCGGCACATGGGGCGGAAATTCGGTTTCCGAGAACGTCGCCCTGAAGCACTACATGAATACCACTTGGGTGGCGCGCCCGATCAAGGAAGACCGTCCGTCCGACCAGGAGCTGTTTGGCGAGTTCTACGATGCGGCGCTCGAAGCATAAGGAGATCGAATTATGACCGATTCACAAATCGATGTCGTGGTCAGCGAAGTAGGCCCGCGCGATGGGTTGCAGAGCACTAAGCGGATTATGCCCACCGAAGCCAAAATTCGGTGGGTTACCGCCCTCGCCGAAGCTGGTTTGCCGGAAATCGAAGTAGGCTCTTTCGTTTCGCCTAAGCTGTTGCCGCAAATGGCCGACACCGAAGAAGTCGTCCGCGCGGCCATCAAAATACCCGGTATTGTGGTGCTGGCGCTGGCCCCGAATCTTAAGGGGGCCGAGCGTGCAGTGGCATCTGGAGTCCACAGAGTCACCATGCCGGTTTCCGCTTCGCGGGAGCACAGCATGGCGAATATCCGTAAGACGCCGGAAGAGGCCGTCGAAGAAGTGCGCAAAGTCCGCGCGCTTTGCGATAGCATGCCGGCGGCAACCCGCCCGGGATTGGAAGTCGGGATCTCCACAGCTTTTGGCTGCTCCCTGCAGGGCCTGGTGGCGGAAGACTGGGTCATGAAACTGGCAGTCATGCTGGTGGAGGCTGGTGCGGAATCCGTGGGGCTCTCCGATACGGCGGGTCACGCCAATCCGGTGCAGGTAAAGCGCATGTTCATCCAGCTTCAGCGTGAAATCGGCGACAAGGCCGGTGCGGCGCACTTCCACAACACGCGCGGCCAGGGTCTCGCCAACGTTGTGGCCGCCCTGGATGCCGGCGTCAAAACCTTCGATGCTTCTCAAGGAGGACTTGGCGGCTGTCCCTATGCGCCAGGGGCTTCCGGGAATATTGTGACGGAAGATCTGGTGTTCCTTCTCGAGTCCATGGGGCTCAGAACCGGCATCAGTATCGAACGCCTCATCGCGGCCCGTTCCATCATCACCGAAGGCTTGCCGGGCGAGCAGATTTATGGCAACGTGCCCGATGCCGGCCTTCCCAAAGGCTTCGTCTACGCCGCTCAGGCACACGCACTAGTGTAGGACGGCGCCATTTCCATTCCCGAGGCAAGCGCTATCGCATCGACGGCGCTTGCCTCATTTTTTTTGTCCTCCATCTTGAGGCGGCGAAGCCTCTGTCGCCCGTTACTCCAATGATCGGGTCACTGAATGGAATTGAGAAAGGCGATCAGATCCACCACTTCCCTGGCATTGCGGAACATGGGCCACGGCATCTCGGCCTCTTTCATGCGCCGCAGCATCTGCGGGCCGTGGCGCCAGAGTGCCGACATGATCGAAACCTCCGAGTAGTGCCTCGCCTGGCCTGGCAGTGGCGGCGCGCCGTGCGAGCCTCTGGCGTGGCAATCCGCGCAGTGGCGTGCCTGGAAGACCTTCTTGCCTTCCGCTATATCGCCGCCTGCATACACGAACTGGCGCATCCAGAGATAGCTCAGCAGGCTTCGCATTTCTTCCTCGGATAACGATGGCGGCGGCTGCAACATCCGCGGCGCATGGTTCCACATGTCCACCGCGATATCGGTGAGAGTCATATTGTGGAGGCGGTCTTCCAGCGCCAGCGTTCCCGTGTGGCAGTTCGAACAGCCTTTAGATTGAAACACACGATGACCGTCCGCGCCGCTATTGTTTGAAAAACGCGAAGTCAGTTCACGCGTTTGGGGCAGGGAACGCAGGTACTCCAAAATGTCATCGAGCTCGGCGGTGGTCAAAGCCTGCCACTCGATCCCGCGGCGCGCAAAAGACTGATGCATGCGGTAACTGTGGTTCCACATCTGGCGCACCAGCATCACGGGGTCGGCCAACGACTCCCAGCGCACCACCGGTGGAGCGCCTTCGGCTCGCGAATTTTCAATTCCATGACAGACGCCGCACCGGCGTGACGCGAACGTCTCCTGGCCGCGCGACACGTCTCCCGGACGATCGAAAAAATGCGCCGAGTAGAAAAATGCGAACAGATCCGCCGCGTCTCCCGGCGACAGGCTGGGCTTCTGAATCCCCGCGGCTTCGATCGCACCCCACATCACCGGCCCGTGATTCCACATGGTGCTGGCCAGTTGGGCCGGCGAGTAGTTGTGGCCCACGCTGCGCGCGAGGTCGATGCCAATCTTGCCGCCCACGCCGTTGATGGCGTGGCAGTGAGAGCACTGCTGGCTTTGGAACAGCTTCGCGCCGCGGCCGGAATCCCCGGGAATCACGGGAAGGTCGGCGCTCCAAGCCTCCAGCAATACAGCGCTCGCGAGCAGCAGGAAACGAATGAAGGTCTTGCCGGAGGAAATCGCCATTACTCTAAGTTTCGGCCAGGTTGAAAGATATTGCTAGTGGCATTTGGCCACGCAACACCTCACAACCTGGCCGGCTTTCGAGACTCATCGTGCGCCTGACGCGCCTGTCTGCCTGCTCGGTGCTCTATTGCTTCGAATTCCAGTACTTGAGCATGCCGACCCACGCGCGGTCATCCGGCAAATTCCTCAGCAGTTCGTGCCGCACTTCCAAAGCGTCCGCTTTGCCTTCTTTGCGGTACAGGATCTTGCCGTCGGGCCCGATAATCACCATGAATGGCTGCCCCAGTTTCCATTTCTCGCCGAAGGCTGCCTGCAGGGCGCCCTTATCCGCAGAAGCGAATTGTAGATTAGGGCCGGAAGCGTGTTGCTCCTGGAGGTACTTGAGAACAGCCGCGCTGTCTGCCTGATCATCGGTCGAAACCGACACATAGGCAAATGCCTCGCGGACGCGGTACATGCGATAGCTCGTCTCGAAATCGTTGAAAGTAGCGACGCATTCGGGGCACTTCATCGACCAGAAGTTCACCACCAGGAATTTGCCGGCGGCGTTCGCCCGCAGCTTCTTGAGCTCGTCCGCTCCCGCCATGTCGACCTTTACCGGTTCCGCCACAATCTTCGCCCACTCCGCCTGGACGTCGCCCGACTTGGTCAGCCATTTCGTCGAGCAACCGAAGGCTCGCGTGGTCTCAAGCGGAACCGGCTTGCCTGCTACCAACGCATCGATCGCGTCGCGCGCTTCGTGCGTCTTCGCTGCCGTGTCCAGCATGTTGTCGTCAATGCGTCCCTGGTACCTCAGCTTACGATCCTGATCGAAGATAAAGACGTGGGGCGTCGAAACGGTGCCATACTTGGCCGCCACCGCCTGAGTTTCACCGTCATACAGGTAGGGCCAGGTGAAATGCCGGTCCTCCGCGTGACGCTTCATCTCGGGCAGGGAATCGCTCATGTCGGCATGGTCGAGCTCGTTGATCCGAACCGCTTTGGGGTTATTCGGGTTGATCCCTACCACCACCAGACCCTGACTCTTGTAGTCGCGCTGGATATCTTTCATGCGGCCTTCGTAGAGTTGCGAAACGGGACAATGGTTCGATTGAAACAGGATTACCAGAATTTTGGCATGGGCGTATTCGGCGAGCATGTGGTTCTTGCCATCGATTCCGGGAAGGTCGAAATCCGGCGCCTGCGCCCCGATCGGGAGCACCGGATGTGCGGCATCCGGTTGAATTCCGCGCATTTGGCCCTTCACGAGCGGTGGGGCAGTAGTGCTTTGCGCACCGTTCTGCTGCTGTTGCTGCGCGAAAAGCATGGAAGCCGCGGTAACCACGGCACACCCACTAATGAACGCCAAAGAGCGCCACGGCGTTGAGCGCTTGCGGGATTTGGAGTTAGGCGAATATGTCGACGATTTCATCTTTCCCCTCTTGTATCCGCTTGGGATACAGATCTATTGTACGGACCAGTAGGCTTGCTGGCCGGTGTGTTCTTTGGTTTCGGGCAAGTTTTCCAGGATTGCTCTCCGCAGCGCCAGTGTCGTCACTGAGCCCTCTTCCTGGTAAACAATGTCGCCATTCGGCGCGATGACGACGGTAAACGGCACCGCCGCTCCCATATTGTGGTCAAATGCTTCCTGCATCGCGGATGTATCCGCACTAGCGAAGATATAATTCGTGCTGGATGCATGCTCCTTCTGGAGAAGCTTCAGCACCCCGTCCTTGCCGGCGGGGTCGTTTTCCGAGATCGTGATGAAAGCGAAGTCGCGGCCCCGGTACATACGATAGGTTTCCTGAAGATCCGGAAACTCACTGACACAGGGGCCGCACCAGGTCGCCCAGAAATTCACCAGCAGCAGCTTTCCGGTTGGATTGGCGCGGATTTTCTGCAGATCGGCCGCCGCGGCTGCCGACACACTCACCGGCTCCGCTTCAATCCGCGCCAGTTCCGCGGACACGCCCGAAGCCTGTGATTTCCATTTGGGGGTGCAGCCGGCGGCCGTCGTAGCCGGTACCGTCACCGGCCGCCCGGCCAACAGCGCATCCAACGCGTTCCGTGCGTCGGCTGACTGCACCAGGGATTCCTGTACATTGTCGTCGATCCGTCCCGCATAGCGCAGCTTGCGATCCTGATCGAACACAAAGATCGACGGCGTCGCAACCGGGCCGAATTTTGCGGACACGCCCTGCGTCTCGCCGTCGAAGAGGTAAGGATAATCGATGTGGCGGAATTCCGCCCGGGTTTTCATGTCCTCCAGGGCGTCGCCCACATCCGTGTAACTTTGCTCATCCAGGCGTATCGCGCTCGGGCTATTCGGGTTGATCGCCACCAGCGCCACCCCTTTCGCGCGATAGTCCTGATAGAGTTTTTCCACTCTGCTCTCGTAAAGCTCCGACACCGGGCAGGAATCGCACGTGAAGACCACCGCGAGAACCTTGGCCGAGGCGTAGTCCTTCAAGCCGTGAGCTTTTCCGTCGACGCCCGGCAGCGTGAAATCCGGGGCCGAAGCCCCGGCCGCAAGAATCTCGAAAGCGGACGCGGGCCGTGCAGTCAAAGCGGCCGCAGATAAGAGGATTGCTAGGGGGATCAGACGCGACATAGCGTACCTGTACATAGTATACCTATAAGATCCCAGAAGGATGAAAAGCCGTGCGTAAGACCGCCAGATCACGCTTCAATGCGCCCAGTACCTGCTCGCGCGGCAGAGTCAGCTTATCCTGAGCGCTTTCCGCTCCGCCGTTGGGGTATTCGGCCTGGATTTCAAGCGGCCCGGTGAATCCAATCTCCGCCAAGACGGTGCCCAGCGCGGGCAGGTTGTCCAGCCCCTCACCCAGCGGAACCTGTCGTATCCTCCATCCCGTCGGCATCCCGATCCCGCCGCGCCCGGTCGCACCGGCGCTGGCCTCCATCACGGCATCTTTTACGGCGACGCCCGCCACGTAAGGGCCGGCGGCTCGCAGGTTCAGCGCCCACGTACCGTTACCGCCCCCCAGCGTCATGTGTCCGAAATCGAAGTGAAAGCCTACCTGAGCCGGGTCAAAATCTCTCAAAACGTAGAGCAGGTCCCAGATGGCCGCTCCCACCGACGTGCTGCCTTCGTTGGTGTGGTACATCGCAGTCATCTTGTATTTGGCGTTCAACGCGGCCAGCTTTGCAACCCGGGGCTT
>Ga0182030_10025130_pt1 | contig 10879 bp, 9 predicted proteins | sample 812S3MmetaG_FD_121299 | JGI IMG/M metagenome (GOLD analysis project Ga0182030, IMG submission 121299) | Permafrost microbial communities from Stordalen Mire, Sweden - 812S3M metaG (Illumina Assembly) | ecosystem: Environmental > Terrestrial > Soil > Wetlands > Permafrost | place: Sweden... | reverse complement strand
GTCCAGCAGCAAGGCCCCGGCGACCTTTTCGCAACTCCAGCCGGAATCCAAAAGCACCAGCGCATTGGCACGCCGCGCCAATCGATGCGCCGCCGATCCATCCCGCGCCAGGGCGGTCAGGTCCGCGCGGTCAACGGGAGACAAAAAGCCGGCGCAAATCATGCCCCTATGACGAATCCCAAAATCGCCCCATGGCAAGCGGTTTTTCGGACTATCGATGAATCGGGGTATACCATTGAAAATTACTAATTTCTGGGAGCGCTGGGTGCTGAAAGGAGCTGATAGAGTTCTCGAGCGTGTGTTTGCAGACGAAAAAGCCGTCCGGAAAAATGCACGATGGGCGCTTTGTCCTGTTTTGGACGTCATCCTTCTCCCAAGAGCGAAAGAAAATTCGGTTGCCCGTTGGACGCTTGGAGACCACCATCGACAGGCAGAATCACTCCATTGATGAAGACGGCGTCCTCGCTTGCGAGAAATGCGATCGCACCCGCTATATCATCCGGCGTGGCGGCCCTGCCGATCGGGAGGCGGTCGCGAAAAGCCGCCATTACTGCTTCACTCTTCTGAAGATCGGCGGTGGCCTCAGAGGAGGTGAAACTAGGCGCCACGGCGTTGATGCGCACGCCCCGAGAGCCGTACTCAAGCGCCAAGGAGCGTGTAAAGTTCGTAACGGCACCCTTTGCCGCGTTGTACGAACTCATTCCCCAATCTCCACCCAGACCGGATGCCGACGAGAGGTTGACGATGGAGCCCTTTGTCTTCAGGAGATGAGGTAAGGCTTCCCTGCAACCAAAATAGACGCCGTCAAGGTCGGTCGCCATCGTCTTTCGCCACTCCTGCGTCGTGGTCTGCGCGAATGGACCAAAGATCGCAAACCCGGCGTTGTTGACCAACACGTCCAGTCTCCCGAACTTTGCGATCGTGTCTCCCACAAGGCGCTTCACGTACTTCTCATCCGAGACATCTCCAGAGTGAACAAGCGACTTCGATGCATCGAATCCTTGGATGGTTTCGTGCAACTTGTGTTCACGCCGCCCATTGAGGACGACGAATGCGCCTTCCCGGAGAAAACGGCGCGCCGTGCCGGCACCGATTCCGGAACCTGCGCCCGTAACGATGACTACTTTACCTTCGAATCTGTTCATGACTTCCTCCGATGATTATTGTGATGTCTGTGCGACCAGATCAGTCCAACGCCTTGGCGGCTTCCGCCTCGGCCGCGCGCGCAAGGCTTTCGACCCATTCCTGGTGATAGCGGTAGAGCGCACCGGGATGCTTGCGCCCCAGCTCCTCGAGGAAGAACGGGCCTTGCTGCGTTTCCTCGGATAGCACATGACAACCATTGTCCGTCGGCGTGATGACCCAGCCGTGGAAGGCGCTCGAACCGGTCTCGTCGCCGTCCACCAGGGTCGACCATGAGAGCCTGCGGCCGGGCACGCACTCCGTCACGATAAGATGCATCGGAAAGCCAACCGTCACTCGGCTGTATTTGGTTCCGAGCGCCAGTTCCGGCTCACCGCTCAGGATCTTAACCTGATTTTCGGCAGGAAAGTAGCTCGACCAATTCTCGGCATCGACAAGCAGCTTCCACACCACTTCAGGCGGTGCGTTCACGTCAATATCGTTGAGCGCGTAGATCGCTGAGGTCTTCGGGTCATATTGGTGAGGCCAATACACATGGCTATACATGTCTGGATTCCTATTCCAAAAAGCGCGTCTGCTGAGCGCGGCAAGTCCTTGATCGACCGGCGTCGCTATTCCTTTCCGAATTTGACGAAGTCCTGGAAAATGAGCGGGCCCCAGGATTTTCCGCGCGCCTGGACGAGCAAACCGCCCTCGGCGAGCTTCCCCAGCTGGACCGGCGCGAAGCCGAGTTGCTCGACCAAGCCCGCCACTTGCGAGGCCGCGTCTTCGTCGTCGCTCGACACAAAGATGACCCGCCGCCCGCCCTTGACGTCCGGGTCCTGGGCGAGGGTTGGTGCGGCCAAATGGTTGAAGGCCTTCGCCAGTCTCGCGCCGGTTAGAGCCTGGGCGTTCACCACCGAGGACGGAAGGCCGCCGAGCTCTTCCGGAGGGACGCCGTAGGCGTTTGTCACGTCGATCACGATCTTGCCCTGCCAGTTCGCAGCCTTCGCAAGGTCTTTGTGCATTCCGAAGGGGACAGCCAAGATGACGATCTCGGCCTTAAGCGCGTCCTGCAACGACGTTGGAGTGACCGTCGGCCCGATTGCCTTGGCCTGCGGCGCGATCGCCTCTGCCGGCCGCCGGCCTACCACGGACACTTCGATGTTCTTGCGGGCGAACGCCCGGGCGAGCGCCTGGCCGACGTTGCCGAAACCTATAATAGCATAGCTCATGGGATACTCCGGATCAGTGTTGAAATTGGATTTACGCGATAAACGCTGGCGCGCTCTTGTTGACTTGATGGTCAAGGACTATGGGGTTGCACCTCATCCCGAGGCGCGAGAGCCACCGCGCTCGGTGGCGACCTTGGCGAGATTCGCGAGGAGTTTCTCGTGCGTGAGCCAAAAAGCGTCGGGAGCTTTCTTCGCCAACTCGATCCAGAGCGGGCCTTTCATCGTCTCCTCGGTCCAGAGGTGGCAACCTTTCGGCGTGGGCGTAATGATCCAGGCATGGTAGGCCTTGGAGTCCTCGGAGGCCTTCGGACCACCGTACCAGGCGATCCGCGTCATAGGTTCGAACTCCTCCACGGATGCGAGTACGTCCTGGCCGGCCAGATTGGTTTCCAACCGCGTACCAAGGCGCAGCGACTCATTCCCGTCAAACAGCTGAACGTGCTCGACGCCTGGATAGAAGCTGGACCATGCTTTGGGATCCACGAGCAGAGACCAGATCGTTTCGGGAGAGGCTGCGACCTCAAGCTCGTTCGTGAAATGGATTGGAGAGCGGCTGGGAGCCATGTCCTCGGGCCATTTGATCGCTTCCCATTGGATCTTATCGGTCATGTCGTCCTCCGAATGTTCTATTGAAATCCAAGATGTACGGGCAAAGAATCACCGCCGCCAAAGACGTCGGAGCCGGTCGTGAACGAAGTCTCGCAGGAGGCGAGGAAGAGGCCGCCAGCGCCAGCTCATCGGGATTCCCGAATCTCGGCATCGGCCTGCAATTGATATACCCCTCAGGAATCGCGGCTTTCCTCGATTTGCGTTCCTGGCTGTACGGCAAGTTTGAATTGGGCACGTTGTTCCAGGTATTTCAGTGCGGATTTTCGCACACCGGTGGTGCGCAGACACTCCAGTCGACTCCCGACGCTGGCTGTCCCGCCATTCGTGAGGAATGGATTCGCCTGCACAGGAAAAGCATGCGGCCGGCGACCCGATGGATACGGTCGTGTTGAACGGATTGTAATGCCTGATGTCGGGCACTTCCTGGATCGCGAACACGCGATGCGGTGGCCGATCATATTCTGCGCTTCTCGAAAAGCTGACTACGACCTCGGACCCACGGTTAAGACGCCCTGCCGCATTGCTGGGCGCCTCTACCGGGCCCGAAGGGCCGGGCTTGCGGCGCGCAAGAGGGTCAACTGGGGCGGTACGTCCGCTTTGCGCGGCAAGCCACACGGACATCTCCGGTCATGGTGGTATTGAAGCAGATTTTTGACGCATGGTGGCGTCCTCACATCGGCGGGAGCGCTCCACTCTCTGTCACCGGTAGATGCCGCGATGCGCAGAGCGATAAATCCAATAAGAAACCGCAAAAGTTCCCGCGATGTTCTGCTTTGTCAGGCAGACGTGGGAGTAGCTTCAATGCGCACAACTGCGCATCACATTGCAAGCACTGGAACTTGTTCGCTTCCAACAAGACAGAATTATAACGCACGCCGAGCAAGGAACGATCTGTTCTCCTGCTGCTTGTAACGTACCAAGCGCCTAACAAAACCGCGAGGGCTGTGCCGACTGTGCCCGAACGAAAGCCACTCCGCAAAGTCGCACCCTGGCGAAGCTCGGCGATCTGGCCGATACCAAAAACAGTAGCAGAACCACCCCGCCAACTTTAGCTCGGCGCTCAGACACGCCGTCGTGAACCTCAGCGCGATCCCGCGCTCAGGTATCTTTTGCGGGGGGGTCCCGACCTGCAGACCAGAAAGAAGAACAAGATGAGACTGACCTCGAAGAAGATCACCGCGTCAGCGGCGACACTGACATTTGCGTTTTTCGTGATGACGGCGCCCGCCGTTTACGCAGACGACTATTGCATCACGAGCGGCGCTCAAGCAGCTCATGGTTGCGGTTATCCGAGCATGGAGGCGTGCCGGGCCGAATCCGCTGGTATCGGGGGCATTTGTACGCTCGCTCACAGCGCTCAATCACCCAGCAATGCCCTAGCTTATCAACCGAAGCAACCACACTCAAGAAGCGAGCTTCGGTCCAATAAAGAACCCACCGGGCATTGATTGGCCACGCTGGGATCAGAATCGAATAGCGCGGCCCCTGAGTTTTACCTTGGAGGCCGCGCCAGTTGGAAAGCAAGAGCTGTGCAGCCGATGTCGCAGATCGTCAGAAACGGACATGGGTCGGCACCTGAGCGATGTCCGATCTGCTCCCAAGGAGGCGCACCTTGGCGCCGAGTGTGCCGGCGAAGTCGTTGCGCAGGCGGCCGAGGGCTGCTGTTTCACCAACCACCACGCGCACGTAATGGCCGCACTAGCAAGCGAGCTTACGCTACCACGCGCATCCCGAGAGGACGGCAATGATGAGTACTTGGCGTACACGCAGAGCATTCGTAGTTCTGGCCGCAATCCTTGCCTCGTTGGTGGTCTTGGTTGCCGTGCTGCTTTACCCGGTGTCAGTTTCGATGCCGGCTCTTGGTGCCGGATGGCAATGCCGTGCCACGGCGTTTTCGACGGGCTGCACCAGAATTCATCGCAGCGAACTGACGACGAACGGCTTCCACCGAGCGCCGGTCCGCTTGTGGGATGCACGCCGAACCCCACTACAGCGGTATGCTTTGAACGACATAAGTGTTTCAGCCATTTGCACTGTCAGGTCAACAACGTACCGACCTCGCCGGGCGATGACAGGCGCAACGACCTCCCTCTCGACTTAGCTCGGCGCTTAGGTGCGCCGTCGCGAACCTCAGCGCATCCCGCGCTCAGGTATCTTTTGCGAGCGTTTCCCTACCTGCAGACCGGAACGAAGAACAAGATGAGACCAATTCGAACCGGATCACGACGTCAGCAGCGACACTGATCAAACTTGCGTTTTTCGTGATGACAGAGCCTGCCGTTTGCGCAGACGAATATTGCATCACGAACGGTCTCAAGTAGCTCATGGCCGCGGTTATCCGAGCATGGAGGAAAGCCGGGCCGTATCCTCTGGCATCGGCGGCACCTGTTCACGCGTTCCCTTCGCCCAATCACCTGGCAATGCCCTTCCGGCGTCGCAATTAAAAACGAACGAGAGATTCCATCGGGTCGAATTTCCGAACATACGGGTCATCCACCTAGCGGCGAATCACCCGGGGCAGGATGCCGACGTGGCTAAAACCCGGTCGCGGAATCCAATTAACTCCTCCGCAACAGCGCCGGGCTGTTCGAGCGCCATGAGGTGGGAGCCGGGATCGATCGATACGAACTGTGCGCGCGGCAGTGCCTCAGCGATAGGTCGCATGACTGCGGGTGGCGTAGACAAATCCTGCGCGCCGGAGAGCACAAGCGTCGGCATATCTAGTTCGCGGAGTCGATCGAGGACGTCTAACTTAGACATCGCACGCCAAGCGGCGGCCCATTCCACCACCTGCGAACGCCGAACGCAGCCGCGCGCATATCGCACAGGCCAACGATCTTCGGCAATCGTCTCGGGCAAGAACCAACGGGTCAGCGAGGGCGCGACCTGGGCATCCATCCCCTGCGCCTCCGCCGCAGCCGCCCGGGCTTCGAGAGGCTCGCGCGGTGAGCGCGCTGCGGTCCCGAGCAGGGCCAATGAGCGCACTCGATCCGGGTGGGCGAGCGCAAGATGCTGGGCGATTGCTCCTCCATAGGAGGAACCGTAGACATCGGTGACTTTCACGCCAAGTCCGTCGAGGATATTTTGGGCGTCCTCAGCAAGCTGTTCGAGAGACGTGGTCAAGGGCGCGCCGCGCGCCCGACCGTGGCCTCGAAGATCGTAAGCGATGACGCGACCATGTTTCGCCAATTCAGGAATGATAGCGCGCCAAAATCGATGATCGAGTCCCAGGACGTGGATAAGTAGCATGGGAACACCCTCTCCGCCGGTGTCTAGGACCATGGTCTCGTGATCGCTTACATCAACGATTTTTTCACCTCGAAAAGGTAAGCTTCCCCGATTGGCTGAGAGGCGGTTGGCAAGCTTTCGGGCCGCGTTTACAGCGCGGGGCGCCCCGATGTATCCGCAGGCGAGATTGACCACGTCTAATATCTCGTCCTCGGTGGCCCCGTGTCGCAACGCCGCTTGAATGTATACGTCGAGCTGATCGCTCGCATCACCTATTGCGATCAGCACCGCCAGGGTAAACATGGCCCAGTCGCGATAACCGAGCACAGAACTTCCCATCACCTCGCCAACACCGTCATCAAGGATGAAACGGGCGAGTTGAGGGTTCTGATCACCGAGATGCTCAAGTGCGTCCAGCAATTGTGGGGCGAGCGTGGCGGCCTCGTGCTGAGCGATCGCCTGACGGATCTTACCTTTCATAGTTCAATCCGCTCCTTCTATTTCCCGAAGAAAACGGCCATCCTCGATGCGCATCTCGTCGTCGACATAAAGCGTCGGCTCCAGGATCACCCCGTCCATGTGGATGTTCGACAAGATCGAACCGCCAACATCGACGTTCGTGCCCAGGCCGAAATGCATGGTGCCAAGGATGTTCTTGTCCTCACGTTGAACTCCTCGGATCAGGGCCTTCGAGTTAATGCCTACCGAGGCCTCAGCCGGGAACATTAATGCGTTCTCATCCCCGTACCGGGCCAGGTAGGTACGCAATGTGTAGGCGTCCGCGCCTCCCTCGATCTTGCGGATGCGGCCGTTCTCGATGGTGAGCTCGATGGGACTGTTCAAACGCCCCAGCTGGTGCATGCACAGGTCGACCACCAGTTTCCCATTCGCTGAACCCTCTATCGGCGGTACGTTGAGCTCGCCGCCTGGGTATAGGCACATGAGAAGAGGGAACTCTTTGTTCCGGTCAATACGCTGGATTTTGTAAGGCACAAAATCTTCGCCCGGCAGCTTGGGTACAAAGATGCGGCCGTCGACCCGATAGGTTAAATCGGAACCGAACCTGGAGGTCACCCTGCAGACCCTCGCGTCCTTGCCAAAGATCCTAGTGGCAACATAATGTTGCCTTACCTCCAGCTGCCGCAGATCTTCGGTCGCCGCTCCGGATTGGAACATCTCCAATGTCATCCCGCCGTCCATGCAAATCACCGGCACGCCAGCCTTCATCGCATGGTGATTAGCATGGCAGTGCAGCATTCCCGTGGATGTGAGAAGGATGTTCAAGTCCACCTTGGTCATCGCCTCGCACACCGCTTGAGGAGGGTCGTAATAGTCGGCCGGCCGAGGATCGAAGAGCGAGAGAACTGCATCGGCCCCAATTTCCGTCAGCGTGCTCATGACCACTTGCCACACGCGGGGATCATGGGCGGTGTCAGTCAAGACCTGCACCTTCATGCCGGCGTGTACGTTAGCCAGCACAGGGGCGCGCAAGTATTTGAACGTCCCCATCATTAAGCCCGTGTTTTGCATAGCGAGTCTCTCCTGTTTAGTGAATTGAGCTGACCGGTAAGGTCACCATGGGCCGATGGGTGTTCCTTCGACTCCTCCCGACAGAGAAATCAGACCGCTTCGCTGAGGCGAAGGTGGGTAGGTTTCGATCGGCCGACCCTTGCGCGCCTAAACTGGCCGCACCGTCGCCCCCAATTGCTTGACGGACTGTGTCTTCTGGCTCATTCAGCCGTACTTACCAAGGCGAGCAAAGTACCGGCGTACTCCGAAGCCATTTCGGGGCTCAGCGCGGTCGCATTGGTTTGGTAGCGTTTGATCGTCTCGAGCACGAGCCGCGGCCGCCCTGCCAGAGTTTCCAGAAATGCATTCGACTCCTGTTCAAAGCGCTCGCGCGGCAGCACCTTGCTGGCGAGGCCGACGCTTACCGCCTTTTCCGCCCCGACCTTCTCGGCAGAGTACGTCAGCCACGTCAGCATCTTGGACGGCACCTTGCGGAGCACCGCCGCCATCGCCAGCGCCGGCGGGATGTTGTGCTCGATCTCAAGAAAGCCAAGCAAAGCGTGATCCGACACCAGAGTGATGTCGGCGGCGGCGGCCATAGCCGCGCCGAAGCCAAGCGCGTCCCCTTGAACGCAAGCGACCGTCGGCACTGGACAGGCGGCGAAGGCATCGTAGACCCCAAGCACGGCCGCCATCACAACGTTGCGGAGTTGATAGGCCGATGGCTTGCCGCCGCCCGGTTTAGCTCCGCCGACATCGCGGCCACGGCAGAATTGCTCGCCACGAGGAGCGATGGCGATGACACGCGTATCGGAATTCGCGCCATGCTCCCGAACGGTTTTGGCAAGCTCGCGCATCATGTCCAACGTCATGGCGTTGCCCTCATCTGGACGAGCCAAATCGATACGGACAACCCCGCCAGCATTCTTGATTAAAAGTGACATGTTCACATCTCCATTGGTTCGTGGACAACCGGTGCCCTTCCGTGGCCTCCGGCTTTCTTGGCGTCGGCGATGAAGCCGAGGATTTGCTGCGCAGAGATCGGCTGCTGCGCAATCCGAACGCCGAAAGGCCCGAGCGCATTCTCGACCGCTGCGATGATGGCCGCCGCAGCAGGGATCGTGCCCGCCTCCCCCGCCCCCTTCACTCCGATGGGGTTCAGGGGCGACGGACTTTCCATCTGGACGATCTCGACCTCCGGAACGTCGAGGATCCCCGGCAGCAGGTACTCCTCCAGCGTGTGGGTCTGCGGCTGACCATTCTCGTCGTAATCCATGAATTCGTAGAAGGCGTTGCCAATGCCGTGGGCGACACCGCCCTGGATCTGACCGTCTACGACCATTGGATTGATCACCTTGCCGCAATCGTGACCAACGACATAGCGAAGGATTTCCACCCTTCCGATCTCGGGATCGACCTCCACCTCCACGACATGGGTGGCATTGGAATAGGTGGACTGGGGCGGGCTGAAGAAGGCGGTCTCAGTCAGTCCCGGCTCGCCCTTGTCTTCCGAGGTGAAACCGGGCATGCCGGCGGAGAGGGTCAGCAGCCGCGTCAATGCGATCTCTCGCGGCCTGTTTCTGGTGGGCTTCACCCCATCTTTCAGAACAACCTTGCGGGGAACGATGTCCAGATCTTCCTCACCGACCCCCAGCTCCTTTGCGGCAAGCTTGAGGACACGTCCGCGCAATTTGGTTGCTGCCTCGTGGACCGAGGAGCCGGTATTGACGGCAACGCGACTGGCGAAGGTGCCAACCCCGATCGGAAACTTGGACGTATCGGCCGTCGTCACTTCGATCTCTTGCATTTCGGTGCCGAAACAATCGGCAGCAATTTGGGAAAAGACGGTTTTGTGACTTTGCCCCTGCGATGCAGCGCTGGTGAACACGCCGATCTTACCCGAAGTCAATACACGGACGGAGGCGCCTTCGTACGGTCCAAGCCCAGTCGCCTCTACGAGATTGGCTATGCCTATGCCGATGTAGCGCCCATTATCCAAAGCCGCCCTCTGGCGCGCCGAGAAGCCTTCATAATTGATCTTGTCTAACGCCATCCTCTGACACTTGGGATAGTCGCCGCTATCGTATGTGACGGGGCTTCCGTCGCGTCCCACGATGCCGACTTTATAGGGAAGCTGGTCTGGCTGAATCATATTGCGCTCGCGCACAACTACAGGATCGAGATTGAGCGCTTGGGCGATTCGGTCGAGCAAGCGCTCGATGGTGAAAACCGCCTGGGGTCGCCCGGTGCCACGCAGGGGCGACGTCGCGACCTTATTGGTGAGCGCGACGGTCACATCCATCTTGTAGTTCGGCAAAACGTAGGGCCCGGGCAGCGTCGTCGCGCCGATCATGGGCGTGATTACCCCCCACGGCAAATAGGCCCCGGTGTCGTGGATTACGCTCACACGGATAGCGATCAACTTGCCCTGGTCGTCGTATGCGACGTCCGCCTCGGCATATTCATCGCGTTCCTGGGTGGTGGCGACTGACTGCTCATAGCGGTCCTCCACCCAGCCGATCGGGCGGCCAAGCTCACGCGCAAGCCATGGCACGACGATATCTTCCTGGTAGACGATACCTTTCGGACCAAAGCCGCCGCCGACATCCGGCGCCACGACGCGAATCTTAGTATCGTCAAGCCCCAACATCAGGCCAATAACGGTCTTAACGAGATAAGGAGCCTGAGTGGCGGACCACGACGTGAGAAGGTCGTCGTTCGGGTCGTAGACGGCCGTGACAGCCCTTCCCTCCATCGCATGTCCACATCCGCGATGTTGCCACAGGCTTTCATGGTGGACGTGAGGCGCAGTCTTGATGGCAGCATCGGCGTCGCCGACCTCGATTGTAAACACCGACGCGAGGTTGTCGGATGCGTCGGCGTGGGCGAGAGCCGCGCCATCCAGCACCGCCTTGCGGCAGTCACTCGCGGTCGGCAACGGATCGTAATCGACCACAATCAACTCGGCGGCATCTTCGGCTATGTAACGACTATCTGCTACGATTACGGCCAATGGCTCGCCGACGTAGCACGCCTCGCTCTCGATCAGAGCATGATAAGTGCGCCCCTGTTTGATCACGGGGCTGTTCACGAGCAGAGGAAACGGCTTCTCGCGGAGCACTTGCGGCAAGTCGGCGAAGGTATAGACGGCATGCACACCGGACATTTTGCGGGCC
>Ga0182030_10025129_pt1 | contig 10879 bp, 10 predicted proteins | sample 812S3MmetaG_FD_121299 | JGI IMG/M metagenome (GOLD analysis project Ga0182030, IMG submission 121299) | Permafrost microbial communities from Stordalen Mire, Sweden - 812S3M metaG (Illumina Assembly) | ecosystem: Environmental > Terrestrial > Soil > Wetlands > Permafrost | place: Sweden... | reverse complement strand
CGGGCTTCAGCCCGCCCTCCTGCCAACGATGTGAGACCTGCGGCGGGCGGACTGAAGTCCGCCGCAGGCTGAAGCCTGGCCCCACCCCCCGGCTCAGCCTAATTCCATGAGATCAGGAGTCCAGAGTCTTCGCTCGGCAGTGGCGCCGCCGCCCTTACTCCGGATTGACCGAATGATAGGCGGCGGCGAAGCGGTCCGATAGATCGTCGGCCGACTCGTTGCAAGCCGTAACCAGCACTTTGGGATCGGCCATCAGCACGGTTTCCACTTCCCAGGTTTGCGTGGAAGTTCTCAGGTCGCGATCGCGTGAGAGCAGGACCGGCTGGTAGAGTCCCATGGTCACCGATAAGGCAAACGGTCCGCGGCCGGCGCGCACCGCGACGATGCGCAGGCCGACGAACTCCGTGGCGCCCGGATCGATGGCGATGCGATCGGCCTGCAGGCGCGCCAGCAGCCGGGAAAGCACCAGCTCTCGCGTAATCCCCAGCTTTTCCAGCTCCGGATCGAGCACATCAATGACCACGCCGACTCCCTTCAGCCCGCGGAGCGTGGCGCGATCCAGAGGCGCGTCCCCGGCCGCCCGCGTGGCCGGCGGCAGCAGCAGCAGCACGGCGATCAGCAAGATTCTCCGATCCATCACAACTTGATGGTACCAGCGGGTCAGCCCCGCCGACTTTCCGGGGGATGAGAATCGTCAGGTTGTATGATGGTTGCAGATGGATCCACGCCGCATGTGCCCGAATTGCCGGGCATTCATTACCGATAAAGATAAGATCTGCCCCTACTGCAACGAGGCGGTGGGTCCGCGTTATTCCGAGCGCGCCAATGTCGGGGCGGTCATCGGCGGCTTCATCCCGCATGCCCGCTTCAACACCATGCTGATTCTGTTGATCAACGGCGGACTGTTCGCGGCCACGGCGCTTTTCTCAGTCAAGCTGGGGCTGGGCAGCGGATGGGGAGGGATTGACGGCCGGGTGTTATATGCATTTGGCGCCAAGATCGGGTTGCAAAACATCGACGGTCAATGGTGGCGCCTGGTAACGGCCGGGTTTCTGCACGGCAACCTTCTGCACATCCTCATGAATTCCTGGGTGCTCTTCGACCTGGGGGCGCAGGTGGAACAAGTCTACGGCGCCAGCCGCATGTGGGTAATCTATTTCGTGGCAACCGTGGCGGGGTTTTACGCCAGCGCCGTGTTTAATCCCGGCCTATCCATCGGCGCGTCGGCGGGTGTGTGCGGTCTGCTCGGGGCCATGATTGCCTTGGGCGTTCGCCATCGGAATCCCGCTGGCGCCGCGATTCGCGGTATGTACGTGCGCTGGGCGGTGTACATGCTGATCTTCGGATTGATGGTTTCGGGGGTGGACAACTACGCGCACATCGGCGGACTGGCGGCCGGGTTCGCCGTGGCTTACATGGCCGAAACGCCCCGCGCCGCGGGTGGGACCGAAGGTTTGTGGCAGGCCGCTTCCTGGTTTTGCGTGATCCTGACGGCGGTTAGTTTCCTAAAGATGTGGTTGTGGTTTAGCCATCTACCGAATATCATGAGTTTATGAGGCTACGCTCCTTAGTGTTGGCGCTACTGTTGGCCAGCGGCACGGCCGCCGCCGCCGACAAGCACCCCAAACCGCCTAAGGTGTCGAAGCATGCCCAACCGCCCGTGGCCGGCAAGCACTCGAAGTCCGCACGCAAGGGCGTCAGCCACAAAGCCCCAAAGGTTGCCAAGCATCGGACCAGCACTCCCAAGATTGCCAAACACAAAACCACCAAAGTCAAAAAGCATAAAGCATAGCTGTTCATGTTTCGCAATTTGCTTCTTGCCGTATCGTGCGTAGCGCTATCCGCCGGGGCAGCCAACCCGCAACGCGCGCCGGTGCTGGTGGAGCTTTTCACCTCCGAAGGGTGTTCCAGTTGCCCGCCCGCCGACCGTCTCCTGCAGAAGCTCGATCCGCGGAGCATCGTTCTCAGCGAGCACGTGGATTATTGGGACCAATTGGGCTGGAAGGATCGGTTCTCTTCGCACGCCTTCACCCAGCGGCAGGAGAAGTACGCCGGCGAGTTTGGCCTGGACAGCCCCTATACACCTCAAATGGTGGTGGATGGCGCGGCCCAATTCACAGGGGGAGACAGCCAGCGCGCGGCCGTGGAAATCGCCAGGGCCGCCGGCCATCCGAAAGCGGAAATCTCCCTCACGCGGAACGGATCGGGCGCCCGCGTGGAGATCCATGGCTCTCCGGGCGCCGCGGAGATTTGGCTGGCGGTGGCGGACGACGCCGTGTCCTCGCAAGTATCGGCGGGTGAGAATAAGGGCCGCGATCTACGGCACGTAGCGGTGGTCCGCAGCCTTCGCAAGATCGGCTGGATGAAGCGCGGCGGGACATTTTCGACGCAAGTCGAGTTGCCGGCCGGGGCCACGGAGCAGAGGGTTGTGGTGTTCCTGCAGGAAGCCGGCCAGTCGCGCGTTGTGGGTGCGGCCATGCTGCCTGCCGGCGAGAATCAGCCGCGCCAGTGAACTATCAGAACTCCTGATGTCGTGGAATTTGCAGGGAGTCCGCAGGTGGGGCAGGCGGTGCGCGCCTTCGCTCGATCCGATTCGAGCAGCGGGCCCAAATTCAGCGCGGGCGGGCAGGCGAGCACCGCCTGCCCCACCTGCGAAGCTCTCGCCATCGAAGGGAATGGCGCAGCCCATTTTCCCCGCCAGGCAGAAATTGCGGGGCGACATCAGGAGTTCTGACCATCGTCTTCCTACAACCCCGCTCCGTACACCGGAATCGCCGCGCCGGTGATCTCGGCGGCATCGTCCGACGCCAGATACAAGGCCAGCGCCGCCAGTTTCCGCGGCGATACCCACTGGGAGCGGTCCGCGCCGGGATCGGAGCGGCGATTGGCAGGGGTATCGATGGTGCCGGGGAGAATTACGTTGGCGGTAATTCCCAGCTTGCGATTTTCGAGCGCGGCGGTCTTTACCAGCGAAATCAGGGCGGCCTTCGAGGCGCTGTAGGCCGATATATTGGCCGATGGCTCCACGCCTGCCCGGCTGCCGATGGCCACGATCCGTCCGCGCTTCCGCTCGCGCATGGCGGGAATCACGGCGCGTAGAATGTTGACGGCCGCCCGCAGGTTGAGGTCGAGCATGGCGTCCCAGGTGGCATCGTCGGTCTCGTGAATGGGGGCGCCGCCCGCGAAGCCGCCGGCCACGTGCACCAGCACATCGATCCGGCGGAACTTCACAATGGCGTCGGCCACCAGCCGGGCGGCGTTGTGCGGCCTGGTCAGGTCCGCTGGAATGGCCTCAAAACGGGGGTGGGGAAACGCGGTATCGGCGATCTCACGGCCCGTCCCCACCACCTGCGCGCCGGCTTCCAGAAAGGTCTCGGTGACAAACGTGCCCAGCCCGCCCTGCGCACCGGTAATCAAAACGACGTGGTTGTCCATGCGTGTCCCATTATAGGACCGGCCGCCTCAGGGAGGATTTGATCGGCGGGCGCGGGTAATTCGAGCTTAGAGCCCGCGAAACAATAAGCTGACCAAATGTTTCGAACGTGCGCAATCGCTCCCTAACGGGGTGCCCTCTGGGCCCGGCTCGGTCAGAGCAAGCGGTTGGGTCTGAAATGCACAGGATATTTCTTCGCGGCTTCTTAGCACCGCGCGCGTCCCCCAAGCGGCCCCGAAAAGTGCCAAGCTGGATGCAGCATGAAATCGCCGTTTGTGGGATGCCTGCTTCTCTCGCTGGCCATGTCGCTGGCGCAAACCGTTCCAACACCGCCGTCTCCACCACCTCCCCAGCAAGCTCCGGTCAATCCCAACGCTCCCGAGATGAACACGCGCGAGGATACCACCGCATCTTTCAAGGCGCACGTCAATTTGGTGTCCGTTCCGGTGGTGGCGCGGGACCTCCACGGGGTCGCGGTGGGCGATCTCACCAAGGCGAATTTCCTGCTCTTCGACAAGGGCAAGCCGCAGGAAATCACGCGCTTCTCGGTGGAGAAAGTCGGCAGCGAGGTGCCGCTCGAAATCCACGCGGCGCCCGGCGACCCGTCTTCCCCGGCGCAAGAGACGGAGCACCGTGTCGTGGTCCCCGAGCGGTTTGTGGCGTACCTGTTCGACGATGTCCATCTGGCGGTGAACGACCTCCCACGAATTCGCGATGCCGCCCTGCGCCACATCGCTACCCTGAAGCCCACGGACCGCGCCGCCATCTTCACCATGTCCGGCAATCCCACGCTCGATTTCACGGGCGACCAGGACCGCCTGCGCGACGCGCTATCCCGGCTGCGGCCCAACATCATGGCTCGCGCGGGGGCCATGAGCGGCGGCGAAACGCTCACCTTCGGTTCGCTCAACGTGATCAAGGACGTGATCCAGCGAATGGCCAGTGCGCCGGGGCAGCGCACCATCATGGTGATTTCTCCGGGCTTCATGACCATGGATCCGCTTTATTTCCCCGACAAGACCGAGATTCTGGACCGCGCCATCCGCGCCAACGTGATCATCAGCGCCATGGATGCCCGCGGCCTGTATACCGATCCGGCACTGGATGTCTCGCGCACCAGCGCACCGCGCGGCGGGCCGGGCTCGTCGTTGATTCGCGCCTCCATGCAGGCGGACATTCTGGCCGAGATGGCGTCCGGCACGGGCGGCTCGTTCTTCCAGAACAGCAACGATTACGACGAGGGATTCAAGCGCCTGGCGGCGGCGCCGGAGTACATCTACCTGCTGGGATTCACGCCGCAGAATCTGAAAAACGACGGCAGCTTTCACGCGTTGCGCGTCACCCTGAAGCCGTCCAATAATCTGAACGTGCAGGCGCGCCGCGGCTATTACGCGCCCAAGCGCCTGGAGGATGCCGAGGAGACCGCGCATCAGGAGATTGAGGCTGCCCTGTTCTCGCGCGAGGAGTTGCAGGAGCTGCCCATCGAGTTGCACACGCAGTTTTTCAAGAGCGATGCTTTCAACGCCCAGTTGGCGGTGCGGGTGCGGCTAGACCTGAAGCTGTTCCGGTACCGCAAGGCGGATGGGCGGAACAACAATACGGTGACCCTGGTGACGGGCATTTTCGATCGCGATGGGAATTACCTGCAAGGCATCAAGAAGGTGCTGGAACTGCACCTCAAGGACGAAACGCTGGCCAACCGTCTGGGGCAACCCGCTACCATTCGGACCAACTTCGATGTCCGGCCGGGAACCTACCTGGTGCGCCAGGTGGTGCGGGATTCGGAAGGCCAATTGATGTCGGCTACCAACGCCGCTGTCCAAATTCCGTAATGGGAAGCCTACTGTGCCGAGCTGCCCAACTGGAGCACAGCGTTAATGGCAATTTCCACGTCGACAACGTTTACTACACTGTCACCACTCTGGACTCCTGATGCCGCCCGCAATTTCGGTTGGCCCGGGGAAATAAGGTGAGCCACTTCAGGCCGCCACTCGCTGGCGAGCGTTTCGAAGGTGGGGAAGGCTGAAGCCTGGCCCAGAGGGAACCCCGGGCTTCAGCCCGCCCTCCTGCCAGCGATGTGAGACCTGCGGCGGGCGGACTGAAGTCCGCCGCAGGCTGAGGCCTGGCCCCACCCCCGGCTCAACCTAATTCCATGAGATCAGGAGTCAAGGCTCCTTTTCTGCCGCACTAACTCCCCGTACCCCGCCACTAACTTGCGCGTGATCGAGCCCATGTCCCAATGCACTTCTACTTCCGAGCGCGCCCGTTGGGCCATCGCGGCTGCCCGAGCGGGGTCCTCGAACAGCTCTACCACGCGCTCCGCGAAGCCCGCGGGACTGTCGGCGAGGGCACAAAATTCGTCGTCCTTCTCCGCCAGACCTTCCGCGCCAACAATCGTCGAGACCACCGGCATTCCCGCCGCGAATGCCTCCAGCAGCTTCACCCGCACGCCCGATCCGCTCAGAATCGGGCAGACGAATACCGCGTACCGCCCCAGCGGACCGCGCACGTCGTCGACAAAGCCCAGCATCTCCAGATGGCCGGCAGTGTCGGCATACGTGTGCGCCGGCGGCGGATCCGACCCGGCGATTACCAGCCGGGCCTCGGGGCACCGCGCCAGGATCAGCGGCATTACCTCGCGGACGAACCAATCGATCGCCACGCGGTTGGGGTCGTGGCGGAAACTGCCCAGGAACAACATGGTCATCGGTTCGCGGCCGCACGGGCGGAATTCGTACTTGGCCGCGTCGATTCCCGCGCGCAGTCCGTCGCGCAGTCTCGGCGCGAGTGCCGGCAGAAACGACAGCAGGTAGCGGCGATTCTGCGGCGTACAGACCTGTACCTGGTCGAACCCGGGTAGCGCGCGCAATTCGTAACGCAGCGCCCGCAGGTACTCGATACGCGCCTTCGCTTCGCCGGCCAGGCCGATCATGTGTCCCAGGCCGCGGCCGATGGATTGAAAGTAGACATCGTGCTCGAACAGCGCCGTGGCGATGCGCCGGAAGGCCCCGCGATACTGCGCCATGGGCGTGTACTCCAGTTGCAGCACGTCGATGCGCTTCAAGTAGAGCTGCCGGTGAATCAGCCACTCGAAGTCTTCGTTGGCGAACTCCCGCACGGCAAACGGCAGCAGCGAACCGCTGCCTTTGGGATGGCCGGTGGGCCGCACAATCCACTCGGCCGAGGCGCAAAACGTGCGCAGTTCCAGATTGGCCTCCGCCTGTTCCGGCCAGTCCAGCATCTCCGCCACGTGGACCTCCGCCAGGCGCGACATTTCGCGCAGCGTCTGGTACATGAACACGCCCCCGCCATGGGTCGGCGGGCAGATGGGATACGGCGACACGAACAGTACGCGCAGACGCTCGGGCGCGCGCTCCATGGGCGAGAACCGATCGCGGAAATAGCCGCCCAGGGGACGGCGGAAGGCCTCGGTATCGTCGATGCGCGCCAGCGATCGCGCCCGCCATCGCGACCCGATAGCTTGCGGCAATTGGACGAACGCGCGCCACAGGGCGTAGGGCGTGGGCCGGCTGGGAATCTCGCCGAAGACCACGCTCAGCACCGCGCCCGCCCAGGCGAAGAAAAAATGCGACGCCAGCCGCGGCCACTCGTGAATATTCTTCCAGCAGAACAGCACGAAGTTCTTCTTCAGCACGGTCTGGATGTACGCTTCGCTGAAACGCTTGCCGATAGTGCCGCGATGCTCGTGGTACACCACGCTGCGCGGCTGGTAGAGCACCTTCCAACCGCGCTTCCAGGCGAGATAGCCGAGGTCGGTATCCTCCAGGTAAAACGGCGCCAGTAAGCGGTCGAATCCGCCAAGCTCGAGGAATTTGCGGCGGTCGAAAGCGCACGAACCGCCGCCGCCGTAGAAGCACGGATAGAGGCAGTCCACCGCGGGGTCGATGCGGTGGCGCACGCGCAATCCGCCATCCTGCCACCTGGCTTCGGTCAGGCCGGTCTCTTCGCGGAGTTTGTCCGGATCGCTGAAAAAAATCTGGCAGGCGACAGCGAAGACCAGCGGGTCGGCAAACCCCTCCAGCAGCGGCGCCAGAAAGCCTTCCTCTACCCGCATATCGCTATTCAGGAGGACCACGATATCGTTCGACGCCGCGCGGAATCCCGCGTTCGATCCGCCGCCGAAGCCCAGATTCGTGGCGAGCGCCAGCAGTTTCACGTGTGGGAACGTCGAGCGGACGAACTCCACGCTGCCATCGGTGGATCCGTTGTCCACCACCACGATTTCGTTGGCCGGATTGCCGGCCAGCGCGGCCACCACCGAGGGCAGATACTTCGCCAGCAGATCCTTGCCGTTCCAGTTGGGAATCACTATGGAGGCCGCGAGGGCCGCCGCTCCCTCAGACACCTTGGCAAAATCGCGGAGCGCAGGGGGCACCGCCTGCGCCACCAAGACAGATCCTGCGTTTGCAGCGGTGGGGCAGGCGGCGCCGCCTGCCGCCCCAATCGGCAGACGACTTCTTGCCAGCTTTTCCGGCATCGTCAGCGTGGAGCCCAGCACCTTCCAGAGCAGGTCCGTGAGGGCCAGGGCCACCGCGCTCACCGCCATCAGCAAAGGCGATAGCACCAGCAGCGGAAGGGCCCGCAGCAGGCGTTTCAGGAAAGCCATGTCAACTCGCCGGCACAACCGGGCCCAATCCAACCTTGCGGCCCAGCTTCACCCAGCGCGAAGCACGATAGATCTCCACCTGCCGGGCCAACTCGCGCGCTTCCTTCTCCAGGCGGAGCGCCCACTCGGTGCGCTCCAGCAGTTCCTTTTCGGTGCGATGCAGCGCTTCCACCGCCTTCACCAGGTCGGCCGTCTGCTTCTTGATCTCTACGATAAGCGAGGCCTCCACATCCAGGGCCCACTGGATTTTGGCGCCGATGTCGGCCTCCAACTCGCTCACCTTGGCCTCATACGCGGCGGCCATCCGGCGCGATTTGTCCTGCTCTTCGGCCACCTCGGTTTGCAATTCGGCCACGCGCGCGCGGCGGTCCTCCAACTCGCGGTCGAGATCGCCGGCCCATCGGTTGCTCTGTTCCAGTTCGCCTTCCACCTTGGCGTACTGCCGCGTCATCTCGGCCATTTCGCATCGCGCTTCGGCCAGCCACTGGTTCTTCTCGTCGACCTCCTTTTGGAGAAGGCCGATATGATGCTCGCGCTCGCGCAGCACATTAGCGGTGCGCGGCACGTAGACGTAGGTCGGGTTGCCGGTCTGCGGCCGGTTGGCGCACACCGCAACGAAGAAGTGGGATTCGTCGGGCGCCGGGTCGCCGGCGTCGACGCGCACCTCCGATGTGTGGCCGGCTTCCTGCGGCTGGAACGTGAAGCCCTCCACGTGGTTCTCCAGAAACAGGGAAACGTGCGGGAATATGGCCTTCAATTCCGCGCGGAACTCTTCGAAATCGAATTCGTGTACGTGAAACGGATTGGCTCCATCGGCGCCGCGCGACTCGGTGTAATAGAGCTTGTTGGGAGTGGAGACCACCAACTGTCCGTTGGGCGCCAGCACGCGGCGGGCCTCTTGCAGAAAGCCGCGCCAGTTTTCCAGATGCTCGATCACCTCGAAGGCCACCACCAGTTCGAAACTGCCATCGGCGTGCGGCAGCGCCTCGCAGGAGGCCTCCTCGAAGCTCAGGTTGCCGGCCGCATAGTGAGCGCGGGCAAATTCGATGGCTTCCGGCGCGCGGTCAATGCCCACTACCCGTTCGCCCGCGCGGGCCAGTTCGGCCGACCCGTAACCGGCGCCGCAGCCGGCGTCGAGCACGCGCTTGCCGCGCGCCAACCGGGCGGCGAAAGTGTATCGCGCCATGTGCTCGTTGAGCAGGTCCACGTCCACCTGTCCGGGAATCACACGCTCGCCAGTGAATTCAGACAATTCTTTTCTCCAAGAGCGGCGCCGGCGGGTTCTCGCGCAGGCGGGCGTTCACTTCCACGCGGCACGGCAAGTGCAGGTAGCCGTAAGTTTCATTCTCCGACCGCGACATCTGCACCACCAGGGCGTTATCGATCCAGTCGCACATCCGGTAGGCCGTCAGGGTGCCGTCGGCGATGGCCGGCGAAAACGAGAAGGATGCCGGATACAGTTCCGGAAGGTCCACATGGAAATCCACGGTGCAGACATCGCCGGCCTGCATGGGTTCCAACTGGCAGCCTTCCCGGATGGTGTTGGTCCCCGAGAAATCCACACCCAACTGGTTGCGCAGCATGAATCCCACATTCGGCATGGCGACATGCTCGTGCGCGCGCACGCTGATGCGCACCACGATGCGCGTGTTCGGGTCGAGTTGGTGGATCGGCTCACCGTGTTCATTCAGGACGGCGATGCCGATCACGCGGGCGCGGGCGTCGCCGTAGCGGTGGTCGATATTGGGGATGGTCTCGACGATTTCGGGCGCCAGCACGCGCTGGCCGGTGGGACGCGCCTCTTCCTGCCTGGCGTTCTGCCGCAGATAGCTGGAGTCTTTCTGAACCATGGCCGCCAGGTATAGGGAGATGACACGATCCGGCTCGCCGACTTCCACCAGGCGGCCCCTATCGAGCCAAAGGACGCGGTCGCCGATAGCTTTCACGTCGGCCGTGGCATGCGAGACGAACATGATGGTGACGCCGCGGGCGCGCAGTTCGTGGACCTTGCGCATGCAGCGCTGGCGAAAGTAAATGTCGCCCACGGCCAGGGCCTCGTCCACCAGCAGGATTTCGGGGTCCACGTTGATGGCCACGGCGAAGGCCAGGCGGACCACCATCCCGCTGGAGTAGGTTTTCACCGGCTGGTCGATGAACTCGCCAATCTCGGCGAAGGCCTCGATATCCTGGTAGCGCTGATCGATCTGCCGGGTGGTGAGCCCCAGAATGGAGCCGTTGAGGTAGACATTGTCGCGCCCGCTGAATTCGGGATTGAACCCGGCGCCCAGTTCCAGGAGCGCCGAGACGCGTCCGTTGACGGCCACGGTTCCGGCGGTGGGGTGCAGGATGCCGGCCACCATCTGCAACATGGTGCTCTTGCCGGAGCCGTTCTCGCCCACGATGCAAAAGGTCTCGCCGCGTTTCACTTCAAAGGTAAGATCCCTCAGGGCCTGGAAGTCGCGATGGCAGTTGAGGCGGTTTAGAGACAGCAATTCCCTAAGCCGGTCGCCCGGCGACTCGTAGATCGCGTAGTTCTTGGAGACTCCCTGAAATTCGACGGCGTTCACGGTAGGGCAAGAAAGACCAGTGTAACGGAAGTCGGGTTGCCGCGGGTTTTGGGGTGACCGCTGGGTGCGCCCATCGGGTGCTTAATTACAGAACTCCTGATGTCGTGGAATTTGCAGTGAGCCTGCAGGTGGGGCAGGCGGTGCCCGCCTTCGCTCGATCCTATTGGAGCAGCGGGCCTGATTCAGTGCGGGCGGGCAGGCGGCACCGCCTGCCCCACCAGGCAGAAATTGCCGGGCGAGATCAAGAGGTCT
>Ga0182030_10025128_pt1 | contig 10880 bp, 10 predicted proteins | sample 812S3MmetaG_FD_121299 | JGI IMG/M metagenome (GOLD analysis project Ga0182030, IMG submission 121299) | Permafrost microbial communities from Stordalen Mire, Sweden - 812S3M metaG (Illumina Assembly) | ecosystem: Environmental > Terrestrial > Soil > Wetlands > Permafrost | place: Sweden... | reverse complement strand
GACCGACAGTAGAATCTTTAAAAATACCATCTAAAAATTTCAGTTTTCCCACATTGTCTGTATGTATAATACCTAATATATTATACATTTCTTTTAATTGATCTTCAGAAAAACCTTTTTGCTTTAATTCTTCACTTACTTTTTCAATTCCGATTTTGTCAAATTTATCCAGAGCAATCGTTAAGTCATCGAATTTATCTTTCAATCCGATATATTCAGCTACACCCGCTAATATCTTTCTATTGTTAATCTTTATAACAACATGGATCTCTAATTTTTCAAAAATTTTATCTATAATCTGAATGATCTCCGCTTCATTCATCAATGAATCGCTGCCGATTACATCCACATCACATTGGTAGAACTCACGATATCGTCCTTTCTGCGGACGATCGGCGCGCCACACCGGTTGTATCTGATAACGCCGGAATGGAAAAACAATTTCATTCCGATGCTGTACTACAAAACGGGCAAAAGGAACCGTCAGGTCATAACGCAATCCTTTCTCACAAATTTTTGACGATAATGCGAAGGGCGTTTCATTGTTGTTTATATCTATTTCTACTCCCTCCAGAAAATTTCCGGAATTCAATATTCTAAACAACAGTTTATCGCCCTCTTGTCCATACTTACCAAGCAATGTAGACAAATTCTCCATGGCAGGTGTTTCGATTGGTCTGAAACCATACAATTGAAATACGTCCCTGATTGAATTGAAAATATAATTTCTTCTTACCATTTCATCAGGCGTAAAATCCCTCGTTCCTTTGGGTATTGATGTTTTTTCCATATCCTATTGCCGGTAAATAATTTTAAAATTTAATTATCTCACTAATTTCTTATATCGTATTCTTTTCGGACCCGTATCTCCTAGTCTTTTTTTACGGTTCTCCTCATAATCTGAATAGGAGCCTTCAAAATAATAAACAGATGAATTTCCTTCGAACGCGAGAATATGAGTAGCAATACGGTCAAGGAACCAACGGTCGTGAGATATAATTACAGCGCATCCTGCAAAATTCTCCAAACCCTCCTCTATTGCCCTCAAAGTATTGATATCAATATCATTGGTAGGTTCATCAAGCAGCAGTACATTTGAATCTTCCTTTAATGTTAAAGCGAGATGCAACCGGTTTCTTTCTCCACCTGATAAAATACCGCATTTTTTTTCCTGATCAGCGCCGGAAAAATTAAACTTGGCAACATAGGCACGGGAATTTACCGTCCTTCCTCCAATCTGAATAAATTCTGTTCCTCCAGAGATGACTTCAAATACGGTTTTCTCCGGATCAATGGCAGCATGACTTTGGTCAACGTAGCCTATTTTTACAGTATCTCCAATTGTAAAAGAACCTTTATCGGATTTTTCAGTCCCCATGATCAGACGAAACAATGTAGTTTTTCCGGCACCATTTGGACCAATAATACCAACAATTCCCGCGGGAGGTAATTTGAAATTCAGATCTTCAAACAACAATTTATCGCCAAAAGATTTTGTCACTCCTACAGAATCAATAACATTTGAACCCAATCTGGGGCCATCGGGAATAAAAATTTCGAGACGATCTTCTTTTTGTTTTACATCTTCATTAAGCATTTTTTCATACGCATTTAATCTTGCTTTGGCTTTAGCCTGACGGGCTTTTGGGGCCATGCGTACCCATTCGAGTTCACGTTCCAGTGTTTTACGACGTTTGCTTTCATATTTTTCTTCCTGTTCAAGACGTTTTGTTTTTTGCTCCAGCCACGAGGAATAATTCCCTTTCCAGGGAATACCTTCACCCCTATCCATTTCAAGGATCCAGCCGGCAGCATTATCCAGAAAGTAACGATCGTGAGTAATGGCAATAACTGTTCCCTGATATTGTTTTAAATGCAGCTCAAGCCACTGGATACTTTCAGCATCAAGGTGATTGGTTGGTTCATCCAAAAGAAGAATATCAGGTTCTTTTAATAACAACCGACAAAGAGCAACGCGTCTTCTTTCTCCGCCGGATAAATTTTTCACATACAAATCTCCATCCGGACAACGCAATGCATCCATTGCAACTTCAAGTCTATTGTCTAATTCCCAGCCTCCATGGTGTTCAATCTGATCCGTAAGTTCTCCTTGTCTGGCAATTAATTTTTCCATTTCAGCATCAGACATTGGTTCGGCAAACTTATTATTCAGATCTTCATAAGATTTAAGCAGGTCAATGATTTCCTGAACACCTTCCTGAATAATTTCTTTTACGGTTTTACGGTCATCAAGCTGAGGATCCTGTTCAAGCATACCTATAGAATAAACCGGAGAATGAAACACATCACCCTGAAATGATTTGTCAACACCGGCAATAATTTTTAACAGGGTAGATTTGCCGGAACCATTAAGACCAATAATTCCAATCTTTGCACCATAGAAAAAAGAAAGATATATATCTTTTAAAACAGTTTTATGCGGTGGAAAGGTTTTCGTTACACCGACCATAGAAAAAATTACTTTTTTATCGTCATTCATAAATTAATCTTTATTTCGTTTCTTTTTAGATTTCGCTAATTTTTCGAAATCAGACATCAGAAATGCATTGGGATGCTTCTCTTCATCCAATTTATGATAATCCCAAAAATAAATTTTCGAATCAGCTACTCCCATAATGATTTTGTAAACTCTCGCATCAATTTTTGTACCTTCAGGCCCAACTTTATCCAGGAATACAACATTTGTATCCCTGTCTTTAATCGCCTGTTCAATTTCTTCTTTACTTACCAATTTAAATTTGTAAGGATATACTTTTTTGATCTTTCCTTCTGTATTTACATCTTTATTTAATTCTTCAGGTAAAAGATAAAGAATTTTATCATGGATTTCTCCCATATTGTCATTGTAATGTTTGAAAACATTTTCTTTAATTAAATCCGGATGCGTCTTGATAAATTCAACATGATTTTGCATAAAACGAAGCACAACGGCTATTTTATAACTGTAAGTATCCTCATCTACGCCGGCATATGAAAGAGGGAAAGGAAAAAGATCAGGCATGTTGGACACGATTTTCTCATTTCCTCCAAGTAATAAACTTAAAAAATTATACTTTGTTCCGGTTTTGTCTTTATCAAATCGTACCTGATTGATCATCAGGAATGAATATTTACCATCCATTCTTTTTGTTTCAAAATCGCTGTAGCTGATAAAATCATAGGGTGTCAGATTCCAATCATTCTTCATTACATCGGTAGCGATCAGATTGAACTCAGCCATAGGATTCTGATCAAGAACAACAAGAGTAGTTGTTTTATAAAAACGAATCACATCATCGGGGGTAGGAATATAATCCCGCTGACCAAATGTACTTAAAAATGGAAATAATACCAGCGCAAACAAAGTCTTCTTCTTCATAATTCTAAGGATTAATGTTTTGAAAATACAAGGGATTGTTTTCATTAAATTTACGTAAATATAGAAATTTAAATTGTTTCTTTTTCCTATTTGATAAAGCCATATATTCATCGTATAACTGCGGATCCTTCATTAGCAGTATTTCCATACTTACCACTGTATACTCATATAATTTCCCCGTATTCATATCCATTAATAATTGCTGCATTCCGGTGGTTTCATATGTTGAAGGTGTCATAGTTGACATCCCGAAACCAAAGCCGGGATTTACAAAAGGATCGGAATAATGTGGATCTGAATTTTTAATAGTTGCTACAAAATGACAGATATTTCCTACAATTGAAATAGGGTTAAAGTTTTCACCAATATTTATATATACTAAATTATTTTTTGAATATCCCCAAATTTTACGGGTTTCAACTTCATGCTTAACACCCAGATCATCAAAATAGGATATTTTTGAAGAAGCAACTATGTCATCCATGAAATCTATTGAATTGAAATCAATAGATGAAATAATTCTTGATTTTTGTATAGGGTTATTCAATCTGAATTGATCAAAATGGATATACAACCCCTCATTGAATTCAAAATTAGAATTATACCGGATTAATTTTGTTGAATCAATTTGTGAATCAGCGAATACAGCAATCCAGTTCAGCAATATTATATATATATATATACGGAAATAACTCATCTTTAAATTTGAAACAAAAGTAATAGAAAATATTCTTAATTTCTATTAATTAATGTTAAGCTAAAAAAAACGATACATTTGCTAATAAAATATAATAATAATGAATCTGGTTACTATCTTTTTTCTTTCAATAGGTTTGTCTTTTGATACTTTTGCAGTTTCAGTTACCTGTGGCCTGGCTCAAAAGAATATTTTATTCTGGCAGGCTGTCCGTGTCGCTTTTTTTCTGGCATTATTCCAGACCCTTATGCCTGTTGCAGGTTGGTTTATCGGATCTTCAATAAAAGGATACATATTAAAATTTGATTATTGGATTGCATTTATTTTACTGACTTTTCTTGGTATTAAGATGATCATTGAAAGTTTTAAAAAAGAAAAATTTAAAAGTTTTAATCCTTTAGATATTAAAATTATACTGGGGCTATCATTAGCGACAAGTATTGATGCGTTAATTGTAGGCTTTAGCATTGGTTTTTTTACTGTAAATATCCTGTTTTCATTATTTATACTTGGTTCTGTTACATTTATAGTTGGTATGTTGGGAATGCTCTTTGGAAAAAAGGTAGGCAGTCGTTTTGGTAAGAAAATGGAAATTATCGGTGGACTGATCCTGCTTTTTATTGGGTTAAAAATACTTTTGGATAATCTTTAACCTACTTTTCTTCATTTAATCGACTTCTTAGAACTTTATACAATGTTAAAAAGTGATTTCCCATTCCAAATCCTGAAAATTAAAAGCCTTTTATATCAGATATTTATAAACCAAAAATGAAAAGGCGGGTTAAAAAACAAATTTTTATTAAACTTTTCACTATATATTTATTATTATTGTATAATATTTAAATATAAATATTGTTATCAACAAAGACACTTATGTTATTAAGAAAAAAGTATTTGGATTATTTTGCATTCGGGAGTGATAAGGTTTGTCCAAAAGAAGTGGCTAATAAAATTCTTATGCTCAATGTTACACATTTTATGACATTGTTTATCATTTTATATATTTCGATCATTTCATTTGTTGAAAAAGACATCTTTAACGGTTCTGTTTTATTGATTTGTGCATTTTTATTGGTTGTTAATATTTATGTTCTTCATCAATCTAAATCTGTAAAATTTTCTGAACCCTTCTTTCTAACCGGTATTGGTCTTTTGTTTTTTTATTTCTTAGGGCAACCGGGTCCACACGAATATAAGTGTATGTTGATTTTATTATATCCTTTGTATGCAGTTATAATAAGCGGATTAAGGAAGGGGACTATTTACTCAGTTATAGGATTCATATTAATGATCTGTATCGTGTTTATTCCAATCTTTAATTATCCAGTAGAACTCAGCTTTCAGGTTCTATTAGCTTACGCAGCCATTTACATTGGTATATTTGTATTTGAATATATAAAAACCCTTCATTCATGGAGTCTTGAAAAAGAAATGCTTGAAGTAAAAAATGAAGCCAATGCTAAAGATGATTTTATCTCCCGATTGTCGCATCAGATCAGAACTCCATTAAATAACATTATGGTTATTGGCGATCTGTTAGGTTCCTCAGAAATAGACGAAAAACAACGTGATTTAATTAATACCATAATTGCATCTACCAATAATCTGGTAAATGTAGTCAACAATATGGCCAAAATGTCAAAAATTGAAATCACCGAAAAAAGTGCGGAAATCAATTTTGATCTTAAAGCCACCATTTCGAGTACCATCAAATTGTTTACTGAACAAAATTCAGATTTGATTGAAATAGAACTTGACTCTAATATTTCTTCAAAAATAGCCATATTTGGAGATCCTGTAAGAATCAAACAAATATTTCTTAATCTGATTGAGAACCTGATAAAACTCAAGGGGAATAATGAAAAAGTATCTATTTTTATGTCCGTTAATACATTGAGAGAACATGAAAACACTGTGGATATTTCTTTTGGGATTAAATGTAACAAACCGCTCAATTCACAATTGGAAGAACTTCCTGATTTTGATATAGCCAAAAAATTGGTTGAAATATATGGTGGAAAACTTTCTGCAGATACAGTTGGAACCAACACGATGATCAACTTCCAGCTCAAATTTAAAAAAGGATCACAGATACAGGAAAAAGTAAGAGAAGTAAAAAAGATAACGCCCTCTCCTATTACTTCAAGACTTGTTGCGACAATTGATCTAAAGGATGCAAATATTCTTTTGGTTGAAGACAATCTGATCAATCAAAAAATTGTCATTCTCAGTCTGAACAAATTGGTTAAAAACATTGATGTAGCCAACAATGGAAAAGAATCGCTGGATAAATTCGGGAACAGTAAATATGATTTGATATTGATGGATATTCAAATGCCTGTGATGGATGGAATCACTGCGACAAAAAAGATACGCGAATTAGAAGAAAGCACAAGTTCGCGAATTCCTATCATTGCAATTACTGCAAATGCACTTTCGGGTGATAAAGAAATGTGCCTGGCAGCCGGTATGAATGATTATATTGCAAAACCATTCCAGATTGAAGATTTGGTGCAAAAAATGAAGGCACTGCTTACAGAGAAAAAAACCAACTAATTAGTGTTTGTCCAGAACCAAACACTGACATTGATACCCGTATAATTTTAGGGTTTCCACGTTTCCGGATTTTCTCTCCATCGCTTCAGGATCTCAAGATGTTCCTTCCGGATATAACCGGTTTCCAAAGCGAGATCAAGAAGAACGCTATAATTACTTAGTACGGCCAATTTACAATTTGATTTTGCAAAATTATCCATGGCAACTTTAAACTGGTAAGTAAATATGGCACACATCCCGATGACTTCACATCCCTCATTTCTAAGAGCATCAACCGCTTTCAGACTACTGCCGCCTGTAGAAATGAGATCTTCAATAACAATTACCTTCTGACCTTTTTCCACCTTTCCTTCGATAAGGTTTTCGAGTCCATGACCTTTGGGTGCTGACCGAACATAGGCAAACGGGATTCCCATCTTTTCGGCAACTAACACTCCCTGAGCAATAGCCCCGGTTGCAACACCCGCGACCAACTGCGCGGAACTAAACTGAGACTGAATCACCTCAACAAAGGCATCACGGATAAAAGTTCTTATTTCCGGGTAAGATAATGTAATTCTGTTGTCGCAATAGATTGGCGCATGCCAGCCTGAAGACCATAAAAAAGGGTTTGCAGGTTTTAATATTATTGCCTTACTTTGCAATAAATAGGCAGCTACTTTTTTTTCATTTGTTATCATAGAATTTCTATACCCGTTACACAAAAAATTACTTGCGAATGCACCAAATATTTAAAATTTTTTTTGAAGATCGTATATTTATACTGGCCAAAGATAATGCTTTTAGTCCGGATAATTCATACACCATTTACCATTATGAAAATCTGAATAAGCTAAATCATATCATTACAGGTTTTGAAAAAGATAAAGATAATAATAGGAAAATAGTCGTGTTTCACCATGACATGGACCTTTTATGGAAGAAGTTCAAAAGTAATTTCAAATTCATATGTGCATCCGGGGGGCTTGTTATGAATACAGAACACAAATACTTATTTATTAAACGACTTGAGAAATGGGATTTGCCAAAAGGGAAAATAGAAAAAAATGAAAAGATTGAACATACTGCCATTCGTGAGGTTGGAGAAGAAACAGGGATATATGATTTACAGATTATCCGTTCGCTTGACTCTACCTATCACACTTATAAAATAAAAGATAAGCTTATTCTGAAAAGAACCTACTGGTTTCTGATGAAATGCAATAATATCATATCACCTATACCACAAACAGAAGAAAATATAACTGAAGCCCGATGGATAGACAAAGCTGACTTAGCCATGATCACCGGCAATACCTATGCTTCATTAATTGACGTTATTCGTTATATTTCTGAATAAAGAAATCCGGGATACCCGGATTTCTTTCAAATCAAATTTTCACATGAAGAATTTCTTTTAATTGTTGGACCAACGCTTCATCATCTATTGGCTTTTGGAGACAACCCTGAGCGCCCATTTCAATTGCTTCCCTGTTTGCACTATTGTTAGCCGAAAGTACAATTACAGGGATAGATTTTGTTTCTTCCTTTGACTTTAACATTTCAAGAACATCATATCCTGACATTTGCGGCATAAGCAGATCTAATAAAATAAAATCCGGTTTTTCCTTTTCCAATACTTTCAGTGCTTCCATTCCACTGTAAGCTACCAGAACAGTCATCCCTTCACTTTTAAGCACTCTCCCAATCAACTGCACATAGAAACTCGAATCATCTACCACTAACGCTTTCATAATCATTAAATTAATAGTTAAACATAGGACAAGTAGTAATTTATTACAGAATTCAAAGAACTCATAACTCAACAAATTTAAAACATAAAGAGATAATAATTTAAATTATTATCTAAATTCATATGAAAATTATTATTAACAAAGATTAAATATGTTTAATAACAGATTATCCCGCTAACAATGACTTATAGGCTACCTACCATTTCATCATTAAAAACATCACTGTCTTTTTTATTTTGTTTTTCTTTTATCCAACAAATCTTCAATAATATCATCTATTACAACCATTCCTTCTAATTTTTTTTCCTGATTAATAACAGGTATAGCGAGCAGATTATATTTTGATATGATTTCTGCCAGAGAGTCTATATTGTCCTCATCATAAACACTGATCACGTTTTTCTTCATTATTTTGCTGAGTTTTATTTCAGGCTCAGTAACAACCAGGTCCCTTAATGAGAGAGTGGCTAATAGTCTTTCATTATTATCTGTTACAAACAAATGATATAAAGTGTCCTGTTCGGGTTTTTGCATACGAAGCTGTTTCAGGGTATCTCCGACCGTCATATTTTCTTTAAACGATAAAAATTCAGTTGTCATTAAACTTCCAACTTCCTTATTGCTGTATTGAAGAAGCTCACGAACCTCTTTGGACGATTCTTTTTCCATCTCATTTAACAGCGATTCAGCCTTTTTAACATCTAACTTATAGAGAAGATCAGCAACTTCATCGGCAGGCATTTTCTCCAATACATCGGCAGCCTTTTCAAGAGGCAGACTTTCTATAATGTGAACCTGTGCATGAGTCTCGAGTTCTTCCAGAACATCGGCAGCTTTTTCCTCATCCAGGGATGAAAAAACACTTGTTCTGGTATGTTTACCCATATCCTCAATAATATCGGCAAGGTCGGATGGATGTAAAGTATGGAGTTTTGTCAATGATTTGGACAATACAATATTCAGATTGGAATGATCAATTGTTTCTACTTCATCCCATAAGATAAACTTTGAGGGTATGCTTGAACTGAATAATTTAAAAAGAATCCCAATAGGTTTGTCAATGCCAATTCTCCTTAACAGTCCTTCAATACCAACATCAACAGCAATTGCATAAATAGTAGTATTCAGGAAAACCAATCGGATATCATTCACACGTACTAACTTACGACCATTGATATCCACTATCTGCTGATCCAATACATGAGCATTTAAAAGCAGGTTTCTGACAACAACATCCGGCGACAAGTCATAAGGTTCTGAACAGAAAATCTTATAGGTATCCTTTTCATATCCCACATCAATTTTAGCTGAAAAAATAAAGTTTATTTTCCCTTTGATTTTAATTTTCAAGCCGATAACCTTTGGTCTGATAGAATCTATACCCTCCGAACGCTGCGGATTTAATTCAATAATTAAATCCGCAAGTTTACCCAACAAGGTATTCTGTGTATCATACACTTTGGATCCAATAATCCGGCTAAGATAAAAAGTAATCTGTGAAGTCATTTACACCTCCTTAATTTCAATATATGGAAGATGCAACTAAAGGAAAGTATTAGCAACGCCCTCTACATATAGGTTTATATTTCAGGTTATTGTTCTCAGGGCCTTCGTCCATTGTTCATTTGATTAACGCCTCAAAAGTAAGATTTTAATATTTTAAATACACAATTTTTATTATATTAATGAATTCCAAAATAACTTAAACTTTATACCTTTGTCAATAAATAACAGACTCTATCAGAACCTGAACTATGAGTAAAAATATACTATTAACTTTTGATCTGGAAGAATTCGATTTACCGCGGGAATATAATATTCCTATTGAAAAAGAAGAACAATTACATATTTCTACCCAGGGATTAAAAAGTGTTTTAGATCTGTTAGAACCATATCATATAAAAGCTACTTTTTTTACAACTGCCTTTTATGCTGATAAAAACCGTGACCTGATAAAAGCCATTTCGAATAAACACGAAATTGCATCCCATATGTGTTTTCATTCAAATTATGAACCCGATCATATTCTTGAATCTAAAAAAGTATTAGAAGAAATAACAGGGGGGAAAATAAATGGATTCAGGATGCCTCTTTTAAAAAAAGTAGAATTGATGCAACTAAAAAATGCCGGCTATACCTATGATTCATCAATCAATCCGACTTTTATACCCGGACGATATAATAATTTATTTACGCCACGAAGATACTATAAAGATTTAAAAACAGATCTATTTGTTCTTCCATTTTCAGTATCTCCCATTTTTCGAATTCCATTATTCTGGTTAAGTTTTAAAAATTTTAATTTTTCATTTTATCGGCACTTATGCAAAATAACAATGCAAAAAGACAACTATCTGCATCTGTACTTTCATCCATGGGAATTTACCGATTTAAGCAGTTTTAAAATTCCCGGCTATATTAAAAGATTTTCAGGTACTATTTTTATTAAACATTTTGAGAAATTATTAATTTTCCTGAATCAAAATGGAGAATTTAATACAATTAATAATTTTTT
>Ga0182030_10025127_pt1 | contig 10881 bp, 6 predicted proteins | sample 812S3MmetaG_FD_121299 | JGI IMG/M metagenome (GOLD analysis project Ga0182030, IMG submission 121299) | Permafrost microbial communities from Stordalen Mire, Sweden - 812S3M metaG (Illumina Assembly) | ecosystem: Environmental > Terrestrial > Soil > Wetlands > Permafrost | place: Sweden... | reverse complement strand
TCACAGTGGCATCGAATGGACCTCCGATCTTCGCGAAAACTCCGCGATTGTTACTGGTTCCTGTATCGGCGGTCAGACGACAGAAGATCAGGGCTTTTTCGATGTTTATAAAATGGGCAAGCCGCGCGTTCATCCGATGACTATCCCAAAAACGATGGCAAACGGCGGCGCCAGCGCGATCTCCCTTGAGTTCGGCATCACCGGCCCCACCTTTACGATCGCTACCGCCTGCTCCTCCTCCGCCCACGCCATCGGCCAGGCTTTTCACATGGTGCGCTCCGGCATGTGCGATGTTGCAATTGCCGGCGGCAGTGAGGCGCCCTTCAGCTATGGAGTGCTCAAGGCCTGGGAAGCGATGCGCGTTGTATCCCACGATGTCTGCCGCCCGTTCTCGCGCGACCGCAATGGCATGATCCTCGGCGAAGGAGCAGCCATGCTTGTAATCGAATCGTACGATCATGCGCAGGCAAGAGGTGCCCGCCCCCTAGCCGAGATCGCCGGATTCGGCATGTCGAGCGATGCCCACCACATCACTCAACCGTCCGCCGAAGGAGCCGCCAAGGCGATTCGCATGGCTCTGAAAGATGCTGCGATCGCGCCGGAACAAATAGGTTACGTGAACGCGCATGGAACAGGCACGCTGGTAAACGATCCCACGGAGACGCGAGCCCTGCATCTCGCATTCGGTGATCACGCAAAACGCCTTGCCGTCTCCTCAACCAAGGCCATGCATGGACATACCCTCGGCGCAGCTGGCGCCATCGAATCAGCGGCCGCGATCATAGCGCTCTCGACAGGCATTCTTCCAGCCACCATAAACTTCAACGAGCCCGATCCGGACTGCGACCTGGACTACATCCCAAATAAAGCGCGAGAAGCCCAGGTAGAATACGCGCTCTCCAACTCCTTCGCCTTCGGAGGCCTGAACGCAGTCCTGGCCTTCAAATCTTTTTCTTAAGCTGCTTTGCTTTCACATTTTCTGCCGCAGAAACTCTGATGTGGCGCAGGCTTGACCAGGGGCGAAGGAAGCATGGTCAGGCTTGTCCAGGATAAGGTCATCATTTGTCTGCGCCCCTGGCCAAGCCTGTGCGCTCCGACCTAAAGTCCCCAAAACTTTCCGCCGATAGAAGGCCATGATGCAACGCGTATGGCTCCTGCTTCTGGCGATGACAATAATTTCTCCGGCTCAGGAGCTGCATCTAAAAACAGCCACCCGAGCACCGCGAAACGGCATATCGGTACCCGTCAGTCCAACCGTCCACCACATAGTCCAGTTCGACCATCCGCCCGGAGCCAGCGATCTCAGTGCCCTGACAAACGCGGGAGCCACGGTCATAGCAGTAGTGCCGGACAACGCAGTGATGGTCTTCGGCCCGGCAACCATAGCAGGAGCAAACGAGCTCGGTGAACTTGCGGTAACCGAAAAATTAAGCCCGTCCCTGTCAGCAACCGGCGAGCAACTGGCAATCATCGAATTTCACTCGGACGTATCGATACCAGCCCAGAACACAGTGGCTGCGGAGGAAAACCTGACACTGCTCCGCCCGTCCATCCTCCTCGCATGGCACGCAATAACCAACGCCACACTGGAACAACTAACGTCTTTAGCAGGACACGACGAAGTTGCCTACATCTTTCCCGCCGATCCCGCACTGTTAACCGAAAGCAACGTGATGCCCTGCGCAGGCATGCTGACGCTGGCCGGACCCATCGCACAATACGCCAACATCGTGCACGGCTGGAGTCTCGATACCAATAATTCCGCGCACCTGAACTACGTCTTTGGCGACCTGACTCCCAAGGTCCCGGACACAACCACCGAAAGCGAAATTCTGCGGGCTCTCGACACATGGTCGAGCGTAACGAACGTCATATTCCAGCCGGGCACTGATCCGGCGGGAGCTCGCACCGTACTAATAAAATTCGCCAGCGGCGCGCACGGAGATCAGTACCCGTTTTCCGCCACAAGCGGAGTGCTCGCTCACACGTTCTATCCCGTGCCAATCAACCCCGAATCGATAGCGGGCGATATGCACCTGAATGCCGACGAGAACTGGCACGCCGGCGGCGATGTCGATATCTACAGTGTTGCCCTTCATGAGGCCGGGCACGCACTTGGCCTGGGCCACACGGATAACCCCGGCGACGTCATGTATCCCTACTACCGAAAAGGCATGGTGCTTTCGGCCAATGACATCGGCGCGGTCCAGGCCCTCTATGGAGTACCCGCGACTGCCGCCACGCCAGTCGCGGCCCCGGCCGCCATTACGATTGCGCCGTCGCGGCCTGCTGTGAATCTAACTATTAATCCCGTACCAACACCAGGTCAAACCGCACAAGTCGCAATCACGGGCACGGTAACTGGAGGCGTACCTCCTCTCTCAGTCCAGTGGCAGACGGACCACGGCAGCAGTGGCAGCGTCTCGCCCGCCGCATCGGGCACGTGGACTGTGCCCGCTGTCCCGTTAGTGCCCGGTACAAACACTCTGACCGTCACGGCTTTCGATTCAGTGGACCAGACGGCAACCGCGTCCGCCATCATTACAAGGCTTCAGGCAACCACAGCCGTCACAGGCAGCGCCCCGATCTCTGTCTCAATTACTTCTCCGGCCACCGCCGTCTCCACATCTGCGAATCCGGTAATTACTCTGGCAGGCAGCGCCGCTGGCGGCGCGGGCATCACGCAGATCGTGTGGTCCACCACCGCAGGCGCGACGGGAACGGCGACCGGCGTCGGTCCGTGGATCGCAGCCAACATCCCTCTGTTGACCGGCACAAACACAATCGTGGTCCGCGCAATTGATTCGAAGGGCGCAAGCGCATGGGCTGCGGCGGTTGTGGTGCGACACTAAGCGCGGTCACAGCTCGCGAAAATATATTTCAGCGCATGAAATCAATAGCCTCCAAGCAATCCGGGCTTAGTTGAGTTCGATTCATTTGTCTCGTGGTGTAGTGTCTTGATCAAGAGCCAGCGGTCCTCATGACCCACTGGCCGCTAAAACGCGCTGCATTCTAGACACTGCCGGCGTGAAATGCTCAAGAATATGAGGGGCGGCCTTGCCTGTTAAGACGAAGAGGCCCCGGGGATCCATCCGGGTTAGTAAGGGATAAAAGGGAGCGCTCCCGCGGTAACGCCGGCGATCTTGTCGCCGGTGCACTTACTTAAACAAAGACCGGCGGTGAAAACCGCCGGCTTCCTTACGACTTCCCGATCTCCGTCTGTGCTTGCGCAATGATCTCCTGGAGGTGCGCCTCGCTGCGGAAACTCTCCGCATAGAGCTTACAAATATCCTCGGTACCCGAAGGACGCGCCGCAAACCATCCCGCGCTGGTGGTGACTTTCAACCCGCCAATCGAAGCCCCATTACCCGGAGCTGCAATAAATTTGCCGGTAATCGAATCGCCAGCCAGCGTAGTTGCCGTAATCGAATCCGGCGAAAACTTAGCCAGCGCAGCCTTCTGCGCCGGAGTTGCAGGAGCATCAATTCGCGTATAAAACGATTCCCCGAATCGACCCGTAATCTCGCGATAATGCTCACCCGGATCTTTACCCGTTACCGCAGTAATCTCAGCCGAAAGCAGACCCAAAATGAGTCCGTCTTTATCCGTCGCCCATACCGAACCGTCCCGCCGCAGGAAACTGGCGCCCGCGCTCTCTTCCCCGCCAAAACAAACCGACCCGTCGAACAACCCGGGCGCAAACCACTTGAATCCCACAGGGACTTCGTAAAGCTTCCGATGCAGATCATTAACAACCCGATCGATCATGCCGCTGCTGACAATCGTCTTTCCCACCGCCGCAGTCTGTGCCCATTCCGGCCGGTGCGTCAGCAGATACTGAATCGCCACCGCAAGATAGTAATTCGGATTCATCAAGCCAGCCGAACGGGTCACAATCCCATGGCGGTCGGCATCCGGATCGTTGCCCCACGCAATGTCGAAATCGGCCTTGAGTTTGATCAGGCTAGCCATAGCATAAGGACTCGAACAATCCATGCGAATCTTGCCATCGTGATCCACAGTCATGAAGCCGAACTGCGGATCCACCTTCTTGTTCACCACCGTAAGATTCAAACCATACCGATCCGCAATCGGACCCCAATAGGCCACCGAAGCCCCGCCCAGCGGATCGACGCCGATCTTAAGCCCCGATGCTTTGATCGCGTCCATGTCGATGACATTCTTCAAATCGTCGACATAAGGACCAATCAGATCACGTTCATGTGCGAATGCCCGATTGGCCCGCTGTACATCCTGATTTCCCGCGCGAAGCAGATCGTTAGCCCGATTCTGAATCCACCCGGTCACATCGGTATCGGCAGGCCCACCGTTCGGAGGGTTGTACTTGAATCCGCCGTCTTCCGGAGGGTTGTGCGAAGGAGTAATTACAATGCCATCGGCAAGCGCGTCTTTTCGTCCCCGGTTGTAATTAAGGATGGCATGCGAAATGACGGGCGTAGGCGTGAATCCGGAGCCTTTCTGCACCACGGTTTCGATCCGGTTTCCAGCCAGCACCTCAATAGCGGTCAACTGCGCAGGACCCGAAGCCGCATGAGTATCCTTCCCCATAAACAGCGGTCCTTTGATTCCCTGCTTGTGCCGGTATTCGCAAATTGCCTGCGTGATCGCGAGGATGTGGGCTTCGGTGAATGTGCCATTGAACGGCGTGCCGCGATGTCCGCTCGTGCCAAACGAAACCAGTTGACGCGGGTCGTTCATATCAGGCTTCAGGTCAAAATAATCCCGCTCCAGTTTCGCAACATCGATCAGGAGATTTTGGGGCGCGGGCTTTCCGGCAAGGGGGCTAATGGGCATCGTCTTTATCGTCCTTACTGCGAAGACTGATCGGAGGGAAATAAGGTCCTTTCAATTCGCGCTTCCACCAGTTGCCAGTCTGCCGTCGCTCATCGTAACTGGTGAACTGATATTCGTAACGCATCGCGCGAATATAGCGCGGTGGCTTGCCCGCAAAAGGATTTTGATCGATCAGCTCAAGCACCGGGACCGATCCTTCCAGCAAACGTGTCATGAAGCGTATGAGCCATGGATTTTCCCGATAATTCCCCAGCGCGGCAAACCACATTTGCCAGTCGAGGCGCGGCTGGTCCGGCGCCACCCAGCCCGGCGCACGGCTCAAGGGACCAGGTTTGTGCTTGAAAATATAGGGTTCCCATTTGACCCCGTCGTTCGAGCCTTCAATGGAAATCTCCGGCCGCGAGGTGGTCATGTTGGCAAAAAGCCCGTATTGATTAACGATGCCGAACGCCCCCGCGCGGCGCGTGAAAGCTTCCAAAGGAGCCGGCGGATTCACTCCGAACATGCCAACAAGTTCAGTCATCGACAGGGTTATCACCAGCACGAACAGGACCAGAGAGACGTAGCGATTCGATGTCAGCTTGATCGGTCCGAAACGACGCCGCGAGGTCAGAGGCGTGGGCGCTTCCACCTTCTTCTTTTTGTTGCGCGACAGCAGCAAATCGTCGAACAGGAACAAACAAAGCGCGATGGTCAGCAAATTGAAAAAGGTGTAATTTCCTGTCAGGAAAATCAGCACCTGCAGCGTGATGATTCCGGCGCCGGCAAACTGCTTCAACCGCCGCGGTCCGAAAATAAAGAACGGCAAAATCAGCTCGACCACAAACACAAACCCGGTGGAAGCTTTCTGAAACCACAAAGGCATTTGCATCATGTACCAGGCCAGCGGAGTCGGCAGCGGCTGTGTCTGGTAGTGGACAGCCAGTGCCGTCAGGCTGCGCCACGAGAGATCGTGACTGAGAAGCTTTACTGCGCCCGATTCGAACATCAGCCGGAACAGCAGCCAGTGAAACAGCCAGATCCGCGTGCGCACAGGCTTCAGAAAAATAGCCAGAAAGCCCGCTTCCAGCAGCAGGTAATCCCACTGGTAGCCCATGAAAATCTGTCCCGCATTCACGACAGACAGGTAGTAAACAAAAAGCACCACAAAAGCCGCTCGCTGCCCGGCCGTATGGGGTCTTCCAACAGCAGCAACAAAGGCCAGCAATGCCCCGCCCCAGACGATCGACAAGAGCGCGAACTCACTATGTGTCCACCAGAAAAGGGTCGGCACCAGCCAGAATCCCGACGAGCCGAACCGGCGCGTGACTTCGCTGAGGAACTCGGTGAAGGGCTGAATCCCCGTCGCCCCGATCAGCCCCCGCACCTGCCGGCCGAAGGAGATAAAAGCGATCATGTAAATGAGCGCCAGCGCCCGCAGAAAAAGTCCGGAAGCGACGCTGTATTTGGGCGGCTGGGGGCGCTTGCCCCAAAGGACTCGGGTTATCCAATACCCGGCGTTACGGTGCGCCGCGATGAACCCGTATACCAACTGAGCGAGCGCGGCAAAACCCGGAACGCGATAGAAGATCCAAAGGCGCCACTCGCGTCCGGGTATCGTCGCCCCAAGCTGATATACCGCCTCCGCCCCGCTATAAACCTTTCCGTCTTTGAAGAAGTGGACAGCCTTCTTGAAGTTGTCGACCGGAACTTCGGGGAAGCGGCGGGCACCTGTTTGGTAAGAAGCGTACTCAACCCGGTCGCCGGTCAGCGCCTGCCAGTATTCGATCCACATCCTGCAAAAAGAACAGTCGCCGTCAAAGACGACTACAGGACGCGATTCGATCTGACCGGAGCGGGACACCTTCTCGATTACACTACACTGAAAGTTCAAAATGAAATTTCAAACCGCTTGTGCCGCTCTGGCGCTCGCACTCCCCCTCGCTCTAAGGCCCTCTACCGACGATTCCATGCGCGGTTTCGACTTCTCCGCGCAGGCCGAAGAGCAAAAGTGGGAAGAGAAAGCCCGCGCCATCCCGGATGCCGCACGCATCGGCGAACTCATCAAGCGCCTTTCCAGCCAGCCCCACCTCGCCGGCACCCCGCAATCGAAGCAGACCGCCGAAGCAATTCTCAACCAGCTCCGCGAATACGGACTCAACGCCAAAATCGAACAATTCGAAGCCCTGCTGCCCACGCCGATCACACGACAACTTGAGATGATCGCGCCTTCAGCGATGCGCTTTAAGCTCGAAGAAGGACCTGTCGCAGGCGACCCCAGCGCCAGCGACGCAGGCATGATCCCCGCCTACAATGCTTATTCCGGCGACGGCGATGTCACCGCGCCCGTGGTCTATGTGAACTACGGACTGCCATCGGATTACCTCGCACTGCGTGACCGCGGCATCGACGTAAAAGGCAAGATCGTCATCGCGCGTTATGGCCGCAGCTTTCGAGGCACCAAGCCCAAAGTCGCTGCCGAACACGGCGCCGTCGGATGCCTGATCTACTCCGATCCGCGCGATGACGGCTACTATCAGGGCGACGTCTATCCCAAAGGCCCATGGCGTCCGTCCGATGGCGTGCAGCGCGGGAGTGTTCTCGATCTCACACTTTATTCCGGCGATCCGCTGTCGCCCGGTTGGGCTTCAGAGTCCGGCGGCAAACGCCTGCCTCTCAATCAAGCCGCGACGATGATGAAGATCCCGGTACTTCCCATCTCCTATGGCGATGCGATGCCCCTCCTGGCCAACCTCGGCGGACCTGTCGCACCGGAGTCATGGCGCGGGGCTCTTCCCATCACTTATCATCTTGGACCGGGCGGCACGACCGTTCATTTGAAAGTCGCCATGGACAACTCCACACGGCCCCTCTATGACGTGATCGCGACCATTCCAGGCAGCGAGTTTCCGAACGAATGGGTAGTGGATGGCAACCATCACGACGCCTGGGTACATGGCGCGAGCGACCCGCTGTCAGGCGCCGTGCCGCTCCTCGAAACAGCCCGAACGCTGGCCCAAATGGTTCGAAACGGCTGGAAGCCCAAGCGCACCATCACGCTCGCGTTCTGGGACGGCGAAGAATTCGGGCTGATCGGATCCACCGAGTGGATGGAGAAGCATGCCGACGAGCTGAACCAGAAACTGGTGGCATACATCAACGGAGATTCGAGCGGCAAAGGCCGCCTGAATATAGGCGGCTCGCACTCGCTGGAATCCTTTATGCAGGAAGTCACCCGCGACATCAACGATCCGGTGAGCGGTAAGCCGCTGATGAATTCCATGCTGGGCAATGGCGGGGAATTTCGCATCGACGCACTGGGCTCCGGCTCCGACTACACCCCTTTCCTGCAACATCTGGGAATCGCCGCGCTGGACATCCGTTTTGGCGGCAACGATGCCGGCGTCTATCATTCTGACTACGACGATTTCAACTGGTACAGCCATTTTGCCGATACCACATTCGTCTACGGACGCACTCTTTCACAGGTCCAGTCGACAGCCCTGATGCGCCTCGCCGACGCGCCCGTCCTGCCTTTTGAATTCGGCAGACTTGCCTGGACGGTAAGTCGCTATGTGGATGAGATCGAGGCGCTCCCCAATCAGCCGAACGGAACACAGCCGCGCCAGACTTATCTCTCTTCGGTTAAGAACGAGATCAACCGCATGCATCGAAACGCCGCCGAGTTGAATCAGGCTTATCTGCGCGCGTTGCCGGAGCTCAGCTCAGCGCCACCCGCAAAGCTGGCCGCGCTCAATAGCATTCTGTTCCACACCGAACGGGGACTGACAATGGATCCCGGTCTCCCGGGCCGTCCTTGGTTCACGCATCGCCTATACGCGCCAGGCAAGTACACGGGCTACGAAGCCAAGACGTTACCTGGGATTCGCGAGGCTGTGGAAGCCGGAGACGCGCAGGAAGCCATCGAACAGGCCGAACAGGTCTCGCATGTACTGCATGTATTAAACGATCAACTGGCGCAGGCTCAGAAGATTCTGGAGGGAATGTGATTCCGACACAATGGGGCGATCTGGACGTCGCCGATGCGCACGTCCACTTCTTTTCGCCCGCGTTTTATCAATCGCTGGCGGAGCAAAAAAAGACAGACGATGCCGGCGCCTTGCTTGGATGGGACGTCCCGGAATCGATCGAGTATCTGGCCGATCGCTGGGTTGTGGAGCTTAACCATAACGGCGTTGACGGGGCTGTTGTTATCGGGAGTATTCCGGGCGACATCGAGTCCGTTGGCATAGCGGCAAACCGGCATCCGGAGCGATTGCGGTCCATCGTGATGGTGAATCCTTTGCTGGCGGGTGTGGATCTGCGGTGCCAGACGGCGCTGGCGGAAGGTCAGATTCAGGGCGTTTTCCTTTTTCCCGCGATGCATCGCTATTCCATGCAGAGCGATCACGTGCGCTCGATTCTCGCCATCGTGGACGGACATCCGGGCGCTGTTGTCTATGTGCATTGCGGCATGTTGAGCGTCGGATTCCGCAAGAAGTTGGCGCTGCCCTGCCCGTTCGATATGCGGTTTTCGAACCCCATCGACCTGCATGCGATGGCCTTGGAATTCCCGCGTCTTCCACTGGTGATTCCACACTTTGGCGCGGGCTATTTCCGCGAGGCCCTGATGCTGGCCGACCTTTGCCCGAACGTTTACTTCGATACATCCAGTTCCAATAACTGGATGCGAACCGATCCGGCAGGGATGGACCTCGAACAGGTGTTTCGCAAGGCGCTGGAAGTATTGGGGCCGGAAAGACTTCTGTTCGGCACCGATTCTTCGTGGTTTCCGCGCGGCTGGGTGAGGAGTCTCTTCGAAGTCCAGTCGCAGGCTCTGGCGAGCGCGGGCATTGACGAGAAGGCCGCACGGGCCATTTTCGGCGGCAATCTGCGCCGGCTCTTCGCCTGGCCGAAATAACTGAGAAATCCTAATCCCTCCTGGCACTATCGCGATAGGAACAGAACCTGTCATGACACTGCCATTCAGAATTCCGTGGCATCACGCTGCCGAGGATCGCGTTGGCCGGCTTTGCAGACTGCTCGATCGGGCGCATGTGCCGCACTCGCGAAAGTCTCCGGAAACGGCTTTGGAAAGTTTGCCTGTGGTCGATCCTCCCGGGCGTTTGGCGCGCCGGCAGTTGCAGAAGTTTCACTTCCCGCTGGCTATGCCGGCTCGGGTTGCTTTGTTTGAAAGCGGGTTTTGCCTCGACGGGGCGATTCGACAATTTGCGGCTCGGGATATCGGGCAACTTAAAGAGTATGTGCCCGAGGCTTTGGTTTTGTCGCTTCCTTTGGCACTTGCGATGGCAGATCAGAAGCTGCGGAAACTGCTCGATTTACCCACTTTAACTCGGGCCATTGTAGTGCTTACTTCAATTGCCGAGATGCCCCTTTTGGATCATCAGCGGACGTTGCTTTGGCGCGCGTTCGGGGTTCCTCAGTTCGAGCAGTTTCGGGGATATGACGGTGCAGTGCTGGCTCGGGAGTGTGAGGTCCACGATGGTTTGCATATCGACGAAGCAGCGGCTATTTTTCAGAAAGATGGGGAAGAACTGCTGGTTACTCAGCTTACGGCTGAGAGTTTGGTACTCCGCGTTCGGACTGGGTTGACTGGTTCGATTGTTACCGAGCATTGCGAGTGCGGGGCGGAGACACCCCGTCTGCGGGGTTTGGCTTCGCTGCACTCGCAGGCCCATTTGGCTGTCGCGTAAACAGGCCTTTAGTTCGGTTTGGCGGAACCGTAGTAGATTGCATTGAAGAGGAACTTGAAGGTTCCGTGGGGCTGCGCGCGGAAGACGACTTCGGGTCCGAACAGCACTACTTTGCCTTCACCCAGCGGCGCATCTGCGATGGCTACTCCGCCGTCCAGATACTGCTGGCCCCATGCCCATCCGCTATCCAGTACATCCTTGCCTTCGTACTTCGCCACAGGCGTCACAGCGCCTGCGCCCAGTTTGAAAGCGGGGCTGTTGTCGAAGAATATATCGACTTGATCCGGCATCCCGTAGGCTAACGGATTTGTGTTGTCCACTTTGGCTTTTAACAGCGACCCGGGTATGTAGAACTTCTCTGAACCCAGTCCGG